>OKWQ01000015.1_pt1 | contig 328705 bp, 239 predicted proteins | sample 1607071 | NCBI WGS metagenome assembly OKWQ01 (sample SAMN07501039, study PRJEB24779) | human gut metagenome | reverse complement strand
GCGGCCAGCTGACGGAGCCCATGCCAGTTTCCCACACCCATCTTTCCGTACACTACCTACATCTACAAAGCGTCCTTAATCAGCTAAACCCAAATATAAGATGAAATTGTTCGCTGTAGTATTAGCGCGTGTTTTTAAATTCCTGTTTTCTATTTACTTTATATAGCTTTATGTACTATAATATTACGCGTACAATCAATTAGAGAAAGGACAAGTTAATATTATGAGAAAACCATTTATTATGCTGGGCGCTCTTTTACTGGCTGCCGCTGTTTTCACCGGATGCGGGCAAAAGGGATCAACATCTGATACGCAAAGTAATACTACGGCACAAACGGAAACAGTTAAGTCCAGTGAAACTGCCGCAGCAAAAGAAGCCGGCGAAACTGACACAACTGCAGAATCTGCTGCCGCTGACACCACAAAAACCACGGAGGCTGATGCTGCCGCTGACTCAACCTTACTCTCAGGCAAGCATCATGTAGAAATCACGGTGAAAGATTATGGTACCATTAAAGTAGAACTGGATGCAGATAATGCTCCTATCTCTGTAACAAATTTTGTCAATCTGGCAAAGAACGGATTCTATGACAATCTTACCTTCCACCGCATTATAAGCGGATTTATGATTCAGGGCGGTGACCCTGAGGGAAACGGAATGGGCGGTTCCGATGAGACAATAAAAGGCGAATTTTCCAATAATGGCGTTGAAAATCCCCTGAAGCATACAAGAGGTGCCATTTCCATGGCGCGCTCCCAGGATATGGACAGTGCCAGCTCCCAGTTCTTTATCGTTCACGAGGACAGTGACTTCCTTGATGGCGATTATGCTGTATTCGGTTATGTAACCGAGGGAATGGAAATCGTAGATAAGATCTGTGAAGATACGAAGGTTCAGGACAGTAACGGAACGGTATCTCCGGAAGACCAGCCAACTATTGAGAGTATTAAGGTAGTCGATTGATCTGACTATGCTTTCACTATAGCTTTCACAATAGCTTCAACTATCGATTTCATTGTGACTAGATCGTTGATCAGGTTGTTTACCTAACTATTCTTATCTTATTACAAATTACAAAAAGCGGCGTGCAAGGATTTATTTTCCCCTGCATGCCGCTTTTTATAATTTTATAATACCATTTTGTATTTCTTTATATTGAAAAAACTGCCGTAAACCACCTTATTTTTATTTTTAACATAAGCCCTGACTTTAAAGTAATATGTTTTTCCTTTTTTTAATCCGCTCTTTATGGCTGTTGTCTTCGTACTGGTGGCTGCCTTCTTATAAGGACCCTTTCCATTCTTCATCCATATTTCATATCCGCCTGCTTTTACTTTTCCATAGTTTAACTTTACTTTTGATGTGCGATACCTGCTGACGGATTTTAATTTGACTTTTTTGGGCTTTGCTGCCGTATACACCTGTGATGAATATTTCCCCTGCCCTGCTTTATTGACTGCAGCAACTTTTACGGTGTATTTCGTTCCCGAAACCAGTTTTTTTATCTTTATGGATGTCTTTGTAGTTTTTCCAGCCAGACGCCATTTGCCGCTTTTATAAATATACACCTTATAAGATTCGGCATTATTCAGTTTCTTCCAGGAAACCGTCAGATAATCAGTCTCCGCTTTTGCCTTCACACCGGATACCTGTTCCGGCTTTTTTAGAGCTGGCTCTGGTGTTGGATTGGGCGTCGGTGTTGGATTGGGCTTTGGGTCTGGCGTCGGGTCAGGTGTTGGATCGGGCTTTGGATCTGGTCCCGGGTCTGGTGTTGGATCTGGCTTTGGATCGGGGTCCGGATCGGGTTTTGGCGGATCTACCGGATCCTTTAATTGTAGCTGATCTTTTGCATCTCGCAATTGTTTGATACAATCACTGATCTCCCCATCCATTGCATTTTCATCCTGATACACCTTTTTAGCGGCTTCTAAGGATTTTATAAATAAAGCAGCGTCTTTATAAACGGTGGTATCTACCTTTCCGTATTCATCCAGAAGTGATGACAGTTCCTCTTTTGATCCCCTGATATAGCTGCTATATTGCACTGCATTCATTAACTCTGCCCACGCTCTGTCTATTTCCGGCTGGGATGCATCCTGGCGTTTTGCTATGGAGACAGCCTTATCATAAGAATCGTTCAGCTGTTCTTTTATGGCAGGAATAATCTCATCTCTGTCCAATTGCCCAGTATAAGATATTACTTTAGCAAGGTTATCTCTGCTGATATTTTCTGTCTGTATATCCTGCGGGATTGGTCCGGGAAGCCCGATCCAACTCTTATCAACTTTTTTTCTTATTTTCAGCATGGCATTCAGAAGGTATTTCTGTTCTTCATTTACAGCCCCCTGGGTTACATCATCCGCTGCCAGAAGCTGGTTGGCACGAACTAAGGATACCCCCAGCTGGTCTTTGTAATTGCCATCTGCAAAACTGTTCATATCGTATTGGTTTGCTATATCAGTCAAAGCCCGGAGGTCCGCCGTCATTACTTTAGCAGGAACTTCTTCTCCTTTGATGTAAGTCAGCCTGTCAATATCAATTACCGGTGTCTCACATTCTATTTTAATCCTGTGGGAAGCCAAGTCCAAGCCGCTGATTTCAAACAATTTAATATTTATTCCAGGTTCTCCCATGCATGATACGGTCTTGACATAGGTTCCGTCTATATATATTCGTGCACTACCAAAGTTAACGTCATGCTGTCCATACCAGGCAGCACCTGTTCCATAGAATGCCAATTCTACAGAAGCTTCTGCTTCTTTTGTATAACGGGCTCCTCCTCCATGGTATCCGTCATTTTCTTCCCTTACCCAATCCCCTGTATATACCAGTTCAGGATCATTTTCCTCTACTGTTACCGTCCCCTCAGGATCCGGTACAGGTCCAGGTCCATCCGTATCCGGTTCGCTGATTTCTACTGCTTTTACCAGCAAATAATCGCTGAAAGGGTAAGAAAATACAGCATTGCTACTGGTTACATTTGTGGCAACTACCAGATTATTTACATAATCTACGATGCGGTACAGCTTTCCGTCTTCCAGCCCTTTTAATTCGATATCCGGGTTACCGGACGGACGGTACCGGTTTCCGTCTTTATAGAATGCATAATACATGACTCCGTCTTTATCCACCGTATAGGTTTCATAAGGGTCATATCCGTAACTGTACAAATCCCCAATAAATGTCCCTTTATGCAATTGGTTTTCCTGAGCAATTTTAAGCCATTTTGCATACTCCTCCTCTTCCCAGCCTGACAAGTCACGTTTTTCAATCAGTATGGCTCCCGTTCCTATGGTTGAAGGATACCAGACTTCATTATGATCTGTCGTAACAGGGAAATAATCACCGCATAGTGCTTTATATGCCTTTACCCTTCTCCTTGTCTGATCCACAGAAGTGGGATCGGCAGTAGGCACCTGGGTTACATAGGGCAGGGAATAATAATCCTGTGGCGTTCCGCAGTTGCATAGAAGATGAAATGCATCCGGGTCATTTGCTGTCATAGCCTCATAAACTGCCCGGTAGAACACAGCCTGCTGTTCTGTGGATTCTTCCGGGTATGCATGGTGATGGTCCTGACTGTAGCACTTTGGAAGGCTCCATACATAATCACTTTTAAATCCATCAAATCCCCATTCATTCATAGCACGGTTAATAAAATCAACCTGGCTCTGTACTGCCCCTTCTGACAAAGGACACAGCGCATAACCGCAGCTTCCCAGAAAACTGTTCCACTGTCCCGGTCCTGCCAGCTTCCCAAAGCTTCCATCCTGGTTTTTTATAAAATACTCCGGATGCTCTTTAAATAATGCGCTGTCTTCCCTTCCACCGTCACAGGGACGCCACCACAATACTGCAGTCATCCCCTTTTCATGAATTGCATCAGTCAGACGCCGCATGTCCGAAGAACCATTAGGAAGCTTCCAGTTGTTCAGTTCCCATTCTCCTGCAGCATTATACCAGCCGTCATCCAGGGTAATCTGTTTGATTCCCATCTCTTTTAACTCGTCCAGCTTATTGATAATCAGTTCCACTGTCCAGTCAAATTCCCATCCCCAGCTCTCCCAGCGGAGATCATAGCTGCTTTTAGGAATCTGTTCCCGGGAGAGTGTGGTAAATCCTATCTGATTCATACCATCGGCATAACCCCGCAGCCCCGAATAATAGTCGCCTCTGTGTACATTGACAAAGCTCTGGCTGATTTCTGTTTCCCTTTGGGTAATAACTGCACCTGGACGTTTTACGGACACATAAGCGGTACCATTCCTCTCGTTTACCGGAGTGGAAAGCTGTCGCCGGGTCACACTGGCATCACCCACCGTAATACCCCCGTCTTCCCCGTAGATATCCGCCACCGGAATACCTGCCGCAGTTTGATCCTGTAAGTTCTCCCTATAGAAGCTTTCACCATCCGACAGATCTATTTTCTGTAAAGTATCGTATCGGCTCTGGGCCCCCTCACCGCCGCCATTGTAACTCCAGACTGTATCTGAGGGATTATCCAGGCTGAATCTGCTGTCAATAAATTCGTCTGCATCTACCTCTTCTTCTGCCCTATAAGAAGTGCTGATATGGAGCAGGCCTTTTACCTCATCTACCGTCTCAATGACTACCGACCGCTGAATCCCCCTGCCGCTGGAAATGGAGGTGATTGTCATCCGGCTGCCGGCTCCCGCAGCTCCGGTTACGTTTTCCTGTACTTCACATTGAAAGTCTGAAAAGTCTGTTACTTCCTCCCCACCCACCACCGGATAAGAGACCTCTGAGTTCCTGGTCATAAAAGCAGTATTGCCATCATCCTCTATACAGGATAACTGCACCGTGCCATCTTCCTGAAAAAACGTCACCGATACCCCGTTTCCGGTTATTTGTGCCACCTCCCTTGGCGAGGCTTTCACCTCTAATCCGTTCCCGCCCAATGTACCTGCAAGCAATAGAAGTGCTCCCAGCATTGCAAAAGTTTTATTCTTCATCGTACTTTTCCTTTCTGATATTCAGACACGATTCAGCTACAGCCGGACCAGATAGCTTTTCTACTATTCAAGTCCGGCTGTGTATTTAATTCATTTGACTATTTCTATTTCGCTTTTACGCTGATATCTGCACTGTAACTGCCTGCAATATTTTTTTTACCAGATTTTTTGTAAGCCTTTACTTTATAAGTATATTTCTTATTCTTTTTCACATCTTTATCTTTATAAGATAATTTACCGGCCTTTAGTTCCGCTGCCTTTCTCCAGGTCTTTCCTGTCTTTTTCATTACCACATAGCCAGAAACTCCGCTTACCTTTTTCCAGGATATCGTCACAGATCCCCGTAAAACTTTGCTCTTGGCAACAGGTGCTGCCGGAACGGCTTTTTTGGTAATTGTCCGATTCTGGCTGTAAACTGTTTTATGATCAATTACTTTATAGGCTTTTACGGAAAATTGGTACTTGCTTCCCGGAGTGGTCTTTTTATAAACATAAGAAACCGTTGCATTTCCTTTTATATTCTTTACGGTTGACCATTTGCCTTTATTTTTGACCTGAATAACGTAGCCGTCCGCATCCGCTGCTTTTTTCCAGCTAAGCTTAATATTCTTAGACTGATAAGGTACAGCTTTTAATGTTAACCGGACAGACTGAAATTGTAATTGCTCCAGACAGGTTTCTGCTGCAGTTAAAACCGAATAATTTTTAACCAGGTTTTTCTGTGCAGGAGTCAGTCTGTTATATGCATTACGCGCTTCTTTTATAAGCGCTTCACTGTTCAGAGTTACCGTTTTGATCCCGTTGATCTGGTTTATCACAGGCTCTGCCGCGCGGGCATCCAATTCTGCCTGAGCAGGCAGCTTCTTCAACCCGGCAATTGCTTTCACCAAAGCGGCTGTACTTGCATCAACCTGCTGCTGATCCGCTTTTTCATTATCTGCCACTGTCTGAGCTGATTGAATGGCATCTGCCAGCACTTTATAAGTATCCGCTGTATATAAGGATGCATTTATCCCTTTTGCTTCTTTTAACTTACTCAGTAATTGCTGCTTATCCGCTTTTATTACTTTATGAACCACAAAATTAACCCAGCCATTGCTGTCTATGGATATTTTGGCTTCCTTTGTTGCCGGGTCATAGGTGACCTTTGGAGTGCTGTACTGATTGTGGTTATTACCGGAATCATACATTCCGTCTATCACTTCAATTACCGGCTCCTCTTCCTGATTCGTCAGGGTAATTACAGTATTGCGGAACTGCTCATCTCTCCTTGCCCCATCCGGCATATAATTGTTCAGCAGATACTTAGGCCACAGGTCGTTATTATACGAATCCCAATGCTGTGTCTCTCCCGGCCCGGTAGCAATATATCCTTCCCAGATATCATCCTTATCAACAAGGAAGTTATTCAGGTTTACCTTATAAGCATTGTCTTCCTCTTTTAACAGAAGATAGGTGTAGTTATCATATTCCACATGAATATCGGTGTTGCTGTCATTGTTGGGAAGGGTTACTTCCTGTCTCATCTCCTGCTGCCATTTGCTGTTGTATGTATACCAGGTATTATCCAGTTTGTACGCATATCCGGTACCGGTATAAGTCTGAGGATAAGCTCCATCAAACAGCGCTTTTAGTTTTTCAGGTGAATTATACAAATTCCTGATATCGGATTTTGTCAGTGTCAGAATATTTCCGTTCTTCTCCTTAAAATCTTGTATCGCTCTTGGAATAATGGATGGCAATATGCCGTACCTTCCTGTAGTCTGGGTAATGAAGGTTTTTTCATCTCCCTGTTTCCCCCCATCTCCGTACAGGGTACCTACCACATTCCATCCCATGGAGCCTGCAAAGTTATTGAGAGATCCATCTGTGCTGTCATAGGCGATTTTAGTTTTCGCCAGCATTTCTTCCTTATCCGGTATTTTTTCATTCAGCATATAATCAACTGCTTTACTGATCGCATGATTATATACGGGTCCGATCTGGTTACGGATACCGGTTGAATTAAACGGATGTTCAAAGGAATACACCGTAGCACCACTCATAGACTCCTGGATCATACGCATGGGATAGAGCAGTTCCGGAAATGCAAATGCACCTCTGCACTCTTCCGGTCCATGGCTTCCAATACTTCCGTCCGGATTTTCATAGAGCTTCCAGTAACCCTCGATAAACCACATCCAGGAATCGATCAGGGAACCGTAATTATCGCACATATCGGAAAGCCAGGCACCATAGGTAACGCTTTCAAAGGAATTATAGCTTACGTTTGTGCTCCATGCACTTGTTGTTTTCGACATCAGAATAAGATTCTCTTTGTTTTCTTTTGCCGTATTGTAAAACCGTTCATTATTGATAATTGTCTCAACAGAATCGCCCTCATCGTTCATATCTGCAACCCAGACATACCCGCCATACTGAGCGGCCAATTCAATTTTATCTGCTATTTCGTTGCTGAGCCTTGTACGATTCCCTGCACTGTGAAGCTCGGAATAAGCAGTTCCCATAAAATATTCAAAGTTCTGGTAATACTCTGCCACCTTGGCATTTGACAGATAATTACTCGTAAATGAATTACCAACCATAACGAAAAACGGGATATGGTTTTCCTCTGCAAGTCTGGTCTGTTCATCTAAAAATTCCATATGCCCCGGATAATCTACATTCAGGTAATACCCAGGATGGATTACAATTGCAGAGTATGGCTTCTGGTTCTCCGGAAGCTGATTCCAGAACGTAACGATATCATGTCCGCCCTGAATTGGTCCCGGGGTAGCTTCTGAGGGATTCATTTCCCTTGCCATGTGATGAATGATCAATGGATGCTCATTGTCTATTGTCATTCTAAGGGCTGCTTTTCCCATTACATCAACCGGTATTTCCTTTTCCAGGTTTTTGCTGGTAACGGTAAGTACAGCAGATCCGATTCCAATTCCCGCAACAGTTAATCCATCGCTGACTTTTACGATCTCCTCATTGCTGCTGACCACTTCCACTTCCTGATTATACACATGCGCAGTTCCCATTAATACATCAACACTCAGGCTGGTAGTTTTTCCAACCTTCAAAGATATTGTGTCCGGGTTTACACTTAAGGTATCCGCCTTTACTTCACTGGTATCCCCAGTATATTCAAACGCATCCACCTCAATATAGTTCTGATACTGTATCTCAGGTCCTACCGCTTCAACACGGAGGGTATGCTCACCAAAGGGAATTCCAACCAGCGTATAGAGGTCTTCCTGCATTGCTGCTGTCCCTGCTGCATTTACCCTGTCTATTTCTTCTCCATCCAGGTAAAGCCTGGCTTCCCCATAATTGGTATCTTTTTGTCCGATCCAACGAATACCGGTACCAGTGAACGTAACCTCTGCCCATGCACCCGGTGCATTGGACTGCCTGGCATCTCCTCCAATATGGGAGTCTCCCGTTTCCACCTCCCATTTCCCGGAGTATTTTACCAGGTCTGATTTGTTGTCAACCTCAACCCAGTCTGCAGAAGCTTCTTTTGCCTGGTTCTCATCCATAAGCACCTGGTCCGTCTCTGTTTCGCTCCCGGCCTCTGTTCTGCCTTCCTGTGCGCTGCCGTCTTCTGTTTGTACTGGATTTTCTGCTTCTGTCTCAACATGTTCTATGACAGAACTCTGTTCTCTCAGCTCAGCCGCTGCAGTGAGCGGAGTACTGAGGCATAAGCATGTTGCAGCCAATAAAGCTGTCAGTTTTTTTCCTCTCCATTTCATCTTTTTTCCTCCCTATCGCATATCTTTATCATCAGTATAATGATTACAAATAACAAAGTACATACGATTACTTGTCACAAAAATTTACTTTTTTGACCCATGTGGGAGGAATTTTACAAAATGAAAAATAGTAGTAAAAAATTCAACTTTTTACTACAAAAATATATCATTTTTATATGTTTTCTCTTCTTTTTACAATCATCTACCGCTCAATACCGTCACGTGCCGCCTGTCCCTGGTTGAAGGGATGTTTAATCTTTCTTATCTCAGATACATAGTCGGCAGCATCTATCAGTTCCTGGCTAGGGGTGTTTCCCGTTATGATGACCTCAAGATTTTCCGGCTTATCTTTGAGGAAATCTAAAACTACCTTTTCATCCAGCAGTCCTGCGCTGATGGTATAAATTGTTTCATCCATAAATAGCACATCATATCCTTCTTCTTTGGCAATCTGTGTCACTTTTAAAAACTGCTGTTTGTAAAACTCCCTGCGCTCTGCCTTTTCCTCCTGTGTCATTTGAAAACTAAATTTTTCTTCCTCCAGCCCATCTATGATGCGGATATTGTCTACCTTTTCCAAAATCTTACGTTCACTGGTCTTATTGTTCTTCATAAACTGGTAAACCAGAACCTTGTACCCGAATCCTGCTGCCCTGATCGTCAGCCCCATACCGGTTGTAGTTTTTCCTTTTCCATCACCATAATAAATATGAACCAAACCTGTTCCTTTTAACATTTCCAAACCTCCTGATTTATTTTAATATATGTTCGTGCAGCATTTTATGTGGGCAATGATGTACAAACGATTCCAACGTGTTATGATTATTTATTTTACCATAAGTGTTTATAGAAAAACAGATAAAATGGGAAAACAAAAGAGCAGGAATCAGATGCCAGAACTCACCTGGCAATTATCCCTGCTCTTTCTGAGGCTATATTACAAATCCAACTTCATATCACCTGGTTTTATCCAGTTTCTCTTTCTCATAAATTCTGATACAATCAGCGTTACAATTGCAGGAAGTAAGATCTGTATCACCGCTATTTTGATTAAAACTACGGTAGATCCCTCCACAGGAGCCATAGTCTGATACGTCATGATCTGTCCTACCAGTCCTGCGGTTCCCATACCGGAACCAGTTGCATTACTGGTCATTTTTAAGATCATCGTACCAACAGGCCCTAATATGGCACTGGATAAAATTGCGGGAATCCATATAACCGGCTTTCGTACGATGTTGGGTACCTGGAGCATAGAGGTTCCTATACCCTGGGCAAGAAGCCCCGCCACTTTATTTTCCCGGTAACTGGCTACTGCAAATCCTACCATGTTGCAGCAGCACCCTATGGTAGCCGCTCCTGCTGCCAGACCGGAAAGGTTGAGGATTACGCCCAGTGCAGCCGAGCTGATGGGAAGTGTTAAAACCATACCCATGATTACAGATACGATAATCCCCATCAGGAATGGCTGCTGCTCGGTTCCCCAGTTAATAATTGATCCAAGTCCTTCCATAAATCTGGAAATGGGCGGTCCAACCAGAAGGCCTACCGCTGCACCGGATGCAATTGTTGCAATCGGTGTTACCAGAATATCGATTTTCGTTTTCCCGGATACCAGATGTCCCACTTCAATTGCTACATATGCGGCGATAAAAGCTCCCAGGGGTTCACCCGGTCCAGCCAGAACAATCGCCCCGTCCACCAGAACGGTGCCTGCCAGAATCTTGCCTGCAAAGCCGCCAATCATACCGGCCGTTGCCGCAGAAAGTACTACCAGCGGACTTTCTTTGAACTTATAGGCAACACCCACACCAATACCTGCACTGGTCATGGCTGCCGCCACCTTGCCCACCTGGAATAGCAGCGCTCCAATATCGCCCCCGATCAGATTTGCAATCTGTTGAATGATGGTTCCAACAATCAATGTAGCAAACAGGCCCAGAGCCATGCCGCTTAGACCATCAATGAAAACTCTGTTTAAATACCTTTTAATTAAATTCATCTTTCCCTCCCGGATCGTATTAGCCATCAATTAAGACTTTACCCTATAAAATAGTCTTTATACAGTATTATAAGTTCTTGACAGCTGTCTTGTCACTGGGGAAAATGTACCATATTTTTGATCATTAATCAAGTATTCTTTTTTCTTTTAGCTCATTTTCAATCTCATCCAGAATTTCTTCGGAATCCGCCTCGATTGTATGATAATGTACCCCATCCGTCAACGCATTGAGCGGGCGGGTCTTATAATGCTCCACCTTATTTACAAATTCATCTGCATCTCTTCTGTTTGAGATAATCAGGTCTACCATAATCTGCCCATATATTTCATGCTCTACAACCACATCCAGCATTTTCCCGCCCAGGTCAACGACACAGTACAACTCTTCCCGGGTCTGGTCTGCACGGTGTTTTACCCGAACCGACCGCCTTGCCCTTGCCGGAACTGATGTATGGTAGAGTATATAGCCCTTATTGGTAGACAGTATATTTTTATTAACCGCTCGTAAAAGTGCAATATCCTGGACAATAACCTGACGGCTGACAGACAGTCTTTTCGCCAGTTCTGTCCCAGACACAGGAACCTGGCTCTGTTCCAGGATTTTAATGATTTGTTCTCGTCTTTCTAATGTTTCCATAAATGTAAACGCCTCCGGGATTTTTGTATTTGGTATGATTATACTATGGAAACATGGCAGAGGGCAACCAATAATCCCTACATTTCCTATTTACAATAAATTTGGTTTATTGTATGATGTAACATAGAATATACTGTCGAAAGGTTGATACAAAATGATAAAAGATAAAGAAGCACTACTTTTTAAATCGCTTCAATGTTTGGCCGTTATTGTTCTCGCCTTCTTGCTCGGTTCTGCCGCATATTCGGAAAAAACAGTCTATACCGTTGCATCCGGACAGGAATCGGACTCACTGTCCCTGAAAACCAACAATTCATCCGACTCATCGGGGACATCCAACAGTGAAGCTGAGAAAACAGGTACATTAGAACTTCATATATATGACCAGATTACAGAAAAACTCACCGAGCTTCAGGAACTGCGCATAAGTCTGGAAGAAAACTCAGGCAATGATTCCAACGAAATGAATGATACAGACGACGATCCCTACAACTCAGAACTGAATGAGTATGATTTTACAGAAAAAGAAACCACTGCCGAATATTCCAGCAGTACTACTGTCACAGAAAAAGCTGAATCCGAATCGGGATACTATAAAATTTCATCAGAAGAATCCGATACAGATTCCAAATATCAGATTTATAACAAAAAAGATACCGCAGTTATCAACTCCTCACCGGAAACCGAACCATCCACTACGGAAATTGAATCAATCATGGCTTCCCCTGAAAGTTATCTTCTCCGATATAGTGAAGAACCTTCAAAGAAATCCATTCCCCAGACTTTTGACCTGAGGGTAGGAAAAGAAGCGGGACTGACACCATTATATCTACACAAAAAGCTACCCATCAAGCAGACCTGGGAAGAGTTTGAAGGTACACTTACCAATATGCTTGACAGCTTCGCGGGCGATTGGGGGCTTTACCTGAAAAATTTAAAAACAGGAGACGTGATCAGCATCAATGAACATCCCATGGAATCAGCCAGTCTGATTAAGCTTTACATCATGGGAACCGTGTACCAGCATATTGCAGATGGAACTCTTGAAAAAACCGAAACCATTGACCGACTGTTAAATGATATGATCACCGTAAGTGACAATGAGTCTTCCAATGAACTGGTGCGATCCCTGTCACCGACCAAAGACCACAGTGAAGGCATGAAGATGGTAAATGAATTTATCCAGAAGAACGGCTTTAAAAACACCAAGCAGGTAAACGGACTGGCTGATCCCAGCCTCTGGGTAGAAAATGCAGTAAACCAGACTTCCCCCGCTGACTGCGGAAAACTTTTGGAAAAAATATATAAAGGAAAACTTGTTTCGCACCTTGCTTCAAGAAGCATGGAAGATCTCCTTTTAAATCAGAAAATCACTTATAAGATTCCAGCCGGACTTCCGGAAAGCGTGACAAGTGCAAATAAAACAGGTGAGGTCAGCAACTCCGAAAATGATGCTGCTATTGTATATTCCAACGCCTGTGATTACATACTATGCATTATGTCCACAGACCTGGCTGCCACCAATTCAGCAGTAAATCACATCAACAGTTTATCCTCACTGATCTATGACTACTTTAATGAATAAGCGGCAGTTTGAAATCTTGAATAGACGAACAGCAAGAAAGGAAACACATTAATATGATGCGAATATGGTTTAAGATATTTAAAGATAATAAAATGCTGCGGGATACCGTGATCTGTGATGACACCGGTGAAACCAGAACCCATAAAATATTTAATGCCCTGGATGCCGCCTGTTACGAATTTGATCTGGGTAAGCCACTGTGGCTGGATGCAACAGTGGCTGAGTTCAAACGCCATGATAAAGCACGTTTTAATCAGGATAATTTTATTGAATCGATTGATTTTGATTATTTGGAGATACATGTTATTGAGGAATAAAATATTGACATAATTTTAAGATCTGGTTAATTACAAATTTATAACAATAATATTTATCATCTTAAAATGGGAACCTTTTTTGGGTTCCCGTTTTAAGTTTCAAATCAATTAATGTCTAATTCTAACAGAGGCTCGTTGACCCTTATATTTGAATAGTTCCTTATATGCCTTTAATTTATTTTTGGGAACAGTAATGAGCGCTTGTGTATTTATATTTTTTAAAGCATCTACACCAACCTTATCCAATCTTTTAGTTTTGATCAATATCTTTTTTAAGCTCTTACAATTTTTAAATGCCTTATCTGAGATTATGTACACATAAGACGGAATCGTTATACTTTTTAATTTCTTACAATTCAAAAATGCCCCTGGATATATTGCCTTTAATTTTTTACCAGTAGTAACCTTTTCAAGTGCTGTACAATCTCTAAACGTATAGTTTCCTACAGCAAATAAATTGTCATTCAAATAAACTGCTTTTAATCTTTTATTTCCTGCAAATGCGTTGTCTCCTACTGATTTAAGAGATTTTGGAAACTTTAGTGACTTTATATTTATGCATCCTTCAAAAGCTGATTTACTAATTGATTCTATATTATTTCCAAATTTAATACTTGATAATTTTTTACACATATAAAATGCTTCCCAATCTATCTGCTTGACATTATTGCCAATTTTAAGCGTTTTTATATATTCATTATTTTTGAATACTTTATTTTTAATTCTTATTACTAAAAAATTCGTATTATTATATTGAACCTGATCTGGAATAATTACCTTTGAGATCTTAGTGTTTACAGCCCCTACTAAAGTTACTTCATTGCCTTTCCCTTGATTTATTTTATAACGATAGTTACCGTATATAAATGTGTTGACCCACTTTACATAAATGGAGCAATCATTTTCTATATCGTTTACTTCATTCCCCCATACACTTATATATCCATTCTTTTTTATTACTGGTGGTGTAGCATTCTTCCCGTATTCTACAAATTGCGTACCAACTAAATCATATTCATTAAAAAACTGAACTTTAAATTTCTTCAAACCATTAGATATAAATTTAATGCTGTTAGCTTTACAATACATTTCCATATTACCACCAGTTTTACCGTAAATAACCAAATCAGGTGCGCAGCGTAGAAACGATTTTCCTACAATTATATCCTCATTAGTAGTTACCTTCTTCAATTTTATACAATCAGCAAAAGCGTAATCATTTATTGTTCTAACGGTAACAGGAAATGTTATTTCTGTCAGCGATTCACATCCTGCAAAAGCAGCATCTTCAATATTCGTAACACTTGACAAATCGACCGCTGTAAGAGATTTACAATTTTCAAATGTATATCCTAGAATCGACTGAACACCAACAGGTATTTTTATATTTCTTAGTTTTATACAATTTCTAAAAGCATACATCCCTAAAGAGCTTAATCTATTGGGCATATCTATTGTAACAAGACTTTGACAATTATCAAAAGTTCCACTTTCTATAACAGTAATTGTATCAGGAAGCTTAACAGACATCAGATTTTTCCTATCTTTAAAAGCATCTACTGGAAGTATACTAATATCAGCATCAATTTTTATGCTTTGAACCTTATCAGATATCTTTTTATAAAATAAATTGCTTAAAGATTTTACCTCATATCCATCTATACTTTTTGGAACATAAACATTTGCAGATATTATATCTGCATTTTTCCAATCAAGATTTTCAATTATTGTCTTTCCGGAATCATAATCGTAATTTAAATTATAAATCCAATTATTATCTGTATCTTCTTGTGCTGATACAGTCAATCCACATATAAAAAAATATGCTATAAGCAACCATAAAAATACCATATGTTTTTTCATAATCTCTTCTCCCTAGTTTTTAGAATCATTCATTAATCAATATAAATTCTAACCAAACTTCTTTCTCCCACCAGCATCCCGTATCCCGCAGGCATCCCGGTACTTCGCTACTGTTCTCCGGGAGATTTTTATCCCCTCTGCCATCAGCTTTTCCGTAATCTTCTGATCCCTAAGGGGCTTCTTCTTGTCTTCCGCCGCCACAATTTCCTTTATACGAGCCTGCACTCCCACAGCGGCTACCTGCCCATTATCTTCACTGGATTCTACTCCTTTGGTAAAAAAATAGTTTAGCGGATAAACGCCCCAGGTACACTGCAGATACTTCCCCTGGACTGCACGGCTTACAGTAGACGCATGAACGTCAAGTCGGTCTGCCACATCTGACAGGCACATGAGCCTCAGACCTTTACCACAGGCAAAAAATTCCTCCTGAAGATCAACGATACACTTTACCACCCGAATCATGGTTGTATATCGTTGTGAGATACAATCTCTTACCCATTGTGCCTGCTTAAGTTTTGACTGAACATAATCCTTTGTTTCCTGATCTGTCTCTTTTTTCAGCAAATCGCAATAGGGCATATTGATGTTAACTCTGGCATACATATATTCGTTTGGCAGGATTTCGTAATATCCGCTCAGTTTAACTATCGTTATATCAGGAATAATATAGGACAGCATTTCTCTGGTATAGAAGCTGTTCCCAGGCTTTGGGTTCAATGACTGGATTAATTCATACACCTTGATAACCTCTTCCAACGATATACCAAGCTTTTTCGCTATCTTATCCATCTGGTTCTTCCCCAGCAAATCCAGATACTGATGGATAATCAGCCTGGCTTCTGGTTCATCCATCTGCCTGCGGTCAAGCTGAAGCAGCAGGCATTCTCTTAAATCCCTGGCAATTCCAGCAGGTTCCATTCCTTGTATGATATGAAGCAATTTCTCCGCTAACTTTTTTTCTATTTGAAAATGCTGACAAACTTCATCCAGCGGCAATGTAAAATATCCCTTTTGATCAATACACTCGATCATGTATGTAATGACTGTATGTTCCAGCAAATCCAGGTCATAAATTAAAAGCTGGGACAGCAGGTATTCCTGCAGATCCTCGTCCTCATCTTTTCCAATAGATGACAAGATATCCGTTTCTACATTTTCTTCATATTCCTGATTATAGTAGACCCGGTTTTCCTCATTCATTTGTTCCAACCATTCCAGTTTCCTGCGAATATCGTCCTCCCGGGTGGCAGGGGGGAACATATTCTCCAGATCAATCATAGGATTTTCCATTGCCAGATCCTTTACATAAGTCTCCAGTTCCTGCCCCGTCATCTGTAATATTTGTATTGATTGAATCATTCTCTGAGACATATTCATCTGTTGGCTCATTTTTACCTGAAGTTCCATATCATCCCTGGTATGCTGCATTGCTTAGATCTTTGTCCGGTTAAGCACCAATGCAGTCATACATCCCTTTCTCGGAAATAACTATTTACTGAATCTTATTCATCAGTTTTCATCTTATTCCCTGTATCCCCACGAAAATGTATAACGAAAAATGAATTCCATTCCACAATTCATGGAATCTCATCTCTACCTCTTCTTTCATTTATTTTATCATAGTTCACGGGCATTGTAACAAATATTTGCCAAAACTTAAAGAAACAAACAGGCAAAAAGCTGCATTCTCTCTCAAACAGCAATATATCAAACTACATTTCGCTTTTCTCCGTTTTGAAATGCTTGAATATTTAAATATACTTCTTTCATCAGCCTCTCTCTGGCTTCCCTGCTGATCCATCCAATATGAGGGGTAATGAGTAATTTCCTGCTATCCTGGATTTCCAACAGCGGATTGTCCTTTTTCATGGGCTCTTCTGTCAGGACATCCAATCCGGCACCTCCAATCATCCCCTCTTTTAATGCTTCTGCTAAATCTCTTTCATTTACAATAGGACCTCTTGCTACGTTTAACAAAATTGCTGTATTTTTCATTTTTTCAAAAGCCTGTAAATTCAACAGATTCTCGGTATCCGAATTAAGCGGGGCATGTACCGAGATAATATCAGACCGATGCAGCAGAGAATCAAAATCAACCTGCTCATAAACCGCATCTTTATTTCTTCCAGAAGTAGAATAATAAATTATATGGCAGCCAAGAGCCTCTGCAATCCTGGCAGTACGCCTGCCGATTGCCCCTAATCCGATAATCCCCCAGTTCTTACCTTCCAGTTCAAAAATTTGCTCGCCAAAATGAGTAAATAGCTCGCTTTTTACATATTCCCCGCTTTTTACATAATTATCATAATAACTTAATTTATGTAACAAAAACAGCGCCATGGAAATTGTATGTTGTGCAACTGCATTTGTGGAATACCCTGCCACATTGGCAACTGTTATATTTCTGGAATCCAGATACTCCTTATCCAGCACATTATAACCGGTCGCCGTTACTGCAATCATTTTCAGATTTGTGGCATTCACAAGATTCTCCCTATTCATAGGAACTTTATTCATGATCACAATGTCTGCATCTTTTACCCTTTGCGCTACCTCATGTTCCTGGGTCGTATCATAGACAGCCACTTGCCCAAGTTCTTTAAAACAAGACAAATCCATATCATTTCCTATTGTTTTTCCTTCTAATATCACGATCTTCATCATTACGGCTTTCCTTTCCGACATCTCATACTACCTGCGTTTAGGCGTTTACCTGAATCCATATAAAATCCATCGGAAAAAGGCCACCTTATATAACACAAGGCAGCCCCCTTCTATATGAATTTATGCAGTTTTCCTGATTTTGTGAACCATATCTAGAATTAGGCCCACTTATCCCTGGAATCGCACTAATTAAAACCTATATCTATGAACTTCTATCTTAAAAATACTAATTGTTACAAAATAGCTGCTTCGATCTATTTTAACATCATCTGCCGCAGACTGCGGCTAAATACCTTTCTTAATACCTCGATAAAAATCACTTCTATAAACGTTTTAACAATTCTTCTCTTTCTTTTTCAAATCCTGGTTTTCCAAGTAACGCAAACATATTCTTCTTGTAGCTTTCGACACCCGGCTGATTGAAAGGATTTACTCCCAATGTATAGCCGCTGACACCACATGCAAATTCGAAGAAATAGAACAACTCACCTAAGGAAAACTCATCCTGCTTCGGAATAGTAACCATAAGATTTGGCACATTTCCATCCGTATGAGCAAGGATCGTTCCATTCATAGCACTTTTATTTACAAAATCCACAGTTTGTCCTGCAAGATAATTGAGGCCATCTAAATCTACCGGCTCTTCCCCAATTTTTAACTCACACTGAGACTCTTCTACATTCAACACTGTTTCGAACATAATACGGCTTCCGTCCTGGATAAACTGACCCATAGAATGAAGATCTGTAGTCAGATCTACGCTTGCAGGGAATATTCCCTTTTGGTCTTTTCCTTCACTTTCGCCATATAATTGTTTCCACCATTCAGATACGTAGTGTAAGCTTGGTTCATAGTTGGCTAATATTTCTACTGATTTGCCTTTTCTTAACAGAATATTACGGATTGCTGCATACTGTAATGCATCATTTTCTTCAAAGTCAGCTTCCAGAGCGCGCTGTCTTCCGGACGCAGCGCCCTCCATCAACTTCTTAATATCTGCTCCACTTACTGCGATAGGAAGCAGTCCTACTGCGGTTAATACGGAGAAACGTCCGCCTACATCATCCGGAACTACGAAGCTTTCATAACCTTCTTCGGTAGCCAGGTTTTTAAGGGCCCCTCTGGCCTTGTCCGTTGTAGCATAGATTCTCTTGGCTGCTTCTGCCTTGCCATATTTCTTTTCCAGCATTTCTTTGAAAATACGGAAAGCAATTGCTGGTTCAGTAGTGGTACCTGATTTTGATATAATGTTTACAGAAAAATCTCTGTCCCCGATAACATCGATTAAATGCTTTAAATAGGTGCTGCTGATGCTGTTTCCTACATAATAAATCTCCGGTGTCTTACGGATTTCCTTTGAAACCATATTATAAAAGCTGTGGCGTAAAAATTCTATTGCCGCTCTGGCACCAAGATAGGATCCGCCGATACCAATGACCAGCAGCACCTCACTGTCTCCCTGAATTTTTTCCGCTGACTTCTCAATTCTTCCAAACTCTTCCTTGTCATAATCTACAGGTAAATCAATCCATCCCAGGAAATCATTCCCAGCACCTGTCTTTGATACCAGCGTGTCCTTAGCAGCAGCAACTATATTTTTCATTGCTTCTACTTCGTTTTCACCAATAAATCCAGCTGCTTTTGAATAATCAAACGTTACTTTATTTCCCATGATATTCACTCCTTCTATGCGTGTTTTATATGTTCTTATCCATCATTCTACCAAATGTACTACACTTAATCAAGACAAAAATTCCTTTAGCACCTCCCTTATGACTCGTTCCTGCTCCGCAGGATCCATTTGTTTTAGGATTTCCGTGTTCCGCTCCTTGCTATGCTCACGATCTGCCGCAGTCTCATCTAACCCCTCCTTTATTCTTGCCAGATTCTGTTTTAACTCACGCTTATCTTTTTGCGCCTTACTTTCCAGCGGCCTGACCTGCCGCTTTTTCACCCCTAGTGAAATCGGCGTCTTTTCTTTCTCTTTTACTGACTCTGCCTCTGATACCGGCTCCTGCTTTTTCTCACTCTCCGATAGTGATGATAGGTCCACCTCCTTATAAGCATGTCCTATTCCGGAATTTGCCAGGTAATCTTCCAACTGTACCTGCAAATACCTGTTTTTATATCCAACATCAATCACCGCCTGGGTTCCTAGTAGCAGCAGCAGCGCCGCTCCACCGGCCCATAGATAATTCTGTACAATATTTACTGCGAAGTTTTGTGCACCTGCCAGCAGATATCCTGCTCCGGCTATTCCTAAACATAGAACAAGTGCTGTTCCTCCCATACGGCGCCATTGGTGTAGATTCATGCCAAGGCAATGATACTGATAAATGCTTTTCTTTACAAAAACTGATGTATTGGTTAACCCCTCATTTAACCGTTTACTCGCGACGTATTGCTGTCGTAACCGCTTCATAAACTTTCCTTTCGCTTCTGTGTAGTTTTCTGCATCCCGTATCAGTCTGTCATATAGAATATTTAATACTAGTTGACTGATTACCCCCAAAATACAGATTGCTGCCATTGCGTAAAATAACATGTTTTGTTGTAAGATAGACCTTATCATTGTGATCCCCCTTCACCTTTCTGATTTGTACCGCCATCATATCCCACAAAAAATAATTTGTAAAGTAGAATCGTTCGACAAAAAAACCTCGGAAATGGCTTATTTACGGGGGTTTTTGGAGTTTTGGGGTTCAAGTTAGCCCCTTCAATTTCACTGTGAAATAACTCATTTTTTCATAAGTCAATTTCCTGAAATCCATTTATTTTAGCGGTTCGAAGGCAGTTTGGGGAATGCTTCAGAAATGTTTAAAAAATATTTGAAATGCTTTCTGCAGATTTGCCAAGATATTTTCAAAAAATTTTTGATTCGGTAAAAAATATAATAAAAATTTACTTGCATTGCTTTTGATTTGGGGGAGAGCATGTCCTCTCCCCACCAAAAATCCGAATTAGCCCAATGCCTCCATCAGCTTTTTCACAAGATTTACACTGTGCTGTGCAGCTTTTGCCTCAAAAGTAGGATAATCCATTGTTGCGCTATCATCAGATTTATCGGAAATTGCTCTGACAACTGCAAATGGTATCTTATTAAGATATGCGGTCTGGGCAATTGCTGCCCCTTCCATCTCTGTACAATAGGCCTGAAAGTTATCCGTAATCTTATTCTTCACTTCTTTATTACTGATAAACTGATCGCCACTTACTATTCTTCCCCGAAATACCTGAATATCAGGATTTGCTTCCTGGCAGGCTTTAGCTGCGATTTCGGAAATCTCTTTATCTGCTGCAAAAGCAAATACATCCAGCTGAGGGATCTGTCCCAATGGATATCCAAAATTTGTAGCATCCATATCATGATGTACAAGATCTGTAGCAATAACCACATCACCGATCTCAATCCCTGCATTCAGTGATCCTGCTATACCAGTATTTATTACTCTGGTTATATGGAAGACATCCACTAAGATCTGTGTGCAAACAGCCGCATTTACCTTTCCTATCCCACTTCTTACAATAACAACGTTTTGTCCTTTTAAGATACCCTGGCAAAATTCCATACCAGCCTTAACCGTAACTGTTTTATTTTCCATTTCCTTCTTCAGTGCGTCTACTTCTACATCCATCGCTCCAATAATTCCTATGATATTCATCTATTTTCCTCCATTAACTTCACCTGTTTTCTGAAGTTATCTTATCATAACGCACCCGGTTCTGCAACCAATCAGGGATAAGTTCTGCTATATTTAACGCTTACACCCCTATTTTAAGTTTCATATGAACGCTTACCTTCCTATATAATAGGAAGCGCTGGCAAAAGCCACTTCATCCGAAGGCCTGATTTCACGTTTTTCATTAGCTTCCAGCCTCTCTCCATTAAGGAACGTTCCATTCATGGAGTTTAAATCCATAACATAGAATGAACCTTCTTCCTGCCAGATTTTAGCATGAACCCTGCTTACTACCGGAAGATCTATCCGTACATCCACCTTAGACTTCATCTTTCCTATATACAGTGTTTTATCATATAAAAGAATATTCCCTCTTAAATGAGGTTCCATACTGATAAAACATAATTTTTTAAGTTCTTCATCTCCGCAGAGAATTGTAGTTTGTCCAATTTGTTCTTCCTTCTCTGCCTGATACCCCTCCTCTATTTTAGTTTGGCTCCTTAATTTCATATCTGGCCTAAATGCCGCTTCCATGCCGCTAATTACCCCTGCCTCTATATCATTCTCATCTTCTTCCAGAAATTCTGCTATGTTATCTATATCCGAATTTCCTTTGTTTTGTTTTTCATTTTTGTTGAGTTTCTTCCTATTAATAAAGGAAATGAAATATCCCGCTCCCCCTAACACAGAAAAGACAATGCCTCCCAACAGGGTCATGTCTGCTTCCAAATAACTTCCTGCCGCAAATATCCCTCCTATGATCGCAGCTGTCACAGTAATTATAAAAAAATTTAATTTAAAATTCACCTTGTCCCAAATTTTATGACTGCCTCGAATTTCCCTCCCGGGTTTATTTTTGCCGTCTTCCTTCCTATTATAATAGGAACTTTTATCATGCTTCCCCTTAACTTCATTATTTTTTTTAACTTCTTTAACTTTACGTTCTTTAACCTTTATATCTTTATTTTTTATTTCTTTATTTTTGTCTCTTTTTTGCCCCGACTCTTCTTTTACTTTTCCGTCTTCCTTTTCACCTAAGATTTGTCTCTTTAATTCCGCATCTGTGGTATCTATAAACGGACTTTCCTCAAGTTCCTCCTTTTGGTTCATTTCAGCTTTAACGGACTTAGAAGCCTTTGATGTAAGCTCAGCATTTACATCAGGCTCACCTGGCTGACCGGAGTTACGGGATAACCTTAAATCAGAGGATGTCTGCACCCTGTAAACACTCTGTATAATCTGTTCTATACTAAAATTTTCTTCTGTTGTCTGCCTGTAGATATCATATCCCAGAGATACCGCTCCATGATCGTTATGATCTAATCTCTTAAGTATAAACTCCGCAAGTTCTTTGAATGAGCTTGTAATAGAGCCTTTATAAGAAGGCAGATAACAAAGGCAGGGCTCTTTCGTTTCAATATCCATATAAATATAAGAAGGGTCTAATAATACATGATCCGGTTCCAGAAGGTAAGCCACAACATTCTCAATGGAAGATTTAACTCCAAGGAGAAGCGTTTTAATGTCATCCATGGTCATAGTACTCTTTTCAAAGATCCGCTTCAACGACTGCTTTGATGTAACTTCATAGTAAAAATAAACTTTTCCGTCCATTTTTTTCATATTGCATTTTAACAGCCCCCGTATATCATTCATGGATAGCATTCGGATCTGATATTCGCTCCCATATATCTGTTCTTCCGGATCCAGAATCAGATAATTATGATTCATATCTCTTTTATAGCTTACCTGCATTATTTTTCCCCCTTATCCAAAAGCCGCTGCAAACCTTTTACTTTGCGTATGGTATCACCCGGACGCTTTAACGTATATTCTTTATTAACACCGATTCTCAGTTCATTTCCCATAAAGTATGAGACTACAAACCCCGGAACCGGAAATCGTCCGCTATAATTTACCGTAATATTCTCTTTCCCCATTGACACGGAACTTTTTAACTTTCTGGTTCCCAAAAGCCTGTCCTTAACCAATGCTCCTGCCCGTGCTTCCACTTCATTGTTATTCTTATTATCTACATTATGAAGGCTGGCATAGAGTGCCGTTTCCAATGCAGCTCCTTCAAGCAATGCTTTATCATGAAGAAAAAAACCCAGATAAATGATTCCAATAAAAACGGGTATTAAGATACTCATCAGCATGGCGGCTTCCACTGTATAGCTTCCTTTCTTTCTTTTCCACAATTTAATACACCTCACCTCCGGCAAATGTCAGCATAATGATATAGCCCAATAATAAAAATGGTATAAATGCAATGGTATGGCTCCTCTTTACCTTCTTAACCACGATTAAAACCATGCTGTACAGGGCAGAAAGAAAGAGCGCAATCAGCAGCAATTGGATATTCCCCCAAATTCCCAAAAATAATCCGCACACTGCAATAACAAATCCATCACCGCTTCCAACAGCTCCCCTTGTCGCCCATCCTGCAGCCAAAAAGAATATACCCGGTAAAATACCGCAGACCCAGATAATAACCGGAATTTGCTGATAGGCGAGATTACAGATAACAGCTGCTGCAGCAAAAAGACCAGTTAATACCATTGACACTTCTTTTCGTTTAATATCTAATCCCGCACTGATAATCAGAAATAATAATAAACCTGCTTTATTCATTGCATACCTTTCTTGAATGTGAATCTTTTTCATCAACTTTTTACGTTTATTACGTGAAACTCTAACCAGAACTTTTTTACGTGTACCTTTAAGCCTGGGTCTAAATCACTTCTTACTGCCCGCACCTGGAACAGGGCTGCCAGTCTGGTACCTCAGACATGGGAACCAGTAATATTCCTCTCTTTAACCCGCTGCACCCCAGCGAAGAATGATATTTGTCTCCGGTATCCGTTATATATACCGTATTGCTTCCACCCTGGCACTGTCCGCAAGGATAATATTTACCTCCGGATTCGTTTCTGAGGTGTTCCACAGCATCTTTGTTAACCGGCTTAATGGATAATTTTATGTGGGAGCATTCCGGATCTTTGTGGTAAACCTTACCGTTTACCGTTATCAAAACCAATGCTCCTTCACCCTCAGTGCTGCCATCGCCATTGACACCATCTCTGCCGGTCCACGCTCTTACTCTTCCTCTTGTAGCTATTTTTATTTGTTTCATGGGGAATAAGGTCACCGGATACTTCACCTGATACGTTCCTGCCAAATCGATTATTTGACTTTTTTTCAGGAACGATGACCTTAACAGGCTGAGGATGCCCCGGTTTTCCTGCAATCTCCCCCTGATTTTCACCTTGTTCTTAGCATAAGCGGCAGACAGTCCACCGGTAATAATATCCGATATGCCTCCCTCCTGCAGATTCCCCGCATTTTTTACATATGCATATACAGCCATTTCACTGCTGGTCTCACATACCGCCCCGGTCAGCCGTACTGATAAATCTACTATCTGTATAAAGTATAAGACAGAAATCATGGCGAACAGAAATAATGGTAATGCCACTGCCGCTTCTATAGTCAGACTTGCCTGCCGTAAGGCAGATAAGGATATTCTTCCGTTGTCATGGATCATTTTATGAATCATTGCCGGGAGAGAGTTCTTTACCTTTCTTTTAATATTTTGGTTTTTGTTTTGGTTTTTATTTTGGTTCTTAATTATGTTTTTATTTTTGTTTTTATGGAATCTGATACAACGAAAGAACATCCTTATCCACCTCACCTTCACCTAATTTTTATTGTTCATCCTGACTTAATAAGAAAAAACACCCTCTGCTTCAAACTTTATGGTTTCTTCTCCAATTCCCAAAAATGCTCCGGATAATCTCATAAACAACGGATTGACCTGCCATTTTGTATCTGCTTTTATCTGTTCGATACAGGCATCTGTCCTGAAGTATATGGTACTATCCTCCATTCTTAAATTCGCTTCTATTAAATCAAGTCCCCTCATAGGATACTGCGCCTTCTTCCCCGTAAACAGCAGCATTCTTAAATACTCCCGATAAGTTAAACCCTTTTGGTCCGAACTTCCATCCTCCTGCAAAAGCTCTGTTATCTTTCCCAGGTTTTCCAAAGAAAGTTTCCATGTAGCCGCTGTCTTTTCCAATGCTATCCTGCCCCCTGAAAGCAGGGTGCGCACATCCAAAAGACTCTCCCCATATGCCCATGCCAGCAATAGCGCCATTTTTGTCACTGTCACAAGTCCCGGTACTGCCAATACACCTACAATTGCAGCTGCCAATGCTCCCGCCTGGGTCTGCATTTCCTGATTTGACAACGCATATAAAAAATTACTCCCTTCCCGCAGTAAAAGCAGTCGGTTCACAACACCTTTTAAGTTCTCCTGATCACTCTCTTTCCCGCATAAAATATACTCTATTTGATAATCCAGCGCCCCTTCCTTCTTCTTGGAGGTCATATCAGGAAAATGATCCAACAGATATTCTTGAAACAGAACATCTCCGCTCAATCCATCATGCTTCTTTATAATAGGAAGGTTTCCTTCTTCAAGCTCTCGTCCGGACGGTATTTCTTCTATATTCAATGCTTTCTGAGATAAAGCATCCGGATCTTTAAGAACCAGAGCCAATACTCCCATTTCCTTTATTTTCTTAATAATTTCCAGTGGATTCTCAACCGGTTCCGGTACTTCTTCCGGTTCCGCCGGCAGTTCTAACTCCTCTTCTCCACTATTATTTTCTGCCTCCTGCCTTTCCTGCTCCATTCTATCTTCTTCCTGCCTTTTAAGCTCTTCCAGCTGCTTTCCATTATTTTCATCACTTTCTTCATAAAGCTTTTGAGCTTCCTCCTGTTCCTTTGCTTTATCTGAATCCTTTAATAATTTGTTCAGGACTTCTGTCCCCAGGTTATCCTTCATAAATGTAACTGCCTGCTGGTAAAACGGTTCTCCCTTCTCATCCGTTGCCAATGAAATCCCCTTAATATTACAATCCTCTAATTGCATCTTCAGCGGATCAAAAGTATTGCCTGAAAATCCTTTACCTGGATTGATATTATAGGACATGAAATCCTCCATGCGGAGTCTGGCTTTATCCGAATGATATGTACCGCTCCCATAAGCTCCGTCCAAAAATAAAATATCATATTGATTCAGAAGCTTTTTCTCATATTCTCCAAACACAGAAAATAGTCCCATGTTCAAAACTGCTTCTGCTTTCGCTCTTGCACCCTGCACCCTTGCCGATTCAGCCATTGTACAGATCAGAGATAAGAACAGTACACTAACTAAACTTAAGAATACGGTGATTGCTCCCTTTGGTCTGTACCACCCCATTTTATACTCCCCTTTCATCTTATAATCTGAACATAAAACTTCTTTTCAACCGAAATCATAATTACGCTTTAAACACGTTTTAGATTCCATTGCTTTGGCTTGTTATTTTGCTGAAAATACTTTTAACCAGACTGGTTAGTTGTTTTTTAAAGATAATAACGAGACCGATTAAGACCACTAATATTAAAATAATTTCTACAACCCCTATGCCGTCTTCTTCCCGGATAAAATCTCTGACATGACTCATGCTGCTCACCTCCTTTCCCTCATGCAACGCAAAGGTTAAATCTAAGTTATGACGTCAAAAAGACATAACCGCAGGTACCATTAAAATAACCAATACAATCACTAACATCATTCCCATAGGAAGAAGCATTTTCGTTCCGGCTGCCTCACCAAACCGCTTTGCCATCTGTTTTCGCTCATCCATGGAGGCAAGCGCTTCGTTCTGTAAGATTTCCATAAGTCCGTTAGAACCTTTTCTCAAATTCTGAGCAAGCAGTGAGCCCAGTTTTACATATCTGATCTCCTGACATCTGTTTCCGAAGTCTTCATACGCTGCAGCTTCCGACATACCCAACTGCATTTTATGACAGGCTGCTGCCATTTCTTCATAAGCATACCGTTTATGTCTGAAATCCTTACTTTTTTCATATTCTGCTGCAACTTTAGAAAATGCTGCCTTTAATGTTAAACCGGCACCCAGAAGCATGGACAGTTTAAACAATATGTCAGGATAATCCATTGTCATTTGCCGGCTTCTCTCTTCCGCCAATTTATGTAGTTCGGCATCCTTTCCTATATAGACGCAGATTCCGGCCAAAATAGCTGCCACACATAAAATTCCTGCAATCTCTGATGGACTTTTAGACCATTTGACTTTCTTACCATCAACTCGATCCGGGAGTTCCATCTCCTTCTCTGCTGCCCCTTCTTTATTTGCCTGTTCAATTTCCTTCTTTAACTGAACATATAATTCTTCTTCTTTTGTGTAAACAGGCGGCAGCACCCGGGCATAAGTGCAGAATTCTCCTTTTTCACCAAAGCATTCCAGGCTTGCGGTTAACTTTACCAGAATCCCTTCTTCCGGAATATCACCGATAATAAATCCCTCTTCATCGATTATCTCAAGTGGCTCAGAAATCCATTCTGCCTGAACCTTTCCTTCCAGAATTGTTTGGGGAAGATACAATTTTTTCCTTACTTCGTCCATAGTATTATTTTCCCCTAATATTAATTTCTCCAGCTTCCCAATTGCCTGGGTTATTAATTCCTGTTTTTGTTCCAAACGGTACTGCTGTGCTCCCAGATCAAAAGATATATCGGATGTATCCTCTAATCCCTCAATTTTTGCCTGAAGGCTTGTTTCCAGATCTCCTTCTCCATATCCCGGACGCTCCAGTATATTGCCTTCTTTTAATATCTGATCCGATTCCGTTAAAATCTGTATTCCCAGAGAACACCCTGTTCCTATAAAAACAATACAAAGCCCCAGTGCCAGCTTTTCCATATAATAATTCTGAATGTCAGCCTTTTTCCCGCAGCTAACAGCCTCCAGATCTTTTTCCACTCTCTTTTGAACGTAAAACCGTCCTTTTTTTGGAAACATTCCGAATATAAAAATACTTATTTTATAAAACGGTATCATGAGCTTTTTAATATAGAAGCTTTCCGGAACTTTAACCGCAGATGCCACTGCAAATAAAATGCCAAATACCGCCAGTAACCCCCAACATAACATCATACGCTACACCTCAATATCCACGATTTTCTTCCCCCACATATAGGCAGCTCCATAGGTTATCAAGCAGAGACTCATAATACAGATCCCGGCAGGATTGTGATACATTACATCTAAGAAACCCGGAGATGCAATCCCTACATAAATTAGTATCATAAAAGGAACACCACTCATTATTTTCTGTTCCAGACGCTTGGCGGACAGACAGGTTTCAATCTCCATTTTTGTTTCTTCTTTTTGGCTGATACATAAAATAGTATTTCGAATAATTGTTATCAGATCACCGCCGGTTCTTTTTGCCGCACTGAATACCTCAGCAAAATTCTCAATTTCCTCAATCCTGCTTCTTTTTGCAAGATCCAGCAAGAGATTTTCTAAAGTATGATTCAGCTTCAGCTGATTCCTGATATGCGTGAATTCCTTCATAATCATATCGTCATTTTCATACACCCGCTCCATATCTTCCAAAGCTTCTTCAAAAGCATTCTCAACGGAATATCCCACAGACAACGCAGCAGAGACGGCCTGTATCCCAGTCAGAAATTGTTTGCTGAGTTCTTTTTTTCCTGCCAGAATATAGTCCCCTTTCCTTTGCTTCTGAAAAAAAAAGAACCCAGGCAGTAAAACCATAAATGCAAGAAAGGAACGGTAAAACAATATACTGACAGCTCCATCTATTACCCCATAGAGCAGCACCTGGTAAATCCACTGCTTACCCGTAAAATTATACTGGTTATAGTCCATTTCTCATCCTCCTTTTATCTCCTGCATAAAACCGCCAGGCAGCTAATTTTTTCCAATACTTCAAATCTTTTCTCCAGTGTAGACTCCCCGCTGTAGTAATTTTCTGGTATCTGTTAACGCAGCCTTTTTTACAAGCTGACCTGTAATCTTACCCTTTTCTGTTCCGGTCTCTTCAAATTCATACAGTACTTTTGTCATAATTTCCTCCGTCTCATAGCGATAACCCATAATTTCAATGATCTCTAACACTTTTCTGCTTCTATCCCGCATTCTCCCCAGGTGTACCATAATATCAATTCCGGATGCAATCTGCCTGCGGATTGCCGACACCGGAAGCTCAATCCCCAGCAAAACCATTGTTTCTAATCTTGCCAGCATATCCCTGGGGCTGTTCCCATGTCCGGTGCTGAGCGAGCCATCATGTCCGGTAGGTCGATATTAATTAGTACTATATACAGAAAAAGAGATAGCAGAAATTCTGCTATCTCTTTTTTATCATTTATGTTTCTCTTTTACGCCATTGTAATAGCGGCAAGTACATGCTGCTGGTCTTCCGAACTTACTGCGTCATCCTCGATCATGGTTCCGCCCGCCATGACATAAGACACAAGTCTCCTGTTGTACCTGTCCTTCTCGGATTCCATATCGACAAACCTGTTTATCTTTTGCCACTTGTTTAACATCAAATTCCTGTATGCAGAAAGCTTTCGCGGCGCATGTGTTATATCTGCTGTTGTTTGTGGCGCATTTTTAAGGTACCCGTAAGTATTTATGTTATTGTACAGTAAACCCATAGCATAGCAGTATGTAACACGGTCATATATGAGATTTTCCACTTCTATATCCGTTCCATCTTTAAATATTTTTCTCAGTTCTTCGATTTTCATTTATTTTTCCTCCATTTTATACGAAAAGCCCTAGATGCATAGTCCAGGGCTTTTCTTTTTTAATCTTATTAATCATATAAATGTTTCAATACGCCATGCGTTGCATTTAATCAGTTTGAAACAACAAACTTAAATAAGCCTATTTTTCAAAACATCTTATATTACTATTAATAATTAAAATATGGATTAACCAACTTTAAATACAAAATGATGTTAATATTTATGCTGTAATTATACAGCATTTAAAAAATTATGTCAATTTTCTTTTTTTAGATCATCTTTTTTAACTCTCATTATTTCATTTTTATTATAGAAACAGTATTCCTTATTTGTGCTCTTTTCTCTGTTTAATTTAAACCTTCTGTTCTGATATTTCACTTCTTCCGGGTTGTCCATACTTCCTTTTACTACAAATACATCAGTCAGTATTTCGTATCCTTTCACATTGTCACCTCCTTATTTCCTATTTGTATCCCCTTTTGTTTTGAGTTTAGTATACCCAATATATTATCAGTAGTCAATCCCGGTATATCCCGGCTGGGGCGGATTTCTATGATAATCATATTTTTTAACATCGTTTAACCAAAACTCTCTATCTTTTTCTCCCACCAACATGCTAAGTCTGTTTTTACTTTCCGCAATTGTCTCTGCTGGAATTTTTAACTCAATCAGTTTTCCATTCTCGTCATTTGCTCCGTAACAAAATAGTTGCATATCTTACCTTCTTTCTCCCGCCGATACCCGGCGGGTGGTATGACTGTTATAACTTAATGTATAACATCTGCGGAAAAATCCTTTTTCCTGTTTTAAAATCTTCTATATATTCTTCTACAATGTTTTCTTGTATTTCCTTTTCATCCGGTTGTATAACACCTGTTTGGATGAAATTTCTTAATGCCAAAATTGATTTTTCCGAAAGGTTTATAGAATTAACCCAAAATTCATCTCCTTTTTCCATTTCATTTATTTTTTTTACTAACGTTCTATAATTCATAGCTTTCATACTTTCCTTCTTTCTCCCGGTATTTCTCTACTGGGTGCGATTAATTTAACTTATTGGTCTACCTTTACATCGTCAAAATCTTTTTCTACAACTTCTATTTTACATGTGTCTGGATTTGCTACTGCCCGCAAAATCATTTGCATTTCGTCACTCAATTGTGACCACGGCTGAACAAACATCTGCCCGTTGTTGCAACTGGCATATACAAGTTTTGTTCCTGTTTTCTGATCTGTTGCGAATGCTATTTTTGTAGTGTGCATACTTTCCTTCTTTCTCCCGGATTTCCCGCCGGGACGGGTTATTATTTAATAGTTATCATTAATTATCTATTTTTAAACCGTTCTACTATCCTATCAAGAATATTTTTTTGTTCATCTGCATACCGATTAAATGCGACTCTAATGGAATTGTTTTCGATATTTTCCATATCTTTGTATGCTTCCATAAGCATTTCATAAATAGATAGAAATATGGCTCGATCATCGCAATCGCAATCCCTCCATTTTTTGTAATATTCTCCATAACCATTTTTTAAAACTTTGCTCTTTAGTCCATACGCTTCCTTGCTTGTCATTTTCATAATTCCTTCTTTCTCCCGCCGCTCCCCGGCGGGTGGCTGATCTATTTATTTAAATCTAATTCCGACATCCCAGCAGCCGCATACTAAATTATGAAAGTATGTAACGCTGTGATTTCCTGTTCCGTATGTTACTGCCAACGTTCCACCCATATATTCCAACCTTGTTATTCCTCGCCTTGTTATTCCATCTAGCCATGAATCTGGTACTTGTCGCCATCCTACAATTTCTCCTGTTTCCCAGTTATAATTTTGGTCAAATACATTCCATGTTCCTTTATTGATTCCATAATCGTTTTTCGCTTTCATATTTTCCTGCTTTCTCCCGGCTCTTTCCGGGTTATTAATTTTTATGCTACAATGAATTTATCCAGATTAATGTAGTTTCCTTTACCATTCTGGTAATTGCTAACGAAACTTCTTTTGTAATATGCTCTTAAGTGTCCGTAATTGGACCACATATTAAAAGTTACTTTTGCGTCTTCATCGTCCAGCACGTACCATTCTTGTTTCAGCTCTACTTCTTTTTTTGCTACATACCAGGAAATCTTTAATGCTGTAGCAAAAGTGGATTTTATTAATTTTTTGATTTCCCATGCTCTTTTCATGATCTTTTTTAAATTGTATTTTTTCATTTTTGTGATCTCCTTTATTTGTTTGCTGTTCTTTAACTGTCTTCATTATACTATATAGGTACGTATATATCAATGTCTATTATTCACAAATATACGTACCTATATTTAGTAATTTTATATATGTACATATATATTCAAGTGTGATAATATGGATATGGAGGTGATATTTTGTCTTATACAGAATCGCAAAAAAACGCTAGTTTGAAATATGCAAAAGAGAAATTAAAAAGAGTACCTTTAGATATGAAGAAAGAAGATTACGAAAAATACAAAGCATATTGCGACCAAAATAATATCAGTATGCGTTCTTTTATCATATCTGCTATGGAAAAATTCATGAATCAAAATGCGTAATACTTCTTGACATATACGTACGTATATGGTATTATATATGTATAAGTTAATGAAGGGATGGTGTTAAAATGCCAGAAATAAGTAGTTTTGCTGGGATTCACATTTACATGAGATTTAACGATGTGACACAGCATTACAAACCACACGTACATGTTAAATACGGTGATCACGATGCAGTAATTAGTTTGGAAGGAGAACTTCTTGCCGGAAGCGTACCAAAAAAACAGTTTAAAATAGTTGTTGGATGGTTAGCATTAAGAGAAGAAGAAGTTTACCGGGCTTGGAACAAAGCCGTTAAGTCCGAACACTTTGAAAAGGTACAGCCCCTGTAAATGGGGCTGTTGCAAGAAAGGATGTGTTTTTATGTATGAAATAGATGGTATCTTATATGCCGGGTCTAATACTCCAATGATAAAGGTAGTAGATGTTAAGCCTTTACCGGATTACAAGTTGCTGCTTTCTTTTTCTAATGGTATTTCTAAAATTTACGATGTAACCCCCCTGTTAGACCTACCTGTCTTCCAGGCACTTAAAGATATTAATATCTTTAATAAAGTTGATATTGATTTTGATACCGTTACATGGTGTAACGGTGATGTTGATATTGCACCTGAAACTTTGTATAAAGACGGTGCCGACTGCACACAATCTATTGTGTGTTGAACCATAAAAAACCGGGCAATTTTACGCCCGGTTTTTTATATATTAGTGTCTTCTATGAACTTATAATTCTAACAATTTTCTCCATGTGGCTTTCCCCACAATTCCGTCTACCGTAATACCTTTTTGTTTCTGTAATTCCATTACTGCCGCATATGTTCCTTTTCCGTATACGCCGTCATATCCGCCCGTTACGCCTATTCTGTGCTTTTCTCCTAGCCTTTCCTGTATAAGCTTTGTAAGTCCTCCCCTTGCGCCACTGCTTACCGTAGGACACGCTTGTAATGTTAGATCTCCTGCAATATTATCTACCGTTAATTTATCCCCGTATTTATCCCGGAATCCCTGCGAATTAAGTTCTGCTTGTAATCGTTCTACCCAGTTATCTTTTGCAGGTGTTGGCTTTAAGTTAGTCGCTGGCGGTTCAGGTTTTTGTGCTGCATCCACATTGAATTTTGTGAGTTTCCATTTTTTAATAATATTGCATAATTTCTCTACGTAATTCACGTCTGTAGCATATCCGCCATTCTTAATAATCTGTGCTGCTTTTTTATAGTCCTTCTCTCCTGCCAATCCTGCATATCTCTGGTTCTTTCCATTTGCTGCTCCGAGTAAATATGCACTGTGATCTGCAATCGAATCTTCCACATTTGGATATTTTCTAAAATCTGCGGTTACATAGTAAGTTTTTCCAGAAAGATTTTGTTCTTGTGTCTGCTTTGTGTACTTGCTCTTTCCGTCCCATGTAGTATTAGACCACGTATTCCCAGATAAAATACATTTCATCCCAAATAAATTATTTGCATTCTGTGAAAGGTCGGTCTTTCCATAACCCGATTCTAAAATTGCTTGTGCCGCTGAAATACATGCTAAAATACCGGATGTTCTCTGGTCTACCCTGCATAATTCTCCAATTACTTTTACGAACTCTGATTCGGTGCAATCTTTGAATTTTGTTGCTTGTGTTCCTTTTACAGTATTGGTATAGACTACTTCCCCTTTATGGTTATATACAGAGTACCCGGCGGGGCAAGCTGTTTTCGCTCCTTTAAGTGTCCCTGCAAACAGCTGCGATTTTTCATCATTCCATGATTTGCGCACCCGGAACAACTTTACATCTGGTATTGTTGGCGTTTCTGCACTTCCAGTTGCCCCCAGACCTTTTATGAGCATTTGTGCAATACATTGTGCCACCTTAGACTTATTTGCGGTATACCATGCCATATCGTCGCCGTCATCGATGAACGCGGTTTCCAGGAGATAATATTTTGCTCCTGCCGCCTGCGCCCGGTTAAGATTTAATAATCCTGTGGATGTATCTTTTAACCATACTTTGAAACCTAATGCTGCAATAGCGTCTACGATCGAATCTGCTATTTCTCTACCCGAATTATTTGGATGGTAGTATCCTCCAACACCTGTAAAACTTCCATCTCCATAAGGATCTTTTTTTGCTTTTGCATTAAAATGAAATTCAATCGTGTAATCGTATTCCTGATACCGTGGTGCATTTCCTCTCTGGCTCTGATAGTAGCAGTTCTGGTTTTGTGGATACATGGTAACGTCCAATGCATTCATTATGCTTTTCTGTACTAATGTTGCTAATTCCCTGGTGTAATTTGCTTCCTGCCCCCATCGACTACACGCTCCCGGATCACCTTCTCCATGCCCTGCAATTAATAATACTTTTTTATTCATATTCTTTACCTTTCCTTTCTCTACAATAAAAAAGAGCGGTATTATTCGCTCTTTTCTGTGTTTCCGTTATCATCAATTTTGTTTTTTAATACGGCTATGTATTTCCCTAGCCATTCCGGGATCGGTGCACCCATTCTTCCCGCATTTTCAATTATAGATAGCAGTTCATTCAATACATACCAAACGGTTACTAGAATAGCAAAAAATGCCGTTGTTGGCACTTCCATTCCTATTACACTGGCAATATTTAATATTATATAGTCAAGTACCATTGCTACTGCTATTACACATAGATATCCAACCTTTTTCAATATTCCTTTTGCACCTTTTTTTGAACTCCATCCATAACTCTTGTCGTTTGGGTGGTCGATTGATTCTTTTTTACTTGCTCCCATGCCGCTAAAATAATCAATTACAAACATGATCCCTAACATGCAAAATAAAGGAAACAAAATTCCTAACTTCGCGCTAATAAATGCGATAACCCCCGATATTGCAGCCTGTGTTGCTAAATATGCTTTTTCCATTCTTCTTTCCTCTTTTCAAATTTTATATAATATTGTTATTTTTTTCTTATATACGGATGATCTCTAATTCTCATGTCTTTGTTCTCCTTTAAATTATAAAAATACATTTTAATAATATTTCTTATATTAACCTTTTTCCATAACTAAACAGCAATTTAAGTGTGACATTCACTACAAATATAAATGATCTGAAAAACGCACCGATGGGATTTAAAGCGTATATCTTTTTAGATTCTGGCAATGTTGTTCCGGGTGTATCTTGTAACTATTTAGTTATTTCTGTTAGACATCCGAGTTATGGAATACAACAATTTTTCGGAACATCCAATACATCTACATGGGGTGTTCTAAGATGGCGTCGGGTAGATGGTAGCGGAAACTGGTCTACTTTTGCATCTAATAAGTTATAATTAATTTATTGATATCCAACAATATTATATATTAATTCCTGTTGATATTCTGTGGTAGCGCCACTTTGTACCTGGATTCTATTATTTTCAGCTATTTTAAATATGTTACCCTTAAAACTTATTCTAAAATTAGATACAAATAGGTTACGGGAATGCGTAATAACATAGGCGTAATCATCCGATATTTTGCTAACCCTAAACTTCACGCTCCATAGCATAGTATATAAGATTGTATTCATACCAAATATTTCTATAAAACGATAATTTCTTATTTGGCTTGATAAAGTATAGCTTCCAACTTGACTTGCAGAACCATCATATAACACTACACCTCCTAAATTGCTGTTTAGTTAATCTCTTTATTGCATGCTTTCCAAATGGTTAAATACACGCAAAAAACACCTGTCATTAACAGGTGTATAAAAATACACTAATTTATTCTAATTATGCACTTAAGTATTTTTTATGGTTAAACTTAAGACTTTCTTGATTAATACTGCAATATATCATTGTTGTTTCTGTTTTTGCATGACCTAATAGTTTAGATACTTCTTGTAACGGCATACCTCTGTTCAATGCATTAGTGGCAGCAGTACGCCTATATCTATGCGGATGAACTTTATTTACTCCTGCTTTTCGTCCGAGTCTTCTTAATATATCCTCAATTCCCGCAACGCTTAATCTTTTATGCGGGGCTTTATCACTTACAAAAAGTGCTTCGTTGTCATCTGTTCTTTTAGACAAGTATTTCTTTAAATGTAAACAACTTGTCGCATTTAGATATACTTCCCGTTCTTTTCCTCCCTTTCCAAATACGATACATTCTCCATTATCAAATTTTATATCATCCTTGTTCAATTTTACTAATTCACCCGCTCTTACCCCGGTACTATAAAGAAATTCCAGTAGCGCAAGGTCTCTTTCTTTATTACATGTACACCTGATCTTCTCTCTGTCTTCATCCGATAATGGCTTTTTTATCGTCTTCTCAACTTTAATTTGATTTAGTCTGCGTGTTGGATTTCCATTTATATATCCTTCATCCGATAACCACGAGTAAAAACTGCTAAACACCCTTCGCATTCCGTCAAGCGTGTTATTGCAAACCCCTCTATCCGCTTTATATTTAGCTAAATAATAGCGTAAATCATTAGTTGTTATGTTTTTTATTCCCACCTGAAAATACTCACTTAACATTCTTAATGCTAACCTGTACCGTTCTATCGTCCGTTTGCTTCTCCCCTCAACTAATTTAGTGCTGAGATACAGGTTTATTATTTTGGTATCTGAATCATCATAAATTACAATATCTGTCTTGCATTCACTAATTTCTATTTTGTACATCTTGATGTACATTATATTGCGTAATTTTTCCAATTGTTCGCTGCTTAGATGTTCTTGCATACTTTGAAGTATTTCGTCTTGTAACTGTTCTTTAATCATTTTGAACCTCCATTCTTTAGTGATGTTCATATTTTACTAAAAAATAAAGGTTCTGTGTGAACTTTCATAACTAAACAGCAATTTAGCACAAACTTATATGAGTGTCGGAAACGGTCAATACATTAAATTTGGCAATGGTGTATTGATGTCATGGGTTTACAAAACATATAGTATTCAAACTGGTATTAAATTTGGTACTTATTATTATGGTATTATTCCAGCCTGGACATTTCCCTACACTTATAAGGTTGCGCCTAATATGTTTGTATCAATATATGGTGGGGCAAGTGGTTTAACTATTGGTGCAAGAGGTAATGCTACAACAACCAATTCAGGCGAACGTACTTTAATAAGCGGTATGTCATCCACTCAAAGCATTTCTATATCATGGTTAGCAATAGGCGTTTGGAAATAAATCAATCAAATATCTTTCGGAATGCACTCCATTGTGGGTTTCCCCAAGACGCAAAGCGTCGAACATAACCGCGTCCAACTACAGCAGCACCGGCATATCCTATAGCAATTTGTATAGCGCATGTTGCATCTATTCTGTATGTTGCCACAATATAGTTAGCGGTTGTGGTTGCGTTTCCGATTTTATCAATTAGCTGGTTTCCATCGAAATATTTTTTTAATGAATATCCAGGCAAAATGGTATTTATAGCGCTTGTATATTCTATTTCTAACTTGCTGTTTAGCTGAGTAAATTCACTTTTTGTAGCATATCTTGATGTTAATAATTGTCCTTGTTCATATAGGTTTCCATAACAATGAATGTCTGAATTTGCATCTACCCTTTTTGGTAGTACTATATATGGAACCCCTGTCCCTATCACAAGTTCTCCATCTCCTGATTCCCCATCTCTATTATTAACACGCATAATATCTACTGTCTTTTTTGTTCCACGATCGCTGTAACTCATATTTATTTTATTTGTCACATCAATCGTTGTTGCAGTTATTTTTCCTGTTACCTCAACTGTTGCATCTGATTTCACTTTGAAATTTTTAGTATCAATGGTTCCGTCTGCTAGATTTATATATGTTCCCGCCGTATTTATCACGTAATTTCTGGATCGTATGGCATCTGTTGCTATTTTGTCCGCTGTTATTGCATTTGCGGCTATTTTGTCCGCTGTTATTGTTGCTGCCGCTATTTTTACCGCTGTTATTGCATTTGTTGCAATTTTGTCTGATGTTACTTCTCCTGCTTTTATTTTTGCAGCAGTTATTGCGTTTGCAGCAATTTCATTTGCCGTTATTGCCGCTGTGGCAATTTTGGCAGTTGTTATTGCATTTGCAACAATTTTTTCTGCCGTTATTGCATCCGTTGCTATTTTCGCTGATGTTATTGCACTTGCGCTGATCTTCTCCGTTGTTATTGCATTCGATGCTATATTTACAGCTGATATAGCACTTGCAGCTATTTTCCCTGCGGTAATGGCATTGGCTGCTATTTTATCTCCTGTAATAGATAAAGCTACAATCCGCTGCGCACTCAGGTTCCCCGTTGTTATTTTTGCTGCATCTAAATTAGCTATTTGAGCGTTTGTTATTGATGCATTTTCTATCGCATTGGCACCAAATTGTTTTTTCACCCATGCTGTACCGCTAAAATAATACGGTACGTTAGACTCCGCCGTATTAAACCAAACATCATTTGTTTTTCTTCCGGTTGTACTCGGTGCTGTAGATTGGTAAAATACCGTATTTTTCCCGTCAGCTGTCTTCTGTGCATTAGAAATCCCTTGGTTCATACTGTTAAGGTCGCCTTGTATATTATCTACATCTGTTAATATAACAACGCTTTGCGTATCTAATGCAGTAGTCGTTCCACCGGACGAATACATAACACATTTGATTGTTTTTACCTGGCTTGAAGATGGTGAATATACCTTACTGCTTTCATTTGCGCTTGATGTATATTTTGTTACATATGTTGTTCCGTCTGTCGTTTCTTGTATAATAAATCTTCCGCCATATGCATTTCTAGTCGCCGTTGTTCCATCTCTGTAAAATGCATTAAATGTAACGTTTCCAGGAGACAACGCATTGTCGTGTCCTTTTTTTATTACATATGTGGAAGATTCTACAAAGTATGTTCTTCCGCTTGCTCCCGTCTGTCCGGTTGCTCCGGTTGGTCCTTCAATCTTCTTCCAGGTGTAGGCACCAAATGTCGGGGAGTCTGCTTCTGTGGTGTCCACATACTGCCCGATCCACTTGCCCGGTGTTTCTCCATTGTTTGCCGTAAAACTGGTTCCGTTATCCGAATACTTTATATGCAGATATGTTGTCTTTCCATCCGCTCCCTTTGGTCCCGGTGTTCCCTGCTCTCCTTTGGCTCCGGTTGCTCCTGTGGCTCCCATTTCTCCCTTTATCTTTGTCCAGGTGTACACTTTATAGTCTGTTGGCGCTGTGCTGCTATTTGTGCTGCATACGCCCATGTACAGGGCATTTGTTGCCGTTGCGGTCATCCCGCTTCCGTCTGCGTTCTGGCTGTACCGGACGTGGAAATATGAGGTCTTTCCGTCTGCTCCTTTGGCTCCCGGCGTTCCCTGCGGTCCCGTGGCTCCGGTTGCTCCTGTGGCTCCGGTTGGTCCTTCGATCTTCTTCCAGGTGTAGGCACCAAATGTCGGGGAGTCTGCTTCTGTGGTGTCCACATACTGCCCGATCCACTTGCCCGGTGTTTCTCCATTGTTTGCCGTAAAACTGGTTCCGTTATCCGAATACTTTATATGCAGATATGTTGTCTTTCCATCCGCTCCCTTTGGTCCCGGTGTTCCCTGCTCTCCTTTGGCTCCGGTTGCTCCTGTGGCTCCCATTTCTCCCTTTATCTTTGTCCAGGTGTACACTTTATAGTCTGTTGGCGCTGTGCTGCTATTTGTGCTGCATACGCCCATGTACAGGGCATTTGTTGCCGTTGCGGTCATCCCGCTTCCGTCTGCGTTCTGGCTGTACCGGACGTGGAAATATGAGGTCTTTCCGTCTGCTCCTTTGGCTCCCGGCGTTCCCTGCGGTCCCGTGGCTCCGGTTGCTCCTGTCTGCCCCGGTTCCCCCCGTCTAGTTTTAGATATATCAAATCTTTTTGTTACTGCTATTTTTTTATAAGATGCTGTAATATCTATGTAACCTGCATCCGCATTAAGCTTTTGTACAGTATACTTCTTTTCTGCTTCTGTCCATATTCCTGTAACATCTTGTGATGGTTCGATTTTGTATTCAGCTTCTTGCGTTACGTCTTCTGTACCGTAATATACAAATATCCGTGATTCACATCCGGTATATATTCCGTTATTTCCTGCTGCATCCGTTGGCACTGTCTTTGTTTCTTTGCTCAATACCGCCGTTAATGTTTTTGCTGTATTTGCAATTTCAATTGCTTCTTCTGAATTACTATTTGCTAATCCTGCTTCTTTTAACGCCTTGTCAACGTCATCTATTGCATTTTTAATATCTCCCGATAATGCATCCGATAATTTAGATGCGTCAATTGCGCCCGGTGCAATTTGATTTCCATTTATAGTCCCAACTGTTATATTGTCCGCTTTCAGATTAATAACTTCTATTTCTGCTGCATCTATTTTTCCAGCTGTTATTTTGTTTGCAGTTAGTGTTACAATTTTAGCATCCGTTATGCTTCCATCTGCTATCTGTGCACTACCGACAACACCCGTTCCGATCATTGCTGTCGTTATGGAACCTTCTTTAATATTTGCTAAATCTATAGTCGCAAATTTAGTATCTAAACTTTCAAATTTTCCATCAATTGCCGTTATTTGATTAGTCACAACGGTTACAAATTCTGCGTTGTCCGCTTTTAGTTTTTCAAATTCCCCTTCAAGTCCTTGAATAACTCCAACTTTTATATATTCAGCTTCTGCCGTTTCAATCGTAAGGTATTTTATGTCTGCTTTTTCAGCTGTCAAATATTTTATATCAGCTTCTGTCGCTTTTAAATAATTTGCATTTATCTCACCAACCGTTGCTTTTACGGCTGCTAATTCCCCAGAAACATATAAATAATCTGTTTCCAAGTTCTTAATAATTGCGTTTTCCTCTACATACAGTGTTACTATTCTGGAACACTCCGATTCAAAATCAGGTATTTGTTCAATAACTATTTTGTCTACGGAACTACCTTTTAAGGTTCCATTATCATTCGTTACGTTCTCTACTGTCTCTGCTGCATCAAATAATTTTTGCTGCATCTCTTCAAATGTCAGTACCGTGTTGGATATCTCACAGGTATTTTTCAAATAATTGTCTGGATATTCTGTTATTTTAACAATCCTTTGTTTTTCCCGAATGCGTTCATCACTGCTGATTATTGTAACGGTATCCCCCAAACCATACTCAAGGATGTTATATTTGGGGCTTTGCTTTGCGATATCTATAACACTGGCTTTAAATGACCTTTTTGGTTTTGAAAGTTCGTTTAATTTATATTCTGCATCTTCTTTAAGGGCTTGCTTATCCTCATATTTATCATCGGTCCATCTTAGGGTCTTTATCTTATTCGAATATTGATAATTTTCTAAATATTCTTTTCCCCCATTTATATCATCAATTTTTAACCCGTCTTTCCCTATTGGTATTATCCGTGTATAAAAATCGTAAGTATCACTCGAGATATCAACGCTTTTCAAATTAAGAGAATCAGAGAAATACACTCCCCTGTCTTCCCCTATTTCCTCCGCAAAATATACAATTTTATTTAACGTATCAAATTTTATTTCTGCATTGTAAGATTTGCATAACTGTTCTAATATCTTGTATGAATCTGTATTAGTTAGTTTTATATTTCTCTTTTTTGTTATTAAACATTCTCCTACTCTCCATCCAGTTCCCACTAACGCTAAATTTGCACATTCTGTTATTGTATGGTCTGTTGATTCAAACGCTTCCCAGGGTTTCCCCTCTAATTCTTCCAGGTTTAAAACCGCTTTTATTTCCCGGAATCCTTTTTGTTTCTTAACAATTTCTTTTATGACAAATTCGTCCGTTTGCGTCTGAATATACATTTCCTCACACAGTTTTATTTTGTTGTTTATGTGGTAGGAAAAAGAAAGCACCTTATCCCCTGTGGATAAAGTGCTTTCTATCTGCGTTTCTTTTAAATTTTCTGTCCCCCCTATGAGGTTCTTATTTAAATCATATATCTTTATCATAAGTCCCTCCTATGGATCTTATTTTTTAATCATGAAATCGAGTGATTTTTGTCCATTTATTGTTAACGCATCGTATTTGTCCAAATCGTCACAAGCTGCAAAAGTTTCCTCATCTATCAGCTGTATCGGAATGTCCACTTCATTTTCCAGTACTTCCCGGTATTCTTCATTGCATTTTTTTCTTTCTTCTTCACTCGGAAATATATATGTTATTCCGTCTTCTATCTTTTTAAATAAAGCTTTTCCATCACTCCCTTTAGTTGCATAGCTTTCGCATATTTCAATTTGCTGCTTTTCCAATTCTTTTTGCTCTGTTTCCAGACTGATGATATTTCTTACAATTGGGCTACCCATTTTTCGCGGTACCTTTGCATTTTCCAGTGCCTTTAATCCTTCCAACAAACCTTTTATATCTTTTAACTTTAATATCATTATTTATTTTCTCCCTTCATCTGGTTTAACAATTTTTCCTGTTCTGAATATACCAGCTCTTCAAAATCTGCTTTATCTTTTCGACACTGTTCCCGGTTCTCTTTGTAATGTTCTCTTGCTTCAAACCAACTTTGGATTTCCACTTCTTCCGGGTTATTGTAGTTCATTTCCGCTCTAAATGATTCAATTGCAATATCTCCCACTACACTATTTCCAGTAATTGTAATAACTTCTCTAACATTTCCTAACATATATTCGTCCTCCTAATTTTATACAAACATTGGTTTGTATCTTACTGTTATATTAATGTCGTCTTGATCTAAAATTATTGTATTTTCACCCGGTAATAAACTGGGAAAGCTATATATTATTGTATCTTTAAATTTATTTGTCCCGCCCTCTGTAATTAACGAATCCTCACCATCAATTACAATTTTTTTACCAAATGATAATTTTTTTATGACTGTTGGTACTTCTTCTTTCGTAAATTTATCTCTTGTAATCCCGGTTATAGTCAGACTTTCTTTTCCCATAGTTGGCATAATCTCGATAACTGCTGGTGTTTCTAATGTACCTTCATTCACAATTTCTATCTCTCTTGCATTTGTTTTGCTTACTACCTTTTCTTCCCCAAACTCATATGTCAAAAATTCTAACGTAGCCCTATGGAAGCGATTTAAACTGTCTTCTGCCTGCCCTCTGTTATTGAGTACCGCTTTAAAATAGTGTTTAAACCCATCTATTTTAAGCGTAACCGGACCATAAAGCATCGACATTAGTTTTCCTCCACGTTCCCATATTTCTTGTCTGTTTGCGCCTTTTACCATCACTACAACTTTTATCTTTTTAAATCCGGTTTTCCCTTCTACCATTAAAGGCAGTTTAGTGCCCTCTAACCATTCACTTTCATTTTTTAATTCTGAATATCCTGGCGTAAAATTCCATTGTCTAATCCCTATCCGTGATACATCAAACCCGTCTATAGTCATCGCAAACGCCTCCTTGCCATTGCAAACTCATTTGAATATTGTTTCTGCGTTTCTCCTACTAATGCTCCCGTTTCAAGCACCAATTGACTGTTTGCAAATTGTGGAAAAAATGATTCCATCATGTTTAATATTGCGTCCATTTTCCCTTGTAGATTTATTTGATTATTACTGTTTGTTCCGGTGTTTGGATTTGTGCTAATAAGGTCATTTAATGCATTTATCTTCATTCCTGCGTTTAAACTATGATTGTACTTTTCAAGTTCTTTGCTTTGCTGCTTCATTTTTTCTTTGGATTGCTGCAAAATTGAACTAATCATTTCTGTTGCTGGCTTTGTAGCTTTTATGGTTCCCGCCGTAATACCGTCACCGACTCCCGCTGCCAGCTGCACACCAATCGCATTTTTAAATAATCTGCTGGGACTGTGTATGTCTGCTGCTTCTTCTATTGCTTTTTTAAGTTCTGCAATAAAGTTTTTTGCTGATTTACTTATTTTTTTCTTGTTTGTAAGTCCGTCAATAATTCCTTGCAGCGCATCATTTCCGATTTTGGTAGTCTGCTTTGGCAAATCCCCCAACCCTTTAGTAATCGTGGTTGTGGTCTTCTTTAACTCAATTTTTGCAGTTTTGCTATTTACCCCTCCCGTAATTCCTTTAAGCAATTTTGCAACTGCTTCATCTCCTATTTTCTTTGTACTTTTCGCTAATTTTTTAAGTTCACTTGATATTCCTTTATTCAGGGCGCTTGCTGCTTTTGTGTACTCCGCATCCAATGCAGCTAATTCCTTTTTTGCGTCTTCCTGTAGCTTATTAATTTCTGCCAGCGTTTTTTTACGTGTCGGTTCCATATCATCAACGGCTTGTTTGTGACTTAAGTCCTTTTTCTGTTGCCATAATTTATCATACTCGGCAAGCTGTTCAGCTGATAAAGTATTTAATGCATGGATGGAAGCGGACGCTTCTGGACCCATCTCTTTTAATTCTTGCAACAAACCTTCGGAAAGCTTTCCCTTTCCTCCTAATTCTTGCAATTGCATTTCCCAGTCGCTAATTCCAGCCACCTGAGTTTTTAAATTATAAAGAAGTTTTGCTCCGCTTTCCGATTCACTTTCAAATTCATCAAAAAGCCCGAATGAAGAATATATAGAATCTGCCCTATCTTTTACGGCATTTGCATATTCTTCGTTCAGGCTTTTTACGCTGTCTTCAAGTTCTTTGTTTACTTCCAGGCTTTTTTCCAGGTAATCATTTTCCAGGTCTTTTAATTGGTCGGTAAGATTGCTTTTTGCTTCAAAGTATTTCTGATCTGCTTCCAGGCGTTCGTTTGTCCCGGCTTTAAATTGTTTCCTTACAATCTCCCAGTATTGCATTTCTGCCTTTGCAGATACATTTCTGTACATTTTATAATCACCGATCAATTTGTCTGAGTTACTCAACTTGCTTTCGCTTCTTGCTTGTTCTTTTTCCTTTTGTTTTGCTTTATTATTTTTAACCTCTTTGTCTATTTCTTTTTGTACTGCTTTAACTTTTTTAGCTGCATCGTAGTATCCCTGTGTCCCTGCTTCTGTATGTTTTTTTACCTGTTCCCAGTAATATTTTTCTTGCTGTAGTGAAACTTTGTGTTCAGACTCATAGTTTTCAAAATATTTTTTTGCTTCTTTGAAAACATCCGAATAGTATTCTTCTGCACTTTTTTGTGTTTTCTTCTTGTCATTTTTATTCCAGGAAACGCCCAAATTACTTAGTTTACTGTTCATTTCCTTTTGAAATGCCGTTATATCAGCGCCTTTCTTTTTGGCTTCCTTATATTGTGTAGAACCGCCCATAACAATTTTTGAAATTCGTTTCCAGAAATATTTTTCATCTTCCAGCGACATGTCATTTGTTTTTTTGTATGCTGATAGCCACGATGTAGCGCTTTCGTAAACACTTCTTGACAGTTTCTTTCCTTCTTTTACTGCGGATACTTTTTTACCTTTTATACCAAAAATCATCCCGTTTACTATCTGTGCGCCCACAGCTTTTTCAAATTTCTTACTCGGTGAGTGAATGTCTAATTCTGTCGTTGACGCTGCCAGTGCTGCCTTGCAAATCTCTGCCGCGCTGCTCATTACTTCTTTTTTTCCGTCTAAAATTCCGAGTGCAAGACCTTTCGGCAAATTTATACCTATTTGGTTTCTCCAAACACGTGACGGTGAATGCTGATCTGATTTCCTGCGCGCTGCATCTGCCGCTGCACCAACTACCGCAACTGCCGCATTGACCGCAAGAAATTCTCCTGATCTAATTCCGTCCGCAAGCCCTGCGGATAAATTATAACCTGTTCCGTTAAACGTTTGTCGGTAACTTCCCGCTGATGCATTGGCAGCTGATGCGGCATTTCCTGCGCTCAAACCGACTGCCGGACTGCCGTTTGCGATTCCTTCTGACATCCCAGTCGCAAACCCTGATCCGGTTAACAAGAAATTACCTCTAAGTGCATAAGCGCTATCATTAGCGCCCTTCGTAGTGTTTGTTGCCGCATCCTTAACAGTTTGTGATTGGCTTTCCATTCCTTGTGCTGTCTGCTTTGTCATGTCTTGCCCGTTTACCACAGATGCAGTTTGTGCGTTTCTTTGCTCTTGTTCTATCTGTGCATTCATTGCCTGTATTGCTTGCACTGGTCCTACGGTTCCCTGTTCAATCCCTACCTGAATTTCCTGCGGCAACTGAATCCCCATTGCTGACATCTTTTGTTGTAATTCTGTCATTTTAGCTTGCACTGATGTATTAATGACATTCGTCGCGTCTGCTATGCTTGTGCTTCCATTTGCTAAATTAGCGGATAGTTCAACCGGAATCTCCGCCCCTGCTTTTCCTGCTGCGTCTACCGCTGCATTAAATGCGGACTTTGCCGATTCACTTACCGTTCCACCGGATTGTTTGATTGCGTCCGCTGCGCCTTGCATGGATTTCTTTAATGATTCCGAAACTTTACTTGCATCTATCTTTGAAAGTGATTCTGATATTCCTTTTGCGCCATCTATTGTTGTGCTTTCTAAAATATCCATCTCTCCTGATAATTCCGCTTGTGCTAACGTAAATTCTTTAGAAATAGATTCTGGCAAGTTTAGCGCTGTTGTCCATTTCTGGCTTGCCTGTCTAAATTCATCCTCCGACATATTTACAAGCGTTTGTACAAGGTTTGCACCTTTCGGTCCTAACTCTGTTAGGTATTCGTAAATCTCGGATGTCATACCCTCACCGCCCTTTGCAGCAAGTATCCGCATGTTATCCGACCACCCCGTTAAACCTTCTATTTGCGAATTTAAGTTTTCCAGTACTTTTTCTTTTGTTATTTTTGTTCCGCCGTCAAATTCGTCCAACGCACTTATAGAACCTTGTACGCTCTGTTCGATTGACGTTTGCATTTCAGAATATTTTGTCTGAATTTCTTCTACTGCTGCGGCTGCTTCTTCTGCCATTTTTTGCGCTGCTGTTGCAAAAGTTTCGGATGTTCCTTGTACTGCATCCCCTAAATTCCCCGCGGCTTCTGCTGCCGAATCTGTACTTTCTTTGTATTCTCCTAATGCTTCTTTTGCACTGTTTAATTTGGTATCTGTACCGTCAAGCACGTCTTGCTGTTCTTTTATCTTTTTGGATAATTTGTCAGATTCGTCATAGCACTGTGTAATTTCATTGGTGTATTGCTGCGTTAATGCAGATGCATCTATTGCAGATTGTCCGGTTTCCCGCATTTCCTTTGTGTACTGTTCTGCTACATCCTGAATAGCTTTTTGCTTATCTATTACTTTTTGATCAATTGTATTTTTTTCTTCTGTCGCTTCATTCAGCAGCTTTGTGGCTTCATATCGTTCTTTCATGATATTTTTTATATCATCTTCCGCCGCTGCTACTAGCGCTTGTTTTTCCAGAGATTCTATGTATTTGTCAACTGCTTCTCGTGTTTGATTTAATTCTCCGGTCTGTTCGTTGTACGCAAGGTTCAGGTTCGGTATAGATTCATTTAACTGACTAACCAACGATTGCATATATGCTTTTTCTTCGTTTGTTTTTCCTTCTTTTTCAGCCAGGTTAAAAAGTTCGTCTGCCAGCATTTGATTTGCTCCCCACTCACTTTCTACTGCGGCTTTACTTTCTTCCCTTGCCTTGTTATTGCTTTGTACCGTTTCTGTTAATTCGTCTGTTCTTCTGCAAAGATCATTTACCGTTTCTGACTGCTCCTGCATCTCTGTCTTTGAATCACCCGTTGCGATTTTAAAAGCAACTGCGGCGGCTGTGACAAGGCTTATAACTCCTACTAATTTCCCTATAGGACTTAACCCCGTTACAATGTTTAGTGCCTTTTGTGCTAATGTAGCCCCTTCTGTGGCTGTAGTCATTTTCATTAACCCTGCTGCTGCGCTCTTATAAAGATCACTTTTACCAAATTTATTTAAAGCGAGTGCTGATCCAAAACCCGCTACTCCTGTTTTAACCGCTCCCAGGTTTTCCGCTATCATTTTAAGACCATCACGTGCTACTGGAAGTATATCTTTCGCTAATGGTTCCGCAATTTGCAGCTGCATTGTTCTTCCAATTTCTGCAATCTGGCTTCCGATGTCATCATATTTTATGTCTTTTACAGATTCCATCGTGCCTTTTACATTATCGTAAGTGTTATTTACTTCGTTTAGAGAATTTATTACTTTTAATGCGTTATCCTCTCCAAGTGCACTCCATGTTCCACTTGCTATAGTTAACGCATCTTGTTTGTTTGCCATGTTTGATAAGTCCGCTATCACCGATTGAAAAACGTCTGCCGTTGTTGCGCTTCCATCTTTCCATTTATAAAATAAGTTTTCCGTACCCTCTGAAAAATTCGACAATCCTGCTTCAATTCTTCCGTCAACCAGCGAAACCCCAAATTCTTTTACAAGGTCATTAACTTTATCAAGATTATATGCCCCGGAGTCTAAACCATTTTGCAGTATAGCAAACATTTCTTTAGCTTCAAATCCTGCCTGCCCCCATATCTGTGTGTATTCTGCTAAGTTGTCTCCTAATTCTCCGGTTTTGTTCAATCCCTTTTGTGCGCCCTTTGCCATATAGTCAAATGCTTCTGTTGCATCCAACCCCATATTTTTTATTAATCCGTTGGCACCGCGAATTGTTTCATTTAAATCCATATCGAATGTATCCCTTAATGTGATAGCATCCTCTGTTGTTTCTTTAAGAGATTCACCGCTAATTTCACCCATATTATGAACTATATTCACTGCTGCATTGGCTACATCGTCAAGTGATTCCCCAAAATTCCCCTTGTAAACATCTTCCATAACCGCCTTGTATTGCTCCATCACTTCCGCCGATGCACCTGTGCTTGCTTGCATCTGATTTGCGGCTTTAGTGGTGTCTGTCGCGGCGCTCAAGGCTTCTTTTCCTAAATTGGTTAATGCTTCGGCTCCTGCTGCAATTGCACGTCCTGCCAGGTTTGCTTTTAATACATCCCCGAATCTTTCCGTTTCATTCCCAGCTTCTTCCAACTTCTGTCCAGCGTTTTTTACTTCTTTTCCAAACTCATTAATACTTTGTGCGCAATGGTCTGTTGCTTGTTCAGCTTCCCGCATGTAAGAAGCATTCTTATCTACTTCTTTACTGGCTTTTATTACCTGCGTTTCGGCTGTGTTTAAACTTTTTTGCCATTCTTTTACTCTGTTTTCAGCTTTGGTGTAGTTTTCTTCTCCTTTTTTTACCGATGCACTCAGGTCTTTTATGGACTGTTCCTGTTTTTTAAGTGCATCATCTGTTGTATTAGAGGATTTTTTCATTTCCTCCATTTTTTTCTCTGCTTGCTCTAAATTCTTTTTATACTCCTGAAGATTTGTACCGATCTTGTCATAAGCGTTTTTTGCATTATTTAATCCATCTGATGCAGCCTTAACTTTCGCTTTATGCTGATCCAATATTTTGTTAAGAACTTCATGCTTTTTTCCGAGCGACTGTAAAGTGTTTGCTTCACCTTCGCACTCTGCCTTTACTAAATTTAGTTCCGATTTCATTGTCGTAAGGCTTTTGTTTATATTGGATACTGCACTTTTAAATTCTTTTTCTCCATCGAGTGCAATGCCCGCCGCAATTTTAGCCCTTCCCATTTACCTATCACCTGCCTTTAAATAAAAAATAGCACTCTGTATGAGTGCCATAATTGCATTAAAAAAGCGTCCGAATCGGACGCTTTATGTTATTTATTTATTATTTTCCAAATATACCCGGCAAACAGAGAAGCAATTAACATTAACGCTCCAAGCCATGTATTCCATATAAGTATTACAACAATTAACAACCACCATATCCCAGGTAAATATTTTTTCACTTTATCCACATAAACACCCCCTCTTTATGTGGATAGAATATCACTTTCTAATGGTATTATCAATCAAAAAATGGCATCTACGGTTACTTCTTCTTCTTTAAGACCATTCATAATTAAATGTTGATCATAAATCAGGAAAAACTTTCTTAATGTCATCTCAAACACTTCTTTTTCGGTGTAATTCAATATTTTGCAGCCAATATATAGTATGCGGGCGGTGTCTATTCTTCCGTCACCGTCCCGCTTTCTACTTTTGGGTTTTCGTATTCGTCAATTTTTGGCAACGATATTCCGTATGTGCTTATTAGCTTTGTCATTATTTCATCTACATTGTCTTCTGTTACCATCCAGCCCACTTCTTTTACTGTTACCTTAAGTTCTTCATTCTCTGTGCGTTCCGCTTCGTCATTAAATAATACTGTTAGGATATATTTCATTGTAGATGATGCTGTTCTTTTGTTTGTTAGCATATCCAGAACATCATACATTGACATGTCATAATGCTCCTGGATTTCATCTGTTACATTCAAATTAAAGCATATGTGACGTTCTACGCCGCATATACTTATTGGTGTGCCTTTTGGTCTTAAATCGCTCATATTCCAATCCCCTTTATTTCTTTAGGACTCTGGCTGTTTTGCAATCCCTGCTTTAGTTTCCAGCCACTTTCTAGCATCCGCTTCATTCTTAAATTCCGCCTGATCTTTCCAGTCTCCATTACCCAACTGAAAAACGTCGCCTTCTATTGTTGGTGTCTGGTAGCTTACAGTTTCTCCTTTTGTTTCTGTATCGTCCGCTGGCTCTGCGAACTGTACCTTTCGTAACCATTTAGCCAAAAATGATGGTTTTGAATTTCTCATAACCTTTCCATAGAACCCTACCCCCACATACGGTGCAATGTCATTCCCATTTGCCAATACTGTTTCTGGTGTGGCTGGATCTGATTCACTTGCAGCGGTATATTTGTGTCCTAGCAAATCACAATAGGCTTTGTTCGTTAGGTCATCTACATTTAAAGATATTTTTCCTCCTTTAAAACTTTTGTCACTCTCTGCGACTCCGTCATCTGCGTATAATTTAACATCATTTGATTCCGCGTTAACTGATGCTTTAATTGCCTTTGCAATAACCGTGCCGCCTGTATAACTTGTTCCATCCTCTGCCAGTTTTGCAAATACTGGATATTTTAAACCTACTTTTGCCATTTTTATTCCTCCGATTCTTCTATTTCACATTCGAATACGATGTGTTTAATATTGTTTTCTGGTTCCGTTAATACTGTTACGCCTGGATATGTAAACCCTGCTTGTAATAAGCTTCTTCTTACTTCCTTCTTTATTTTCAGATGGTTTTCACTTATGGGCATAAAAAGGTGAATTTGCATATAGTTCACCGTCAATAAAGGTTCATCCTCTGCAAATTTTTTTGCTCTGTCATCCCTGTAATTAAAAGTAAAATATCTGTTCTCTTTCCCATTGTACAAATCAGGCACAATCGGATATCCAAATACATTTAATGCATCTATTATTTTTTTATTCGTGCTCATGATTCCACCAACTTGTTAAACTCTTCTTGCATTTTTTCTAGCACCTCCCCTTCGACTGCATTTGTTGCTGCATCTACTACCGGGCGTGCCTGTTGTCTGCTGTTCCCTAATTCTTTTTCGACCAACTTTTGCATATTACTGATACCTTTTTGATCTGTCCCGGTTGGTCTTACTGCTGCATAACAACCGTATTTGTTAATTTTTGCTTTCGTTGCTTTTATAGAACTTGCAAGCGCCCCGGTTGTATAGTCCCCTTTATTACTTGCTACGGCACTTCTTACCGATCTTTCTAATATTGGTATAGCTGCATCTATTATTTTAGGTGCATGATTCTCGATTTGTCCAAGGTCGTTTAGTGTTTTCATAAGATCGTCCGGGAAATTTATATTCATTTCTGCCATTGTTACCTCCTTTTACATATGAGGTGTACTGTCTTTTTTTTATTCTTGCGGAACGTGCGCTTTATATCGTATATGTTGCCGTTTGACTCATCTATTGCCACGGCTTCGCCATTATAATTACATTGCATTATTTCAATGTCCTGATCTGCTGTGTACCCTTTCTGGTTTGCAAGTATTTCATCGTCTCTTGTTAAGTCTCCGAAATTAGCCTGCACATTTTCCAGGTATGATACTTTTTCAATAGGGTACCCGTCACTATCCGTTTCATTCTCCACTGTTCTTTGCAATTTTATTGATCCGTTCCACATATGTCATCGACCTCCGTCGTAAGTCTGAATACTTTTTTATGGTACATTGCCATATACTTTTCCGTGTCGCTCCTGTCATCCCCTATATTAGCTTTTACATATAGGGCAATTGCAGTTATAACCCCCTTTTTTTCCTGTTGTACGACACTTGCAGGCACATCAGATGCAATTAATTCTTCTTTGCATTCTTCTATATAATCCAAAATTTCCGAATCATATACAGTTATTCCCGGGGCAATTCCGCATCTTTCTTTTATTTTATTAAGTAACATCCGTTCCCCCTTGCTGCTGCACAAATTCCTGTATCATTTCCTTTTTTGCAGTCTTTGTTAAGCTATAGCCTAACTGCGCCGCTAAATTCTTTATTTGCGGTATTGTTAATGCATTTAAGTCTTTCTCAGCGTAGTCCCTGCTGCGGCTATAGCTTTTTACCCCACCGTTACTGTAGCATCGTCAATTACGATTTCTCCGTTTACAAAAGCTTCGGTATCCTTTGTGCGGCAATCCTCGCGTTCAATAGCTCTGTACAACGTTAAATCCTCTTCAAATGCATTTAAATCCCCTACCTGTGCAATGGTGGATGTCAGGATTGATAACTGTTTTCTGTCAAAGAATTTAACTCCCTCTTTTAAATCACCGATAATGAACGGAATTTTTCTCTTTCCAGCTGTGGCTACGTCTGACGGCATATCCCCGTTTGGAATTACAAATACTGGAATGATCGTTGCACCTGCGCACAATCTCAATTGCATCGGTCCCGCTGGATTTGGTTGCAATAAATACTTTCCATCTGCGTCTTTTAATGTATCAAGGTATTGCAACCCATCATCATTTGTAATAATCTTAGATGTAGCCTTAAAAGCTGATCCAAGTGTAACGTTTATGGTCTTTTTAATATCGTCAAGCCCTGCTAATGTTACTTTTGCCTTTGTATTGATTGCTGTTCGGATAATATTATTTCTTGTAACACGTGATTCGTCCCCAATCCATGTAATTAAAACACTTGCAATAGCCTGGTCTGAATCTTCCAAAAGTTCATTTGTAACCGGAAAATAACCTGCATATTTTGAAATCTCATAGTCCAGTCTCTCAAATTGTGGTGTGTTTTTACCTGGAATCTTACCACCTTCGCCAACTTTTACAAATCCCGTCTGCTGAGAACGTTTTTTGAATGTTCTTGAACCTTTTTCTACTGTTACTGGCTCTACGTCCACAAGGTCAATCAGTGACGCCTTTGCTGATCTGTATTCATTAATTTTTGTCTGAATATCTTCTGGTACTGTGTACCCTCCGTCTGCTGGTGTCCCTTCATTCATAGAATTGTTTATGCGGAAACCATTTCTTGCTGCATTTGCAAATTCTGCAATATGATCTTTCGGCTGCACCTGCTTCGCTGTGCCGTTTCCTGCTTTCTGCTGCATATTTGCAATCCCTTCATCATCAATATCTTTTAAGATATCAAATTTGTCCTGCATGGTTTGCAATTCATTTTTAGCTGCCTTTGCTTCTTCCATTTTCCCCTCATTTACCAGGTTTTTTACTTCATTCTTCTTCTCATTGATGCTATTAAGTAGTTCTAATAATTTTTTATTCATGTTTTTCTCCTTTATTTTTTTATATTAAAAAAGACTTAGATTCCAAATAAATCTAAATCTCCTAATATTTCATTTTTTAATTCTTCTTTTTTTCTTTTGCTTGCTTCTATTTTGTTTTTCTCTTCAACTGCCTGTTGTCTCATTTCTTTTGTTATTTTTGATCCTAGACAATTTGTAAACTCTACCTTTTCTTCAATGATTTCATCCACAAGTCCCATAGATAATGCTGTTTTTGCATCTATCCAGGTTTCTTTGTCCATCATTTCTAACACTTCATTTTGCTGCATTCCTGTCTTTTGCTCAAATGCTGCCGCAAGTGCTGCGTTTGCTGTTTTTAACATTTCTGCATATTTATCCATGCTGTGATAATCTCCGCTGACTCCATACGCCGAAACATTATGTACCATAATCATAGCTACGGGACTTATTTTCGATTTTCCAGCCATTGCTATTACTCCTGCTGCGCTCCCCGCTAAACTATTTATAATAATAGTTACGTTTTCCTTTCCCCTGAGAACGGAATATATCTCTTGCCCTGCAAATATATCTCCACCTCCGCTATTTATATATACTTCTATTTCCTCACCGGGTTTGGAACTTTCAATTGTATCTACAATGTCTTTGGGACATGTAGCTTCAAATCCGTACCAATCATACAGCCATTTATCGTCATTTCCTATAATGTCACCCCTGACATCAATCTTCGCCATCTCCTTCACCTCCTTTTCCTTGATCATATTGTTTTCCAGCATCCTTTACAGGTATTACATTTCCATTTGTTGTTAAAATGTCTCCGCCCTCCATTGGTGGTTCATCTAATTTTCCTCGAACTTCATTCCTGCAATATATTCCACTGTCCACTCCATCTTTCAATATTGCCATCTGCGTTTTACTATCCGTTCTCAGTATTGCTTTTTCATTTATTTTGTAGAAACAATTGTCTTTTTCTTCTTCAACGCTCAAATACTTATAATTTATTTCTTCTTCATACATTTTTAGCCTTATTAGCATGGTATCGACCAAAAATGTAATCTGTTGCATTTCAGAATTTGAATATGAAGATTTTTCATAGTTATTTATTTGATTTGGCTTTATTCCAAAAGCCCCTGCTATTTGCAATGCTGAAAATTTCTTTAATTCGAAAAATTGTGCATCTGTTAAGTGCATTTCTAATGGTGTTAATGACAATCCAACTGGCAATGGTACTATTTTCCCTGCATTTTTTGAACCTGTTAAATACTTGTTATATTTGTTTTGTAACTTTTTTATTCTTTCGTCATCCAGTTCACCTGTGTATTGCATTGCCAGACTCGCTGTAAGTCCTTGTTCATAAAGTTTATTCATGAAATTTTGACTTTCTAGCGCTCCGTTTATAGTAAACTTTAAGATGTTTCTAACTGGTTCTCCCATCATTCCATCAAACGATAGCCATGTTTTAAAATGCATGACATCTTCGTTTTTAAATACATACATTTCCCCAGTTTTCGGATCATTGTATTGATAATATATTTTGCCCTTATCTTTGAATATCCCCTTATCATCCATCAGAACTGTGACTGCCGGACTTTGCATCGGATATATGCCGAGTGTTTTATATTCTCCCCCGAATTTTCCTTTTGCTATATATTCTCTGTGTATATATACATACCCGTTTCCATAATGCTGACAATTTGCTTCAACTGTGCTCCATAATGTCGTTGGTGTCATATATGGATTCGGTCTATTCATTAATATTTTCGCTGCGTCTGATGGCTCTGCTCTAATTCTTCCTCCGTTTGAGTATTTATAGTATTTAATTGGCAACTTCCCCATTGTTTCACTCAGCATTTTTAAACATGTGAAGTATGTAACTTCGCTAATTATTTTTTTATTTCTAGTATCTATCCCTAACCATTTCGGTAATTCATCATCATTTAAATTAACTGTTGGTCTTATTAACGCATTGGCTGCGTTTTTTAATCTTTCAAGCGCTCCCACTCCTTTTCCCTCCTAATCTTCTTCCAGATATTTGTCTATAGTATCCAGAAAACTATTTGTAAACGTGTGGTACATGGCAAGTTTGTATCCACACAATGTTGCATCTACTGGGTCAATACGCTTTGTAGTTGCATCCTTATCTATTTTAATTAGTCCGTTGTTTCTCCTGATCACAGCATTACTCATTGCAAAATTCAGTACCGGATTGTATAGGTATAAAATATTTTTGCAATAAACTTGCTCCCTGAATCCCTGCGTTGATTCATTTAAAGATTTATGACTCTGGTACACTTCTTCCACTGTGTATCCTTCGTCTGACAAGTCCATCATTATTTTGCTTGCATTGGCTGGATCAAAGCATAGACTTTCTATGCTCCAATCATTTTCTTTGCAAGTGTCTAGTACGTATTTCATAACTGCGTTCTGATCCACGATTGGCGTATTTGTTACGGTTAGAAATCCTTCCCGCTCCCAGGCGTCATAGTCTGTTTTATCCTTCGCCTTTCTTTCCGCCATTTTTTCCCTATTTGGAATAAATGAATGTGAATAAAGAATATACTTTACAATTTCCTTTTCGGTTTCGTCATACTCCCCAGAAAGGAAAGGTATGACAAATGCTACCGATGTTAAATCTATCTTAGCGGACATGTCGAATCCAACATACACACTCATTCCCTTTGTATCTATTGGAATTTCTTCGACTTCACAAAGCTTCCACTTTGCCATGTCCATATATCCATTTTCTTTCGCCTGTACCCATACATTTAAGCATTTTGTAAGGAATGCAGTCATCTTTTCCGGTATCTCTTTTGCGATCTTATACTCTCCGCGAATCTTTTCTATACCTTCTTTGTACGTCATACGGATAGGGTTTGCTTTTTCCCATAACTTTTCATTTTCTAAGTTTTCTACATTTGAATAATCTTCTTCATCTAATTCACAAATATCTATTAAATATTCGTCATTTTCTACGTCCACATTGGGATTTAATACTTTAGAGCAGTATGTATACTCTTGTACATAACAAGGATACGTTAAATCCATTCCAGCCGTAGTGATAATCATAAGCAAAGATTCTTTTGTGTTTGATCCCAACCCCAAGTCATAAAATTCCGTTGTTTGGTGTTGGTGGTATTCGTCCAGGATCAACCCGGCTGGGTTTGTTCCATCTCCCTTTTTCCCATCTTCTTTGCTTAACGCTTTAATATAGCTTCCTGTTTTTATATGTGTAATAGCATCCCTGGTAATTTTGTATCTCGTTCGCAAATCTGAACCATTTAGCATTAACTGTGCTTCTTTAAATATAATTTTTGATTGGTCCCTTTTTACTCCTGCTGTATAATATTCGTATGTTTCACCGTTCTTTGTTGCCTGTACTGCTATTTCATACAGCGCAACACCTGCTTCCATCTGTGATTTTGCATTTTTTCTTGCGACCTCATTAAAAGATTTTTTAAACCTTTTAAATCCGGTTTCCTTATGTCTCCAACCGTATAGCTGACAAAGATTAAACTTTTGCCATTTATTTAAATTAATTGGTTCGCCCGCTAAAACACCCTTTGAATGTCTTAACATGGCGAACCAATCAACAATTTTTTTTGCTTCTTCTTCATCCCATATATACGGAAATGGAGTGTTTAGCGTATTACATGCATCTATTTTCTGTAGGTCGTTTAGAAATCGTTCACACGCCCATTTATGTTTCTGGCAGCTGATAATTTTATCTGTAATGCAATCTTTCGCATACTTTATTAATTCTTCTTTAATTGTCATATGTTTCCGAACTGCCTTTTAATATTGTCCTCTTTTGATTCCGTCTTTACTGCTGCCACCTTAAGTCTTGAATCTATGGTCATTCCACAAAGCCCCGCGAATTTTCGCATTTCTTCCGCAAAACCTTTTTGTATATCTACCATCGGATTTTTTACAACAATGATTCCGTTTCTCGTCTCTCTGTCTATGTAATATGTCTGATCTTTTAGTATTTCTGTAGCCTTTACATAATTAGCAAACGCATTGCAGTAACCACCCAGGTTATTTAAATCCAAGTTCCCTACCAAATTAATTTGACTTAATTCTTTTACTATCCTGCGCCATTCTTTACGTGCAATGTCATCAACTAACCATTTTGGAGGGCGCTTTAATTGGTTTTTGTCTGTTGTTACGCTCTCTTCTTCTGTTCTTCTCTTTTGTCCTGTAATTACTGTAAGATTGCCCTTTTGCATTTCTATAGGTTTTCTCGGTCTCGGCACTTTGCGCCCTCCTTTCTTTCAAATTACCAACTTTTTTATTATATTTAGAAATTCCTGCAAGGAAGACGGGGCATGCGGTCAGGGATTTTTTTTCAAAACTTTTTAGACCGCCCCTCCCCCGCTTCTGTATTCCTTTAATATTTTTTTCATTGTTTCTATCGCTTCTTCTTTGTTCCCCTTGTACATTTTTTCAATGCGGCTGTGCGTGTCATGGTGCAGTGACATCAGATTATTAATGTCAATTCTCTTTTCCCATGCATCTTTCAACGGCTCTACATGGTGAACTGTATCTGCTGCTATGATCTCTCCCGTTGTCACGAATATATAAACGTCCGTGTTTTCATCTGCATTTAATGTATCTGCTCTTGCTTTCTCCCATTCACTGCCGTTATAGAAATCTTTTGACCTTTTGTCTCTCGAATATCTATCGTATTCTTTGTGCCGTTCCTTCAAGCATTCGCATTTTCTCCCTGCTTCCATGCGCTTCCCGCACCTTCCGCATCTTTTATATATTGGCATGGTATACCTTCTTTCATTCATAATAAAAGCGCCTACCTGTTAGATAAGCGCTTTTATTTCTACATATGGGGATATAAAATTTATATGATGACCTCGCAATACTTTGTTTGCTCTTGTCTTGCATATATCATGCTAACATATTAACACATGATTATGTGTTATTACTGCAAACTTTATCTATTCAAATAATTAATTTAATATATTATTTGCATTTAATATATGTGCTGTAATATTATTGGGATATACTTCTGTCGCTTCAATGTTTTGAATGGTTCGAATATCTGTCTGTACCTTTGGTTCTTCTTTGTGTGCAATGTGTGCGGTAAATACTCCATCCGTTATCTTACCTCCTGTTATCTTATCCATTTTTATTCTTTTAGTTGTAGTTGATATTCTCAACCCTCTTTCCTTTGCAAATATTACTCTTGCTATCTTAAGCCAATAGTATATACTTCTTTCACTTGCTGGTATGCTGATGGCTGCTGCTGCTACCCTTGCGCTGATATATCCTTTTTCTTTCCTCTGCTCCTGTCCTGGTGACATATATACCATCTCAACTGCTTTCTTTATGTCTTCTCCTTTCTTCATTTGTTCTATCGCTTTGATAGTCTTGCATACTGCTGCTATGTCTTGTATCTCTGCCATATGTTGCTCTACCGCTTCTTCCATGCGCATAATCTGGTATTCTGTTGGCTTTGATATGTTCCCACTAATTCCGCATGTTTCCTTTTTACTTTCTTCAAGCGCTTGCTTCCTTATATTTTTTTTTAGTGTTTCTATACTAGGCTTTCCATTTCTGGCATAGTATGCAAATGCTTCTGTCGCATAATCTGTTATGTTATCTTTCATTTTTGTTTACTCCTTTTACTCCTGCTGCAAACTATAAAATACTTGTTTCGTCCTCTAATAGTTTTGTGATATATTATTCGCCTTAACATGTAGTTAATAGTTACATTTTTTTACATCAAAATGAGATATTTCCACATCTTATCTCATCATTCAATTCGCAACGATTTGCTGCTTCTCCTTCTACTAAGATGCAGTATTCGCATGAATTATTACTTTTACAATAATCATTCAATATTTTTACACATTGCCTTAGTAATGTTTCTGTTGGCACTATGTATTTTTGCTCCTTTTTCTCCTCTTCTAATTCCTCCCTGATTGTATCTTTTATTAACCTTTTTAATTCTTCCCTTTCTTGCATTTCTTTTTTTAATTTCCTTACCCCTAAGTTTTCAAGCTTGAATCCGCTCTCAATTCCCTTTGCAATTTCCTCGCCTATGCTGATCCGGTTTTCATTTCTGTATCTCTCAACTGCTTCATCAACGTTTTTTTCGTCTGAATCTGCGCTATAATACCATTCTACTGCTTTGAAAACTGGTGCTAATTTTTCGGTTAAGCATTCTATTCTATTTTCTGCACTGCGAATATACTCTATTAAACGCCTTGCATCCATAGCAATATCTTTATATCCTCTTTTCAGCATTTCCTCTTCTACTTCCTTAATATTATTTATGTTCTCTGCAATTTCTCCTAATGTTGTTTTATTGTACAAATAATTCAAGCTACCTCCGCTCATACGTTCCTCCTATTTCTTTTCATCAATATCTTTTTTCTTTCATTTTATAGCAATTTATTGTTGCTTTTATGAGATCCCAGTTTGTTGGAAAATCATCTTTCATAACACATCCTTTTTTCGTGTTCATAACACACTCATTGCAATCGGTATTATGGCAATGATACATTATTGTTTTCATTGCTTTTATTATTTTTTTATTTTTCATTCATATTTACTCCTTAATATTTTTATGCATCTCCTTTAAAGTTTTAATTATAAATGGTGGCATTCGGAATTGAACCGACTAACGTGCTTACACTTGTATTTATCCAACGCTTTCTTGTGCACAATACTCACGCTAGGAACGGGTAACGCTCCCTCGCATTCGCATTTATTAGCCACCAAGACACCACCATTAAATTTCAGTTTTGTGAATTATTCTTTATATGTCACAAATCCTTCATATCCTTCTAAAATCTCTAAAAAGATCTCTTCAAAAGGAATAAGCCACTTAACTGTATCGTCGTTATAGCTGCTCGGCTCGCTCAATCGACCTAATACAAAGTCGATAAATTCTTGCTCTTTTCCTCGCTTCACGTTACTTTGTTCTGGATTTTCAATACTGTTTTTAAACAGCCATTTTAAATCAGACACTTTAAGGGAAAAATTTATCGTCTTTCCATCTTCGGATAGTTCTGTTCTCAACAAACCGTTATCATATTTTTTCTTTCCCATACTTTCCCTCCTTTAAATTTTCAGTTTACAACCATCACGGTAAATTCACCGTGATGGGATTCTAATATTCTAATACTCTTCATCGTCATCGTCATAATCCTCGTTTTCGACCAAAATTTTGCAATCTTCCCATTCCGCCCCACATCTTAAACACACATAGAATCCTTTTTCTTCATACGGGGATTGACTTTTCGATGTACAATCACAATACTTGCATTCCCAATGTTTTCCTTTCATTTTCTGCTTGCTCCTTTAAATTTTAATTTCTTGCAACTGATGCATTAGCCCACATGCTGCTCTCTTCCAATTTTGTAATTGCAAGAGATTTTTCTCTGCTGTTTGGGCACGCTTCCTCGATAAGATATGCAAGTTCTTTAGCCTTTTCTCTTATAGCTTCGTATTTCTCTGTCTGCCCTTCCTTTGGGCTATGATACATAAAATTATTTTCAATCTGGTTATTCATATTGTTCCTACTTTCTCCGACACTTAGCAGTCGGCGGCTATATTCTAATCTGTTTTATAACACATATCGTTTTATATTTTGGATGCTCTGACACGTGGGATAATACCCATATTTTTTCATCCAATCACATACAGCAGACGTTAGTATATCATTCAGCTCTTCGAGTTCATCTTTCTTGTGCCAATCATAAGCGCACCAGTCTCCTCCAGCTTCACCGCAAACATCCCCCGCTTGTTCTTGCATTCTGTCAAGAATGTCCGTGCAATCCGCTTCTGGTGTATAAGGCACACATTCTCCAATATAAACAACCGTCTGGTGTTCATCCATCTCTGCCTCTTTCTTTGCTTCTTTTAAACATTCATCTATTGTGTCATGCTCATCGTTCTGCCATATTTCGGCGTCCTTGTTAAAATTCCATATATATCCCATGCAATCTACCTCCTTAAATTTTAATATTACTTTTCCAAATCCTTTCTGATAGCTTTTAACTCCTTCAAAATTTCAAGAAGCACTTTCATAATTTCCACTTTGGTTGTGTATTCAAACATTTGATCCTCCTAAATAATAATATTAAATATTTCTGTATAGATATCGTCTATCATATTGTCAATATCGGAATCCCCCTCTAATCCGTATTTATCACATATTATTCTTCTAATCACTTCCGTGACGGTTGTTTTCGGCTCCTTCATTAATGTTACTCTGTCTATGTCTGGATTGACAAATCTCATCTAATCACCTACCTTATATTTTAATCCTGTCGTTTGTTCCATTCTTTCCTTGCTCCAAATTTTGTACACCTTGCAGCATCTAGCGGAACTGGCGTTTTTCCACATTTACTGCAAAATATTGCCCAGTATTGTTTCATATCTCCTACTCTTTTGTACTCTGCTTCTCCGCCGCAAGAGCATGATTTTAATTTGCTCACAATCGTCTGTCCTCCTAAATTTCAATTTAATCACTTAAATTTTTAAGCAAATTGAATAATTTAGGTGCTTCGTGTTCAATACACACAAAATCTTTTATTACATCTTCGATATCTTCTGCCTTATCGGTATCGGTTGAATATCCCATATCAACAAGCCAATTATAAAAATTACGAGCCACCATTTCTGCATTAGTGTTATTCATATTTCCCTCCATTCCGAATGTGTTCCCAACAGATACAAAGTTCTCGGTAATCTCTATTAAGTTTCTTTTCTTTCTTATATCCGAGAATCTCCATTTTATGCCATCTGTCTATGTTTTTTCTCTTTTTCTTTGCCTGTCTCTTATTCACTTCTTCTCCTAAATTCTAATTTACAATAGCTCCGTCAAATATTTTATGGCTTTATTCCAATCCAGTTCTGCGCCGCAGTATGGGCAGCTCTTATACTCTTCAGCCACACCCATACCACAAGAACATCTAAATTCCGATAATTTTGGATTCCTATATACAACTAACTCCGGTACAGTAACCCTAATCAATCTTAATCTTTTCATTATATCTCCTTCTAATTTTAATATGATAACCGCAATTTGGACAAAATTTATAATGCGGCACATTATTGAGTCCAAAACCACAATTCCCACAGCTTTCAATATATCCTGAACCATGTATTTTTTTTATTTTCTTTTTAATTGATCCGCAACTTTTTTCCTGTTCATACCTTAATCGATTCATCGCATTGGTATATCTATCTGGAAATTCATCATCGGTTATAATGTCATTATCCATTAATATTTGAGATACCTCTCTGAAAAAATCTATTGCATCTCCCATTCCCATCATCATATTTATTAATTCTCTCTTTCTTTTTCGTTGCATTCTATTAGCATCTCTTCCAGGACTATTACATCTGATTCATTCATGTATTTTACCTTTCTGAGAAGGCTTCTTAATACATCTATAGCCCTTTCTGCTACGCTTCTACTATCTTCCATGTTGTCCGAATCGGACAACTGTTTTTCTATTGCATTTGTCGCGCTAAAATCTGCATTTTCGGCTGCGCGTTCTGCTGCCACTGTAGCTTGTGCCGCCTGTATAGATGCATCCTGTGCTCTCTTTGCTGCTTCTTCTGCCTTTTTTACTGCATCCTGTGTTGCTTTGCGTTCTGCTTCGTTTTTCTGCTCCTGTTCTTGCAGCTTCTCCTGCACAAGTGCAGCTACATCCTTCGCCTGTATCTTTTCGCCCTCTTTTATTTTTTCTGCTAATTCGTTTTGTTCCTCTTCGTCTAATTTCCGGGCTTCATATGCGGCGGTAACGCCTATATTACCGCTTTTGAATTGTTCCTTAAGGTTTTCGTTCACCTGCTTGTCGATAACCTCGTATTGGGCTATCTGAGTAGGTTTTACTCCTATGTGATCCGCTATAATGTTTCTTAATGTCCCGGTGATCTCTTTTTTATCTTCATCCCGGTATTTTATTAAAGCTTTCTTTAATCGTACCGCCTGTTCCATCTTTTCGTAATCGGATAGCACACGGTTGTATGCATTTCCAATTAGCAAACATAATTCTAATTGTGCTTCTGTCATATCCTTATACCAGTACCGTACTTTATTGAACTGGTTATATCCCCGATTCACATTAAGTCTATTGGCTTCGTTCCTCCGGTGTCCGTTTACAATAATAAACTTTCCGTTTACCCTTCCGAGTGTTGTCGGCTGCTGCTGACCATCCATAAGAAACGTATCTGCCAATTCTTCTATACCTTCCAGACTATAGAAGTTTTCTTTAGATGGTATTACATCGAATGGATTCAAATATATTTCCGTATATTCGTCTGTTTGCGGTGCGCTGGCTTCTTTACTCGCCAGATTCATAATATCCATTAGATTAAACGCTGGCATGTTTAAATCCCTCCTTCCACGCTTTGCAGATATTCTTTTACAAATCTTCTGTAATCTACTGCCGCTGCACTCCGGTAACTGTATTCTTCTAATGGCTTGTTGTACAGAGAACTTTCTACAACTTTCCCACTGTACCTAATCTTTGTATGGCACATATTAAAACCCTGTTGCTGCAATATTTTTACTCCTGCTGCATTTGCGTCATCGTTCCGGTACATAGTAATTAATATTTTAGCGGGATTGATATTTGCATTTATCTGTCTGGCTATGTCAATCTGATCTACAAGGGTTTGCATCCCCTGTAGTGATCCTGCATCCACCTTTACAGGTATGATTACATCGTCCGCAATTGTGAGGGCATTGATGACGTTCAGACCAATGTCAGGCGGGTTATCTATAATTAGATAGTCAAAGTATTCTGCCGCCTGATCCCTGATCCCTTTATACTTTGTAAACTGCTCCGATGTACTAATTGTGCTTAACTTTAATGTTTCTGTTAATAGCTGCATATTTGCCGGGATTATATAAATCCCTTCGTATTGTGTAGGCTTCATTAAATTTTCCAGGTTTGTCATTTCCCCGGAAAGAAGTTTTGCAATAGGCGGATTCCAGTATGGATTGTAATTTTTGAATGTGCGTGAAATATTTCCCTGTTTGTCGTTATCCAGGATCAACACCCTGTTCCCGGCTTTGTATAAGCTGTAAGCCATATTTGTGGCTGTTTCTGTTTTACCGACTCCGCCTTTTAATGCAAGTGTTATTATTGTCCTCATGCGCATTTCTCCTTTCTAAATGTCGTATATATTTGATATTCCAATTACATTTACATACCAGGGAATAGTTTCCCTAATCTCTGCCACTGTTGTTCCTTCGTCCTTTAACAGAGTTTTTATAGTACCTTCTGAAATTCCCGTTATATCCATGTCTGTATTGATTACCCTTACATTCCGGTTTCCTTTCTTTATTTCCAGTCTTAATATCCCGGCTCTTTCTCTCCTGGATATAATCGGAATGTTGTATTTTTCTGCAAAATCTATAATGGCACTGGTTTTTCCTATTCTTCTGCCTACAACTAATATCTCCCGGGTGGCTCCTACTTCCTTTATGTTTTGTATCTCTCTATATTCCTGTGCAATTAAACTGAATATGGATTTCTTGCTTTCTTCTATTTCTTTTTCTGTTCTTTGTTTTCCTGCTGCCGCTATTGCGTCCACTGCTCCAATACTGATATATTTACGCATCCTTACACGCTCCTTTTTGTGTTTTGCTTATACAATCCAGACATATATATTGCGCCGTCCCTCGCCTGGTCTTTATATACACTGGCTTTCCGTCTATTGCTGGATCAATCGGTTGCAAGCATATATCACACGTGCGAACCTTTTCCATTTCTTCTAATTCTTTCTTTGTTAATTCTTTTCCTGCCATCTTTCTACCCTTCCCAGGCATCCGGTATTATTACAGTTCTTGCACTCCTTACCGCAAAAACCAAATTTATTCTTTTCCCGGTTTGCTGCCCTATTTGCCGGAAATACATTATTTTTAATATTCAATGTTTCCATTTTGTTTTCAAGGTACGTTTCTATCACTTGTATTGCATTATCCGATCCATACACGATTAGCCCAAATCCACCGAATCTATTAATATTTTCTACAAACTCTATTTGATCCGGTGTTGGCTTGTTTTTGCCTACTTTAAGTTCTACATATAGGTTGCTATATGTACCGTTTCTTACTGGCAAGCAAATGTCAGGTACGCCATTTTTGAGTCCCTGTCTCTTTAGGCTGGCTCCTGCTGCCCGTGTACGCTTTCCTTCGTTCGCCGGGTGGTACATTAATTTTAGCTGCTCATATTTCTTCGTGTTCCATGCAGCCCAATCGAACACCTTTGTTTGTGCCTGTTCTTCTGTCTCCTGCTGCGGTTGTAGCATTTTTTTCTCCTTTCATGAAATCATTACCAAGGTGTACCGGAAAAATAAATATCCGGTCTTTTCGTGTATTCCCTCTTCGATGGATTCTTTATCTACATAGAACCCTTTTTGCGCTTTTGCTTCTCTGCGGAAATAATCAAATTTGGATATTATTTTTTTCTCTGGTACCGGATGGATTAGATTTTTACTTGCATTCCATCTTTTCCCCTGTAATTCTTTATCGGTTCCCATATATGTATCTGAGTATTTTATAAAGTAATGTGCTATTTTGCTATACTGCCCGGTGTCATCCAGCGGTTTGAAATCCAGAAATCCATGTTCCCACAAATCTGTTATTAATGTGGGATCAATGTTGTTCATCAGTAGATGGTGGTGTCTTGCACCCCTCTTTCCGATCTCCATAACATGTATGTACTTAAGTTCCTTATTGGACTTTTTGTATACTGTTCGTGCCTTTCTAAGAAACTTCTGGATATCCTTTTTCATCTGCTCTTTATCCAGGTTCTTTCCCTTTTTATAATTTAATGTTATTAACCAATCTCTATATTGGAAATTTGCATTCATGATCCGGGTTAGTTTTATCTCTGCTTGCCTTTTATTTATTTCCTTCTGTTGCTCTGTTGTTGGCTTTGCTTTTTTCTCTCTTTTATATCCTCTTTTGTTATATTTGGATGAATAGTATTTACTAACTTCAATTGTCTTTCCTGCTTTGCATATTTCCAGTAAATACGGCACGCCTTTACCCCTCCTATGTCCTAAAGATAATTAGCTTATCGAGTCTTAAAAGGGAATAAACCCCTTGTATTTTTGCTATGTGCGTGCTATACTTTTAAGTGTGTTAGTTGCACATTTTTACGGTGCATCCCCTTGCGGTTTTCCCGAACTGCAAGGGGATTTTTATTTTATCTTCCATTTCTTTTTTTCCGTAGTTCTTCTGCGTATTCAATTGCCTTTCTGCGGCTCCGACTTATTTGGTCGTGTTCTTCTGTTCCTTTGTGTCGCTTTCTTTCTTCTGGTCTTTCTGCGGCTGTAAGATGTATGAATTTATCGTATACATCCACTAAATGGATTTGACCGCATACCGGGCATATGTAATCAACATCATCCTTTAATCTTCCCTGTATTACTGCGTTACATTTTAAGCATTTTTTATGTCTTTTGGCTCCATATCTTCCTACTATTCTTTTAATAATCATTTTTCGTTATGCATCTCCTTATTTATTTAATGCAATTATATATTTTGCATTATAATTCAAATTTTTAAAACCTCTTATGCTGTTTTATTTTCTTCTTTTTTTCTTATGGATTTTACTGTTATTTGCACATTCTCCCGATCTGCTATGATCTGTGCTATTGCATTAAATACTCGCATCGGGTCTGGTTTGTCTTTTCCTCCCATGTTTAGCCCTCCTTAGCTTACTTTCTTATCTTCTGGAATATATTTTCCCGCTAATGCATTTGCTGTTGCAATGCAGCCTTTTAAAAACGCTTTTGCTAATTCGCTGTTACTGTCCCAAATCTGTTCCATTTCCCCGGCTTGTTCTAATCTTAGTTTTATTTTTTCCGGTGTTAAATTAATGTTCGACATATTGGTTCCTCCTTTCTTGATCTGTTTTATTTATTGCCATTTTTTCCCTTTTCTTCTATACTGTAATTACAAGCGGTAGGACGCTGAGTATAGAAGAAAGGAGTAAATGAAATTATGACTGTTCTTGAAGCAATTGAACTTTTTAAACATGAAATGACAAATGAGGTATTTCACCTTGACGTTAATGAGGTTACGCGTGATTCTTTGCTAGAATCTATAAGCAATGTTGAATCAACTGTCATTTCAACTTACGAATCATACGAAAAATCAAAGTAGAAAATATGATTTCAATAGCAACCGTACTTATTATTGTAAGGGCGGTTGTTTTTTTACTTCTTTGTTTTACAAGTCTTTGGGTCATTTTCCAATAACTTTTATCTTGCTCCCGTACAAACCATTCAAAAGCATATCTGTTATTTCTCAGGTTTGGTTTTTTCACTTTAGTGCTACCCCCTCTCAGAAATTCAATGTTGTCTTGTTATCATATATTAACATTATTTTGACCCCTTGTCAACTATTTCGCAATTATATTTTGTTGACTTGTAATCATTACTATTGTATACTATTTCTCAAGGAGGTGATTTAATGGAAGATATAGTTGACAGAATAAAGAAAGTGAGAAAATCTCGCGGTCAAAACCAGGGAGAATTTGCCAATGATCTAAATCTTAAAAGAAATTCTATTACTCAAATCGAAACCCGCAGACGCAATCCCTCAGAGCGTACGCTTTCAGATATATGCCGTATTTGTCATGTTAATAAGGATTGGTTGATGTATGGAACTGGCGGTGATGATAATATGTTTATCCCAGAGGACGTGCAACAATACTATGAGATCGGAATGCTGGCAGGCGAACAAAACGAATTTAAGAAATTTTGTTTAAACATGATGATGGACCTACCTGACAAATATTGGGATTACATTTACGAACAATTTAAGAAATTTGAAAACAAAAAAGGGGATTAGCGTTTGCTATTCCCCAAAAAGCCCAATACAAGGTAATATATTTCCCTTGCCCTATGTTTGTGTTTAATTATTAAGTCCCAAAGTAATTTTAAAATTTCATCTTCTCCCATATGTACGTCCTCCTTATTCGAAATACCGTATTGTTAAATTCTTAAAACCATATTAACATATAGATAATTCTTTTACAATAGTTTTTTCGAATGTATGTTTGTTTTTTCTTTTGTACTTATATAATGTTGAATTTATATAATTTTATATTGCATTATAACAGTTTGTTTTAGCATGTATGCATCCAACCTTTATATATAAATATCTTGTAAATACATTATATTACACTGTAATTGTTTCGTCAAATTCTTTATTTTTTATAATTGTCAAACAATTCATACTTTATTTACAACTTTTGTATATATTGTCAAATAATGTAATATTAATTGACATATGTTTTAGATGTACATACCAATTAAGCAAGGAAACGTACCAATTAAGCAATAATATAGCATTTTAGTAGAAAATAAGTTTGTTACATTTTACAGAAAGAAGGCAGCACTATGTACAACAACACACCAAACAAAATAATTAGAGTAGCCACATATTTACGTGTTTCAAGCGACAAGCAAGCTAAATCGGGTGACAGCTTGCGTGATCAAGCCGAAACATTGACAGAATACATAAATAAGAATGAAAATATGATTCTGTTTGATACCTACATGGATGACGGAGTTTCCGGTCAGAAAATTGATCGTGATGACTTTTCCCGGCTCCTGGATGACATAAGAGCAGATAAGATCGACCTTATTATTTTTACCCGCCTTGATAGGTGGTTCCGATCTGTAAAGCATTATTTAAATACACAAACCATATTAGATAAACATAATGTATCCTGGACGGCTGTATCACAGCCTTTTTTCGATACTTCTACCGCTCACGGACGTGCCTTTGTACAGCAAAGCATGGTATGGGCTGAATTAGAAGCAAACATGGATAGCGAGCGTATAAATGCCGTTTTCCAGAACAAAGTTGCAAACGGCGAGGTTATAACCGGAAATCCCCCTGTTGGCTATATGGTCGAAAATAAACATCTTGTTTTCGATCCGGTCAAGGCACCTATGGTTATAAAAATGTTTGACACTTTTATTAAAACTTCCAATTTGTCAGCGGTGTACCGTATGTTATTGGATGACTATGGAATAATGCGCAATCCCTCTACAATTAGGAAGATGTTTAAAAAACGCATATATACTGGAGAATACCGCGGAAATAAAAATTATTGCCCCGCATTAATAGACAAGAATAAGTTTGATCATGTGCAAAATTTGTTGTCCAAAAATATAAAATGCAGCCAAAAGCATGAATATATTTTTTCCGCTATGGTTAAATGTGAATGTTGTGGAAACGCTATGAGCGCCCATCAAATTTCTACACGCGGTAGAACCCGTAAAGATGGTACATTCGCACGATATCAGCATAGCGGTTATCGATGTAAAAGAAGATATGATTTAAAAGACTGCTGCAATAAGAAAATTATTTATGAATCTGTCTTAGAGCGGTGGATGCTTGAACATCTTCACGAAAACATAGAAACATACATTACGGAATATGATATTGCTTCTCGCCCTGCTATGGACAATACCGCAAAGATTAAAAGCATTGAAAAAAAATTATCCAAGCTAAAAGAATTGTTTCTAAATGATCTTATATCTTTAGATGAATACAAATTAGACAAAAGTAATTTAGAAAATCAGCTTTCTTTGCTTCCTTCCTGTATTGCCCCTGTAAAGGATTTAAAGCACATTAATAACGTACTTAACACCGACATCGATAGTATTTACACCACGTTCACTATTGATGAAAAACAGCGCTTCTGGCGTTCTTTTATCGATTGTATATATGTGGATGATAAAAGAAATTTCCGTGTTAAATTTTTGTAATTATGCATATGGTACTAACTGCGCTTGACCTGTATTGAGCGCCTGCAGCATATCAAGCGCCTCTTCTCCACGTACCTCACCTACGATAATCCGATCCGGCCGCATGCGAAGGCTCGATTTAATCAGATCCCTAATGGTTATTTCGTGCTCCCCCTGGGTATTTCCTTTTCGCGCCTCCAGCCTTACCAGATTCTTAACTCCCTGTATCTGGAGTTCCGCATTGTCCTCAATGGTAATAATTCTTTCTTCTTTGGGTATAAAATCAGATAATGCATTTAGAAATGTGGTCTTACCGGACCCGGTTCCGCCACTGATAAAGATGTTGTATCCGGCAATTACCAGCTTCCTTAGAAATTCAGCCGCCTCTTTTGTAACTGCCTTCCAGGCCATTAATTCCCCAATCCGGATAGGACTGGCTGGAAACTGCCGGATGGTAATAATCGGACCATTAATCGCTGCCGGCGGTAAAACAATATTAACTCTGGCACCGTTTTCTAATCTGGCATCTACGATTGGAACAGTTTCATTCACAATACGGTTGCTATTTGCCGCTATTGACTGAACCAGATCCTCAATCTTTCCTTTAGAATAAAAATTCTTATCCCATTTGGAAATTCTGCCGTTTTTCTCAATAAAAATACCATCTGTTCCATTTACCATAACCTCTGTAATCGTATCATCATCGATCAGCTCCTGTAGAATATCCAGCTTCCGGATGGAATTAAACAGTTCCTTTTGCAGTTCTTCCTTTCTTTTCAGGCTTAAGTAAAATTCTCTGCCCGCTTCTATGAGCATTTCATTAATTGTCCCTTTGATTTCTTCATCACTAAGGCTTCCTGCGTTCTCCAGTTTTTCAAGCAGCCGCTTACGAAGGATCCGGAACTGTTCTTGTGCCTCTTTCATCGTTTTCTTCCTCATCAATTAACTTTCTAACATAGTCGCCCAGTTCCCCCCACATAAGCTGTTCCACATAATGATCCCTGGGACCGAAACTGCTGTGAAAAGGCAGTTTCAGCTTTCTCGTACGTTCCAGTATATCTTCGCAGTCCCACATTTTCAGTACTTTTTCAAAGTGATCCAATTTCGCCAGCGATACACTGTCCTCTCTTACCGGCATGTAGATTTTTCTGCATTGCTTCAATAATCGGAAGACATCATCTATCTGTTCCCCGATATCCAGAATGATGGTATCATAGGAACTAAAATTTATAATATCTCCCAATAGCTTCATCCACTCCTCATACTCCACATTTCTAAGATCCATAGGTGAAAAAGCAGGCGGGATATAATCCAGATTATGAATACTCTGTACCATACTGTCTAACTTGTATATAATATTGCCGCTCCCCTGCCTTACAAAAAACATAAGATCCGCTATGTCTGCTGCAAACTCCTTCCCCATAAGTGTTTCAAATCCGGCATAGTCCTCCAGATTTAAATATAATACAGCTCTTTTTTTAGATAAAATCTGCCCCAGAGTCAAAGCAAATGAAGTCTTAAGCGTTCTCTTAACCGGTGAATAAATCCCTATGAGCTCAACATCCTTTTTCAATAACGCCATCGGGTTTACCATTACATTCTGATTTGCATAATACCCCATAACCTCTGCAATTAAATTGTCAGAAGACTGGTATTTGTAGACAGCAGGGTATTCCGCTAATTCCTGTATCAGTTCCCCTTCAGACAGGATCATAATCCGTCCAATATTAAGCGTCTTCACTTCCTCACACATAGCCTGTGCCGAAATTAAAAGCATTTCAATATCATGCTCTTTTGCATAAATACTGAGACTTTTAACATTGGTAAATGCCTGCACCTCGAATGGTGTGTTTTGCTTGATATTCATGTATTCCATTAAGTTATAAGCATACGCTGCTTCCAAATCACATACTGCAAAAATATTTTTCTTCAATAAAAACCTCCCGCGTATAATATAATGCTGATTAATATAGGTACTGAAAAATGCATATGGCTGTCCACATCTTCATCCCTCCGATATGGCTCCCACTTTTTTAAATAAAAATAATTGCTGATATACGCATAGAAATATGCAAGACGGTTCCACAAATTGCGCCGCCATAGAATCAGTATCACTGAAATACCTGCCCCTGCCAGAAAAGCAATAAAGATACAGGTTATAATCTTCGTTGTTCCTAAAAAGCTTCCCAATGCGCAGAATAACTTAATGTCTCCTGCTCCAATCATTCTAAAATAGTATAATGCCCCTAAAACCAGGAGCGGAGTTCCTACACCTCCCAAAAATAAAAGTATTCCCATATATCCTGTATTTAAGGCTTGGAACACTCCGCCTGCTGCCATCCCTGTGAAAGTAAGTAAGTTTGGTATTTTCCCCTTCCAAAAATCCAGAATAACCGCCAATAAGACCAGACATAAAATGCACAGAAACTCCATTTCTTTCATTTCTCACCTCATAAAACATTTCAATTTGTTCATTGGTTCTGTATATTAAATTGTGTGCGCTCCTTCAAGCCAATGTCAGAATACCGCCACCATCGCAAAGCACCCCCTTTATTTATCTACTTCTAATTTGAAATAATTAAAACCTGTTACAAAAAACACAAAGGAAATATAGTCGATCTGACTATGAAAAATAGAATTCTTAAGAAGAAATCATCCCTTTAAAAATAAGATGAAGTTAAAATTCTGTAAGAAGTGATTTCATTATATATTACGTTGTTGCATTTGTCAACATTAAGTTGCAATATTTTTTATTTATAGTACGCCATAATAATTATGAGACCTTTTGTTTTTATTGGGTTTCTACCTGCATAATAAAATAGGAAACTCTAATAAAAGAAAGAAGTGCCAGACTCCTCCCAAAAGGAAAGCTCCTGACACTTCCAAACCATTCATTCTACAATTTAAATACTATCTCAGCTGATTATAACTTTTTAAACTTAGCAGTTGTTTTTACCCCACGATCTAACAAATGTTTCTTATAATTCTTCAACTTCTTCGCAGGTACCTTAAACTCTGCCTTACTATAAATATTTGTAAACGCCTTCTTTTGAATGGTTTTCAGATTCTTACTCTTAATCGTAATCTTTTTTAGATTCTTATCATTCATAAATGCATACTTTTCAATACGCTTTACGCTTGATCCGATCACCACAGATTTCAGCTTCTTACAATCCCGGAATGCACTTGGTCCAATATTGGTCACATATTTTCCAATGGTGACACTCTGCAGTTTTTTATTCTTGTAAAATGCCTTCTTTGCAATCTGGGTTACTTTGAATGTATAACCGTTAATCTTAACCGCTGCGGGTATCGTAACCTTCTTAAAAGTTATTTTCGTAGGTTTTACATACATTACGGTTCCATTTTTGCTCGATGATTTTGTAACCTTGTATTTCGCATTACCAATTGTTACTACTGCATTCTTTTTCGGAACCGGTTTAACAACGGGTGCTTTCACAAGGGCTTTGTATGCCTGCTGCAGCATGGACAACGCAGCATCCACGTCCTTTTGTACTGCATTAGCATTCAGGTTCACCATCTTTGCGTTATTTAATACTTTCAAGTATGCAGACCAGCTTACTGCAGTATAATCGGATGACTTAAGGCCTGCATATGAGTTAATCAGCTTCTGTAATTCTGCCTTATTTACTATCGGCTTTGGATCCTCTTTTACTTTTAAGCCTGCAATTGCAGCTTCCAGTGCTGTTTTAGCCTGATCTACCTCTTCCTGAACTGCTTTTTCGTCTGCCGCTGTCTTCTTTGCATTTTGTAATGCTTTCTTCAGGGCATCCAGGCTTTCTGTCGTATATTTACCGGACAGTTTGCTTTCTGCAAGGGTAATCAGGTTTATGAGTTCTTTCTTATCTGCTGGAACTACCGGATCTTCCCTGATAATCATTGCTTCCTGCAATGCTTTTGCTGCCGCATCAATCTCTTCCTGTGTTACATCTCCTTTGCCCAGCGCATTATCTGCCTGTCCAAGCGCTGTCTGTAACTGACTCCATCCTAGTACTGTATAATCTGCTTCGGACTTTTTCTGAGCTGCTGCAATCAACCCTTCCAGTTCGGAAGTAATAACGCTGTCTGCTGCACCTGTCATGGCCATTACCCGCCATTCAATGATGCCAACTCCATGCAGTCCTCCTGCTTCCACTACCGGCTGCATTGTAATCTTTAATGCCTTAGCCATTACCGGATTTTCCAGATTCAGGGTGTTGTATGCATCCGGTATATTTTCAGAAACCGTATTCATTTCGTACCACTGACCGTCTTCTCCCAGATACTCAAATCTGGACTCTGCCGGAAGAAGAATTCCGCCTCCGTCTGTAAAATAATATACATCAATGCTGTGAATTTCCTGCGCTGTATCCCAGTCATACTGTACCCAGGCTTCTTTGCCTTCCTGACCCCAGTTATGCCATGTCCCATTTGATTTATCCATGGATGAAGCAGGATCATAACCATCTTTCATTGTGTCTGCACCGCCTAAATCATTCGGGCTGTTGATATTGGCGGACACGGCAGCCTCCGGTGCGATATTCATAATTTCCTGTGTCTGTTCTGCTGCCTGCAATTCATTAACTGCATTATAAAGTGCGTCAAAGGCTGCATTGATTTCTTCCTGTGTCAGACCTCCCTGGTTGACCAAATTCTGTGCATTTGCAAGCGCTTCCGCAAATACTGCCCAGCTTTCTGCTGTGTATCTGCCTTTTGCTTTTGTATTGGCGATATCCAGGATGTTTCTAAGGTTTTTCTTGTTGACTCCCTGAGAACTTACCAGTTCACCGGAAACCTTCCATTCGATGATACCAATTGCCGAATTTTCATCCTGTGGCTGTAAGGTCACCCTAATTGCTGCTGCCAGAACCGGTTTTTTCAATGTGATCGTATTATACTGGTTCTCTTTCATTTCAGTTATTTTTTCTGCCTCAGTCCAGACTCCTTCATCATTCAGATACTCTACCAGAGCTTCTTTTGGCAGCTTAACCTTTCCGCCGTCCTGATAATAATAAATGTCTGTACTGTCAATCCTTACCAGCTCTTCAAAATCATACTGAACCCAGGCTTCCCTGCCTTCTTCTCCCGTGCTGTCCCATACGCCATTTGAAGAATCTGAGGAATTTACCGGATCAATACCATCCTTTACAGCCTGTACTTTATTTACACTTGCAGAAACTTCTGCCTGCGGTGCGAGATTAGCACTTACTGCTCCCGGCATAATCTCTAAAGCATCCTTTGCTTCCTGGAGTTTTGTTAACACTGCGTCCACATCATCCTGTACGGCCGTTTCATCTGACAGCATATTTTCTGCTTCTTCCAGAACATCCGCAAATGTGCTCCACGTCTCTGCCGTATAGTAATAAGCTGCTTTTGTTTCAGCCAGTTCAACGGCTTTCTTTAACTCTGTCATATCTACAGCGGGTTCCGTATCAACCTGATATCCGTAAACCTTCCACTCAATCACACCGCATCCCAGTTTCTCCGGCGTCATAGTCATTCGGATTGCTTTTGTCATTACCGGATCAAAGGTTGTCTTATTGTATTTATTAGTTGCCACGCCCAGACCGTCTGTACCGGTAAATGCCTGCCAGTCTCCGCCGCTTCCCAGATACTCGTATTTTACACTTACCGGACAGAAGTTGCCGCCGCCGTCTTTGAAGTAATAGGCATCTGATGCCGTAATCATGATTTCTTTCTCCCAGGTATACTGTACCCAGGCCTCCCCGCCCTGGTTGCCTAACCAGTTATGCCAAACTCCATGGCTGGTATCCATTGAAGAGGAAGGTTCAAATCCATCATTTAATCCGGCCACGCCGCCCAGATCATTTACGGAGTTAATAATCGCCGTTGGTTTTGCCAGGGATGCCAGATTGGTTTCTTCTCCATCCATAACAAATACCGATGCCTGAACAGGGTGGTCCATGCCTTCTACCGTTCCGTTTACTTTAAAGCTGCCAGCTTTTCCATATTTATCTTCGGAAACGGCTTCCCATATTACTTTAGAATCTTTATAGATTCCATTGTCATACAGCACACGCAATGTTTCCGGTAATTCCGGTGCTTTTCCCACAACTGTTACGTAGCTTCCCACTTCTGCGGAAACCGGTTTTGCATCTTCCTCCGGTGCATATGCATCCGCTAATTCTTCTGCTGTCATAGCTGCAGATTTTACTGTAAAGTTATCTACAAGACCATTTAAGAATGCCGACTGTTTATTCTCGGATCTTCCAATATAGTTCATCTGCACATCACCCAGATCAGCCAGGGTGAATCCACAGTCTTCTAATGTATATACCGCTTCACCATCTACATATAAGATAAGTGTCTGATTCTCCATTGTCAATGCAATATTCTTCCAGAATCCTGTACCCAGTTTGATTCCGGTCTTGTATTCTGCCGTTTTATTTGTCTTAGTATCCGTGATACCTAATACTAATTCATTCTTGCCTTCAAAGGAAACATACATACGTTTTCCGTCAGTATCTCCAAAATGGAATATGCGCGCACCGCTTCCCTGTACCGCATTTAGCTTGACGTCTGCCAGAATTGTGCAGTCCGTCACATTCTTTGTTAAAGCAGACGGCATCTTCACATATCCGCAGTAGGTACCGGTAAAGTTAACAGCATTTCCTTCTTTGCCTTCTGCCACTGCCGGCTTGCTGACCGCTGCCGCATCATTTCCTGCTGACGAAGAATCTTTTACAACTCTTTTTAATATATCCACTTCTTCAAATTCATAATTAGCCAGAACTTCCGGTAACTTTTCATCCTCTTTTACAACGAGGGTTAAAGTATCTTCTGCACTTAAAGCACCGTCACTTACTGATAACTTCAACTGATATGTTCCTGCTTTATCTACGGAAATGCCGGAAATTAACTTATCGGGGTTTGCAATGGTAACGTTAGCCCCTTCCGGTTTCGAGGTTACTTCCCATAAGCTGGTGAGCGTCATGTTTGGATATCCGTCATCCTTTGCAGCGCCTTCCAATCGGTAAGTATCTGATAAATACACATTTAAGTCTTTCCCTGCATCCACAGCCGGAGCTGTATTTTCCAACGGTTCTCCTTCTTCAATCACAACGCTTGCTGTCTCTGCCGCCGGAAGCGGAACGGATACAACAGTTGTTTCCTCTCCAATATACTGGAAACTGCCTGTTACATTGCCATTTACCTTAATCTGATAAGATCCCGGTTTTAATCCCGTAAATTCAATGTCAGATTTATGCTCGGAAACTTCCAGGTTTCTGACATTTAATTCAACGTAATTACTGTCCTTACTTACCTTGGCCCGGGTATACTGATCTCTGTCAAGCTCAATAGAGAGTTTCTGGTTGATAAAGTTCAGTCTGGTATAAACTCCGTCTAACGGTGTCACCGGATAGAAACCGCCCTCTTCACTTACTTCGCAGCCATATCCGAATAATCCAAAGATATTGTCCGTTGAAACATCAGAAGACAGAATACGCAGTGCACCAAACAATCCTGTGTCTGCTTCTCCGGACATCTGACGCCATCCGTTATGAATACTTCCGCCGCCTGTTCCCTGTCCACCGGAATTGCCAAGCTCAGACTGGTATGTCCATGATACGGTGCCGATATTTTCCGGGTCTGCATCGATCTGTCCTGAATTTATACAGGTAAGGTTTGCAAGTTTTCCTGCATAGTTCACACGGGCTGCATCTGCCATCTCAGTTTCTGTCAGGCCGTTGTCCTGAAGTCTCAGCCAGTCATCCATACAATAGCCGGCTAATGATGCCGTATACTGGAAGTTCCACCAGTTCTCACCGCAGATAGTAGTAGGATTTCCATAGTGGTACCAGATAGGCTGCAGTCCGCGGCAAGCCCTGGTCTTCAAGTCAATCTTGCCCATCATATCCGTATTGTCATTTAATTTCGCAAGGGTATATACCGCCTCTTCACCGGTATTATCATACGCATACTCGGAACCGTATGGATATTTATTTCCTTTGAAGTTGCTGTACTTTTCATCCATGATTTCGGTCACTTGTGCAGCCTCGTCATAATACCCCTCTGATTCTAATGCTGCAATAATATCCGGTGTTGTGGATTCACCCATCAGTCCGGTATCCCAGTTATAAGATACTCCTTTACTATATAACGCCTTTAATATATTTGCGGCGCGCAGCAGATATGTTCCCTTATCTTCCGCATAATCAATCATATCGGGATATTTCTCTGCGATCTTATACATAGAGAAATATGTATTGTATACATGGGGATACGCATAACCACGGTATATTCCCTGTCCGGTATTATTTGGTTCATTATCCAGCCAGTCATTTACCATGTAATCTTCCTGGTGCTCTTTCATCAGCCCATTCCAGATAAAGGTATCCAGATACTCATCCACTGCCGTAATCTGTTCTTTAACCGGCTGGTAAACATTCTTTTCCGCCAGATATTCACCATGGGTGAATCCCCAGTCATCGCCCCAGCCAAAGTATCCTTCGTATACACCGCGGACAGACTTTGTATCCATCATCCAGTCATCAAATATCTTGTCATAGATTTCACCGGGTGCGTTGACCTGAGTTTTCTCTGTTACAAAATCAGCATGCAGTTCCAGTGCATCCTCCACGCTGTCCATCGCATAGAACTGCAGGGTTGTCTGCTTACCATCATCATATGTGATCTCAACATGGTTTGCACCAAGGCAGGAAAGCTGCAAATTGTAAATGTGATACTGCTCTCCATCCTGTGTAACGGTTTCCAGATATTCTACTTTTGTTCCCTCATCTTTGGTACATTCCTGCTTATTGGAAACTGATTTCTGAAGCCCTTCATAAAGACCGGTATCATGAGAACAATTTACCTGAATGTCCTGAATCTGATCTTTTCCATAGGAAGTATGCAGATAGAATTTAGCCGGCATATTAACGGAAAATGCCATACTTGGAACTGCTACCGCATCAATAATGCCTTCCTCATAAAGCTTTGTTTTCATATCCTGCTCATCATCTACACCTGTAAATTTAAACGTATATGTTTTACTCTCTCCGGGTGCCAGCGTCAGAGACGTGTTTTCCAGATAACTGCTTCCTGTAGACTTGATAACATCAGAATGAATATAGAATACATTCAATCCATTTGCCCAGCCGCCCTGGTCCTGTGCCCAGACAGAGCCTGCATGTCCATTGTTGATTCTCCAGTGATCCTGATACTCAAATCCTGCCCCGGTAGAAGTATCCGGTGTAAATAACAGGAACTTACCCTGACCGCTTGGCCTGCTTGCATAGATATAGCTGGAATCCTGTCCTACAAAAGAATGATCCACTACTGAAGTTTCATAAACCTGCGTTCCTCCCGGCCAGAACTCACTGAATGGCATTGGCACGCCGAAGTCTCCGATGATCAGATTCTTATCTTTGGTATTGGTGACTGCCATGGACCATACGATCTGATTATCCACTAATTCATAAGTCTCAACCAGCTTGAAGTCCTTAATGCCCTTATCTTCTTTCGCATCTTCATAGGTAACTTCTACTTTATTTCCTTTTAACTCAATCTTTCTCGTTTTGCTGCCATTATCCGAGGCACTGGTCATAGATTCTGTCCAGGTATCCTCACCCTCCCATTTGGTCTGGAACATTAATTCGCCCATCCACTGATGTTCTTTGGAGGCTCCCTGGGTTGGTGCATATTCTGCATTTAATACATAGTTGGTATCATATAGGTCTCCCTGAATTTTAAGCTCATCAATGTGTCCGTATTTACCGATCTTCAGATAAAAATAGTCATTGGAAAGCTCTACTTCACCGCTTGGCTTTTCTGCATTTCCCAAAACCTTCCACTCCTTGATTCCAACGGCATGGTTTTCGGGTGTTCCGTATCCCTGCGGCGTCATAGTCAGTTTCAGCTGATTCGTCTTAATCGGCTGGTCAAAGGTGACTACGTTGTACTCATCCAGTTTATTTTCAGTGACAACGGCTGCTTCTGCCCAATCTCCAGCTGCGGCATCCCAGTATTCCACTACCGTCTTCTCCGGCGCAAGGATTCCTCCATTATCTGTAAAATAGTATATTTCGGTGCTGTCAATCACAGCTTCTTTCTGCCAGGTGTACTGCACATATGCCATCTGTCCTTCATTTGTCCAGCTGTGCCAGACCAGCCCGTCTCCCGCACCTGCAGATGCTGCCGGTTCTGCTTCATCATTCAGAGCATCTATGCCGCCCAGATCCTCGGGACGGTTAATGCTTGCAGATGCCTCTGCTCTTGGCGCAATATTAAATGGCATCACCTTACCATATGCTTCCCATTCAATAACGCCGACTCCATTTTCATCAGCTTTCTGTTTTTCTATGGTCACTCTCAGACCTTTTGTCTTCACTGTATCAAATGTTGTAATATTGAACCCATCCGCCCTGCAGCCAAGACCCTTTGCGTTTCCAACTTCTACAAAGTTACCATCCGCATCCATGTATTCATATTTACAGGATTTCGGAATTTTAATACCACCGGAATCAGGTTCGTCCCCGTCATACCAGAAATAAATTCCGCTGCTGTTTAGTTCCACTTCATTTTCCCAGGTATATGTCAATGTTTCACTGGCTGGTTTAGCCGGATTCCCCCAGGAACCATAACATGCACCGGTTTCTTCTTTTCCTGTCCCGGAAGTCTTTGATACTTTTCCGTCATTTACAGCAGTAAGGGTTTCCCAGCCTGATACATAACTGGTGGAAACATCTGCGCTCCCTGCTACATTATTAGGTCTTTCCCCATCCGGTGCTATAAAAAATTCATCTGTTTCTGCGGCTTTCTCTGCTGCATATACCGTACCTGTCCCTGTCAGCCCCGGCAGAGGTACAGATGTTATCATCATCGCCATTGCCAATGCCGATGCAGTTACCTTAACAGCCCCATTCACCAATCGTTTCTTTTTCATTCGCGAACCTCCTCGTTCCTCTTTCGTTTACCTTCCCTGTTTCCCCAACCGGATTACATTCCATGAAGCCTTATGTAATTTTGCGGTCAGAATTCCCTCGTCCATTTCCGATTCCTTACTGTTCTTCGGCAGAACACGTTCCCTTCCATAAGCATTTACTGTCTTTAAGTCACCCTCTTCCATAATAATATGTTCTAAAATATCGTATCCCGCAAAGCTTCTTAAATCACAGCTCAGGGTGATATCTTCGTGAATATTCCGGTTCACCGCAAATATGGTAACCTCTTCTTTTTCTTCCCGGTAAACCGCAACCGATTCAATATCCGTAACATCGCAATGACCGATGGTATCGTGCTTTGGCGTATCCAGAACCGGCAAAAGTGCAGTTCCCCTTCCATACAGAGACGCATGAAGAAATGGATAGAAAATCGTCTGCTTCCACACTCCCCCGTCATCTTCCGTCATAATCGGTGCAATAACATTTACTAATTGAGCCAGACATGCCACTTTGACACGGTCTGCGTGTTTTAACAGCATAATCAGCATTAATCCCACCATCAGCGCATCTTCAAATGTATAGATATCCTCCAGTAAATGAGGCGCTTTCTGCCATGGACGGTTCTTCATGGTATCGTCATCTGCTTCCGATGAGTGAAACCATACATTCCATTCATCAAAGCTTAAATTCATTACCTTTTTACTTCTCTTCTTTGCCTTAATATAGTCACAGGCAGACACTACCGTATGTATAAAATGTTCCATATCCATGGTCAGTGCCAGATAATCTGCCGTATCATTCATGGTATTTCCATAGTATTGATGCAGAGATATATAGTCCACGAAATCGTAAGTATGATTCAGTGTTGCCGCTTCCCACTCCGGAAATGTCGGCATCGCCGCAAAGGAACTTCCGCAGCTAACCATTTCTATAGACGAATCAATCAGTTTCATTGCCTTGGCCGTTTCTGCAGCCAGGCGTCCATACTCATCCGCCGTCTTATGTCCGATCTGCCATTCTCCATCCATCTCATTTCCCAGGCACCAGGTCTTAATTCCATATGCCTCTTCCACTCCATGGCTTCTTCTTAAGTCACTGTAATATGTTCCGGACGGATGATTGCAATACTCCAGCAGGTTACATGCATCAGCAATGCCTCTGGTTCCCAGATTCACAGCCATCATGATATCCGCATCAACCTTCTTTGCCCACTTTGCAAACTCATTTAGCCCCACTTCGTTTGTTTCCAGGCTCCGCCATGCCAGTTCCAGACGTTTTTTACGCTGTTCCACAGGGCCTACGCCATCTTCCCAGAAATAATTGGACACGAAATTTCCGCCCGGGTACCGGATCAGGGGAACCTTTAACTCTTTTACCAGATCCAGAACATCTCTGCGAAATCCGTCTTCATCTGCGGTTGGGTGTCCCGGCTGATAAATTCCGTTATAAACAGCCCTTCCCAGATGCTCAATAAAAGAACCATAAATTCTCTTATCTATTTCTGCAATCCGGAAACTTTTATCGATTATCATTTTTGCATTTTTATTCATATTGATATCCACTGCATATTGCTGGCATGCCGGCACTTTATATCTGCTGCAAATAGCCTGCCTGCAACACTGCCTTTCTATTTCATATTTTTTCAACATTACCTGTTAGTATGCCGCTGGCACTTACAATACTGCACCATTAGGCGGTGCCGTAATCCTTTTCTGGACGCGCTTAACCCTTCACCGCTCCGGCTACCATTCCTTCTATAAAATACTTCTGAAAACAAAGAAACAGAATTAATATAGGAATTACCGAGAAGCAGGAACCCACAATCAGCAGATCATAGTTATTTCCATAAGGTGTCAGTAAAGTATTCAGACCGATTGGCAGGGTATATTTCTTATCATCCCTTAAAATTAACAGCGGCCAGAGAAAGTTATTCCAGTAAGTCATACCATTTAATATTGCCATAGAAGCCATTGCCGGTTTCATAATTGGGAAAATCAATTTTACAAATATGCCGTATTCCGTAGCTCCATCTACACGTCCCGCCGAAATCAGCTCTTTGGGGATTCCCTCAAGATATTGGCGGAAGAAGAATATCGTTGAAGCATTTGCCATAAACGGCAGTACAATTCCTGTATAAGTATTACTAAGCTTCATGCCGATCATCTGGTTATACAAAGGCAGCATCAGTATTTCAAATGGTACCATTAAGATCAGAAGTACACAGACAAAGAAGAAATTTTTTCCTTTAAAATTATAAGCAGCAAATCCGTAACCCACACAGGCACTCACCAGCAAAGTTAATACCACCTGCACCACGGTCAGGAATACACTGTTGATAAACCAGGTAAAATAGCTGTGCTCTCCGGTAAACAGATAAACGTAATTCTTAAGGCTCATTTTATCCGGTTCAATCTTTAAGTTAAGTCCATACTGGATCAGTTCTTTTCCATCTTTAAAACTGGCGATGACCATTGCTGCAAATGGTACCAGAATTACTATTGCCAACAGCGTAAAGAATACTAATAAGAAGATTTTCATCCATATTATTTTTGTTTTTCCACCCACATTTTGCCGTGCCATCTCATTAGTCCTCCTTCTTAAACATGCCTGAAAACGTCAGCTGTGCAATATTGATAATCATGGTGATCGCCAGCAGAATCACACCTACGGCTGCCGCATAGCCCATTTCATTTTTCTGGATTCCCTGCCGATACAGGTAGCCGACAATGGTAAGACCGATATTCTGAGGGGAGTCCTTTCCCGCCCACAGCATATAGCTCTCTGTAAACATCGCCAGACCGCCATAGATACTAATGGTAAGAACATAGGTAATCGTAGGTTTTAACATTGGCAGTGTCACATAAATAAACTTCTTAAAGGATGAAGCCCCGTCAATGGATGCCGACTCATAAAGTTCTGTAGGAATGCCGTTTAATCCGGAAATAAAATACAGCATATTAACACCCATCCACCTCCAGCAGGCAAGAAACAGCAATGCCACATAAGCCGTAAAACTGTTTTTTAGCCATTTTACCGGCTCTAATCCCAGCGCATTCATAATACTGTTCATAAACGCGGCGTCCATTTCACCAAACATCAGACGGAAAATGGTACCCGCTACTACAATAGAAGTAAGAATCGGAACAAAAAATACAGATTTGAACATCTCTTTTGCCGACATTAGTTTGCTGTTAATCATGTACGCAAGCAGCATTGGAATTGGAATCAAAAGAATCAGTGTTCCAATCATATATTTCAGACTGTTCCATAGAGCAATCTTAAAGATATTGTCGCCTGCTAATTTACTATAGTTTTTTATTCCAACAAAGGATGTCTGTCCCGGCAAAACCTCCTGGAAACTCATAACTCCGGCCTTCGCCAACGGAAACAGCCAAAATATTAAAAACGTTAAGACAAACGGAAGTATGAACACATATGGTGCTATTTTCTGAGAATATAGTAATTTCCGAAAATTAAACTTCTTTTCTTCCTGCTGCTGTACCTGTACCGTCTTCCTGCCACTCATTTTTTTACCCCTTTCAACATTTGCTTTTGTCAGCCCGGGAATTTACATTCCCTACCACATATTTGAATTATCCTGTTTTCATACAAATAAAGGGAACGTAGCCTGCTACGCCCCCTAAATTTGGCTGTCACATCCCACAAAGCGAAGACAAGCATTTTCAGACATGCTTCAGGGCTATTGCAAATATATGTGTTCTTTCCAGTGTCTTTTCTGACACCTACTGTAATTCATTCTCAATCTGAGACTGTGCTTCTTCCAGAGCCGCAGCAATATCCTGATCGCTGTCAAAGATTGCATTCAAAGTAGTTGCACTGAATGTACTGTTGATTGCCGGATAGGCCTCTGTAGATTTGATCAGACCGATCTGATCTTTAATTTCATTTAATACATCAAATGGGTTATTTTTAAAATACTGTACAAATTCGTTATCCGGATTATGTGTTACCTCTTCCATAGACCATACATCCATGTTGCAGGGATCAAATCCAAGATTGTTCCATAAACCAATATTTCCATCTACACTGAGTTTTGCATAAGCAAGGAAATCCTTAGCCAGCTGAACATCGCTGCACTGATTGGTTACACAAGTACCTGTTCCGCCGCCGCCCACAGAGGATGGCATTCCTTCTTCCAGTACCGGAGCAGGAGCAATTGCAATTTTACCCTTTAAGTCTGTCATATAGCTTGTATATCTGGACATCTGCCACATTGGCATAATCGCACAAGCAACTTCACCTGCATTATAATAAGCGTATGCTTCTTCCGTATCCGGATTTCCGCCCGGAATAGTTGTAGCAACACCTGCCGTCTGAAGATCTTTTAAAGTTTCCAGACCTTTTTGTGCTTCCGGAATGTTTACATTTACATTGCCTGCGTCATCAACCCAGTCTTTTTTCTGCTGTGCAATCAAATCATTTAACTGCCATAGTGCACTGGTATCTGCTGATATAATGTATTTACCGGTTGCTTCTTTTAACTTAAGCCCTGCTTCTTTTAAATCAGCATAGGTTTTAATAGTTGTATAATCAATATCTGCGGCTTCTAACATCTCTGTGTTATAGAAAGCAACAGTTGCACCAACGTGGCTTGGAATACCATAATTTTTTCCGTCCTTGCTGTAAAGCTCAATTCTGGAAGCTACAATATCCTCTCTGTATGGGTCAATCGCATCATTTAATGCTTCTAACTGGGGTTCTCCCTTTAAGAAGTTTGCAAATTTGCCAAGTTCGATATCCACGATATCCGGTGCACCTTCCCCGGACTGAAGTGCAATCTGAAGTTTATTATGCATGTCTTCATATGGAAGAACATTTACATTTAAGCTGACCTGGCGGTCCGGATTTGCTTCATTCCATTTTTCAGCCATATCCTGAAAATGATTTCCGTGGAGTTCCACGAAAGTCCACATTTCCAGTTCTGTTGCATCTGCGCTTGCAGCTGTCGTTGCTTTTTCGGAATCTGCGGCTTCTGTTTCAGCCGCTGCCTTATCCGCTGCTTCATCCGTTGCTGCTGTCTCTGCTGCTTCTGTGCCCGCTGCCGTTGTCTCTGCTGTGGTATCTTTTGCTGCTTCTGTAGTTCCTGTACTGCCTCCGCATCCTGCAAGACTTGCAGCTGCCATTGCTGTTGCTAATAACACCCCTAATACTCTACTACGTTTTCTCATCTTTTTTCCTCCTTAGATAAACTCTTTCACCCATACTAACATTTCGCCTGTCTGGCGGTTCCCCCAGTATGGATAGGGTACAAACATTAACAGTATACTTTCCATTGTGAGATCAGATTCCTTATATAGTTCGTTACTATGCCACCCATCTGTCATCACTTTTTTCCCTGCTGTCCGGATTACGGTAGTTCCTCCTAATAAATTTTCTTCATAACTCTCCTGCAGTTCCTGCTCCGGATCCAAAAATATTGCCGGAAGATTTTTACCATTATCCACTTCTTCCAGGCAATACACAACCGGACCCTTCATGATTGCAACTTTGCCCACATCTTCTTTAACCAGGGGATTGGCACGCAATATTCTGGGAACTAGTGCAAATTTATAAACCAGCGAAGGATTTTTTCCTGAAATCATTACTTTTGCATAGCCTTTCTGAACTTCCGGATAAATTGCCTTTCCATCCAGTATAAGACCATACTCTTTCACGTATTCAGGTATCCGAATAGCCAACTCAAATTCCGCTTCATCTTCATTCTCAATCGTAATTTCTATCTTTCCATCATTGGGAAATGCTGTCTTCTGACTCAGGTGAACCGGGTGTCCTTCTATCTCAACCACTGTCTCACTTGAGATAAACAGGTTGATCCAGATAGAAGATTTATCATAAAAATAAATGTATTCTCCAATGGATGCCAAGGTTCTGGCTATATTTGGCGGACAGCATGCAACGCCAAACCATTTTTGACGAACCGGCTTTACATGCTCCATGGAAGTTCTTGGCATACAATTATCCGGCCATACCTCCAGCGGATTAACATAGAAAAAACTCTGTCCATCCATTGCCACACCGGATAAAAGTGTATTATACAGTGCACGTTCCACCACTTCCATATATTTTGCATCCCTTGTGATCTGTGCCATTCTTCTTCCAAAGAGTGCCAGTCCAATGGAGGCGCATGTTTCTGAGTAATTGCGGTTGTTAGGAAGATCATATCCTGTGGTAAAACGTTCCAGTAACCCGGAACTGCCTATACTTCCCGTGATATACATTTTTTTATAAGAAATGTCATTCCACAAATTCTCACAGACCTGAAGCAGCTCTTTATCCTGATATTCGTACGCCACATCCGCCATAGCACAGTACATATACACCGCCCGGACTGCATGCCCCTCTGCTGTATCCTGCTCCCGGACCGGCTTGTGTGACTGGGAGTAAAGAGGCAGGTAATTTTCAAATTCCGGGAAAATCCTCTTATAATCCGGTCTTTTTTCTTCCTCCAGGAAATAATTGGGCTCCCTGCCCCTGCGCTCCAGAAATTCTTTCGCCTGTGCAAGATAGGTTCGATTTCCGGTCACTTCATATAACTTCACAAGGCCAATTTCCACTTCCTGATGTCCGGGATAACCATCTTTGTTATTTTCATTAGAAAACACTGTGCAGATCAGATCAGCAAATTTGCAAATACAGTCTAAAAACTTTCGTTTACCGGTAGCATTGTAATAAGCAACCGCTGCTTCCATCAGATGTCCTGCCGTATATAACTCATGACCTTCTTCCAGGTTACTCCAGCGTTTTTCCGGTTCTTTAATTGTAAAATATGTATTGATATAGCCATCCGGCTGTTGCGCCGCTTCAATCAGATCAATTACTTCATCTGCTGTATTTTCCAGATCTTTATCTGTGTGAGATGCCAGTGAAAGTGCAACTGCTTCCAACCACTTTGCTACATCGGTATCCTGAAACACCACTCCGTAGAATTCACCGGTCTCTCTTTTTGCTGCAATTTTAAAATTCATTAACCCATGACTTGTCTGGGCACCCGGTATTTTATCATTCAGAATATTCCACTGATATGGGATAATCGTACTTTTTACCAGGTCTATATATCTATCCCAATAGGAATCCCGTATCTTCGTACGGTTTAGTTGAACTAAGGTTAGTTTTTCCATAAATGCCTCCGTCCGTTTCTTATCGATACCAGCGCTTTGTCCTGCGGGTTTGATTAAACGTTTTATCTGATATCGATACTATACTACAGTTTCCAAAATAATGCAACACCTTTTTTCACAAAAATGACAAAAAAAATATGTACATGCTAAATTACATGTACATATTAACGTCTATATGTGAATATTTTATATATTATATATGCTGATGTGTCTATTAAATATCATTTTCCTTACGATTAATCGTTTTATCTAAAGATAGTTTTGTCTAATAATCCTTTTATCCTCGGATTGTTTTATCCATTGATTGTTTTATCCATAGATCATTTTATCCATAGATCATTTTATCTACAGATCATTTTATCCACAGATCATTTTATCCACAGATCATTTTATCTACAGATCATTTTATCTACAGATCATTTTATCTACAGATCCTTTTATCTACAGATCATTTTATCCACAGACTGTCTTCTCTTCAATTTACACCTGATCTTGTAGGGATAACTCTGGTTTGCATCCAACGTTCCCTCCACCTCGTCCACCACAATTTCTGCTGCCTTTTTACCAATTTCGTGAAGCGGCAGAGCCATTGTTGTAAGTGCCGGTTTGAATGCGGTGCTGAACTGCCTGTCATCGAACCCAATTAATGCAATATCCTTCCCAATCTCCAAACCATGATCATTCGCATAATCATAGACCCCCAATGCCATTACATCACTCATGGCAAAAATAGCCGTGACTTTTTCCTTCATCAGTTGCCCGCACGCCTCATATCCCATACTTCTCAGCCAGTTTCCGGTTACATTCAGCCCAGGGTTAAATAAAAGTTTATTTTTATATAATGCTTTCTGGTGTCCAACCATTCTGCCAAAGGTATGAAGACTGTCCTTGTCACCGGATATGACCCCGATCCGTTCATGACCTCCCCTGATCAGTTCCATGGTTGCTTCATACGCTGCCTGCTCATCATCAAATACAACAGATGGAATCCGCTGGTCACCTGCAAATCCGTATGCCACAACCAATGGACATTTAAGCCCTCCCGGAATACTTTTAATTTCACGGCAGTGGGCGCCGATATAGATGATCCCCTCCACTTGTTTACTCTGCATAATCAGGAATTCCTCTTCCACCTGCTTTTTATAATCCTCATGATGGTAAAAAGCATTGTCATATTTCTTATACAGCCTTAAGTTCCCGAGAAGAAACGTATAATCCTTCTCTTCCAGATATTCATTAATGCCATCCACGATCTCCACACAGTTAAATACCGTCAGATCCTCTGTTATGATTCCAATTGTTCTGGAGTTTCGCTGTTTGAGATTCCGCGCCATCATATTTGGCACATAACCCATTTCTTTTGCCGTCTTTAGAATGCGCTCCTTCGTTTCTTCTCCAACCCGTCCCTTCCCATTCAGAATATTAGAAACCGTAGCAATTGAAACCCCGCATTCTTTTGCCACTTCTTTAATGGTTGCCATAACTTTATATTCCTCCCCTGTGATATATTTTAGGAATAAACTTTTAGTAAAACTTTTAACTAAAACTCCTACTTCTTTTAAGTATAACACTAAATACTCTTTAAATTCAAGTGATAAAACGTTACACCTGAACCAAAGGGATTTACTCTATTGGCAGTTCCTATTGCATGCACAGAAATGTCCCTCTGATTTCATCCGCCAGGTAATAAACAGCCTCCAAATCCTGGGATATTAAAAAAATCAGGGGTGAAATCCTTTCGTATGGATTTCACCCCTGATTTTTTAATATACAAGCCTTTTCACCAGGAACCGATTACTTCCCTTTAGAATTTAAACACCGCCACCCCATAGGCCGGCAGTTCATATCCAAAGGAATACGGCATACCGTCACATTCTTTCTTAACCGCCTTAAAGGTCTCGGGCTGAATTTTACCGGTTCCGCCAAACTCCTTGGCATTGCTGTCCAGAATCAGCTTATACTGTTTTCTTCTGGGCACTCCCACCCGGTAATCTTTTCTCTCCACCGGTGTGAAATTAATTACAAACAACAGATTGCTTTTTCCATTTTGTGAGTGCCGGATAAAACTAAAGATACTTCTTTCATTATCATTTGCATTCACCCACTCAAAACCATTCGGGTCATAATCATGGTCATACAACGCAGGCGTCTTTTTATAGAGATGGAGCAGCGTTTTTACAAAATGCTGCATCTGGGCATGTCTCTCTTCACCCAGCAGGTACCAATCCAGTTCTCTTGCCTCACTCCATTCCTGGAACTGTGCAAATTCCTGACCCATAAACAAAAGCTTCTTACCCGGATGCCCGATCATAAACGAATAAGCTGCTTTCAAATTTGCAAACTTATCATCATACTGTCCCGGCATTTTGCTGATCATAGAGCATTTTAAATGTACCACCTCGTCGTGGGACAGCACCAGCACATATTTCTCAGCATAGGCATAGGTCATGGAAAACGTCATCTTATGATGATTATACTGTCTGAAATAAGGATCCAGCTTCATATATTCCAGGAAGTCATTCATCCATCCCATATTCCATTTCATCGAAAAAGCCAGTCCATCTTCTTCCGCTTTTCCGGTTACTTTCGGCCATGCCGTCGACTCCTCCGCAATCATAAGCGTCCCATGATTACGCCCCAGAACAACTGTATTCAAATGTTTAAAAAACTCAATTGCCTCCAGGTTTTTATTCCCACCGAATTTATTTGGCAGCCACTGACCATTTTCTCTTCCATAGTCCAGATACAAAATCGATGCCACTGCATCCACCCGCAATCCGTCAACATGATACTGCTCCACCCAGAAAAGTGCATTTGCAATCAGGAAATTTTTAACTTCACTTTTACCAAAGTCAAAGACTTTCGTTCCCCAATCCGGATGTTCTCCTTTTTTGGGATCTGCATATTCGTATGTACTGGTTCCGTCAAACTCTGCAAGTCCATGGGCATCCTTTGGAAAATGTGCAGGAACCCAGTCCAGAATGACACCAATTTTATTTTTATGCATGTAATTCACAAAATACATAAAATCTGCAGGCGTTCCATACCGGGAAGTGGGTGCATAATAGCCAGTCACCTGATACCCCCAGGAGCCGTCAAATGGATGCTCTGCAATTCCCATGAGCTCTACATGGGTATATCCCATTTCTTTTATATAATCCACCAGAGCATGGGCAAGCTCCTTATAATTATAAAATCCATCTTCATCTCCGTCATGAAGGGGATGCTTTTTCCATGATCCCGGATGCACTTCATAAATGGAAACCGGCTGCTCGTCCTGATTCGTCTGTGCACGTTTTGTAATCCAACCCGAGTCTCCCCACTTGAAATTGTTGATTTCCGCAATTCTGGACGCCGTTCCCGGTCTCACTTCAGCCTGATTTCCATATGGATCTGCTTTGTATAATCCCCGTCCATCTTTGGCAGTAATATAATATTTATATAAATTGCCCACATTCGCCTCAGGTATGAAAGCCTCATACACTCCTATGGGGTCTATACGCTTCATAGGATGAGCTTTTTCACTCCACCCGTTAAATTCACCGATAACACTCACATCAGCGGCATTTGGTGCCCAGACGGCGAAATAAACGCCGTCTTTTCCCTCTATTTTCTGTGGATGAGCTCCTAATTTTTTATAAATATCATAATGTGTTCCCTGACCAAACAGATACTGGTCTAAATCGCCAAACAAAAGCCCTTTGTTCTCAGCCTTCTTTGCTGTTCCTTTGGCCTGCTTTTTCTCTGCCATCTTCTCACCCCTGGTTTATTTTTATAATTACGCTTCCACACGCTTTTAATTCTACCGTAATCTTACCGCCATCTGCCGCAACTGCTTCTCCGGTAACAGCATCCATGCAGCTTTTTGCTTCCACCGGCAATGATATAGTCATCACAGCTGCATTCTCATCATTATTAACTGCAACAATAACCGCTTCCTTCTCCCAGATCCTGGCAAAAGCATACTGGCGGTTAGTCAATGCCAGCTCCCTGTATTTTCCGCCTGCAAGCGCCTGGTTCCCTATACGGATTTCACCAAGCTCTTTTAAATGCCTGATAATTTCAGGATGCTGATTATTCTTCTCACATTCTTCCAGTACCAGATGCGGTCTCAGCGGATCATCATTTCCGCCCTCTTTCTTACCTTCAATTCCCCATTCAGATCCATAATAGATGGAGGGAATTCCCGGCAGCGTATAGAGCAGCGTATATACCAGATTAATGTGTTCCTTATTCGTCAGCTTGCTCATAATGCGGTCCACATCATGATTATCTACAAAAGAATACAGTGTTCTTCCCTTATAGATCCCGCCATTTTCATCGAACTCACGCTTGACCGTATGGGCAATTTCAAAATAATTATGATCATTATGCCCGGAATACAAACCCTTGTGAAGTTCATAATTGGTAGTAGCGTGTAAGACTTCATCATTTGCCCATTTACCGTAATCTCCGTGGATGACTTCACCCATCAGCCAGAAATCTTTTTTCTCAGCTGCCGTAACCCTGCGCATCTCTTTCATAAAGTCAAAATCCAGACAGTCTGCACAGTCCAGACGGATACCGTCAATATCAAATTCCTCAATCCAAAAACGAATTACGTCCAGCAGATAATCCCGCACCGCGCCTTCACACAGATTCAGATTCACCAATTCAAAACAGTTTCTCCATGCTTCATATCCGAAACCGTCATTATATGGCGTATTCCATCCAAAATTAATACCCTTATACCAGTTCCGGTAAGGTGAATTCTCCCTGTTCTGCTTAATATCCTGAAATGCAAAGAATTCCCTTCCCGTATGGTTGAACACCCCGTCGACAATCACCTTGATTCCTTCTCCATGGGCCATCTCCACAAATTTCTTAAAATCTTCGTTGTCACCAAGGCGCCTGTCGACTACTTTATAATCCTTTGTATCATAACCATGTGTGGTAGATTCAAATAACGGCCCTATATAAATTGCAGTACACCCAATTTCTTTTATATGCGCCAACCAGGCAAATAATTCCTCAAATCGGTGAATTATTTCATTTTCTTTGTTTTCTTTCGGTGCCCCTGTCATTCCCAGGGGATACATATGATAAAATACTGCCTCTTCATACCATTTACTCATTTCCGTCAATCTCCTTTACGAATATATTCCATACATAAACTGATGCACCAGGCTTCGCTTGGTGTCGTCACTAACAATGATTTCCATTTCTGTCTGATCACATACCACTAAAATATAATGGCTTAATATTCCAATAAATCCAATGGCAAACTGCCGTTGGCGCCCCCTCATATTTCCCAGCTGCCCTTCCGCCTGCTCAAACACATCCACAATGATGTGGTAAAACTCACTCAGCAGCGGCTGAACCGCGCGATAAGCGTCGTTGTCCTTTGCAGAATAAAACAGCGCCATCATCAGCATATAGGTCTTCTTATGAGATATTGCATAATCAATAAATGCAGAAGCCAGATGATAAAGGGTCATGGGAAGATCACCTTTATATACAGCCGCCTTCACCAGACGTGCCCGGAATTCCTCAAACTGTGTATTCAGCAAGTTTTCCAGGAGCCCGTATTTACTTCCAAAATAATAATATAACGTAGGTTTCGTAATTCCTGCCTTTTCTACAATCTCCTGTATTCCCACCGCATCATAGCCCTTGTGGTAAAACAACTCCAATGCAGCTTCCATAATCAACTGTTTATTATCCATTGCAATTCTCCTTATGTTATTATTATACCGTTCGGTATATAAAATGTCAACAAAAAGGAGCTTCTCTTCAGAAACTCCTTCCCGCAGGTAATTCATCTGTTTACTTTTAAATTTATCTAAAATCTTTCTCACAAAGCAATACTCTGTCTTCCTCGTCAAACCGTTTGCCTGACAGGCTTGAGAATAATTTTCTCATACCAATACGGTCAACTCGTTTAATCGCCTTGTCTACAATATCCTTGACATCCGCTACCGTGACCGCATGATCCGGCGACTGAATTTCCCCGATCCGGTCATAGAGAAGTCCCACAGCAGGTTCTTCAATATGATAATCCTTGTCATTGGCATAAGTCTTTCCAAAATACACCAGCTCGTCGTTGGTAAATATCGGTATCGTGATATTTACATTAAACTTACAAGCCAGATCCGGATAACGTGCAAGCAGGTCTCTCACATAGCTCTTCTCGTCTTCCAGAATAACTAAGAGGCCGTCTGTCTTAAATTCCATAGCCTTAGCAAGCATCTCAACTGCATTTTCATCCAGGTCCCCGGCTTCCTCAATAATCAGCGTGCCGCCTGCAATCTTCGCTATAGTAGCCGGTATATCCTTTTTATTAAAATCTTCCGCATAGATCTTAGCCACCTTCGCTGAGCTCTGGTGTTTCTCCTGGCTGATTACCTTCGCAAGGTTAATGCCAAGGGTCGTTCTCCCGCTTCCTGCATCCCCTGTTATCACCACATTTCCGACCTTTGAATTACCGGATCCGAAATTACCTTCTCTGATTTTGGAGATAGCATGGGCAAGCTGAGCATCCAGCCCTTTTATCCATGCAAAGAATCCAAGCGTCGTCTTTTGTGACTGTGTAAGCGTCATAGGTACATGTGCATTCAGTTCCGGTGCGGGATGATACATCGGATCTGATGCAACTCTATGTACGCTTTCTTCCACATCAGATAACATCTGATCTTTCTTCGTCATATCGGAATGAAGATGAGCCGTATTTGCCGCCGCCTCAATGGCCGCTGACAGATCAATCGTAGCACCGGGATCATCTGTTTCCGGCATTTCTATCTCTTCCGGTATTTGAATTTCATCCGGCATCTGTATCTCTTCCGGCATTTGTATCTCTTCCGGCATCTCTACTTCCGGCATTTGTATCTCTTCCGGCATCTCTACTTCCGGCAAAACAGGCTCTTGCGCTTCTGCTGCTTCTATATCCTGATATTCAATGCCTTCGTCCGCACCTTCATCATATTCATATTCGACTACATCTTCCGGTTCTTCCTCATATTCGTATTCAGCGTCTGCTTCCGCTTCCTCTTCATACTCATATTCTTCTGCATCTTCATCCAGCTCCTCAGAACCTTCTTCTTCCGGATCATATTCCAAATCTGCATCATATTCCGGCAGTTCTTCATCTAACGATTCTTCATCTAACGGTTCTTCGTCTGCATCCATATCCTCTGCATCCAGTTCCCCGTCAAAATCCTCTTCATCTTCCATGCCGTCATCCAGATCTTCTTCGTCATCTAATTCTTCTGCTGAATCATCTTCCGGTTCTTCATCAAAATATTCTTCCGAATCAATATCATCCAGGTCATCCAAATCCTCCGTATCTTCTTCATCATATGCCTCTTCGTCCCCGGCATCTTCCTCATCCGATACTTCGTCGTCTTCCACACCACTCATAGAAGTAAGTACATCATCGATAGAAATTCCTCTGAATTCCTGATCCTCCGAATAAACAGCTTCCTGTGCTTCCGCTTCCATTTCGGAAACTTCTTCATCAGCGGTATCTCCTATAACGGTAGCAGGATTCACTTCGTCTTCCTCTTTAGGCTTCTTAATTCCTGATAAAATTTCACGCATATTTTTAGCCAGCTCCATTTGCAAATCTGCTGTATTATATGCCGGAAGTACCTGAATTGACTCTGGTTTTCCTTTATTTTCTTCCTGAAGTGCCTCTTTCACAGGTGTATACTGACGAATCATCTCTTCTTCATCCGCATAATTATCTTGTCTGCCATAGTTGTCTGACTCTTGCTTATGCATTGCTACAGACGCTGCAATCTCCCGCTCCGTAGCTGCAATTATATTAGCCGCCAACGCTTCCTCTTGTGTCTCCGGCATCCCTTTCAGAATTTCCTTTTCTAACTTAGGAACTGCTTTTGTCACTGTTTCTTCTTTCGTCTTTATATCAACAATTCCACTGGGATTATCATAGATTGTCTGCTGTTCCGGAGTCAGCGGAACATAATTTCTCTTAAGCTCTAATGCCTTTACCACATATTTTCCATTGTGGAACCAAAGCGTAATATCATCACACTCTTCAATACATTTTTCAACAAATCCGGCCTTGTGGTACAACTTTGCAAGTTCATATGCCCACTGTTCCGTGTATTCCTTATGCTTATATTCTTCCAGGATCTCAATCTGTTCCTCCAGAGACGATCCTCTGCCCTTATATAATTTATATTTCAGGACATATTTACTGTTATCATTTGGTGCTGCATTCACGAATTCGGTATAGAATTCAACAGCTTCGTCAAACTCCCGCATTTTAATTGCAACTTCTGTTAAACGGTAAAGTATACTTCTGACCATTGGAGAACGGCGGTATGCACGCAGTAAGATCTGCTTGCTGTCTTCCAATTGTCCATTTGCTTCATATATTTCGCTAATCATGCATAAGGTACGTACATTTCTGACACGTTTCCACTCAATTGAGTCTGCTATTTTAGCTGCTTCATCATATTCTTCCTGTTCAGCCAGTCTGGTTATTTCTTCCAGCTTCGCATTATATTCAAATTTATCCAAATTTTTCACCTCTTAGTTTGGGTCTGCATAGTATTCTACATAATTGCCTTAAGTGTACCATACCTGATTTTCGTTGTCAAAACCAAAACCATGATTTCATTATATTTTCACAAAAAATAGCCGCTATCATGCGGATAACGGCTATTGGTAACTTTTATCATTATTTAATTGTAATTTATATTTTATGTAATCGGAGGTTCATCTTTTTATTTCCTGCATCTCTATTTGAGATATATTTAAAAATTATTTAAATATATGAAATTATTCACTCAAAGCTTTCGACTATATCTTTCGCAAATATTGATCTCCTATATGTTCGCTTATACAAGTTCTCTAAATATATGAATACCCTTATTATGAATGGATTGATTTATCAGAATAGACATTCTTATAAATAATATCTTATTTATAATCTAAAGTATTGATATATCTTCGTTGATTATATAAACTACTGATATTTTTTAATAACTGTTTCTTCACACAGTTGTTAAAAACCTTTGAACTACTATGTGGTAAATCCTTCAATATGGTGACAATTTATATTCTTTATCCATAAATTCCAACTTCTAATCTCTCCGATTATCTGACGTATACCCGATTCCTTTGGATCCTTTTATATGTGATAAAGGTCTTTCTCGCAGGAAACAACTGTCATACCACAACCATATTGAACTGACACTATAGAAACTGTGTCCACTGGACTCGACCTCCTCTTCCTTAACATTTCAACAAGTTTTAATATTTAAAACAACTACATGCCTTATTCAAATAATCGTTCCAGGATTTCTCGTCTCCTTTGGATTTATCTATAAGTACATGTTTTGTTGATGAGGTTATAATACCACACGAGACTTTATTTGTCAACACTATTTCCAAAATTAATTCCAATAAATTTTTAATATGATATTTACGCTTATTGACACTGTTAATTATGTATATTATATATAATTTTCTGTTAATTTGAAAAGTCAGTTTTTTGTATAGATTTTCGGTATCCGCTGGGGGTGTATCCTACCTGTTTCTTAAAAAGCTTGGAAAAATAATTAACATCTGAGATTCCTACGTAGTATGCGATATCCTGCACCTGCATGTCTCCAGTATTTAACAGCTTTAATGCGGCATCTATGCGCTGTTTGTTTACATAATCTGTAAGGGTTCCTCCCGTTTCTTTTTTGAACAGGGAGGAGAGGTAACTGGGATTGACATTAAACAGCACTGCAATGTCTTTTAATCCAAGAGGGCTGCTCAGATTCAGATTAATATAATCAATTGCCTTTCTGATAATCGGGCTATGGTTTCTCAGGGACTGATTTCTGACCAGAATGCAGTATTTTCTGATCATCTCCAGATTTATATTTTCAATCTGCTTCGTTGAAATAGCTGATTCTATCTTCAGCGCATACCGGTGTGAGATTTCATCCAGATATACGGGATGGACGTAACTCGTCTCTGATGCTTTCCTCAAGAGGGTATTTAAAACGAAGGAGAGATTTTTTCTGTCTCTGAGCGGATCTTTGTTGCGCTGGGATATCCGGTAACTGGAAAAATTATGGTAGGCAATTACCGCCTCCTCCTGATTTCCCTTTTTTACCGCCTTTAAAAATTCATTTTCCTTATCATACCTCTCTTTTATTACATGGATGGAAAAATACATATCCGGTCCGGGAACAAAGGAATCCATGTTTTGACCCTTCTCCTGGTCTTCCAGAAATTCTATGCGGCAATCCTCTTCCTCCTGGTACAGAAAAGATGCCAGAATATGTAAGGCGGAAATTACCTTAGCATGATCTGCAATCTGAAGGACATTATAAAAGTTTTTAAGAGCTGTCATGGTACTTCCGGACAATTGGTTCTGGGCAATAACCTTTGTATAAAACCCTTCATCCGGATTCTCGGTAAGATATGGCCCAATGATTATATAGGGATAGTCTGACCCCTCAGGCAGCTTCATAAATATATAATAAAGCGAAAAGTTATCCGACAGACAATAGAATACTTTTTCTTCCATATAAACGGTATATCTCCCGAAATAGGCTTCGTAGTCAAAATCCGGATCCAGCATTTTACGAAGAGAGAGATCAATGCTTTCCCAGCCCTGCTCTGCGGGATCAAACAGCTGCGCCGGAACCCCTGCCGCTGCGCGTATCATATTTTTTGTAAACTGCAGTACATCTTTTATGTTCATAAGATTCTCCTTTTTTATAGGGTAAATTCCCGGCAGCCTTCAACCGCTTGTCCCAATATAAGTATCAAATTTGTATTTAAACTTATTTTACCTAAAAATTTTACGGATTTCAATAAAAATTATCCTTAGGTAATTTCTGAATTTATGGTAATTTATATGCAAGAACCAGAGCACATTTGCACATGAAGGAGGAAATATATATGAATTCTATGTTATATCCAAAAACAAGCAGAACGCGCAGGATCGTCGATATGAACGGCCTTTGGAAGTTTTGTTTTGATCCTGAATCGGAAGGACTGAAAAACAACTGGAAAAATGGGCTTGATCCCAAACGCACCATGGAGATGCCTGTACCCGCAAGTTTTAATGATTTTTTTACAGACAAAGATTCCAGAGAATACACGGGTGACTTCTGGTATGAAACTTCGGTATTTGTTCCCGGAGAGTGGGAGGGGAAAAATATCGGCCTCCGTTTTGACTGTGCAACCCATCGTGCGGTTGTTTTTGTAAATGGTGAAAAAATCGCAACTCATGAAGGTGGCTTTCTTCCCTTTACCGCCAGAATAAATAAAGTTGTTAAGTGGAACGAACCCAACCGGGTTGTTGTCTGCCTCAATAACGAGTTAAGCTATACAACTCTGCCTGCAGGATCGACAAAGGTTTTCTCAGATGGAACAAAAATGTCGAAGCCTTTTTTTGACTTCTATAACTATGCAGGACTTCAGAGACCAGTACGTCTGGTGGTAACACCCAAAGATGAAATCGTTGATTTTTCTGTAAAACACAGCCTGGAAGGTTCTGACTCCATAACGGAATATAAGGTGACCGCAGACTCTGACAAAGAGATACTGATTCAGGTATATGACGAAAACCGGAAACTGGTTGCAACTGCATCCGGGGATAAAGGTGTCATTCGAATATCCAATGTACGGCTCTGGGAAGTCAGAGATGCTTATCTGTATACTTTCCGTATCTTATTAATGGATCAGGAGATGATTGCCGATGAGTATGAAGAGGAAATCGGTATTCGTACGATAGAGGTGAAGGACACTGATATTCTGATCAACAACAAACCTGTTTACTTAAAGGGATTTGGGAAACACGAAGACAGTGAAATCAATGGCAGGGGATTCAATCTCGCTGTAGTCAAAAGAGATTTTGAGCTGATGAAGTGGATTGGCGCCAATTCATTCCGCACCTCACACTACCCCTATGCGGAAGAAATTATTCAGATGGCTGACCGGGAAGGATTCCTGGTTATTGATGAAGTTGCTGCAGTTGGATTCTTTGAAAGCCTGATGAACTTTATGGAAGCATCCACCGGAAAACAGACAGCGTTTTTTAGCCGGGAAATTGTGCAGACCGAGACAAAAGCAAATCACAAGGCAGCTCTTAGCGAACTTATTGCCCGTGATAAGAACCATGCCTGTGTAATTGCCTGGAGTCTGATGAATGAGCCGGAGACAACCAGCAAATCTGCCGTTCCTTATTTTAAAGAAATCTTCGACTTGGCAAGAGAACTGGATCCACAGAAACGTCCCCGGACTTTTGCAATGGTCATGAACTCTACTCCCAACGCCTGTAAATGCTATTCCTTCCCCGATATTCTTTCACTTAACCGCTATTATGGCTGGTACAACCGGGGCGGTTACGAAATGATGGAGGCAAAGGAAGCTTTCATCCGGGAAATGGACCAATGGCAGGAACTTGGTTTAAACAAACCCTTCCTCTTTACAGAATTCGGTGCGGATACAATGGCGGGAATCCACAAGCTTCCAAGCGTAATGTGGAGTGAAGAATATCAGGAAGAATATCTGCGTATGCAGTTTGAAGTCTTTGATTCTTATGATTTTGTAAAGGGCGAGCAGGTCTGGAATTTTGCAGACTTTCAGACTACAGAAGGCATTATGAGGGTAAACGGAAACAAAAAAGGTATCTTTACAAGAAACCGGCAGCCAAAAGCTGTTGCGTATGTTTTCAAAAAAAGGTGGGAGAATCTTCCCCTGAACTATAAAAGTATCTTATAAATTATATAACAGAAAGGAAACAGGGGGTTTTGATATGACGCAGAAATTTGGATTAAAAGATAAAATCGGATATATGTTCGGAGATTTTGGAAATGACTTCTTTTTCATATTTGCCAGTAGTTTTCTGATGGTGTTCTACACCAAGGTACTTGGCATTGGCGCCGGAGCAGTTGGTACATTGTTCCTGGTAGCCCGCTTTATAGATGCTTTTACTGATATCAGCATGGGACGTCTCGTAGATATCCTGCTGCCTGCTAAAGACGGGAAATTCCGACCCTGGATACGGAGAATGTGTATTCCTGTAGTAATTGCCGGTACACTGCTGTTTGTTCCATGGATTGCTTCACTTCCCTATGGTGCCCGTCTGGTCTATATCTACATCACTTATATTTTATGGGGAAGCATTTGCTATACCGCCATTAACATCCCATATGGCTCCATGGCATCCGCACTTACTTCTGATCCCCTGGAGCGCAGCGCTTTATCTACTTTTAGAAGTGTGGGTGCCGCCCTGGCAAACATTATCGTAAGCGTTGGCGTTCCACTTATTGTTTACCAGTACGATGCATCCGGGAACCAGGTTGTAATACCGCAGCGTTTCTTCATTATTGCCTGTGTATTCGCTGTTGCTGCACTCATATGCTATATTCTCTGTTATAAACTGACCAATGAACGTGTTGTAATCTCATCTGAGAAAAAGGAAAAGGTTGGTTTTGCAAAGACTGTCACTGCACTAGCTCGTAATAAAAGCCTCCTTGCCATTATTGGTGCCGCTATTGTACTTCTGCTTTCGATGCTGCTTGCACAGAGCATGAACACTTATCTGTTTATGGATTACTTTAAAAATAAATCAGCCATGTCCGTTGCAGGTTTCTTTAACGCTGCCGCCACTTTGGTACTTGCGCCCTTTTCCACAAAAATCATTAAACGCTTTGGGAAAAAAGAAGCTTCTTCCATTGCTGTATTGTTTGCCGCTGTAATGTATTTTATTATGTTCTTTGTCCGTTTTACCAACCCCTGGATCTTCTGTGTCTTCATTGCCCTCGGAAACCTGGGTACCGGATTATTCAATCTGATGATCTGGGCATTTATCACCGATATTATTGATTATCAGGAAGTCCGGTCCGGAAGCCGTGATGACGGAACCGTATACGCTGTATATTCCTTTGCCAGAAAAATAGGGCAGGCGCTTGCCGGCGGACTGGGCGGATGGACACTGGCTGCAATCGGATATCAGTCATCTGTTGGAGGGGAAACCGTAGTTCAAACCACCAGTGTAGTTAATAACATCTATTCCGTGGCAACTCTTGCCCCCGCTGTATGCTATCTCATTGTGGGACTGATTCTGCTGTTCTGGTATCCGTTAACAAAAAAGAAAGTGCTGGAAAACAGCCGTATCCTGGAGGAACGCAGATCTCAAAATACAAATGCCTGATATTACAGGCAGACAAGGAGCTACCATGTTTTATACAGAAATGAAAAGTGGATTTCAAAAAAGCAAGGACTATCTGGTATGTGTGGATTCTGACGGATGCGCTATGGACACTATGGATATCAAGCATACCGCATGTTTTGGTCCCTGTATGATAGCCGAGTGGAATCTCACCCCTTTTAGAGCAGAACTGCTCAGGCGCTGGAATCAGATTAACCTCTATACCGTGACAAGAGGCATTAACCGTTTTAAGGGTCTTAGCAAAATGCTTCAGGAGGTAAACACCTCTTATACCCGGGTTGAAAATATAGATGCTCTTGTCCGGTGGGTGGAGGAAGCCAGTGAACTGTCCAACCGTTCACTGGCAAATGCAATAAATGAGAATAACAGCCCGATTCTAAAAAAAGCATATGCCTGGTCACACGCCGTGAATCAGGCAATTGCCAAACTGCCACGGGAGCAGATAAAACCCTTTGCAGGTGTTAACCGGGCTCTGGCAGCTGCCCATCCGTGGGCAGATATCGCCGTTGTCTCTTCTGCAAACCGAAAAGCCGTTGAGGATGAATGGTCCAGATACAATTTGATTGAACATACTGACCTGGTTCTGGCACAGGATGCCGGCACAAAAACCCACTGCATTAAAGAGCTATGCCAAAAAGGCTATTCACCGGAAAACATCATTATGATTGGCGATGCCCCCGGTGACGCTGACGCTGCACTGGATAACGGAGTTCTGTATTTTCCCATTCTGGTGCGGCTGGAGCAAAAATCCTGGGAAACATTCCTTCATACAGCCCTTCCGAAATTTCTGGACGGCACCTATCAGGGAAAATACCAGCAGTCACTTTTAAAAGCTTTCTACGATAATCTATCTGAATAATAGGAGGAGCAAATGGTAAACTTAAAAGAAAAGCCTTATTATCTATCCGAAGAAGACATCCGCTGGGTAGAAGAAACAATACAAAATATGACGGATGAAGAAAAAACCGGACAACTATTTGTAAATATGGTTACTGACCGTGATCCGTCAGCATTAAAAGAAGTTCTAAACCGCTATCATGTAGGTGCAATCCGGTATCACAATGCTTCAAAAGAAGAAATATATGAGCAGAATAAAGTCCTCCAGGAAAACACAAAGATTCCACTCCTGATTGCCTCCAACTGCGAGGCCGGCGGTAACGGGGGTGTTGATGGAGGTACCGCCATTGCAAACGGTGCTGCCGTTGCAGCTGCCGATGATGAAGAACTTGCCTATGAGGTGGCAAAGATTGGCGCCCTGGAGAGCACAGCTATTGGCTGCAACTGGAATTTTGCGCCCATTGTGGATCTTCTCTATAACTGGAGGAATACCATTGTACAGCTTCGAGCATTTAACAACAGCCCTGATGACACCATCCGGTATGCCAGAGCGTTCCACAAAGGTACCAGAACACAGAATATCGCTACCTGCTGTAAGCATTTTCCAGGCGATGGTACGGAGGAAAATGACCAGCATCTGTTAATGGGCATTAACAATATGACCTGTGAAGAATGGGATGAGACTTATGGAAAAGTCTATAAAACATTGATAGATGATGGCGTTATGACCATAATGGCAGGACATATTGCCCTCCCTGCCTACAGCAAAAAACTGTGTCCCTCCATGCAGGATAAAGATATTCTCCCGGCAACACTGGCTCCTGAACTGATTAACGGACTGTTAAAAGATAAATTAGGATTTAACGGGCTTGTGGTAACCGATGCCTCACACATGATTGGCATGTATGCAGCAATGCCCCGCCGGGAACAGGTACCGGGAGCAATTGCCGCAGGCTGTGATATGTATCTGTTCTTCAACGATATGGAAGAAGACTTTGGCTACATGCTGGAGGGTTACCGCAAAGGCATTATTACCGAAGACCGGATGAACGACGCACTCCACCGCATTTTAGGTATTAAGGCCGCACTGGGACTGCACAAACGTCAGGCCTGCGGTTCTCTGGTACCTCCACGGAATGGAATTTCTGTTGTAGGAAGCGAAGAACACCACAGGGCCGCGGTACTGGCGGCGGACAAATTTGTTACTCTGGTAAAGGATACCGGGCACTATCTCCCCGTAACACCTGACAAATACAAGCGGATAAAGCTGGTATTTATATCAGGTGAAGGTACGGTAATTGCCGGGAAATTAACTGCTGATAACAGCGATGAGATTAAGAAGAATCTGATCCGGATATTAGAATCCAAAGGTTTTGAGGCAGACGGGGAAACTCCTCCCCAAAAGGGTAAAATGGAAGCTTTCAAGAGTAAATATGATGCCTGCCTGGTTGTGATGAATGTGGTTGGTTTTGCACAGTATAATACCATGCGCATTAAATGGGCTAATCCCTGCGACCAGCCCTGGTATGTCTCGGAAATACCTACGGTCTTTTTATCCCTTGGCTTTACCAATCACCTGATTGACGTTCCTATGGCAAAAACATATATCAATGCCTATCTCAACTCAGATGAAGCCATAAATGCAGCAATAGAAAAAATGATGGGAATATCAGAATTCAAAGGACGTTACAACGAAAATGTATTTTGTGAAAGATGGGATACACGGATCTAAGTCCGGAGGAGGTCTGAAAAAAAGTGAATATATCTCCTTTCTTTCCAAAATTTTAAAAGATGTCTGCACATACTTTTTTGTGCTATAATCTAACATATCAATTTACTAAATAAAGGGGATGTTTTCATGAATCTGATAGATGCAGTTTCTTCTCTGCAGCTTTTTAAACGAAAAGAAACACCAAAAAAACTAACTACCGTTTGGGGCGAACAGCTTGACCCGGAGCACGTATTAGAGGAATATCCACGTCCACAGCTTAAGAGGAATGCCTGGATTAATTTGAATGGCTATTGGAATTACCGGATTACCAAAGAAAAGAAATATCCCGGCAACATAAAGGATCAGATTCTGGTGCCTTTTTCCCCGGAAGCAAGCCTTTCCCAGGTAAACCATATGCTTTTGCCTGATGAATATCTGTGGTATGAAAAAAGTTTTGATTTGGAGGACTTTCCCTCCCGGTATCCGGATAAGCGGCTTATACTCCATTTTGGTGCAGTGGACCAGACCTGTGCTGTCTGGTGCAATAAAAAATTTGTATGCAGCCATCGGGGTGGCTATCTGCCATTTTCAGCAGAACTCACACCCTATCTGCGCCAGGGTGTAAATACAATTACGGTAAGAGTACAGGATGAAACGGATACTTCCTTTCAAAGCCGCGGAAAGCAGACCTTACGTCCGGGCGGTATGTTCTATACTCCGCAGAGCGGAATCTGGCAGACGGTATGGATGGAATGGGTGCCCGAAAATTATATAACAGAGTTAAGCATTACGCCGCTGTTTGATGAATCTTCCGCTATTGTGGAAATTACAATGAAGGAGGACTCTTCCTGCGAAAAGAAAATTGAAGTGTACGCAGATGGCAGAGAAGTGTACTCCGGGCAAACAAAGTCAGGCATACTTTCTATTCCCATCCGTGATCTTCGTCCATGGTCACCGGAGTCACCTTTCCTATACGATCTTACAATTACAGCCGGAAATGACAGCATATGCAGTTACTTCGCAATGCGCAAATTTTCTGCCCGTACGGATTCTAAGGGAATTCCCAGACTCTGCCTGAACAATCAGCCTTATTTTCAAAACGGGGTCCTGGATCAGGGCTACTGGCCCGACGGCTTGTACACGCCCCCTTCTGACGATGCCATGATCTTCGACATACAGTCTATGAAGGATCTGGGATTTAATATGATCCGCAAGCATATTAAAATAGAACCCCTGCGCTGGTACTACCACTGTGACCGTCTGGGAATGATTGTCTGGCAGGACATCGTAAATGGAGGCGGACGCTCTTATCTCACTTTTTTGTGCTACCTGCCCACACTTCTTCCTTTTGTAACCGCACATTTTAAAGACAGCCATTATAAACTGTTTTCACGCTGTGATGCAAAAGGAAAGAAACTCTGGCTGCGGGAATGCAAATCCACAGTCCGGCATCTCTATAACTGCCCCTGTATTGGTCTGTGGACTGCTTTTAACGAAGGATGGGGACAATTTGATGCCGTAAAGGTCACAAATCTTATTCACTCTCTGGACAATACCCGTCCGGTAGATCATGCAAGCGGCTGGTATGACCAGCACTGTGGTGATATCAAAAGCGTTCACAACTACTTCCGCCCCATCAAGGCAGCGCTGGACAGCAGGCCTTTTGTATTATCTGAGTATGGCGGTTATATCTGCCATATACCGGAACATTCCTATTCACAGCAGGTATTTGGTTATTTAAAATGCAAGGACACCCATGAGTTTACCCGTAAGTTTTATGACGTCATGAAGGAAATCAAAGAAGCCAATAAAGAAGGACTCTGCGCCGCAGTTTATACACAGGTCTCAGATGTAGAAGAAGAGGCCAACGGATTGTTCACCTACGACCGCAAGGTATGTAAAGTGACCGATACCCCCCATGGCCAGAAGCAGCGGTAATGACATATCCTGCACCAATAGTCGTCTATTATAATTACTTATATAAAGAATCCTGTACAGCAAAAAAGCGGTAGTTTCACTGATAACAGTCAAACCACCGCTTTTGCATATATTTTTCATATACTTTTCATGCCTGTTTCTTATATAATATCTACTATCTTTGTTCCATGAATTTCTTTAAATCCCAGCTGCTGATGCAGTTCTTCTACATTTGCGCTGGTAACTCCGCCGCCCGGCATGATAATAATTCTTTCCCCTGCATAATCCAGCAGTCTTTTTAAGTTATCCACATTGTCCCCGATTTTGGTGCCGCCTTTTCCACCATGAGTCAGAATCCTGTCCACATGATGTGCGCAAAGCCAGTCAATGGCTTTTGGCTGAAGATCATAAGGAATCTGGTCAAATGCCATATGGAAGGTCACCAGAAGGCCTTCTGCTTCAGCCAGCAATACTTCCAGCATTTCCTCATCCAGCCAGCAGTCTTCTGTCAGCGCACCAATTACAATACCTGCTGCCCCGGCTTCTTTTGCAATTTCTATATCCCTTAACATCATCTTTAATTCTACGTCATTATAGTGAAAATTTCCTTTTCTGGGTCTGATGATACACATAACAGGAATATTTTTTTCTTTTCCCAGATTTATCGCCGCCTCCATTACACCCAGGCTTACGGTGGTCCCCCCCTCTGCCAGATTATCACAGAGTTCTATGCGGTTACCTCCATTTTTAATTGCATTTGGTATATCCGTGTAATTTTCTACACATACTTCTTTTATCATTTTATCCAATTGTATTACAGGCTTGTACAGCAGTTCATAACGCTTATATTTACAATAGCGTGTCTGAAAGCTGTTTAAAAGTCTGCATAACATCCTTTCCATTTAATTTTTATGCGCACGCTCACTGATCATCTCCAGCGCTCCTGCATCCAGCGTAATTTCATCTAAATCATTTATATTATCCAGCACATCATCCAGCATATAGGAGAATGCCTCTGCACCTTCAAGTTCTACGTTTTCATCGTCGTCATCATCTTTTCTTGCAAAAAATCCCATGCTAAATTCCTCCTGATTATTGATATTTTATTACTATTTTAAACTGAATTGTAACACAGGCATTTTCTAAATTCAATGTAAAACCTGTGAACTTTTTATTATCTTACACAAATACTTGATTCTATTTGTATTATACATTATAATACAAATAATACATAATCGTATATAAAAACCGTATGCGTAAAATAACAAAGGAGGGTTCGCATGCTTATAACATTAGACTTCGCCAGCTCTGTCCCCATCTATGTCCAGCTGCGCAATCAAATCGTAATGGGTATCGGGAAAGGACACCTTAAAATTGGTGAATCCCTTCCCACTGTCCGCCAGCTTGCACAGGATGCGGGGGTCAACACTATGACGGTAAATAAAACGTATCAGATATTAAAACAGGAAGGCTATATTGAAATTGACCGCAGGCACGGTGCAAAGGTGTCATCCTGCCTGGATATGAATCAGGAATTTGAAGAAAAACTGACTTATGAACTGGAGCTGCTAAGCGCCCAGGCTGCATTAAAAGGCTATGGTAAAGCAGAATTTATGGATATTTGCAGCCGGATGTTTGACGAAATGCATGTGACTGCATGTGAAGGGAGCGCACTATGATGATGACAATTATTATATTATTTTGCAGTATTACAATTCTGGCTGCCTGCCATTTCACCTATAAGTCTGCTGCAAAATATAACGGGAATCTGCTGCTGGGTGTAACACTGCCTGCATACGAAGCGCAGTCTGTTGAAGTTATGGCAATTGTATCCGCTTTTAAAAAAGCACTGAATCTTCATTCCTTGATCGGAGCATTACTTCATATTCCCATTTTTATTATATTATGGTTCTCCTACATGTCAGTATTTTTGATTCTGTATATACTATGGTGTGTTTATTACATGGGCGGCTGTATGTATCTCTATAAAAAGTACTTTTTACAGCTTTATAATATGAAAAAGGAAAAGAATTGGTTTAGCGGTGAAAAACTTCATATAGCAGTCATTGACTCCCGGGTAAGTGCAGCAAAAGACAAAATGCCAGTAACCGCCTGGTGGTTTGTTCCTGCATTTCTCATCTGTCTGATTCCGATTTTATATCCTGGAGGACTTTCCTTTTTCCAATCAGGTCTCGGTGGCTTTTTTCTTTTTCTGCTGCCATTTTTGCTGAAAATTCTTTTTCTTATTTTATACAAAGCCTTTGCCAAAAGAAGAACTGTCACCTATAGCAAAGACACAGACCTTAACATGGCCTGCAACAAAATGACAAAACGCTGCTGGTCCATATGCTGGATTCTGATTGCCATCATCGATTCTCTGTCTTTCCTGGTGCTGGACTGGATTATCCTGTCAGACCGTTTTCAAAGCACCTTTCTCTTCACAGCTTACATCCTGATACAGTCCCTGTGTATCTTAATCCTGCTGTATAGTGCATCTTACGTACGTAAACAGAGAATTTTACTGCTTTCTTCCGATAAGGAACCTCTGATGGTTGATGAGGATGACTACTGGAAAACGGGGTCATACAACAATCCCAACGACAACAGCCTGATTGCTCCCTGCCGCTACGGATCTAATCTTTCGTTTAACATGGCGCGGCCTGCTGCCAGAGTTATTACAGGCGGCCTTTATGTTTTCACTGCCGCTCTTTGTATCTGGCTGAGTGTAGTATTTCTGCGGTTTGATTTTATTCCCTTCGATCTGCAGATTAAGGGAGAAACTGTATTCATTACGGCTGCGGAATATGATATACAGTTTCCATTATCCGAAGTGCAGGAAATAGAGTTAACCGACCAGGCTCCGCAGGGATCTTACTACAAAAATAATGGTGTGAACGCGCAGCAATACTTTTTGGGGAATTTTAAATACAAGGAATATGGGCAATGTAAAATGTATTACTACCGTGGCTGCACGCCTGTTATCAAAATTAAGACGGATCAGTATACCGTATTTTTTAATACGAAAGAAAGCAGTAAAACAAAATCAGTCTATCTAAAATTAGAGGCGGCTATGGGGAATTAGAATTGAAAAAAGCGGAGGATCTATTTTTCCTCCGCTTCCTTAGATTTTGTGATTTCTTTAGATTTTTTAATTCCCTTAAATTTTGTGATTCCCTTAGATTTTGTGATTCCCTTACAATATGGAAGCCAATCATTATGGAGAGTATTAATTATATAGAAGGTATTATTTCACTTTCACTTGCTTCTTTGCGCTGTAATTGGTGTAAACCTTCTTTCCGTCAATTGTCTTATAAGCTCTTATACGCACAAAGTACGTCTTCTTGCTCTTAAGCTTTTTAATTGTCTTTACCGAAGCTCTTGTACCCTTCACAGTAAGCGTTTTCTTTCCCTTGAAGTTAGACTTAACAGCATATTGGATTTGATATCCATCTGCGCCCTTTACCCTCTTCCAGGTGATCTTTGCTTGTTTTTTCTTTGAACTACTGGCTGTTTTAATAGTTGCCTTTACATCTTCAAATTTTGTCTTCGCCAGGAGGTTTTCCATTTCTTTTTTCAGTTGACGCGCTTCTCCCAGAGCTTTTTCTGCTTCTGCTGCCTTTGCCTCTGCAATTTTTCGGGCTTCCTCTGCTTTTGCCTGAGCCTTCACAGCATCTTCCTTAGCTGCAATAGCTGCATCTTTCGCCGCTTCAGCCAGCTTCACCTGAGCCTCTGCGGACTCTACTGCCTTGTCTGCTGCATTTTTAGATTCTACTGCCGTATTTTTTGCCTGTAATGCTGCATCACGTGCTTCCTCTGCCTTCTTCTGGGCATCTATGGATCCATTCATGGCATCCTCTGCAGCCCTCTGGGCATCCTCTGCCATGGTTTTTGCATTCTCTGCTGCAGTTTGAGCTGTCTCTGCCAGTCCTTTTGCTGTCTCTGCATCCTTCTTAGCCTGTTCTGCCGCAACTTTTGCCAATGCTGCAGCTGCACTGTTCTCTCCGGATGTCTGCACCGCATTTTCTGCTTTCTTTTGTGCTTCCTCTGCTAATTTCTGTGCTGTCTCCGCTGATGTCTGTGCTTCCTCTGCCGCTGCCCGGGCTTCCTCTGCTGCCATACGGGCTTCTTCTGCCGCCTTCTGCGCTTCCTGTGCAGCGATCACTGCCGCATTTGATTTGGACTGGATCTCAAAGCTGTAGCTTCCTGCTTCCAGCTCAAATTTCGCACAGTCAGCTCCGTTTCTCGTCTCTCTTCCTGCGTAAACTGCGCCCTCCGGCAGTGCGAGGCTTTCCACCTGATTTTTATCCAGATTCAGATATAAGGTAGCGGTTGTATTAGCGGGTACTACTGCTGTATAAGAATTCATTTCTCCCTGATCCGAGGTCCACAGGCTTTCAATGGTACCATACATAGAGTCGTAGGAACCATTTACAAAGTCGATACGTCCCTCAGGATCTGCAGTCGGCTGCAGAATAAAATGTTTATAACCCGGATTTGCTTCGTCACTCTTGATACCAGCCATATAATTATACATCCATTCTACGCTGGCACCGTATGAGTAGTGGTTGAAGGAGTTCATGGAGCTGTCACCATATCCGTCTTTTACAGAATAAGAATTCCATCTCTCCCAGGTGGTTGTTGCACCATTTTTCACTGCGTACAGCCAGGATGGGTCTGTATCCTGCAGCATTAATGTGTAAGCTACATCGCCATATCCAAGATCCGTCAGGATCGGGAGGATTACGTTTACTCCCAGAAAACCAACAGACAGTGTATCTTCATCCTGACCCGGACGAATCTTGCCGTCTTTGTTTTCAATGTTAATGAGAAGATTTTTGATAAACGCATCTCTCATTTCATCGTTAGTGTAAAGGTTCAGCTTCAGTGCCCACAGAAGACCTGTCTGGGCATTGTCAGCCGACATTTTTGGCTTTGCAAACGGTAATACGAAGTCGTCCTTATTATCTGTCAGCAGATTGTAATTTTCATCTACATAGGTTGCAATAAATGATTCCTTCAGTTCTTCATATTTTTCTCTGTACTGCTCTGCTTTATCTGCTCTGCCGGTAAGCTGAGACATCTTCTCCATCAGAACACAGTCATAAATCTCATATACCACGTTCATAACAGGCAGCCTGGTGCCACAGTAAGCCAGCCAGTCACCGTAAAGCATCGTATTGTATTCACCAGCTGCCATATAAGCGTCCATCTGATCATAGCTGTTCTCAATAAAGCTGATATCACCTGTCTGCTGATACATTACCCATGGAATAATAATTCCTGCATCGCTCCATCCACAGTATTTACTGTCCACAGCACGATTCTTTGGCATAACATCTGCATAGAAATTGTTGGAGTTTTCTGCATAATCATTCATGATATCAATATAATTTTCCAGGAATGCATTTACATCGAAGTTTAGTGTTGCTGACTGGGCAAACAACTGCGCATCTCCTGTCCATCCTGCACGCTCATTACGCTGGGGGCAGTCTATGGGAATAGACAGATAATTACCCATTTCACTCCAAATGGTATTTTCTACGAAACGGTTTAAGTCGGAATCTGAAGTTGTGATATAACCGGTTCGATCGCTTACAGATGTAATCACACGTCCTCTTAAACTGTGAAGGGTGATATCTTTTGTTGCAGAAACCTCCACATAACGAAATCCCCGGTAAGTAAAGGTCTGCTGATATTCTTCTTTGTCTTCGCCTGTCATCGTATAGATATCCGTACACTGGGCTGAGCGCAGAGCAATCCGGTATAGTGATCCATCCGGACCGTCACTTCCCATAGGGCCGTTATTGTCATCGGATACGTAGTCACTGTCACGGCCATCATTGAGGGCTTCTGCAAAGCGGAAGGTCACCTCCGTATCTTTGGAACCGCTCATCACGGCGTTCGTAAGTCCAACCATGTTCTGTCCCATATCCAGGATCAGCTTATCACCGGCTTTGATGGTGATGTCATTGTCCACATTTACATCTTCCCTTACAACCTCACCGTAGGTCAATCCTTCGCTTGTGCCGGTTGCATTAAGGATATTTGCCGGATCATAAGTGTAGCCGGCAATTGGTTTCTGCTCATACTCATCACGAATAACTGCTGCTGCCTTAGAGTTTGGATGCAGTTCACCGCTGTACTCAGTGACATCTGCCGCATTCCATCCACTATCCTGGTAGCCTGCTTCATTCCAGCCGCTGATTTTTGCCGCAATATTTGCATCATAGTGTTCACCGTTCCAGAAATCATCGTAGGTATACGGGCTGTCCTGGGAAACTTTCCAGTTTGTATCCGTATTTACTACCGTACTGGTTCCATCGTCGTAGGTAACTACCAATTTCCCCAAAATCCCTCTTTCACTGGCTTTATCATCAGGTCCAAAGACAGCTGCAAAGTTGGACTGATATGCTGTCTGATACCAGCCTCCCCCTACGGCTACTCCGATAGCATTGTTACCGTTCTGCACCAGATCTGTTACGTCATAAGTTTGGTAATTGGCATAGTGTTCATATGCTGTCCACCCAGGATTGAAAATATCATCCACATTAGAATTTACTTCCCGGCCATTTATGTAAGCCTGATATATACCCATTGCAGTCATATACAGCCGTGCAGAAACAATTGTTTTGGAACTGTCCAGTGCCATCTCTTTACGAAACAGCGGAGCCGCCTGATTAGCTCCCCCTGCGTACAGCCACCGGGCTCCGTCTATGCTTCCGGCAGTTTCAAAGTACGCGGGATCCGATACAGCGGTATTGCCGTCCTTATCTGTAATGGTTACCGTCCAGTAGTATCTGGCAGCATCCTGCAGCGCAGTATTTCCGCCGTATGGGATTCCTACAGATTCGGAACCGTCTACTTTACCGCTGTCCCAGACAATTGCTCCATCAGCACTTCCCTCACATACAACAATCTGGTAGGCAGTCTGTGCCGCACCCGTATCAGATGAAGTCATTGCCCAGCTAAACTTTACATCCTCCTTTGCCAGACCAACGGGATTCACCATATAGTCTACTTTTGCATTTACCACCTGCGTGTCTTCTGCTGCAAACGCTATTGCCGGCATAGATCCAAATGCACTGGTTGCAGTCATCGTAGCAGCCAGGAATATAGCTGCAAGTTTCTTTTTCTTCATAAGAATAATTCCCTCCTTTTCTCTACGATGTCAGTATACCGGATCTGCTTTGTACTATTGTTAAAACTTCATTGAACAAATGTTAGGCAGCAAAGGTTATAAAAATACCCGGAATCCATTGTTCTAACCTGGGTTCCGGGTATTTCTTCTACTGGATATAATAATATGTCAGTTTTTTTATTTTACAGTTACTTTCTTCACTGGGCTGTAGTTGGTATAAACTGTTTTCCCGGCAATGGTCTTGTAAGCTCTCATACGTAAATAGTACGTCTTTTTGCTCTTTAATTTTCGTATGGTCTTTACGACAGTCTTCCCACTCTTTAGGGTTATTGTCTTCCTGCTCTTGAAATTAGACTTGGCAGCGTACTGAATCTGGTATCCGTTTGCACCGCTTACTTTCTTCCAGGATACTTTCGCAGACCGTTTGGACGTACTTTTTACTGATTTTATCTTAATCTTCTTTTCCCGGAATGTTATTTTATCTATCTGATCCTGTGCAGCTTTGACGGCCTTTAAAGCATCTTCCGCTGCTTTTTTTGCAGTCTGAAGTTCTGCATCACTCGCCGCCTTATCTGCTTTCAGCGCAGCAAGTTGTACCTTGGCTTCATCGGCTGCTTTTCTGGCTGCATCCAGCTCTGCATTTAATTCCTCCGCTGTCTTTATCCGGTTAGACTCAGAGAGTTTAGCCTCAGCAAACGGGATCAATGTAGCTGAAGATAAACCGTTAGCGTAATATTTCACCTCATAATCATTGAAAAATCCGCCGGAAACCTCCAGTCTTCCCATCTGCAGCAGTCGGTTGCTCAAGGTAGTGGCAATGGTAACCTCTAATGTATTTGTGCCGTCCGCTATCAAATGACTGATATCCAGTACTGCATTATTTACATTAACCGGCTCTGCCTCCTGTCCGTTTACCTTTACAGCTGCTGCTCCCGGAAACTCACCAAGATCCAGATAAGCGCCTGCTGCTTTTGACTTATCCCAGATAAAGGTTGTAGTGTAGCGGCCCACACCGGATACATCCTGACCGATTTCTCCGATTTTGTCCCAGGTAACCAGTTGATCCAGTTTCACGCTGATTGTATCTTTGTTTGTATCATATTTGTATTCCGTTGTTGTAATTCCTGTTTCCCCATTATCCTCCGTGCGGGTCTGCAATTCCCCCTGCGTCCAATTTTCCACGGTCAGATCCCAGCCTGTCAGTTCTTTTGAAGCCGGCACCTTTACGCTGGTCTGGTAGGAGGTTCCGTCGCTCAGTGTGGTAACATTGCTGCATGACCTGGCAGAGCGTACAACAAACGTTCCATTATCATTATAGAGGCTCTGGGCATCGGTAGATACGGCATGCAGTTCCTCTGCCTCTACCGCTTCAAATGCATACAGCCCAACATCGCTGTAGTTCAGATCAACAGTAAATATTGTTTTGCCGTTCTCGTATCGGTAGTTGGCAACCTTCTTTACCTCACCGGTCCAGTCATTAATCTCATAGGGAATGTAAATACCGTCCATGCTGACATCTGTGGTAGCATGTAAGCCATGATCCAGACCACAGTTCTGGCTGTCACAGTAGTTCCATGCGTACATATACAGGTTGTCACCGTCAGCCCGCAGTTGGGTTAGTATCTGCGCATTAGAACCAATTATCTCAGCCCGGGGCTGTACATCCATTTTTTGCAGCGCATTGTATGCATCTGCCTCGTATGCTACACTGGCTACGTTACTAAGATTCCTCATCTCATCCATCACATCTGCCAGTTCAGCTTCACTTTCCTGCTTGTAGGGCGTGATCGTAGCGCCGTCCTGAACGATGATGACCTTCAGTCCTTGTTTTGCCAGATCAAGCAGTCGCTTGGCAGCATCCAGCGGCATCGCCTCCTGATGCACCAAAATTGCCTTATATCCCACGGTATCACCCAGGCTTCCGGAATTGGAATCATACTCCATCATATTCAGATAGTCCGGCGAGAAATAGTCATAGGTGTACCCTGCATCCTGCAGAGTGGTATCCTTCCAGTATACCCCTTCGTGCTCACTTAAAGGATCGTAGTATTTTGGGCCATAAGCTGTGGGCTCACCATATTTCAGATGCAGAATACCCAGATCCGTACGGGATGTACCCTCACGCAGCAATCCCTGGATACGACCCAGATGATCATTCATCTCAGGATAAGTCATAGCCTCCGGATCACGTACATCCAGACGTCCTGAAATATTGCCGTACATACCCTCAAATCCCGGCCACTGGACTCCCTCCTGGCCCCATTCGGAAGCATGCCCATGCCAGATCACACGGTTAACACCTCCGGCATACAGTGCATATGCCATCTGTGTCCAATCCTGCTCTGTAAGCGCATAATTCATATGATATATATTAAAACCATTTGAATAGTCAAAAGCAAAGATTGCGCCTGTCTCAGAGGAATACAGCTGATTCATGATATGCGCTCCCCCTGCCCACATACGGTACATATCCGGCTGATCCTTCATGTTCAGAGATTCTGTCTCGGAGTAATCCGTAACCATAGCCATCTCCGTGATTTCCAGCTTTGTGCCATAGGAGATCTGGGCGCGAAGCTTCATATTGTAATTTTCTTTTCCCCAGTTCTTTAACGGCTCCATCATCTCTTCCTGGATCAAATCAGTCCAGACATCATACAGATCATTTTTAATCTTCCAGCTCAGAGTCCTTCCATCTTCATTTTCCGTGTCACTCAGAATATAACGTCCCACCGGTCTGGTGTTCAATTCTCCCAGGGTATTTCCACCGTCACCTAGCACTAACGCCAGATACGGACGGATATCATAACCCTTTTTCTCCTGAAACCGGTCCGCCATAATACCGCTCCAGAAGATGCCCTGACTGGTTGTAAATTCCAGAGAATCCATAAACAGCTGTACATTACCCTCCCGCACAGCTTCCACCAGTTCCGGGTCATTGAAAAATGTCTTATCAAAATACTCCTCCAGCGCCTTTGCGCCGTCTCTGTTAAAATAATTGATAGCATAGGCTGTTGTCTGGGAGGGATCACATGTCTGGTATGTACCGCACTGCCACAGGCTATACAGCATGTAATCACCGTCATCCGGAGCAGTCCAGGTCAGCGTACCATCCTTCACCTCACCGGTCAAATCATAGAAGCAGCTCTGATCCAGTACCGTGGAATTACTGTTGGTTCCATCTCCCATAGAGGCAATACGGTAAGCATACACACCGATCAGTGTCTTCTTTGCAGAATCCGGAATTTTGACATCAGGAAGTCTCAAGCTACCCGCTCTTGTTTGTCCTGCCTCTACCGTCTCTTCGGAACAGATCGCCTGCTGTCCTGCCGCCTCACTATCGGGATCCAGTCCCGGAATATTGGCCGCCTTCCAATGAGTTCCGCTGGTAAGACCAACAGACATGCCGTACCTGGTTGCTGTCTCAATAGCCAGCTTCCAGTCGTGAACTGCCTCGGCAGAACCATAGGCATATTTTTCTGTATCAATGGTTGCATCATCCAGCATACATAGCTCTACACCGGTAAACCCCTGATCATGCATCATTCTGATCTCTTCCACAATGGTTTCATCGGTATGAGATCCCTGTGCCAGCCACCATCTAAGCTCCGTATTGTTTGTCTGATCCGGCTTTGTATACCTGGCTTCCAGCTCTTGCTGAAAATTTGTCCCTGCTGCACTGACCGTAAGTCCTCCGCCTCCAATAGCCCCAGTCGTTGCCATTAAAGCTGCCATCAGGGATGCAATAACACGTTTTCTTTTCATTCCCTCATCTCCTTCTCTTTTGTCAGCTATCCGCCCGGCTCTGTTTACCAGTCTGAAAGCCGCAATCATTTTCTTACCTATTTATTATTAAAGGAAATGAATTGTATTATTGTTAAAATTTTGTTGTACAAATGTTAGGTTGTTATATTTCATAGCTGCTATGCTATCCTTCCGCAAAGCCTGCTACCGCTCCAGTTCCTCCTGCATAGCCCGGGTGATATCCCGGATTTGTATCCTGCTTCCGGTAATATACTCTGCCAGCTTCTTTTCCATGACGATCTCCACCTCATTGTTCCAGCCCTGGTTGCAGAGATAAAAATAGTCTCCGGCTCCATATGCCCTGTTTACTTCTTCCAAAAAACGATCCTCCCGTGGCTCTGGGTCTAACAGCTCCTTCCAGAACTCATTCTCTAAAACTCTTTTACACTCCTCAGGGTAAGCGGAGCCAGCGTACATTCCCACACCTCCGGTTTCTCCAATACTCCAGTAAGTCTTCTCCCCTGCGTTGTTGGCAGGCAGCGGCATCATCCCATACTGATCTCCGTTGGCTGCCCCGCCGGTCACCAGATTTCTGGCTTCCCCAGAGGACACAAAGATCATGGCCGCCTCTCTGTTTTCCAGTTTTTGTCGCGCCTCATTCGCTGTGAGCTCCATAGACTCCGGATCCATATATCCCTCTCTGTAAAGCCCTGTATACATAGTAAGTACCTTATCCCAGGTTCCCTTATCGGTAAATTTTCTGGTGCCTTCCCGCAGCTCTTTGTCATAACCCGGATCCCGAGGGTAGATCTGATTTACCGCAATCTGATATAATCCATACTGATAGGTATTTCGTGCCTTTCCTCCAAGCGTCATAGGCTGGATACCCTTTTCCTTCAGCGTCTCACAGCACTCTATAAATTCCTCCCAGCATCCGGGCACGGTCACACCGTTTTCCTCAAATACTGTCTTATTATAAAGTACCCCCAGTGCCATCTTTCCGATGGAGACACTATAAACCTGGTCCTGATGACGTATCAGGGCACACTTTGTCTCATCTGCATTTTTTATGCCTTCCAAATCTGTTACGGGAGCCAGATAACCGGCTTCTGCCAGGCTGCTCACTCCGTTAGGACCCGCATACTCAGGCTGGACAAAGAAGAAATCCGGCCCTTTTCCCGTGGCCAGCCTTGTTTTCAGCACAGTATAATACTGCTCCTCCGAGAAAATCACAGGATGTATCTCAATATCCGGATAAGTCTTATTAATATTCTCTACCGCTTCCTTTCCCACAAAGCTGTGATTCCCATAGCTGGGTGCCATATAGGTCAGAACAATCTTATCTTCAGTCTTTACCTCCCTGATTCGTCCGCACCCAATAAGGGTGCACAGCATAGCCAGACCAATTAACACCACTTCATATTTTCTTCTCATATTCTGCAGACTCTCCCACTCATGTGGCTTCCGTATCCTGTGTAACTCCGCAACAGGAGTCTTATAGGTTGCCGGTTAAACCCCTTTTTCTACATCATAGCAAAAGGTTTTTTTAAATACAAGTATATACAATTGTTTTTTGATATGATATGCTTTTTTTATTACCAGTGAGTACCTATTAAATTTCCGTCCAAAGGAGGATGGCACCATGAAGCTTCAGAAAAAATTTTTTCTGATATTTTTATTGATTTCCATAATACCAATATTTATATTTTCCATCTACACTTACACCAGATATACCAATCTGATTGAAAAGCAGGTCACTCAGTCTGCAGAAAACCTCATGGATGTCGCCTCCTTTCAGGCTAATTATACACTTAGTAATCTGGAGCATATTGTGGAAGCCATGTACCTCCCAAAGGAAGATCACGTGTCCATGGTGGATAACCTGAAAAAATATGCCGGAAGAACTCAGCCCACCGACTACGATATTTATCTAAGCAACGAAAAGCTGAATTCCACCTGCCAGGATTTTATTTATTTTTCCCCTTACATTAACGGAATTTTTCTCTTTACCCCATCGGGAAATATTCTGGGCTATGGTTACGGAAACGGCATCAATATTTCCCACGATTATGATCCCACCCTTGATTCCTGGTATCAGGAATCAAGGGCGCTTGAAGGAAGCACCTATATCTACGGCCCGGATTCAAAAGATTTTTTTGAAAGCAGCAGTCCTTCTATCTCCTTTTGTACCGCACTGTACGATGTACACACCCGAGACTTCTTGGGGATACTGATGATTGACTGTAAACCTGAGGTCTTTGATCTTGCCACAGTAAATACCATGCCAGAGACAGCCTCGCTGACCGTCATGCAAAAGGACAGCCCCCTGTATATTACCCAATCTCCGGGACTGTCTGATTTTGGCACCGAGGACTCTCTTCTTCTGGAAAAGGATCTGAATCTGGTTGATCTCACCTTGCATGCTTCCATAAACCGGGACCTTCTGTACAATGAGTTCAGTATTACGCAGATTACCCTTATATTTCTTACCGTCACCTGTATACTGGCCTTCCTCATTATTTCCATTCTCCTGTCTAAGAGCCTGACAAAGCCCATTACCTACCTGAGCAGTCAGATGGCACGGTCTGACGGAAAGTATGATGTATCTGACAGCCCTTACTTTGGCAACCGGAATGAGATTGGCACTCTGTACAATTCCTTTCAGGAAATGCTGGATGAGCGGAACCGCTACATAAAAAACGAATTGGAAAACAAGCTGATCCTGCTGGATTCCCAGATGAAATCCCTGGAATCTCAAATAAATGCCCATTTCCTTTATAATACACTGGAGGCCATTAACAGCATTGCAGCAATCAACAAAGTTCCGAGAATCTGCACCATGACCATGGCTCTGGGCAGCATGTTCCGCTACAGCATCAAGACCAAGAGCGAACTGGTTCCCGTTAGGGAGGAGCTGGAACACGTAAAAAATTACGTTGCTATCCAGCAGATCCGGTTCGACTATGGGTTCACATATGAGGTGCATATTCCGGATGCACTCCGTGAAGTAAAGGTGCTGAAACTGATTCTGCAGCCCCTGGTGGAAAATGCACTGTATCACGGCCTAAACTACTGCCGTGCAGGAAATTTGATCACCGTGGAAGCAAGGCGGGAGAAAAACAGGTTGTTCCTCTGTGTCACTGACAACGGAAGGGGAATGACGGAGGATGCGCTTACAGTCCTCCAAAATCAATTGGCGGAGAAACCGGAATTTAAAGAACTGGGGCGCAGGCATGGTCAAAGTATCGGTGTGAAAAATATTCACACACGTATCTCTCTATACTATGGGGAGTATTACGGACTTCAGATATTCAGTAAAATAGGGCAGGGTACAATGGTACAGATCACCCTCCCTGTGATGGATGGATAACGGCTCTATACCTGCATCTCAAAAAGGATGCGGCTACTTCAAACACCATCATAAAGCAATTTCCAACCAAATGGAACTTTCAACCGTAAAAAGGATAAATCACAAAGGAGTGTTACACTATGAAATACCGCTATCTCATTATTGATGATGAAAAGCTGGCCCGCCTTGGGACGCTGGAAAAGCTCTCTCCCATAAATGACCGGATTACTTGTGCGGGAGAGGCCGCAGATGGAGAGGAGGGAATCGCCCTTGTAGAAAAACTCCACCCGGATATTATCATTACTGATATGAAAATGCCCATCATGGACGGAGAGCAGCTTCTCCCCCTGCTGGCGGAAAAATATCCCCAGATACAGATTATCGTCATCAGTGGATACCGCGACTTTGAATACTCCAGACAGGCTATCCGCGCCAGTGCCATTGACTATATCTTAAAGCCTTTTGGCAGCAGTGAGATTATCTCTGCTGTAGAGCAGGCCATCACCCGCATTGAAAATCAGACAGAGGTGGAAACAAAACTTCAGTCCTCGGAGAAATATAAGGAAGCTCTTCACCTAAACCACGATAGAGAGCAGCTTAGGAACCTGATCTGCGGTTACTCCGAGAGTAATCTGCAGCTCTCCTCCGAACGGTTGAAATTTATCAATCAGAGCCACTCCTGCCTTTTCGTGCTGCTGCGCTCTGAACAGCCTTTGCCGGAGGATGAAATCAGCCTGCTCCTTTCCGACAGGGGCTATGACAACATGGCTCTTTATCTTCCCCACCCCCATGCAGAAAACCTGGGCTTTTTTCTGCTGTTCTTTCCCGCCAGGACGTTTTTTTCGGCAGAATCAGTCTGTCATGAAATGATCGAAAATCTAAAGGCACTGTTTCTTTCCCGGAATGAACAAGTGATCTATGGAGTCAGCCGGGAACACCGACACCTGCTGTCCCTGCACAATGCCTTTCAGGAAAGCATTCAGGCCTTGAATCAGATGAAGGTACAGGATGATACTTATATCTTTACCATTACGGATACCCCTGCTCCCAAATCCATCCTTTGGGAGCGCACAGACCAGCTGCTCTTCCGAATTGAAGCCGGCATGAATCAGGAGGTGGATATCTTGGTAAAAGACCTGTTTTCTTATTATCAAAGCCTGACAGATGCCACTTTTTATGAAATCAAATGCTCCTGCTTCCAAATCACCAATCAGGTGAAGCTGATGCTAAACCAGTATATTCAGCAGATTCAGGCTGACTCCGTGGATACCAGCATCCAGAATATTCTGGATACTATGTTCAGTCTGGAGGAGCTATGCCGCTATTACCGGCAGTTTTTCGGAACTATATCCCAGGCTTTGGCACCTGACAATGTGTACTCTGACAGCGACATTGTAAATAATGTGAAAACCTATATTGACAGAAACTTCTACCGCGATATCTCTGTGGAGTTTGTAGCTTCTCTGTTCCACATGAACAGAAGTTACCTAAGCCATATATTCAAGAAAAAGCAGGGAAAGACTTTTATTGACTACCTGAATCTGGTAAGAGTTTCGGAATCCAAAATACTGTTGAAAAATTCCGACAAAAAACTATACCAAATTGCCAAAGCTGTAGGTTACGACAATGTCAGCTATTTCTGTCGGGTATTTAAAAAGCTGGAGCAGATGACACCAGAGCAATATCGGGGATAATATACCATACAACTATTAATAATACTATTAACAGGTATTCTAAATACCTTTATAAAAGGGAGTAACCTATGAAAAAAACAAATATCAAGTACCAGACCTATGTTCAGATCCTGAAAGAAGAATTAGTTCCCGCCATGGGATGTACCGAGCCAATTTCGATTGCCTACGGAGCTGCAAAAGCCAGGGAGATACTGGGGTGTATTCCCCAGAGGATTGAGATACAGGTAAGCGGTAATATTATAAAAAATGTAAAGAGCGTGATTGTTCCAAATACCGGAGGATTAAAGGGCATCTCTGCCGCAGTCATCGCAGGGGTAATTGCCGGAAATGCTGATAAAAAACTGGAAGTCATCTCCCAGGTGACGCCGGAAGAAAAAGCGCTGATGAAACAGGCACTCACTGATATTCCCGTTGTGGTAAAAGAAGCCGTTACTGACAGGATTTTTGATATTATACTCTTTTTCTCTGCTAAGGAATCCTGTGTAAACCTGCGCATCAGTGATTACCATACAAATATTGTGTACATTGAAAAAGATCAGAAAATACTCTATGAAGCTGGCGTAACTGCACTGGCTGAGACACATCTCACGGACCGCAGCCTGTTGGATGTGGAGAGTATTGTAGAGTTCGCAGATTCAGTGGACATCGATGATGTCAGAGAGGTTCTGGATCGACAGATTGCTTATAATTCTGCTATTGCCGAAGAAGGTTTGAAGGGAACTTACGGAGCTAATATTGGAAATGTGATTCTCTCTACCTACGGCAATGATATTAAAGTTCGTGCCAAGGCTGCTGCGGCTGCCGGCTCTGATGCCAGAATGAGCGGATGTGAGCTTCCTGTTATCATCAATTCCGGAAGCGGGAATCAGGGCATGTGTGCCTCTCTTCCGGTAATTGAATACGGCAAAGAACTGGGGGTAAGTCATGACAGGCTGCTTCGTGCTTTGGTGGTATCGAACCTGATTACCATACATCAGAAGACCGGGATTGGCAGACTGTCAGCATACTGCGGCGCTGTCAGTGCCGGCTGTGGAAGCGGTACCGGAATCGCCTATCTTATGGGCGGGGACTTCAAGGTTATTGCCCATACCCTGGTAAATTCCGTGGCAATTGTCTCCGGCATAATCTGCGACGGGGCAAAGGCTTCCTGTGCCGCCAAAATTGCCGCCTCTGTGGATGCCGGCATTCTGGGTTATTATATGTATAAAAACGGAAAGCAGTTTTACAGCGGCGATGGTATCGTTACAAAGGGTGTGGAAGCTACTATCCGCAATATCGGGATACTGGGTAAAGAGGGGATGAAAGAAACCGATAAGGAAATCATTAAATTGATGATTCAGGAACCACAGGATTAAGATCATGGGGACTTCAGAATAATAGAAAGATTTTCAGCTGTTACGTTTGGATTCATATAATTTGTATGATCTGGTTAAAAAGGCAGGTTCGGTATTTTCCATACGGAAAATACCGAACCTGCCCATTTTATTTTACAGCTATTCTGCCTTCCGCAGATCACTGTACTGTGCTTCCAGCCATGGCTTTAATGCATCGGCTGACATTGTGTGTACTTCATTATTGTCAGATGTCTTGACGTAGTAATCACCGTCTTCCGTTTGATTTCCAATCTGAAGTATTACCTGTTTTACTTCTGTTACCAGTTTTGTACTCTGGGTTTCGCTCTCAGACTCTTCTGTCTGAACGTCATCCGCTTCCGTGGTTTTAGTTCCAGGCTCAGATGCAGACTCAGATCCAGGCTCAGATGCAGTCTCAGATCCAGGCTCAGTTCCAGGTTCAGATGCAGGCTCAGATGCAGGTTCAGATCCAGGCTCAGTTCCAGGCTCAGTTCCAGGTTCAGATCCAGGTTCAGATCCAGGCTCAGATCCAGGTTCAGATCCAGGCTCAGATGATGACTCAGCCTCATGGGTCACCGTGTAATCCAGCGTAATGACTGCTGAAGGGTCTTTTAGACCGTACTGATCCAGGTTCTTACAGTCATAGTCAATATAATCCTTAAAGTTCAGGCTGGTCACATTGGAAAGTAATTGGTTAGACTTGGTTCCATCTGCTTCTTTTTTCTTGTTTTTACTGTCTTTTACACTCCACGTTGCCGAATCATCTCGGGATGATTCTAGTGTAAGCTGATTGTCTGTCTGGTCAACTACTGCTTTAATGATGGTATTACTGGTGATGCTTGGGAAGGAACTGTCTACAACAAGATCATACAGTTTTCCGTTAAAGGCATTTGCAAAGGTACTGCTTACGGTATAGATATGCTCGGGATTATTCATATACATATAATAATCACCCGTTGTTTCATTTTCATTTCCTATATAAAATACTGTCTCTACACCATTATTACTGATCACCGTAACGGTATTACTGGGCTCTTTAAGACCATAATCATCCAGATTCTCAAGCTGTCCCAGATCTCTTACGGCTTTAATATCTTTAAAATTATCCAGAAGTGTTTTCACTTTATCCTGATCTACCGGAAAGTTTTTATCTTCTGTATAATACCAGCTGTTATTTTCTTTTTTAAACTCCAGCTTTTCCTTATCAAGGATATATGTGAGTCCTGTTATATCAGATTCCTCAATGGAAGTTACTGCAACGCTGGTATCTTCTGTTTCTGATTCTGCCTCCTGCTCTTTATTATAATTTTTCAGGCAGAAATACGCTGCAGTCAGAAGAATTAATACAACAAGAGCAGTAAGTAACCCTATTAATTTCTTCTTTTTCTTCATTATCGTTTTCTCCTTCTAAACCAGATTACTCCGCCTGTCAGCAGACAAATCAGCGGCAGGATTACAATCGCAAGAGAACTTAAGAATGCAGAGGCTGCTGAAGTAATTGTCAGATAGCTTACCTGGGTACTCTTACTTGGAATGGATACACTTGCCTCCTGATCACACATCCAGCTGAGTGCATTTGTCAGAAGCTCCGTATTGGCACCGGATACCGCACTGTCAATCTGTTCATTTAACATATTACCGCTTGACAGGTATACCAGTTTTGTTTCTTTGTCATCGACCGTTTCCGTAATTGCAACACCCAGATCATATGCGCCTGATTCATCCCCATCTTCTTTGGACAGGCTAGTCATGTTTTCTGCATCCTTTTTTATATACGCGGAATCTGACGTGGTAAGGAGGCTGCTGACGTTAACCGTATCTCTTTTATCATCCAGTGTTTTAATTCCCTGGGCTACCGGCATTAAAACAAAACGGCCGCTCAGGCTGCTTACTACTTCCTGGCTTCCGATGTTTGGAAGGAGGTATAACGGATTTCCGGAAGCATAATGATTCGCATCTCCTTCAATCACCACGCCGCCCATTGTCTCTACACCGTATTCCTTTAATACGGATTCGAAATTAGGCATTTCCGTACCGGTATAGTCTGATACGATCATTGCTTTTCCGCCTGCTTTTAAGTAATTAATGATCTTTGATGCCTCATCTGCCGAAATATCCTTGGTTGGGGAAAACAGGAACAGACAGTCCGCATCTTCCGGTACCGACTCCTGGGATACCAGATTCAAATCCTTAATCTCTATATTTTCCTTTTCAATTGCAGACTTCATCGTAGTGCTGACAGATGCCTCATCATGGCCTCCCAGTACATACATTACCGGAAGTTCTTCCGATGTGACATAAGAGATGGCACTGGTTATCTGGCCCTCTCCGTCAAATCCGGTAACCTGGGAAGAATATGTGCTGTAATCTACACTTGTTTCATAAATGTCACTGTAATTAATAACCTTGTTTCTCTTTTCTCCAACCACAATAATACTGTTGCTGCTGACCTTCTCATCTGTATACTGAGAAGCAAAGTTTGGATACAGCGCCGGATCCTTGGTTTCAACTTTTATATGGGAAGAGAGGTCTTTATAACGGTCCAGAACCTCTTTTAAGGTACTATCCTCCTGCCCTTTCTGTGCAATCAGGTAAAGGGTTACATCACTTTTTAACCCCTTGATAATTTCCTCCGTCTTGTCTCCAATCGTATAGAGTTTATTATCGCTGAAATCCAGTTTTGTATATTTACCGGGAAGCTGTCCGATCACCAGGTTAATTACAATTACAATGGCTATTACAATCACCGTAATGGCTATGCTGTACGAACCATTTTTTACTTTTTTGTTACTCCATTTCGGAAAAATGTTTTTTATTTTCATGATCTGCCTCCTCTAGCTCCAGCGTCTCTTCTGTATCGACTGTACCGTCAAAAACAGAAAAACAGCAATGATTGATAAAAAGTATATGATTCCTCCGATATCCAGAATTCCACTGACAAAATTGTCAAAATGACTGGAGATATCAAAAATACCCAATACCTTCTGTATTGCTCCTTCAAAGAGGCTTTGTTTTACAGTATATAGAACCAGCAGTGCCGCCTCTCCTATAACTGCCACCAGGCACACCGTAAATAAATTCTTCATCACCATGTAGATAATTCCGCAGCAAACAAGAAGTACCGCGGTAAATGCAATGAGGGAAGTAATTGCCGTTTCCGAAAAAAAACTTTTAATGCCGCTCATCATATAACAGATAAACAGCACCACGAAGGTTACTACTGCTGCTATAATCTGGCTCTCAGTTATAGATGATAAGAAAATTCCTATTGCGATATTGGCACATCCCAAAAGGAAAAATCCGATCACTGCAACGTAAGCCATTTTAAGGGATACGGAACCAAAATTTTTTAATATAATCGGATAAATGCAAAGAATGATCATAGGAATCAGGAAGATCACGATTAATGCCGTAAATTTCCCCAGTACAATATCTTTCACAGAAAGAGGGGATGTCAAAAGCAGCTGGTCTGTCTTCTGTTTCTTTTCTTCCGCCAGTACCCGCATGGTTAATATTGGCGTTATAATAAGGAATACAAAGGTTATTGCAGATAATGTATATCCAAATACCGGATATCCCATCTGTAGATTATAAGCAGTAAAATACACTCCTGCCAGTAGTAAAATAAATGCGATAAATACATATCCAGTCATAGAAGTAAGATAAGATTTCACCTCTTTTTTACAAATCGCTGTCATGAGTCTGCTCCTCCTCTTCCATATTCTTTTCCTCTTGCAAATCATATTCCTGCCCGGTCAGGGCCTCTTCTTTTGGTTCATCAGCCGCTGATGCCGGTTCACCCTGTGATTCATTCTGATCTTCCTCTTCACCACCAGCTTCATCTGTCAGCTTTTTATCATCTGCTGTCAGCTCCAGGAATACATCTTCCAGGGATACCCTGGTGGACTTCATCATAAGAATCGGACATTGCGCATGAGCCATTCCATAGAAAATTTCTTCTCTTACATCTGCCTGATCCTTTGCTCTTACTTCAATATCCACCGTATTTTCTTCATCAGACTCCAGGAAACTCCACTCGTCGATATTCTCAATTTCATTTAGAATCTGCTCCGTCTCTACTTTTGTTCCTTTCACTCTCAGGTTCAGGGTCTCACTTCCCTGCATCAGCTTACTCAGGTTCCCGGGTGTATCACTTGCAACCAGTTTGCCATGTGCGATAATCATAACATAATCACAGACTGCACTTACCTCTGACAGGATATGGGAGCTCAAAATGACTGTATGCTTTTTACTCAGACTCTTAATTAATTCACGAATCTCAATAATCTGCTTTGGATCAAGTCCTACGGTAGGCTCATCCAGTATTATGACTTCCGGGTATCCCATTATTGCCTGTGCCAGCCCCACTCTCTGGCGGTAGCCCTTTGATAAATTCTTAATTAAGCGGTTCTTCATATCCGTAATCTTTGTCATTTCCATGACTTCGCTTATCATATCCAGACGTTGATCCTTAGGGATTTTCTTTAATTGTGCAACAAATTTTAAATATTCCCAAACGGTCATATCAAAATAAAGAGGTGGCTGTTCAGGAAGATATCCGATACATTTTTTAGCCTCTTCCGGCTCCTCTAAGATATCATGCCCATTGATGCTTACGCTGCCCTCCGTTGATGCAATATAGCCGGTAATGATATTCATTGTAGTCGATTTTCCGGCTCCATTCGGGCCTAAAAAACCGTAGATCTGACCTTTTTCAACGGAAAAGCTAAGGCCGTCTACAGCAAGATGATCTCCATATCTTTTGACTAAATTCTTTACTTCTATCAAACTTCTTCCTCCTTTTTCATTCACATGGCAACTTCCCGGCAACCCGTAATTACCGTTAATTACTTATCTAAATTACGAGATAAATGTGTTTTTTATTAGATTAAAATGTGTTTTTTCTCTGAAAATTCTGTGAACACCAAAAAAGAGCTGCCACTTTTCCCTATTAAGTGACAACTCCCATTATTTCTATTAGCGCCAGAATACGTTTAACCGCTGGCTAATCAACTAATCAACCGCATTTTCTTCTGCTGTTAACATACTTATCCTTTTTTCTTTTATTGGAAACCAGCTCCATAACTTTTGCCTTGTACTCTTCATCAATACTGATTCTGGCAAGGCTGACTAACCGATAGGTATCCAGATGATATGGCAGACTTTTATGAAGCGCCAGATCCACCAGATACTTTGCCGACTTAAAACTGCTGAGATGCGTATGTCCCTCTTCAAATCTCTTATCTGTATTATGTACCACAAAACCACCATCTGCACGGTATACCTTGAAAGATTGTTTCGAATAAATTTGATTCATAGAACATTCCTCCTGTTTAATTTTGTCGTAAGCAGAACACAGTCCGCTTTTCCTGATTGTAGCAGTTAATCATAAAACTCAAGTCTGTTTTTTGTAAAATCTGTGTCAGATCTACGTTGTGGAATTTCCTCTAAAAGCAAAAGACAAAAGCATTGTCCTTTGTATAAGACTATGCCTTTGTCTTTCTATTATTAACCTTTATAGTAATTTATTAAACAACCTTTCAGGATGATGGTTCTTTCATCATCTGTCAGTTCGCCCATCTTAAGGGTGAACTCTTTCATTGTGTCACCCACTACATAAGCTTTAATCTCAGTTGCTTTGTCTTCTATTGCCTTACGCACATCCGGTACATAGATATAATCTCCGTTTTTAAACGGAAGATCACCTTTATCAACCAGGAATGGAAGCATTCCCCAGTTAATCAGATTAGAACGGTAACGCTTTGTCGCATATTCATTTGCGATATTTGCCCATCCTCCTAGTACTTTCTGACAGGAAGCTGCCTGTTCACGTGCAGAACCATCACCCGGTTTTACGGCGAAAATGGTACTGCCGATTCCGGTATTCTGCTCATTTGCATCCGGGTATAAGGTATGGATGGTATTTACAACCGGTTCCAACTCTGCCAGGGCATCGTATGGTGCACCGCCGGTAAGTCTTGCTTTTTCAGCTGCATATACCTCTTTCGCACGTCCAACATAAGCCGGGTCTTTTCTGGAAAGGGTAAATTCAGCCAGTCCCAGTGGGTTGGAACGGTAAGATGAAGTCTCTCCGGAAGGAATCAGCTCATCCGTTGTGGTAACCGGATCATGAATCTCACATACCACCTTGAGGATCATATTGTCCGTAAGTGCTGACATTGCAGGCCAGTCTTTAATGTTCGGTCCGAATTTAATTTCAACAGAAGGATCTGCAATCCCCTTGCTGTCGAATACACGGTTTTCATATATACTCTTATCAAAGAAATATTTTGGTTTGCTGTAATTTACATCCACATCCGTTGCCGCTGTCAGATATCCTTTGTTTGCAGCTGTTGCCGCAATGGAACGGGCATCCATAAGTGCTACAGAAGAAATCTGTCCGTTCTGAAGCTTACTTCCTTCTCTGTTAGGGAAGTTTCTGGTGGAATGACGGATACTGAATGCATTATTCGCCGGTGTATCACCTGCACCAAAGCAAGGACCGCAAAATGCCGTCTTCACAATGGCTCCTGTTGCCATCAACTCTGCTAGTCTTCCATTTTTAGCTAATTCCATATAAATCGGCGTACTTGCCGGGTAAATGCTAAGGGTAAATTCATCAGATCCAATACTTGCACCTTTTAAGATGTCTGCTGCATCGCAGATATTTTCGAATCCACCGCCGGCACATCCTGCAATAATACCCTGATCTACATAGAGTCTGCCGCCGCGTACTTTATCTTTTAAAGTAAAGTCTACAGCTCCGTCCAGGCTTACCAGCGCCTTCTTTTCCACATCAGCGAGGATATCCATTAAGTTTGCATTTAACTCCTCAATGGTATATGTATTGCTTGGATGGAAAGGCATTGCGATCATTGGTCTTACCTGGCTTAAATCTACATAGACCATACCGTCATAGTAAGTTACGGCTCCCGGTGCAAGTTCCTTATACTCTTCACTTCTTCCATGAATGTCATAGAAATCCTTAATCTCACTGTCGGTCTTCCAGATTGAGGACAGACAGGTGGTCTCCGTAGTCATAACATCAATGCCGATTCTGAAATCAGCAGTTAACTTATCAACTCCCGGTCCCACAAATTCCATTACTTTATTGTTTACATACCCATTGGCAAATACGGCTCCGATAATTGCCAGTGCAACGTCCTGAGGTCCAACACCCTTAACCGGTTCTCCCTCCAGATAAACACCTACTACTCCGGGCATATTAATATCATAAGTTTTTGACAATAACTGTTTTACAAGCTCCGGACCGCCTTCACCCATTGCCATTGTACCTAAAGCACCATAGCGGGTATGAGAATCAGATCCCAGAATCATTTTTCCTCCGCCTGCCAGCATTTCTCTGGCAAACTGGTGAATAACTGCCTGATGAGGAGGAACATAAACCCCGCCATATTTTTTCGCACAGGTAAGTCCGAACATGTGATCGTCTTCATTGATCGTTCCGCCAACGGCACATAAGCTGTTATGGCAGTTTGTCAAAACGTATGGTACCGGAAATTTTTCAAGTCCGGATGCACGTGCTGTCTGGATAATACCAACAAACGTAATATCATGGGATGTGAGCTTGTCAAATTTAACCTTCAGCTTTTCCATATTTCCGGAAGTATTATGGCTTTCTAAAATACCATAAGCAATTGTATTTTTGGCAGCCTCGGCTTTTGCAGGAACGTTATCGCCTAATTTGCTTTTTAAAACGGCAGCAGCATCGGCATTATCTTCCACAATTTCTGTCCCGTTCAACAGGTATACGCCATTATCGTATAATTTTACCATTGATAGTTACTCCTTTTCTATTTTGTTTCCCAGAACCTGTCTGAGACAGATTCTGATTTATCTTAATTTTAAAAATCCTGTATTTCCATATATTTCATATAATTTACAACCATGAGGGCAATCTTGAACGTTAATGCATCATCAAACACGCGGATATCAAGACCGGTGCTCTTCTGGAGTTTTTCCAGACGGTAAACTAACGTATTACGATGAACGAAAAGCTGTCTGGATGTCTCGGAGACATTCAGATTGTTTTCAAAGAATTTATTGATGGTCATCAGGGTTTCATCATCAAAGCTATCCGGCATTTTTTCTCCGAATACTTCCTTCATGAACATCTGACACAGCGGAATCGGAAGCTGATAGATGAGTCGTCCAATACCCAGTGTATTGTATGCAATAATATTTTTCTCAACGTAGAAAATTTTCCCCACGTCCAGCGCCATCTTCGCTTCTTTATAAGACTTCGATACCAATTTAATTTCATCCACAATCGTTCCGTAAGCTATACGGACACTGGACATAGCCTCAGCATTTAACATGTCTCTTAGCATCTTGGCAATCTCATCAATATCCTCATAAGTATCCTCCGGCTTTAATTCTTTCACCAAAATAATACTTTTTTCATCTACAGCAGTAATATAATCCTTCGGTTTTGATGCAAACAGGCTTTTTACTGTCTCCAGAGCATTGTTATCCTTCTCATATTTCGTTTCTACCATAAATACCACACGTCTTGCTTCCGTTTCAATATGAAGCTTCTTTGCGCGGTTATAAATATCTACTAATAACAGGTTGTCCAGCAATAAGTTCTGGATAAAGTTATTCTTATCAAAACGTTCTTTATAAGCTACAATCAGATTCTGGATTTCACAGACTGCAACTTTTCCTATCATATATGCATCTTCGCTGGAACCCTTGGCAATCAGCACGTATTCTACGGTTCTCTCATCAAATATCTTAAAGAAATGATATCCCTGTATAACCTGACTGTCAGCTGCAGAATCAGCAAACAGCTGCACAGTATCACCTGCGATGTCATTGTCTGCAAATGTCGTAACGACCAAACGGCCCTCCAGATCCATGATACACAAATCAATCCTGGTGATTGCACGTAATTCGTCAATAGCATTTTGTAAAACCTGGCTTGAAATCATTCTTTCACTTCCTCACTTTGTAAATTTATACAGATACTATAAAACATTTTCGGGAAAATAGCAAATGTTTTACGCATGTTTCCCCATCACCCCATAAATAATTCCATGGAGCGGTTCCAGATTATCCCACACCACACGGTTCGAATCCACAGACTTTTCTCCGCAGTCAATGATACCGGTATGGGATTTAATGTCTTCCATTTTTGCCTCCATAGCCTTCAATTCCGTGGGCGCAAGTCCCTTTTTCACATCCAGCATGGATCCTGCAAACTTGTCGGCGTAAACATGGGCGAGAATTTCTATCGCCAATGAATGCCTCTTAATTTCCAATTCACACCCAAACTTTTCCTTGTATCGTCCGAGGGCATAGTCCGCAAGTGCCAGCGAGCCATTGCCTTCCTCATCCAGATAATCTTTCAAAATCTGGTCGCATACAATACGCACCCAGCTCTTCTCATATTTAACCGAAATGCCCCGGTATTCTTTTTCCCATTCCACATCTGTTTGTGCATTGTTTAATTCATCCATAAAGGCTCCTTATATCATCTTCGGTATTTCTATCTGATTTCCTTACATATGTCTGCATATTTATTCATTTATCTGCATATGGTAATTATTTTTATTAAATCTTATTGTTATACTTATTATGTTCTATTATGAAGGAGATATTTACTGCCGTCAATTATTTTCTTGAATAATCAGGTATTTTGCCCTTTCATAATCCTTTTTTTCCACAAAGATCTTATACTGTCGTTCGTAAGCAGGGTCCACGCCGGCACTTCCAAAATTTGCTCTTGCCGTACCTCTTCCAGGAATCCATTGTCCGCCGTGATTGATGACTTTATAATCGTATTTAATCTTTTCCCGGTCCAGAATGTCACGGACACGGTTCATTTCAACCAGAGAGTAACCTATATAAACATCACTTTTATTAAAACTGAACATTTTATTGCCCTCCTGTCATTTTGGATTTCTTCCTATTATAATATTACAATATTTCAGACCTGATTGCAATCTTTGTTCGGGTACCTGCCGGATAAAGTTTAAATTGCAATACCTAACATGGGGGAATTCCCTCCGGTACTGTGGCTGCCCCTTCTGATGCAAGCCAGAGGGTACGCTGGTTTTTCACCGGAATCAGGATAGTAACTGTTGTTCCCCGGTTCTCCTTGCTTTCAATTTTGATTCCGTACTCACTTCCATACAGCAGTTTCAGCCTGTCAGACACGTTGTTGATACCTATTCCGCTGAAATGATCTGTTTTGGCATTTTCTCCTGTTAATTTTCGCAGGTTCTCGTCTGCTATCCCCACACCATTATCGATAATCTGAAGTTGAAGCTTTCCACTGAGCATACGAACCAAAATCTTGATATTTCCCTTTGCCTCATAAGGAAACGCATGAAAAAATGCATTTTCCACAAATGGCTGCAGTATCATCTTCGGTATTTTGCATTCCTCACATCCGAAGGTTACAAAATATTCCACCTGTATTTTATCACCGTATCTGGTATTATTTATCAGCACATAATTTTTCAGGTTTTCTATTTCCCTTTCTATGGTAATATACTCGTCCATATTGCTGATTGTACTTCTCAGCAGAGCAATAAAGGCATCTATAGTCTTGGTTGATTTTTCAACATCTCCCTGAAAAATAAGCCATTTTATGCTTGCGAGGGTATTATAAATATAATGCGGGTTTATCTGCATCTGCAAAGCCGCAATCTCCGCCCTGCGTTTCTCCTTCTGGATTGTCAGAAGCTCACCGATATATCTGTTTAGCTCGTCCAGCATCTCATTGTATGTACAGGATAATTCCTCAATTTCTCTAGATCCCGTAAGTTCTATGTGTTCATCATACCGGGTCTTTCTGGCATTTGACATTTTATATACCAGTTTGGACAGGGGGCGTGCTGTCTGTCTGGTTATGAAGAATATTATGATGCTTGCCGCCGCCATAATGCCTCCACAGATAACCCAGAGCAACGGTTCATTATACAGGTTACCCAGCGCTTTCTGGGTGTTGATAATGCCATATGCCGTACAGTGATAATAGGCAAGTTTTTTTTCCAGTACCATACCCGGATTCTTTTGTGGCATTTGCTTCCAGACCATCTGCTTATCAGAGGAAGAAACAACCTTACCTGTCTGATCCACCATATAAAACTCCGCATATTGTGAAGTAAAATATTCATAATACCTCTTAAAATCTCTTTCTTTAAGTGTTATGTATGCCACCCCGTATGGGACTTCACTTCCGGTTGCCCTGAGCGCTTTTACCGCCATCATCACCGGCGTATTTCTGGTCGTTGAGGTATAGCCGTTTTGTTTAAATATATACTGCACCGTCTCAGGATTTTCCAGTGCATATTTTGCTTCTTCCGAACCAATAATTTCTGAGACAGGCGTTATTATTGTTTCTTCCCGGTTGAGATAACTCTTTCCGCTCTTGCTGACTACCATGGCACTGATATTGTCCATACTTGAGGGGATTGCTTTCTTCATGTCCTGATCAGCCTTATACGTTATCTTAAATGTAAACTGAGGGCTCTGCGCTCCGTCATGCAGGTACAATTTTAAATTCCAGCTGGAATTTAACGCACTGAACAGCTTCATCAGATCTTCATGATAATTATTCAGTTCATGCTCGATCCTTAAAAACACTTTTTCCTGGGACCTTATATAGGTATCTACAAATATTTTTTTTGACATACCGATAATGACTGCAGTAACTGCAAGAATGGCACACAGAATTCCGGCAGTCACAACTGCAAGAATTTTAGTAACCATGCTGTTGGAGTGCACTTTTTTTCCTGTCCATATGCTTCTCTTCATCCGGATCACCGACTATCCCTTCTGTATGCACTGGGTGTTTTACCTGCGATTTTCTTAAATACCCTGCAAAAATAGCTGTGATCGGAATAACCTACCACAGAGCTGACCTGTGCAATAGAATATCTGGAATCTTTCAGAAACTCACAGGCTTTCTGTATGCGGATTTTATTGAGATACTCACTAAATCCCTCGCAGGCATGCTGATTGAAATAGGCGGAAAGATAGGAGTAACTGAAATTAAATTCTTCTGCAAGATTTTGCAGATTCAGTTCTTCTGTATAATGTTTCTGGATATAATCCAGTATTTTTCCAAGATATACATTCTGGTCCTCCTCCGTGGTCTCAAGGACCGTCTCTATCCTATCAAGCATCTCTTCATAAACCTCCAGGAATTCTTCACAGCAGGATGATTTCTCAATTTTATCAAAAGCTTCCCGGCTGATTTCCTCCAATTCCTGCACCCGTTCTTCTGAATCTCCTATGAGGTTATACAGAAGATTTTTTGTCTGGTTTTTCAGCTTAAATTCCGGCAACTGGCTATTCACTGCTTTTTCGATATAGACCCGGAAAATTCCTATTGCCTCATTGTATTTATGCGATACTACCGCAGATGCAAATTTACGAAAATCAAACTTCTCCAGTGATTCCTCCTCTGAAATTTCCCGGATGCTGCACAAATGCACTCCTTTGTAATAGAAACTTTCCCGTTCCAGAAAACCAGGTGTCTGGAAATCTTTTTTTAAGTCTTCCAGTTTCTTATACTGGAATCCCAGAGTTCCCAGAATTCTCTCTGAAATTAGTCCTATCTGCTCCATAAATGCATGCAGATCCTCAATCAGCCTGTCCTCGTCCCTCACCCCATAATTCAGAATTACACATAAAGTTTCTCTGCGCAGGAGAAACCTTAAATATTTGCAGTAGGGAATGCTATTCAGAAATTCCTCTGTTTTCTCATATAACACAGGAGACATATCAACGCCGCTGCTGTCCCTGCACCGCAGCGGCAGCACAAACAGCCGATAGCAGCTGTGGGGTAGCACTCTCAGAAACTCATCCGCTCCCTTTAGTTCATGTTCATAGCCTGCCAGATATCTTTCCAGCATCTTATCCAGGCCGGAAACCGTTTTTTTCTTAAGTTGAAGATCCGGTATCTTCTGAGATACTTTTCTTACCAGCTTCAGCAGTTCCTCCGAATTAAGCGTAGGCTTCAGAACATAGTCTACCGCTCCATTTAACAGTGCTTCCCTGACATATTCAAAATTATCATAGCTGCTCAATACAACGGTTTTAATTTCCGGATACTCTCTGCTTACTACCTTAATGAAATCCAGTCCGCTCATGACCGGCATAGCAATATCACACAGAATAATGTGAGGTTCCAGTGAAGGAATCAAATCCAGTGCTTCTTTTCCATTGGATGCCTCCCCTACTATTTCATACCCTTCCTCTTCCCATCTCATCATAAATCGTATTCCCTGCCGCATGATAAATTCGTCATCTACTATCATTATCTTACAACTGCTCTCCATTTTCTTTTCCTTCTCCATTTTCTCCTTTGTTTGACATACACTTTCCCCGGGTAAAACATAAGCAAAAAAATCCGGACATATCCTAAATTAGTAAGATACATCCGGATCTATTGCTTCACCTATCAGAGCCTTGTTTAAATACGCTTCAGCGCATGTAAAACAGGTTCTAGGATCTGCTAAAATGATACAATTTTTTCCGCCGCATACTGCAGAATAACCGCTGCGTCACCACTGTCTGCTGTTCCATCCCCGTTTACATCAGCTACCAGTTCCTGTTCCTCAGTAAATGGTCTGAGCTCTGCATTATACTTTAACAGTTCCGCGGAGTCATTTGTATCTACCACTCCATTCAGGTCCGTATCTCCCATAAGGCGGGCTTTAAGAATCTCATTGATCAGCCCCTTCAATACTTCGCCGATACGCTCTGCATCTGCCTCTACATCATCATAAACCTTCCGGGCTTCGTCTGTCAATCCCTGAAGTCCAGCTATACTGCTGCCCAGATATTTTCCGGGTTCCTGTAGCATGTTATCCGCCATATCCAGTGCATTTTTAAGCTCTGTTTTGTTCCCCTTTCTCACGAGGGATGTCATGGCAGCTGCCAGTTCATTGTATGCCTTATTGATTTCCGCCTCACTGGCCTGACTGTTTTTGACTACTGCCTTGGCCGCTTCCAGTGCTGTTTTTAATTTTTTGATAGTGGATGGTGTATACTGCGCCTCATTTTTCAGCATTGCCTCTGCTTTTTGAATCAGTATGCCAAGCCTTGAGTCCTCTCTCTTTAACAGTAAACCTGTTACTGCATCCATCAGCTTACTGGCAGCCGCATTTACTTCCTCCTGATTCATACCCTCGTTTGTATATACTCTTTTTGCCTCCGCCAGGGCATTCCTGACTGCCTGGACGCTTTCTTCCGTATACTGTGCCAGACTTTCCTCGTCTGCCAGAACCGCCTCAGCTCCTTCAATTGTTGCCAGAAGACCTGTTTTCTGGGTATCATTCTCCAAAAGGTTGCATACTGTAATCAATTTCAAAAATGCCAAGTCCACTTCTTCCTGGGAAACGTCTGGCTTCTCCAGCACTGCTTTTGCCATGTTAAGGGCCTCTTCTGCGGCTGCCCAGCTGCTTTCTGTAAAGCAATTGTTTTGGTTTTGCTGTATTTCCAGTTTTTCAGCCATTGCAACTGCCAGTCTCAGGCTTGTCAGATCCGTTTCTTCTGTTTCACCGCTGCCATTCAGATCTGCAAGTGCTGTACGGATATGCAAAGCTGCCTGTTCAACATCCTTCTGACTTGTTCCCGCCTGGTAAAGAAGGGGGTGTCCGGCTTTTATTAAATCATCAAGCACTGCCAGTTTTTCCATGGGATACAAGCTTCTGTCAATTGCTGCTGCCCCGGCAAGTGCTTCTTTTAGTTCCTGTACTTCCAGTATATTTTGAATCCGAAGATAGGAAAGTACCGGATCTGGCCCGCCGTCTGCTGCCACGGAAAATGTAACATTTTCTTCCGTCTCGCAGGTGAACTCATAGACTTCCTCACTCCATGGATTTCCTCCCTTCCAGGTATTTGCCGTACCAAGCTCCGTAGTCTTATCTCCTGCTGTCACCGATACCTTCATTGGTCGGTCCTGGTTCCACCATTCTTTGAATCCCAGGTTTACACGGTAGTTACCGGCTTTAAGCGGAACCACATAGCTGATTGACTGCCCCTGGCCTGCGTACCATCCGGTGTCATAATTATCGTTTTTATCCCCGGTGTATGCGCCGTATTCCTCCAGGTATCCCCAGGTTCCATTCGTTAATTTCTGATCCGGGGTCTCATTTAAAAGTTTTGCATAGCTGTTAACCCGGGTATATTCCGGTGAACCCGGATTGTTGCAGTCAATAAAATACTGCACATTTCCTGTTACAACCTTAACCTCTACCGATGCTCTGGCAGATGTTTCCGGGACAGTCCCCTCCAGTGTTACATTTCCTGTAAAATCAACACCTTCCAGGTTCCAAACAACATTTTTTTCAACTTTGTTGCCCATATTTGTCCAGGCAGATACGGCAGCCGGCAACAGAGGCTGCACCCCGCTTACGGTATACACTGTTTTACTTTTTTCAACTTTTTCAACCTTCTCTTCCAGCGTTCCCCTTACCACTTTTGCACAGCTGATCTCCAGCAGCTTTTCATTCTGATCCGCTGCTTTGGATATGGAAATGGTATGTGTACCTTCTCCAAGGCTTCCTGTATTAAAGAGAATTGTACTGCCCTCTTTATCTGCGGAAACCAGGGATACTTCCTGCGGCTCCCCGCCGTCCACGGTTATATTTACAAGTGCCCCTTCCGGTGCCTTTGTTCCATAAATTAAAGCCTGACTGCCCTCAAAGGTAAAGTCAGCCGAACCATCCTGTGCTGTGGTATACTTTCCACCTCCGAAATCATCTGCGGAATCTCCCCAGGAACCTGCATAGCTAAACTTATTAATATCTGAGGTCCACTCTTCTTCCGGCTTTTCTACATCTGCATCCACGATTTTTGCATAATTGGAGGGACTGCAGATTGCACTTTTGTCATTTGCTCTTATTACATAAGTAGATACGGAGTTTGACGGCAGTGTCATATCCAGCACACCATCTGTAACATCCTGCGTTTCTGTAAGCTGGCAGCTCTCTGAATCAGAAGTACGATAAAGCTCTGCAGCTGCAGCACTGGGAAATGCACTTAGATCCACCGTTGTGTTCCGTTCACCATCAAAGTTCTGGGCAACGATAACCAGCTCGTCACCTTCCGGTGAAATAGCTGCACACATGTTGCCTTCCTGAATATCAATCATAGTGTATCCGGCTTTCAGGTATTTGCTGTACTGCATCATGGTATAGAATTGTTTTGTCACTGCCCAGTATCCTTCACCCGGCACGCCTTCTTTCCGGTTACCGTTTTCATCCACCAGATTTGTATGGTAATCCGGCACCGGCTGTCCATCTTTTTCAAATACTGCATGAATCAGCCCCCAGTTAGAATTGGTCTGAAGACATTCATACTCACTGTCTGCCACCAGCCATGCAATCCATGCGCTAGGCTGCATATATTTAAGATCTGCCATAATTCCTTCGCTCTGGGAACGGGTATTAGCGGCATCCATAGATTCGTGGCATCCTTCATAGTGACTTCCGCCGCCTTTGGTAACCTCAGACATCCACAATCCCTTGTCATACTTTTCTGCAATCTGGCGCAGTTCCTTTCTTTCACTGTCACTTCCGCTGTATGTATGGGCACTGATAGTATCCATGTTGGCTTTTATATCATCATCCAATCTGTTAAAGGAATTAATTGACGTCCACAGATTTGTTTCATCTGTTCCGGTAATCTTCATTTCATTGAGATTCCCCTGGAACTCCTCAGCTTCTAAAGCTTTCTGCATTTCACGATATGCACGTGACTGAAGTTCTCCGGTATTGAAAATGCAGCCTTCCTGCTTTGTGCTTCCATCATGCCAGTAATTGGTGTCCGGCTCATTCAGCGGCTCAATATAAGATACACCGACTCCATATTTTGATTTAAGATTCCGGTCTACCCAATTTGCAGATCTTGCCATATACATGGCAAAATCATCATAATAATCATCTTTCAGGTTGTTGGAATCCTCCCAGTAGCCTCCTGTGGAAGAACCTGATTTTGTCATGTAATAAGGCGGTGAATTGGAAAATACTTTGTTGATAATTGTATTTTCTTCCCCTGTTTCCCTGGCATAATCATAACGGTATTGATTCGCCTGTTCCAGCATCCACAACTGCCCTGCATCGCTCATTTCTTCTGTAGACTTTGCGTAAAAAGCATCTCCATTGAATTCTCCGCTTCCATCTTCCGTGCCGGTCATATCCTTTGTCCAGCCGGGTACCAGACCTTCGCACCGTTTAATGGAAGAATCTGCTTTGTCTCCGCCGCCTACATTGTAGCGTACAATATTCAGATTCAAATATTCCGGCGAAAATGCCAGTTCCGCGATTTCCTCACGGTCAGCTCTTCCATTTCCATTCCAGTCTGCATCTCCCCAGGAGCCGATGATATTTCCCCACCAGCATAGTGATGTGCCCCATCCATCCAGTGTCTGGTAATGAATGTCCGGATTTACAGCGATCTCTCCTGCCACTTTTGATTCTCCTGCAGCCATTACAGGTATTGGCGCCATTGCTGACAGGATAGCTGATGCCCCCATAACCAGTGCAGACATTCCAGCTGCTGTCTGTTTTAATCTTTTTTTATTTCTCATATCTTTCTCCTTTTTCCGATCTTGAGTCCACTTCTTTTCAATAAAAACAGAGAGCAGACCACCTGTGTCAGGATTCTGCTCTCCGTTTTTATCTAATCTATTTCCGGACTATCTCCGAAACCTCCAGATGTTCAGTGAGAATCCTTAAAACTCTTCAATTTTACCGGCAGCATACTTCAGTATTGACACTGCATCATTGGTATTTGCTGCTCCATCTTCATTGACATCTGCTGCCTTAATCTGCTCTTTTGTCAATGTCTTCAGCTCGGCATCATATTTTAACACTTCAGCTGAATCCCTGGTATCTACCACGCCGTTCAGATCTGCATCACCTTTCAGCCGTGCCTTCAGTATTTCATTTACCAGCTTCTTTAATACTTCGCCGACTTTTTCTGTGTCTGCATCGCCACTGTCATAGACAGTCTGGGCTTCTGTAATTACTGCCTGAAGTCCTGAGATTGTGTCCTCCAGATATTTTCCTGAATTTGCTATAATCTCATTTGCCTTATCCAAAGCATTTTTCAGTTCTGCCTTGTCACCTTTTCTTACCAGATCTGTCATTGCCTTAGCCAGATTTGCATAACTCTCGTTGATTTGTGCCTCGCTGGCCTGGCTGTTTCCTGCTACTTTTTTTGCCTCTGCAAGGACTTTCTCCAGATTGGCAGCACTTGCAGAAGTATACTGGTCTTTGTTTTTCAGAAGTTCTTCTGCTTTTCGGATGAGAATGTCAAGTCTGGTTTCTTCTGTTTTTACCAGCATTCCCGTCACTGCATCCATTAGCTTTCTGGCAGCTGCATTCACTGTCTCCTGATCTGCGCCAGATTCTGCATATACCTTTTCTGCATCCGCTAATGCTTTTCTAACTGCCTCAACGCTTTCTTCCGTATATTCAGCCAGTTCCTCTTCGTTTTCCAATATTGCCTTTGTACCTTCAATCACTGCATTCAGACCCATTTTCTGTATACCATCCGTTAGGAGGTTGCAGGAAGAAATCAGTTTCAGGAATGCGTAGTCAACATCTTCCTGTAACGCTTCCGTATCTGCCATCACAGTTCTTGCATCATCAAGTGCTTTTTGTACTTTTGCCCAGCTTTCCTCTGTATAACAGTTATTTGCGTCCTGCTCTGCTTCCAGTTTTTCTGCCATGGTAATAGCATGCTGAAGGCTGTTTTTGTTTACACCAACAGAAGGCTCGTCAACGCTGCCCAGAACTCCAATCCAGCTGAGTACCGGATTTGCACTTCCTCTCTTGCTAACAGTCACAACTGCTTTTCCAGCTTCTGTTACTTCAAATGACTGGCTGACCTGTAAATTTCCATCGTTTGCAGCAAGTGTAAAATCCTGCTCAGCCAGAACCTGATCACCCATTTTAATGCTGAGTTTCATATCACGCTGTGTATCCCACCACTCCTGGAATCCAGCTGCCAGTGTATACGTTCCAGGGTTCAGATCAAAAGCGTACTCAATATTCTTACCGTCTCCTGCCCACCAGCCGTTTTCCTGTAAGCTTTTACCGTCATGCAGACCTATGTCAAAGCTTTCCGGTGACTCTGCCTCGGTGACTCCTGTATATCCTGCTTTATTTTCTTCTGTGTATTTTTGATCTGTCACCGTATTTAGAACTTTATTACCCAGTTCTTTCTTTACAGCATCAAAATAATCTGATTTTTCTGCCCCGCTGTCAAAGAAGTACAGTGTTGACGGATTTACAATATATATATCCCTGCTAAACTCTCTTCCCTTTTCTGTAAGGTTTCCTGTGATCGTCACGATTCCGATTTTATTTTCATCATACTCGCCCATGCTCCAGGTTACCGGAGTTGTCTCCTCATCTGTACCATAAGAAATAGTTACCTCTGACGGAAGCTGTTTCATGATATCAGTTACAGAAGAAACCACGGATGGAAGTTCTGTTATTATATCAAAGAGCCCTTTGTCGTTGAGATCATCCAGCGTCCAATCTTCATATCTCCTTAGCGCAATCTTGTTATCCGGCTGAAATTCTACTGGAACCCATACATATCTGGATTCACTTAAATCCCCTGCATTCCAGCGGTCACCCATATAAATGAACTTTCCATTCTCTGCATCTACAGGGAATACACAGGTACTCTGCGTATCATATGTAGTTCCGCTTCCCCAATCCGTACAGGGATCACCAATTTCTGTCCATGGTCCCATTGGTGTGTCAGCCACCGCATATTTTGCCTGGTTTGGACTCCATCCTGTACAGCCGGATGTTACCACATAATATTTATCCCGGTATTTGAACATTGCCGGAGCTTCTCTGGACCAGCCTTCGAAATTACGGGTAAAATCTACACCTTCAACAGCAACGTCCGGTGCTGTTTTGAGACCTGTATAGTCATCGTTTAATTTAGATACATACATGGTTTGATTTCCCTCGGAGGAATAGATCACATAAGCAGTACCGTCATCATCCTTGAACAAGTTCATGTCACGGACTGAACCACGTCCCTCCCAGCCGTCATATCCCAGATTTCCATTGGGATCATTGTGGGAATTCAACTTATAACTTCCCAGAAGCTTGAACGGTCCGTTAGGACTGTCGCTGATTGCCACTCCTGCTTTTGCCTTTCCATAATCAGCATCGCTGCCCGGATAGCGTCCGTCCGCATGGAACCAGATAACATACTTATTTGTCTGATCATTGTAAATCATCTTTGGGCGCTCCATAACACAATTGTTTTTATCAAGATCTACAAATACGGCGTCCTTTTGCTCCTGGCTCTCATTTCCGTATAATTCCCGGAAATAAGCGTCTGATTCGAACTGTTCCGGATCTTCCATGGTTCTCAGTACAATTCCTTCATCCTTCCAGTTATACAGGTCATCAGAGCTATACATATGGATACCGCCCACAGGACGATAATCATTGGTCTTGTCCTCACCAATCCAGTACCACTTTGTTTTCCCATCAACGGTCAGCTGCTGTATCTGTCCGCCATGTGCCTGAATCTGATTGCCATTGGTATCGTACAGGGTATCTCCCTTCGTACCGGTAAAGGAACTGTACTCTGGCACTTCTTTCAGTTCTTCCTTTACTGCACGGACTTTTACATAATTCAGAATTGGATCTTCCTTGCCGCTTGTCCTTCTGGGACTCTTCACAAGAAGGTTCAGCTCACCGTCCGTAACTTTCGTTGTGAAAGTTCTGCTTACCCACTCACCATAATTAACGGAAATATCAGTAGCAACCGTCTCACCCTCCAGCATAATATTCACCAGACGGTTATCCCAGTAATGTTTAAATGCCAGGGTTACTTCATATGTATTTTCCTCTAACCCTTCGATCTTTTCTGTTGGCAGCTCAAAATTATACCCAAGTGCACTTTTGTATTTGTCAAAGGTGATGTCACTTCCATCTGACATATAGATAAAGCTGTTTCCAATATCGGTTGCATCACTGCCGTTATTAATAGCTGCGGAATAAGCATCATTTGGTTTCCTCCCCCATTCCGCACCAGTCCCGGTATCGGCTCCAAATGCCTGATCCACATTTGACTGAAACAGTCCCATACGTTCCTGGTCCTGGTTTGGTACTACTGACGGGTCCGGTGTTCCACAGTTTACGGTATAGAGTACATAATCATTTCCCTCTGCCTCCTCTGCGGTAAGCTGCATGTTGTCACCCTGCCGTACTTTGGTATCCATTTGTTCTTCCGCTGCAACAGCAGGCATTGCCGGCATAATTGTTGAAACCCCCATTGCCAGCACGGATATTCCGGCGATTGCTTTTTTGAAACATCTTCTTTTTTTCATAAATGCCTTCCTCTCTTTTTATATTTGATACTGTTCAATGAACTCGCGGTTATTGTATCACGAACACTTACAAAGCTTTTAGGAATAAATTCTTTCTTTTTTTTACTATTTTGAGGTATTTCTACTATCTTAGAACTTTTTTTACAATTTAGAATTTTGTTTTGATCCAATAGGACTTTTTTGGGAAATACTGCTCCGCTTACCTCTTTCTTCTTTTCAGCCGGGCAACTCCAAGTCCTAAAACTACAAGGCAGGATCCTGCACCCAACACCAGATATTTTGCAACAGGTGTATTATCGCCGGTCTTAACACCGCTTTTATTAGAACTGTTAGACCCGCTTCGGTTTCCACTTCCACTTTGGTTTCCGGTTCCGCCCTGATTTCCATTTCCACTCTGGTTTCCGGTTCCGCCCTGATTTCCATTTCCGCTCTGGTTTCCAGATCCACCCTGATTTCCAGATCCGTTCTGGTTTCCATTCTGCCCGTCCCCTGCAGGCGGCTTTTTATCGTCATCCTCCGTTTGATCATCCGGATCATCCTTTGGCTTTTCTTTTTCTCCTACTACATAGGTAAGGTCCAAAACGTCTGCTTCTATATCTCCACTGTCTCCTGACAGCTTATCCACCTCTACTTTAAAGAGCATTTCATCTCCTTTTTCCACACCGTCCTGCAGCTTGAATTCCAGATCAACCAGGCTTCCGTCAGCAGGTATATTCTGGGATGAAGCAAAAACTGCAATAATCTCTCCCTCCGGCTTGTTTCCCGTAAGGCAGTCATTCATTTCAAACAGCGCTCCTGACAGGATTTCTCCCGCCTTGCTGGGCTTTAATTCTACTTTTTCCGCATCATAGTAAATTCGGAGTTTTCCATTGGTTACATTTTCCCCATTTTCCATCAGGCAGCTTACGTCAAGTGTTCGGTCACTTTCACTGTACTCCTGCACAGCCATAGAAATTTCCGTCCCTTCCGCTGCCAGAACAGGCATCGATTGAAATAACATCAGTGCCGTACAAAGCCCCATTCCTGCCCTAATCCACTTTTTCATTCCCGTGCTTTCTCCTTCCTTTGCGCAGGGCAATTTTCCTATTGCCCTAATTTCCTTAGCTCTTCCAGCTTTCTGAGATCATTTTAGCACAGAGTTCCGTCACTTCTTTAGGACTATGTTCGTTAGAATTTTCATTTTTTATCGCTTTTTTATTTAAAGTAGTACTTTTTTTAGAAAATTGCATTTTTTTAATTTTGTCCTGCAAACACCCTCAATGAAGAATTCACAAAATCCCAATAAATTAAAAAAGCCAGGCACTGCTTTTATCACTATTTCGGCAAATTTGAACTATTATAGTTATATTACAGGTCATTACTTGAATTAGAATCTTCTATTTTGGCTGAAAATTTATTTTAATTGTAAGTTTGATTTTTTTATTTAATTGACATATAATAAGGTAACTAAAAATGTGACATGATGGAAAGGAGGCGTCTGTATTGAAAGCATTCCTGTTATTGCAGTCATCTTACCTGTTAAGAATGCTGGGTGCCGCACTCTGCGGTGCAGCCATTGGTTATGAACGTGAGAACCATCTGAAAGTGGCAGGTATCCGGACACATATCATAGTGTCTCTCACTTCTGCCCTGATGATGATTATTTCAAAATATGGATTTTATGATGTTCTGGTCACCGATAATATTAATCTGGATCCTTCCCGTATTGCCGCAGGTATTGTGACGGCTATTGGATTTTTAGGAGCAAGCGTTATCTTTACCAGAAAGATGAATGTAAGCGGACTGACTACCGCAGCCGGAATCTGGGGGGTGGTGGGAATCGGAATGGCATTTGGCGCCGGGATGTATGTAATCGGTATTGCCGCGACGCTTTTTATTCTGATTATGCAATTCGCATTTCACAAGATGAAGTTCAGAAAAGCTCCCAAGACAGAACAGATCACTGTTCAGGTTGAAGAAGACAAAGATATAAATACGATTTTAGAAACTGCATTTACCTCTAAGAAGATTGTTATATCCAATATTAGGGCAACCCGGATAGACAATCACCAGCTAGAAATAAAACTTTATGTACGATTTCCGGAATCTTATGACATTAATGATGTGGTTACGCTGTTGAAGGAAACACCGGAGATAACTTCAATAGATATTTAAAGGGGGATTGCTTTCGCAATCCCCCTTAATATTTTAATTAGTTTGTAATTGTAAGTTCGGTTTCTTTATCAAATACCTGAATCTTTTCAGCATCTAAAGCAAATCTAACTTTATCGCCTGTTCTTGCTGTTGTACGAGGATCAACACGAGCTGTCATTGGGAATCCTTCAACATCGAAGTATAAGAATACTTCAGCACCGAGTAATTCGTAAACTCTGATTGTAGATTCAACAACAGTTTCCGGTGAAGATTCGATGAACATCTGGGAATCATGTACGTCTTCCGGACGAATACCCATTACAACTGTCTTTCCAGCATATCCGCCATCGATCAGCTTCTTAGCTTTTGCAGGTGGCAGTTTGATATCAAAATCACCAACTCTAAGAACAACTTCGTTACCTTTTACGTTAACAGTTGCATCTGCAAAGTTCATCTGAGGAGATCCGATAAATCCAGCAACGAATAAGTTCTGTGGGCAGTTATACAAGTTCTGAGGTGTATCAACCTGCTGTACAATACCGTCTTTCATAACAACGATTCTGGTACCAAGTGTCATAGCCTCTGTCTGGTCATGTGTTACGTAGATGATTGTAGCGCCCAGTCTCTGATGAATCTTAGAGATCTCGATACGCATCTGAACTCTCAGTTTAGCATCCAGGTTTGAAAGTGGCTCATCCATAAGGAATACCTTAGGATCACGAACAATAGCACGTCCCATAGCAACACGCTGTCTCTGTCCACCGGATAAAGCCTTTGGTTTACGGTCTAATAATTTTTCAAGGTCAAGGATTCTAGCTGCTTCTTTAACCATTTTGTCAATCTGATCTTTTGGAACTTTTCTTAATTTAAGACCAAAAGCCATGTTATCATAAACTGTCATATGTGGGTACAGAGCGTAGTTCTGGAATACCATCGCAATATCTCTGTCCTTAGGCTCAACGTCATTTACAACTTTATCGCCAATTTTTAATGTACCGCCTGTAATCTCTTCCAGACCTGCGATCATACGGAGTGTAGTAGATTTACCACATCCTGAAGGTCCTACAAAGATGATAAATTCTTTATCTTCAATCTCTAAGTTAAAATCTTTTACCGCCTCAAATCCGTTTGGATATGCTTTGTTAATATGCTGTAATGATAAACTTGCCATTTTTTCATCCTCCTAAAAATTTACGCTCGCCCCGCGAGTATTGTTTTTTACTGTCTTAACTATGTTGACAGTATACTAAAGAAGCCTATTTCCCGCCATACCATAATTGAACAAAGATTTTATGTTACCCTTGTAAAATCTGCTTACGCACAATTTGAGCAAAACTTTTTTAGGACAAATTGCATAAAGTAGTTTCAATTTCATATACAACTTGACGAAGTCCTTGTGTTTTTTATTTACTTTGTGTATACTACCTATATGTAACCGCGTGAAAGAAGATAGCTTTCACTATTTTTATTGAATTGTCTGGCGCAGAAACAGCTTTTTTGTCACTGCGTTCTAATAACAGACAGATGGGTGATGATATGGATTATATAATATTTGACCTCGAATGGAATCAGTGTCCCAAAGGAAAAGACCGCGAAAACAAGGCACTTCCCTTCGAGATTATCGAAATCGGAGCAGTAAAGCTTACAAAAGAAAAAGAAGAGATCGGACGTTTTCATGAAATTATAAAGCCAACCGTTTACCATTCCTTTCATTTTAAAACAAAGGAAATACTGCAGATGGAAATGGAGGAGTTTGAGAATGCACGCACATTTCCAGAAGTCATACATAGTTTTTTTGACTGGTGCGGGAATGATGCATGCTACTGTATCTGGGGCTCCAGTGATCTGGTAGAACTGCAGCGGAATATGCGCTTTCACAATGTGGAAAATACACTTCCATATCCTCTGCGGTACTATGATATCCAGAAGATATTCAGCATTGTATACGAGGACCGCAAAACCCGCAGGAATCTGGAATATGCAGTGGATTTTCTCAAATTAAACAAAAGGGCTGGCTTTCACCGCGCTCTGGCTGATGCTTATTACACTGCTGCGGTCATGAAGCATCTTAAGGAAGAGGATATACAGACTAATTACTCCATAGACTGTTACATCCATCCAAGTTCCCGCAAGGAAGAGATATATGCTGTATATCCGACTTACTGTAAATTTATTTCCAAAGACTTTGCAAGTAAAACCGATGCCATGAAAGACCGGAAAGTGACTGCAACCAAGTGCTATATCTGCGGCAAAGCCGCAAGAAAAAAAGTGCGTTGGTTTTCAAACGGCACTAAAAATTACTACTGCCTTGCATCCTGTGAAGAACATGGTCTGATAAAGGGCAAGATACGGATGAAACGCACGGAAGATGACCGGTTTTTCTGTGTAAAAACGTTAAAACTGGTGGATGAAGAAGAAGCGCAGACAATAAAAGAAAAACAGGAACAGCTGCGCACAAAAAAGCGTCTGAAAAGGCATGGTATTTACTAAAAAGTTCTAATGCAATGCATTTCAGACAGGTAATTGCACAGCTATGTAATACGCGTGCAGTACTGCACAGCAAAACAGGTTCCGGCCATTGATAGCCAGAACCTGTTTTTTTATGCCTTTGAGCTGATTATTTAGTATTCTTAAAGTTATCGATCAAATCTTCAACCTCAACCAATAAACAATCTACCCTTCCGTAGAATGCATCATTGTTTGTGGGATTATCCAATTCTCTCTCAATATATGCGAACATTTCCTGGATTTCCTGGATTCTCTTCTTACCGCTTCCGTCCTTGTATAAGATGTAACGGCTTCTTTCATTTTCTTCCGGAGTCATCTTTTTTAAGACTACTTCTACATTCGGTTTTTCACCAATATACCGGTAAGTAATAGATGGGGAAGCATGGTTTAAAAGGTTCTGCAGATAGTAAATATCATTGGTTGCCTTATAATACCTCCAGGCAAACGTCTTTCTCATTGTCTGGGCTCCAATAGAATTTAAGCCCATATTTCTTCCTACGCTTTTAAATACCCGGTAAGCCTGTTCCCTGGATAAAGGTGCTGAGGAACTGGCATGTCCCTGAATCAGATAGTTTTCCGGATCTTTCCCTTCCGTAAAATCATGAATGATTTTCTTAAGATCCGCAGGTATATTAAATGTTCTCACAATATTTTTTGTACCAATAGAAGCTTCTATACTGTCCTTATCCCGAATATCTTTATTTTTAAACTTCAGAATCTCCTGAAGCTGCATACCTGTTCCTACCCCTATTTCAAATAAAATGTAATACTTATCATCTACCTCACGTAATGCTTTTTTAAATTTCTCTAATGTCTCGTCGTCTTTAATTGGTGATACCCAGTTCATATTTATTCCTCCTCTTTCAAATGCGTTCCAGTGTCAACCATATTACCTGTCTCTCCCTGTGACCTCTGTTCTTCTAACAGCCGCTCTGCCGCATCCAGCTCCCTGGCTGCTTTCTCAGCTGCAATCCTTCGTTCTTCTGCCCTCTGTTCAGAACGCCATTCGGCTTCCTGCTCTGCCCTTAATTCTGCTTCAATTTCCTGAGGTGTCTTTCTTTGAATCTCTTCTTCTAACTGCTTTCTGATCTCCTCTTCTTTCATTCTTTCTTTTAGAATTTTTTTATAGCGATGATTACGGGTAATGGCAATTACTAAAAGCGGTACAAAAATAATTAATAAAATACCACCGATCACAGCCGATTCTACCGTATTATCCTTAATAAATATATCCAATTTCTGCCATGTGGATATAAAAACATGACTGATACTGTCAAGCATATTAGCCGCCTTCCTGTCTGTGTTTCCATCTGCTGCCTGTCCGCTTTCCTCCAGACCGGACTGAGATTCCGGCTTTTCCGTCTCCGTCCTGTACTGAGGTCCTTTTTCTTCCTTTACGAATACCGGCTCTACCTTTATCCTGGTTTTACCTACCGGCCATCCGTGATAGAAAAATTCCAGCGTCTTTGCTTTAAAATCATATTTTCTGGTAACCTGTCTGGTATCTGCTCCATTTGGCAGATTCAGGCTGGTGCTTTTTGAAACCTGGAATGCAGGCTTATTAAGGCTCTGATCCTCGTTGATAATGGCTTTTCCCACGTAATTGATTCCCAAAAGCTGTGCCGCACTTTCTCTTTCACGGCTTAAATCAAATTTTTCTTTGGTGAAATTGTTAAATGCATAATCCAGTATCTGCTTTGATTCCTGATACGCTTTTTCAGCCCCATTCGTCCTCAGTATAACACTGATCAGCTTATCTTTCCCCCGCTTTACGTAAGTAACAAGGGTATTCAGTGCATCATCCGTAAAACCTGTCTTTCCGCCCAGACAGCCTGTATAACAGTAACCGTCCTCATACAGCATTTTATGATGGTTCATGAAATAACGTTCTTCATCCGTTATATTTGTTTTGGGATAAGAATACTCAACGGTATCAATGATCTTGCAGAACATTTTGTTCTTAAGTGCCGCCTGCATAATCAACGCCATATCCCTTGCACAGGTATAATGGTTCTCGTCATGCAGACCATGTGGATTTACAAAGTGTGTGTTTACACATCCCAGCTCAGCCGCCTTATCATTCATCATCTGAGCGAAGTTCTCAACAGACCCTGCAATATGCTCTGCCACTCCATTGGATATCTCATTTGCCGATGCCAGCATAATTCCATAGAGCGCCTGACGCAGTGTCAATTGTTCTCCCGCTTTGATCCCAAGATGGGTACTTCCCGGTTCGATACTGTAGACTGCATTTTCGGAAAATGTTATCACGTCATCCAGATTGCCATGCTCCAATGCCAGTAAAGTGGTCATAATTTTTGTAATACTGGCCGGATATTCTTTGGCAGTCATATTCTTACTGTAGAGAAATGTTCCCGTAGAAGCGTCCATGACAACAGCTGCATCTGCTTCAATGGCATCGCCCTTTGGCCATCCCTCTACATTATTTGATTCTATAGGTAAATAGTACGACTCCGGAATCGTTTCCGTTGTATCCTCTGACGATTCTGAGCCGTTCCCATCATTATAATCTTCTGTATTTTTATTGCTCCCTGTATCACCTGCTGAATTTCCATTCTCCCCAGAATTGTCTATTTCAGTGGCGGATACCAGATGAATAGGTATACCGCTGGCCAGCAAAGATACAAGCAACACTATCGTTAAATAACGAATCCCCTTCTTCATCTATGTACTCTCCCATGTTTCAGTTTCACATGCTGCTATCTTTTTGTGGTTATATATCACATATTATAAACGATTTGTCCTGTAAAGGCAAGATGTATCGTGGATATTTCTATCCAATAATATTATACAAGGTCGGCTGTATTATGGCAATCTTAACATCAAGAAAATATTAATTTCTTAAGAATTTTTTGCCTACAACCGACCTTCAATAGTCACTTATTTATAATTGTATGTATTGTTTTATAGTTCAGCGGTGCATTCGATTTCAGCTGCTCTTCTTCCAGGGGCAGCGCCTGTTCTTCCCTTAACCGGATAGCATTATGCGTTCTTCTTTTTACTGCATACCCACCGGATCGTATCCTTTATTGTAACATACAGATCCCGTGGGTGGTAGTTTAATTCTCTGGTTGCTTTGTCATGAGAGAATTTATCATTGCTGTTTAGGGTATAAAGGGAATATTTCGTATAAAGCGGTCTTTCTTTCCTGCACTTTGCATAAAGCCCCAGCACCGGGGCTGCAGCTTTTGCGACCCACATGGGTAATTCCGGAAGATTCCTGCCGCCTTTCACCTCTTTCACCATTTTTAGTACATCACTGACCTCATAATGGCGGTTGGATAAAATATAGCACTCACCCTTTTTTCCTTTTTCTGCTGCCATCAGGCATCCCTTTGCCACATCACGGACATCCACGAAATCATAGCCTCCCCGGACACATGCGGGTAGTTTGCCGTGAATATAATCCGTTACCAGCTGAACCAGGTGGTTTCCGGACACATCGTAGGGTCCCAGAATTCCGGAAGGGTGTACGACAACTGCATCCAGTCCTTCCTTAGCTGCATCCAGCACCGCCCGGGTCGCCTCTGCTTTTGTTTTGGCATAGCCGCCCTCCACCAGTTCAGCAGAAAATTGGGATACCTCTTTTAAAACCCTTGATTTCTTTTCCGGTATGGCATGTACGCTGCTGACATATACCAGCCGTTTTACTGAAAATTCCTTACAAAGTTCAATGATATTCTTCGTTCCGTTTACATTAACATCATACATCCGTTCCGATACTTTCTCTGATATATCTATAATTCCGGCAGTATGGATCACTACAATTTCTCTGTTTTTAATTCCGGCGAATAACTGCACCAGACTCTCTCTGTCCCGCACGTCGCCCTTGATAAAGTGGATTTTTGAACTGTCCGTTCCAGACTCACAAGGCAGAATAAGCCCTCTTGCCTCTTCGTTGCGCCGCTTTAAGAATCTCATAATCGTACTTCCCAGATGTCCGTTTGCCCCTGTTACGATGTATATTTTCTTCATATTGATCACCTTCCGATTATTGAACACACTGTTGATTTACTTTCTTAACTGTATTATATGAAATTAGGTTGGGTAAAACAATATGCAGATTTATGTGGAGTGGCTTCTTTTTGAACAGATTTGATGCAATCTGTTCAAAAAGCCGGATATATTTTTATGCAGCTGCTTTTATTAGGAACAAGATCCGCGCAGACTATCTGCCGTAAGTGTTTTTCCGCGCTGAACCATTTCCAGGGGCGTTCCCTGGAATACTACCTCACCGCCGTTTTTTCCGCCGTCCGGACCGATGTCTATAACCCAGTCCGCCTGTTTGACAACATCTAAATTATGCTCAATGACAATCAGTGTATTTCCCCTGGATACGATCGTATCAAACAATTTCATCAGACTTTCAACATCAGAGGAATGTAACCCGGTAGTCGGCTCATCCATTACAATGATACTGCCCTTTTTTCCAAGATTCTTTGCCAGCTTGATTCTCTGGCGCTCCCCGCCGGACAAGGTACTGAGCGGCTGCCCCAAAGTAAGGTAGGATAACCCTACCTGCTGCATGACCTTTAAGCATCGTACAATCCTGGTATCTTCAAACACTTCCAATGCCGCAGAAGCAGTCAGAGCCAGAAGTTCAACAATATTTTTTCCTTTGTATAAGCATCCGGCCGCTTCTGCATTGTACCGTGTTCCCGAACATGCTTCGCATTCCGTGACGATGGGGTCCATAAAAGCAAGTTCCGTTACCACTACTCCTTTTCCGGAACATACCGGGCAGGCTCCCAATGAGTTAAAACTAAACAGTCCCTCTTCTTTGCTGTTCTCCCTCGCCAGTAGTTTTCGTATCTCATCAAAAAAACCAAGGTAAGTTGCAGGCATGGACCGATTGGTGGCAGTAATTGGCCCCTGATCGATCATAACGATGTCATTTTCATACTGTTTGGCAAATACCTGGGAGATGAGAGTGCTTTTTCCTGAACCCGCAACGCCAGTAACAACGGTCATAATACCCAGGGGAATATCCACATTTACATTTTTAAGATTATACAGATTTGCATTACGGACAGGCAGACTACCAGACTGATGCCGTGAATGCTCTTTCACTGGGAGGGCTGCCAGCATCGCCTTACCCGTTAACGTATCCCCCTGAAGCAGTTCCGGATAGGTGCCCATAAAGACTATTTCCCCACCGTTTTGCCCCGCCCGCGGCCCCACATCAATCACATAATCTGCTATGGAAATTACATCCTTATCATGTTCTACCACAAGCACTGTATTTCCCTTATCACGAAGTTGTCTGAGCAGACTGTTCATTCTGTAGACGTCCCTTGGATGCATACCGGTGCTGGGTTCATCAAAAATATAAGTCATTCCTGTCAAACTGCTGCCCATATAGCGGACTAATTTCAGCCTCTGGGCCTCACCTCCGGACAAGGTTGGTGATTCCCGGTTGAGATGCAGGTAAGGCAGACCAATATCAATCATTCTGTCCAGCCCCTTAATCAGTGTCTGCACCAGCATATCCACATTCTTATCGTTTATCTTAGCAAGTACCTCCCGCAGCTGGGTAAGCTCCATATCAGACATATCTGCAATAGAATATCCGTTAATCTTACAATTCAGCGCCCCCTGATTCAGCCGTTTTCCATGACAGTCGCTGCATTCCATTTCTGTAATTAGATGCTTTGATTTATCCCGTGTATGCTTGCTCTTATCACTGATGTCACGATTTAAAAGAGTACTGGTATATTTCCGGAACAAACCTGTTACTTTGGAATTTTCCGGTTTGCCTTTACCATCACGGGAACCGTATAGAAGCAGATTGTATTCCCCTGCAGAATAGTCCTTCACTGGCTTGTCCAGGTCAAACAGCCCTGATTCTGCATATTGCTTCCAATACCAGGAACCGGGCTTATAAGCAGAGTCCTTTACACACCCTTCCTTCCAGGATTTTTCTTTATCTATAATTGCTTCCATGTCTATAGTTGTAACTTTTCCAAGACCGGAACAGGTTTTACACATCCCGTTTGGGTCGTTAAATGAAAAATAGGAAGCCGTCCCCACATAAGGACTGCCGATTCTGGAAAACAGCAGCCGCAGACCGGAGTAGAGATCACTGATAGTGCCTACCGTTGACCTGGCATTTCCTCCCAACGGAGATTGATCTACCACCACAGACGGGGTTAAATTATCAATGATTTCTACATTTGGTTTCTTATACTTCGGAAGTCTGGGACGCACAAAGGATGGATAGGTGGCATTCATCTGCCGGCTGGACTCTGCGGCGATTGTATCAAACACAATGCTGGATTTACCGGAACCGGAAACACCGGTAAATACTACAATTTTCTCTTTTGGAATCTTAAGTGAAACATGCTTTAAATTATTTTCTGAAAGACCCCGAATTACAATATCATTCATATATTTACTCCTTTATGTTAGTACAGTATTGGGTAATCCCTGCAGGTTTATTTTATTTGGGTTTAGCTGATTAAGGACGCTTTGTAGATGATAGGTAGTGTACGGAAAGATGGGTGTGGGAAACTGGCATGGGCTCCGTCAGCTGTCCGCCCCCTTCTCTTTCCGTACACTACCTCCATCTACAAAGCGTCCCTTCCTCAGCAAAACCCAAATTCAACCTGAAATTGTTCACTACAGTACTAGTTATCGTGGTACTAACTTATGGTAACAAATCCGTCCAGACATTCATGATGGTTTTTGCTAAATTTTATGAATGAAAATGCTAATATTAAAGGCTTCCTGAAACATTTCACTTTCAACTGGATATCCGGGCATCGATCCATACAAAAAAGACTGATAATCCATTAATTCTCGGAATATCAGCCTTTTTATCATCAGTTTTCAGTTTTTAAAATCATTCATCCCTTTTCCCCAAACCACAGTCATTAGAAACTCCTCTAACAGCAAACCTTAAAGTAAGCGGCTCTTTTGGATCAATCAGATATTCATCATGAATCGGCGCCCCCCAGCTGTCATCTCCGCCTACTCCCATCTGTTTTGCTATCATTCTCACCCACGTATAATTTACGGCAGGAAGTTCGTATAAATGCATGGCATTCTCCAGTTCATATGCACTGTATGGCAGAACACTGCACTCAAAGTCACCTTCCAACGCTGCGAATTCAATGCCTTCATTCTGGGCATCTGTTACTTTTATCCATCCCACTTCGGTACGGTTCCCGCACTCCTGAGGGATCAGATACGGAGTCAGATTCTGTTCAGGCGTCGTTTTGTAGACACCCTTTTTTGCTCCTGCCTTTCGATCCCAATAATTTTCCATTGGACCCTTACCGTAATACGTAACCTGGTTTAGCCTGCTTTTTAACTTAAAGTCCATTCCAAATAGCGGAATATATGGCATTTGTTCTGCGCCGGGATAAGATACCGCAACCTCAAGTGTCCCGTCTGCATACATGGTATATATTACACTGGATGTAAATTTCGGTATACTTCCGGCTTCATAAAGAAATGTAAAAGTTACCTTGTCTTCACTTTCTTCCATTTCAAACTTATCACTTAAATATCTCTGCCCCAGACTTGCAGCCTGCCACTGGCTTAATAGCGCCTCTGTCTTCATTCCCCGGTCATTATCTGTAGTCGCCCTCCAGTAAGATAGTTTCGGCACTCGGGTAATATATTCCTTCTTGCCATATACCAGGGAAATAATTCCGCCCTCCTGTTTTGAGAACATGGCAAAACAGTGTTCTGTGCGGACTCCTATATTTACATCTCCATGAATCACCTCAAATATTTTCCCAGGGTGCTGTTTAGCTCCATGGCTTTGCACTTTAATAATTTCCTGTCCAAAGGCCACTTCATATCCGGCGCTTTCCCAGAGCGTATCCTGTCCCAGTACCATAGAAACCGTACAGCAGTATTCCCCTGGCTGTTTTAAAACCTCATGTCCAAAAGGAAGGCTTGTCTTTTGCCCCGGTTCTACATTAATCAGATGTTCTGATCTTGCAATACACTCCCCTTCTTTTTCCAGCGTAAAGCAGAATCTGTAGGGGGCAGTATTCTGAAACAGCCACTGGTTGTCAATCGTTACCACTCCATTACAAACATGAATTTTTACATCCGAATACAGGAATTTTACTTCCTGAGCCTTAGGTGATGGAACGCGGTCCGCAAAAACAATGCCATTGGTACAGAAGCAGTAATCGGTAGCTCTTTCATCAAAATCCCCTCCATATGCCAGAACTTCCTTCTCGTTATCCAGTGTCTGATATATTGCCTGATCCATGTAATCCCATATAAACCCACCCTGATAACCGGGATATTTTTCTTCCAGCTCCGTATACAGCTCCATGCCGCCCAGAGAATTGCCCATAGCGTGCATATATTCACAGCTGATATAGGGCTTGGAAGGATTGGACTTAAGATATACTTCAATTTCTGCCGGTTTGGCATACATGCGGCTTTCCATGTCGCTGATATAATCGTATTCCCGGTTCCAGAAGACGCCTTCATAATGTACCAGTCTGGACGGATCTGCCTTATGAAAATATTCACTGACAGATGCCAGGACGTCTCCTGCATAAGATTCATTTCCACAGGACCAGATTACAACTGATGGATGATTTTTATCTCTTTCCAGCATAGATATTGCCCGGTCCATAACGCAGCCCATCCATTCAGGGCGGGATGCAGGAACATTCCAGGACGGTTCACAGGCTCCCATCTTCTGCCAGGAACCATGACTCTCAAGGTTCATTTCGTCAATTAAATAAATGCCGTATTCGTCACACAGCTCGTACCACCTGCTCTGATCCGGATAGTGGCAGGTACGCACTGCATTTATATTATGCTGCTTCATAAACCGGATATCCCAGAGCATATCCTCCTCAGTGATACTTCTTCCCCGTCTGGGATTAAATTCATGCCTGTTTATTCCCTTGAAAATAATTCTTTTTCCATTAATGCACATGATTCCATCGATCATCTCAAAATTACGGAATCCAACATTTTGCGTCAGGGACTCAATCAGATGATCCTTTTGGTCGTAAACTTCCAGATAGAGGGTATAGAGGTTTGGAATTTCTGCACTCCATGGCTGTACGGAAGGGATTTCAGCTTCTATTTCCAGTATCTGGGCTTTCTTACTGATTTCCTCATACCACACCACGTCATCTGTTTTCTTCAGGAATGCTCTTATATAGCCCGTTTCATCCCCCTGCATCGCCAGTCGGATATTCAGTTTTCCATCCTGATACCCATTTGTTAACTCGCCGTTTGCAAACATATCCCTTACATGAAGCTTCGGCGTGGTATAGAGATATACATCCCGGAAAATCCCGGAAAATCTCCAGAAATCCTGATCTTCTATCCAGCTGGCACTGCTGCGTTTATAGACCTCGACTGCAAGTTTATTTACTCCGGCAGAAACCACATCCGTTATGTCAAATTCGGATGGTGTAAACGTATCTTCGCTATATCCGATAAATTCACCATTAACCCAGAGATAAAAAGCCGTCTCCACTCCCTGGAAGGATAAATACATGCGGCCCTCCGGCATTTCATCTACATGAAACTCTTTTACATAAGAACCGGTTGGGTTATAACTCTGGGAAATGTGAGGCGGGCGTAAGAACTCCTGTCCATCCCAGGGATACATGGTGTTAATATACTGGCAGCGGTCGTAACCCTGAAGCTGTATATGACCTGGTACCTGAATATCATCAAAACCGGAACAGTCATAATCCATCTGATAAAACTCAACGGGACGCCCGGATGGATTTTCAGCATAACAAAATTTCCAGGTTCCATTCAGAGAAATACGCGTACTTTCTCCTTTTACTTTAAATATATGATCTGAGTGCGCCGGCTGACGGTTAACCTGAAACACCTCCGGGTCACCCAACCATGCTAATTCTGCTTTCATTGCCATATCCTCCTCTATTCTATAAATAATTTTCTTTTTGTATTAGAGTGTGTCTGATCATTTATTTCATCATTTTGTATCGGCAGTCTGATAATCACAGTGGTTCCTTCTTTTTCCTCACTGAGAATATTTAAACCGTAATCTGCACCATATAGAAGTTTTAAACGGTCATCTACATTATTAATTCCTATGCCGGAAAAATGCTCGGATTTGTCATGTCCGCTGGAAAGACTCAGGACCCGGCTTTTTTTCATACCGATCCCATCATCCACAATTTCAATATTCATATCCCTTTCCATTTTCCGGATGCAGACCTTTATATTGCCCTTTCTTCCTGATGGAAATGCATGGAAAAATGCATTTTCAATGAATGGCTGCAATAACATTTTGGGAATCATGCAATTCATGCATTCGTCCGAGACATAATAATCTACCTGAACCTGTTCCCCATACCGGGTCTGGTTAATCAGTACATAATTTTTCAGATTTTCAATCTCCTGTTCAATGGTTATACATTCACTGGTATCGCTGATTGTATTTCTGAGAAGTTTAATAAATGCATCAATGGTCTGGGAAGATTTCCCTGCATCTCCCTGCCAGATCAGCCATTTTATACTTGCAAGGGTGTTATAAATATAATGGGGATTAATCTGCATCTGCAGTGCCTTTATCTCTGAACGCCGCTTTTCTTCCTGGGTCCGCATTAATTCATCAATATACCGTTTCAGATCGTCCAGCATAAAATTGTATGTGGTCGCCAGCTCCCTAATCTCTTCTGTTCCCTTTATTTCCATATACTGCCCAAAATCACCTTTTCTTATCTCAGACATTTTTCCTGCCATAATGGATAAGGGACGGGTGATCTGTCTGGTGATAATGGTGATAAATATAAGCACAACACATGCAATGCCAAGGCAGATCAGCGCCATCTGGGGAATATTATACTGGTTATCAAGCGCTTTCGCATTATCAATTATTCCGTATATAGAAAATCCAAAATAAGGCATACGCGTCTTTAATATGGTATATACCTTATTATTTTCCTTAAAATTGCGGCGCAGATATTGCTCATCCTGATCTGTGACCCATTCCTTATCCAGGACACTGCCTATAGATTCATTTCTGTTGGAAGAAACTACTCTGTGTTTGTCATCTACCAAATAGAAGTCCGTGGTATCACCGGTAAAGTAATCGTAATAGTCCTTGACATCCCGCTCCCTCATGGTGAAATAAACAATTGCATAGGGTCTGCTGCTCTCCAGATATGTAAGGGCCTTTGCCCCAATCAATGCCTGTCCGTCCTTTGAGGTAGATGTAAGCCCTTTATCAAAATACTGATACTGTATGGTCTTGGGATTATCCAGCGACCGTTTTGACAGATCATTTTCCAGTATCTCATTAACCGGTGTGGTAATGTTTTCCTGCTGGTTGATATAACTTTTCCCGGTTATTCCGATAACCATAACGCTTACATCCGATAAATCAGAACTAAGTGCCTGTTTCAAGTCTCTCTGCATCTGATACACCGTTTGAAACTCGGTTTTTTTATCCATCTGCTTATCGTCAAAATACAGGCGGAACGCCCAGCTGGAATCAATGGAGGATGCCACCTTCATTAATGTCTCATGGCAGTCATTAAACTCCTTTTCTACCTGCTGGAACACTCTTTCCTGGGACTTCCCATATGTATCAATAAATATATTTTCAGACAGATGAATGACAAATGCCGATACAGCAAACGAAACAAAAATAATGCCAAGAATCACCGTACATAATATTTTAACCACCGTACTATTCAGATGCAGTTTCTTCATTATGGATCTCACCTCTCCTGTCTGTGGCTCCGCCGCCATGTGGACGGTGTATCACCCGTAACTTTTTTAAAGACCCTGCAGAAGTAACTTGGATCTGAATACCCCACTTCATTGCTTACCTGGAATATACTCAGGTCTTTTTCCCGCAGAAGCCTGCATGACTGTTTGATCCGGATACTGTTGACATATTCACTGAACCCCGCTTCCATATGCTGGTTGAAATAAGCTGACAGGTAATAATAATTAAAATTAAATACCTTTGCAATTTCCGCCAGGTCCAGATCCTGAGTATAGTTCTGGGCTATATATTGCAGAATCTGCCGGATGCGGTAATCGTCTTCCTGGGTTCCTTCTTCCAGTTCCCGATCCAATTCCTGCCGGATCTCCTCTAAAGCACTGCTAAACTCCTCCACATATACCGTATTGTCTATCTGTTTGAAATAACGGTAACGCAGCTCTTCTTTTCTGTTTCGGCTCATATCCATTGCATCAATCAGGCTGAAAATCATATTTTTAATCTGATTCTTAAACCGGAATTCCTCCATACAGGCCTTCATGCCTTCGCCCGCATAGACATACAGTAGATCCAGGGCTTCCCGGTATCTTTTTTCATCCAGATATTTAGAAAACCAGTTAAAGTCAAACTTAGGCTGCTGGCCTGTCACCTTTTTTTCTTCTATAATACGTAAACTCTTACCCTGATAATAGAAAGCTTTATCTATCTCCGGTAATATAACCCCCTCATAGACTTCCTTAATCATGGAACGGGTGGAAAATTCCTGGCTTAAAACCCCATAGATCCGGCTTTGGAAAACCATCATCTGTCTGGTCATCTTATCCATAAATTCTACTACCTCATCCCGGTCCCCTGCCCTGAAATTAAGTATCACACAGAGAATTTCCTCACGAAGCAGCACCGCAATATAAGCACATTTGCAGTCCTTCATGTAATCCATTATTTTTTCGTATAATATAGAAGAGATGTCCTGTTCCTTCATATTACGCTTACGGATACACATTCCAAAAACCCGGTAAAAGGTATAAGGAAAACGCTCTACAATCTCCGGGCCGGCAAATTCCTTCGACCTTCCCATAAGATAACCTTCCAGGCTTTTCTCAAGACTAATTCCATCTTCTTTCATAAGAACCATACCCGGGATCCGCAATGCGGTTGTCTTTAAAATTCCCAGCAACTCCTGTGGGTTCAGTGTCGGTTTCAGGACATAATCCACAGCCCCGTTTTGCAGAGCTCCTTTTACATAATTAAAGTTATCATAGCTGCTTAAAATAATAATCTGTATTTCAGGATAAATTTTTTGTACTACCTTGGAAAAATCAACCCCATCCATTTGCGGCATTACAATATCACATAATACAATATGTGGATGAAGACTTGCCAGCAGTTCCAGTCCCTCTTTGCCATTTGCAGCTTCCCCCACAATCTGAAAGCCCTGCCTTTCCCAATCCAGCATATGCTTAATACCCTGACGCATAATATATTCATCGTCTATAATTAAGATTTTGCAATAATCATTCACACTCTTTCCCCCTGTAAATGATAGCTCCCTCTCTAAAGTGTGTTTTAATATTCCTTTCTGACAGCTGTGCGTCACAGTTTGTGGGAGATTTGTACCGGATGAAGGGCACGTAGCGGGCTACGTAACCTGAACCCGGGGCAAATATGCCGCAAAGTGGGGCGTGCAGCTGGCGGGAATGAATTTTCAAACACGCTCTAGGGAGGGCGCTATCATATTTATTAAAAACAAACTATTTAGTTTTAGTATAATATATTTAACCTGAAAAATGAATATATATTTATCATTTGATATAATCTGAAGGAGAATTAGAAATTACCTGATCATCCTTTTACCGAACCCTGCATACCTGCAACAAACTGTTTCTGCATTAGGAAGAAGATCAACGCGGCAGGTATCGTTGCAATAACAACTGCAGTCATTATCATTCCGTAATCAGGTGTATAAGAAGACCCCATTGCAGAAATGATCAGCGGCAGAGTTCTGTTCTCGCCTTTTAACGCAATCAATGGCCACAGATAGTTATTCCAGCTGGACATAAAGGTTACTACTACTGCAGCTGCATAAGTAGATTTCATGGTTGGCATATAAATTTTTGTAAAGATTCCCATTTCACCTAAACCATCAATTCTGGCTGCTTCCACAAGTTCTTTTGGAAATGTCTTGGTATTCTGGCGGAAAAAGAAAATCAGGAAAGCCGTAGCCACTGCAATTACTATAACCGAACCCGATGTATTAAGTGCCAGGAATTTCAATATGGGAATATTCTTAAAGTTTGAAAATAAACGGAATAACGGAACCATAAGTGCTGCAAAAGGAACCATCATGGATAAAAGGATAAAGTTAAAGATTCTGTCTCTTCCTTTTGTTCTGTATATCTCAAAAGCATATCCCGCCGCAGACGATACTACCATTGCAATGGCAGTTGTCAATACTGCAATTATGAGGGAGTTTTTAAAAGATGTCAAATAATTTAAATCTGATTGAAGTACCGATTTTAAATTCTCGAAAAAATAAGATCCCGGAAGCAATGTTCCTTTTGTAACATCCACAGATTTATTTGTTGCTGCTATAATCATCCAAAAGAATGGAAAAATGGATACTACAGACAAAATACTGAGAATTACATATTCCAAACCTCTTATTACCTTTGATCTTGTACTCATTCTTTATCGTCACCTACTTTCATCTGAATAATGGATAAGATTACAATTAATAATACAATTACATAAGATACAGCCGCAGCATAACCAAAATTAGGCTGATACTTAAACAACAGATTATAGATGTACTGTGAAATGGTAATCGTGGCATTTGCCGGACCGCCGTTTGTAATATTTACCGTTTCATCAAAGAGCTGCAGCGTACCAATTGTAGAGTTAATGGTTGTAAACAAAATAATTGGTTTGAGCATCGGCAGCGTTATGGATTTAAATTTCTGAAAACCGCCTGCACCATCAATTGATGCTGCTTCATAAATGGAATCGTCTATCCCCTGAAGGCCCGACAGATAGAATACCATATTATAACCGGTCCATCTCCAGGTAATGGCAATGATAATCAGTACCTTTGCAAATACCGGATGCGTAATCCATGATATAGGCTCTGATATAAAGTTCAGATTCATCAGCATAATATTGACAAATCCGTCTGTTGCAAACAAACTTTTAAATATTATGGAATATGCTACCAGGGAAGTAACACAGGGAAGGAAAATTGCGGTTCTGAAAAAGCCTCTTCCTTTTAATTTTTTATCATTTAACATTGACGAAATCACCAGAGCCAGAATAATCATAACCGGCACTTGAATGACCAGATACATCACTGTATTACACAGTGCTTTTACAAATGTAGAGTCTGTCAGAAGCCGTTTATAATTCGCCGCCCCTGCAAATCTTAAATTATTTCCCATTCCAGTCTGCATCGAAGTAATAAATGCCTGCACCATTGGATAGAAAACAAATGCCACTATTAGAATTACGCTGGGAATAATAAATGCCCAGGATCTTCTGTCAATTTTTTTCTTCATGACCTTCTACCTTCCTGAAAATGGGGTGCTGAACAATGCAGCACCCCATTTACCTTCTTTATTATTGTGCTACTGCTGCTTCTGCCTGAGTCTGGTAATCAGACAATGTGGAATCTATATCAGCTCCTGATACAATAGCCTGAAGTGCTTCTGTCATAATGTCTTCCAGCGCATATGTATGCAGTCCGTAATTAACAGATGGAACTTCCTGTGTCCATTTGGAGAAATCTTTGAAGATTTCCTGTCCGCCGAAGAAATCACTTCCCTTTGCGTAATTCTCTGCTGACTCTGCAGCATTTAAAGTACTAACCAGGGTAATATCGGTAGCCAGCTGATTCATTAAATCTACATTTGATGCAAATGTTTCTTTCAGGAAATCTTTTGCTGCCTGCTCATTTCCTACATTTTTCAGTACATACCAGCCTGCGCCGCCGATAGAAGAAGCATTAACAGAATCCGCATTTGCATCCATTTTCGGGAATGGAGCAACTGCCCATTTACCGCTCTGATCTTCTCCCTTTTGTATGGAAGGAGCAATCCAGCATCCGGTTACTACGGAAGCAACTTCTCCGTTATTGAAAGATCCTACGAACTGATCCCAATCTGCTGTCTGTTTTGTGATACCTGCTTCAACCAGTTTCTTATATACTCCAATTGCATCCTTTAAACCTTTGTTATCCTTAAAATCCACTTTGCCGTCAGCATCTGTATACCAGGTGCCTGCGCTCTGCATCATCATACGGATCTGTCCAATATCACTTGGATCGATGGTACACATATCAACACCGCATTTTTCTTTTACTGCTTTACCGATTTCAATATATTTATCCCAGGTAAGATTCTGCATATCTTCCTTTGTATAACCAGCCTGCTCAATCAGGTCTGTACGGTAGAAGGTGGCAGCAACACCGGAATCAAATGGTATGCCAAGCATTTTACCATCCATCTGGTTTACGCCTGTTTTATATGCAGCAAAGTCTTCAGGACTTGCAACATCTGTCAGGTCTGCAAATTCATCCGGATAGGATGTCAGATAACCCTGAATCTTGTAATCCTCAATCAGCACGATATCAGGAAGTCCGTCGTAAGTTCCTGCTGAAAGGCTGGTGTTAAGCTGTGCTACAATGTCATCCTGCGCCATGGTTACAACTTCAACCTCTGCATTCGGATGGCTTTTCTGATAAATTTCCTTTGCCTGGTTTGCAGCCACAATGTTAAATGACTCGTCCCATGCCCATATTGTAATTTTACTTTCTTCTCCTGATGCAGCCTGGGTATCGCCAGCCGTCTCACCTGCAGTCTCCGTATCATTTGCTGCTTCTGTTGTAGCTGCTGCTGTCTGTGCTGTTGTTTCCTCCGGTGCAGATGTACCTGCATCCGTGCTCTTTGTTTCTGATCCGCTTCCTGAGCATGCAGCCAGACTGATTACCATCGTTCCTGCTAATAATGCTGCTAAAACTTTCTTCTTCATTTCATATCCTCCTGATTTAATTTGGTTTGTTTGTCTTTGTTTATGTTAGTATTTTAGCATAGGAAATTTGAGAAGCCATAGTATTAACTTTATATGAATTTTCAAATTTTTAAGTTAATTTCATATATTCTTGCACTTTTTTGTGATATCTGGACTTTTTTGGACTATCTAAAGATTTTCTAAACCGTACCTCACTTACATAGACGATACCACCACCGAGGTGTATAATAGGAAATAAATGGCCTTACCTGTATGCATATTAGAGAAATCAGAATTATATATATTGGATCGAAACAGAATCGTATATAAATGTATGTGATGAGATGAGAGGGGATTGTCAAATGAAAAAAAATTATGCTGTTTTACTGACGCTGTGCCTCTGTATGACCGCTGTGAACGGCTGCAGCACTTTTTCCGGCGAGGCATTGGAGACAGCATCCGTGGAGTCTGCGAAAGATGTGCTGTCGTCTACGGGTGATGCCGAGTCTTTGAAAGATGCCGAGTCCTCGAAAGATGCCAAGTTCACGGAAGCTTCAGAGATTTTTGAAATTAAAGAAGCTCAGGTAAATACAAATAATGAAAATATAAAATCTGACGGGAATCGCGAGAGCAGTGAAGACAATGACAAAGAATCCGAAACCATTGATTCCATGCCTTCTAATATTCTGGACTCTTATTATTCAGCGCAAAGCACCCCGGTATTTGAATACTTTCAGCATAGAAAAATCCAAAAATTTCTTGCTATGTGGGTAGATGCTCAAACAGGAAATATGGATGACATGGAATGGAAATTTGATAACTTTACCGAATACACAGTACTAAATCATGAAATGGAACCAATCCGGCCGGATCAGCAATTATACTGCTGTACTTTTTCAAACGGGGCTGACCAAAGTGGTTATGTTGTATTTTCCTATGATGAAAAGGGTCCCAGTATTCAAAATTATGGTGTAACCGAAACCTCACCGTATCTGTATGATTTAAAAGCAAATGCTGCTGCGATCCTGAGGAGCCTGAAAGAGACTGACCTGGATTTATCCACTGCTGAAGCCGCCCGCTTATCCTGGTTTGACGAGGCAAATAAGCGCAGTGACCAGGCTATTTTATTTACGGATGCAAAAGGCGGCAGTTATTTATGCGAATTTGGTGATTCAGAATTTCTTTTACTGGATTTGAATTAAACCGCTAAGAGTTTTTTTACTATGGAGGAGGAATACTATGAAAAAAGAATCCAACGACCACCGTGTAAGGATTACAAAGCTTTTAATCCGAAGATCTTTTACGGATCTGCTGAAAACAAAACCGATACAGAGTATTTCCGTAAAAGAACTCAGCGACCGTGCCGGCATTAACCGCGGAACTTTTTATACTCATTACCAGGATATCTATGCTCTATTGGAAGAAATTGAAAATGAAATGCTGATTGAATTTTCACAGGCACTGGAACCGCTGCTTAACGACAGCACCAAAAAAGGGAATCTTGCTGATATTTGTAATGGAATCTTTTACTGTCTCAAGAAAAACTCCGATATGTGTACATTTATGGTGGGGGATTATAACGATAAAGAGCTGATGTCAAAACTGTTAAATACCGGAAAGGAATTTTGTATCAATACCTACCACAGCCTGTTTCCAAAAGCAACAATTAAGCAGATTGAGTACTTTTATTCCTTTGTCAGTACAGGCTGTATCGGTCTGATTCGAAAATGGATAGAGGAAGGTATGATCCTTCCTACAGAAGAAATTGCCAGAATGACTGAAAATATGATTATGAGCGGAATCGGATTTCTGGAAAATCCGCTTTAATGGTGCAATATCTAACGATCTACTGCTTATCCGTGATATCGGCTTCTTTGATCATTGCCAGAATATTTTCCGGCGGAATAATATCTACCATTGTATTGCAGGTGGAGAGAATGAATCCTCCTCCGGGACTTGCAATCTCAATGGTCTTTCGAACTTCCGCCCGGACTTCCTCCACGGTGCCAAAGCACATGATATAATCCAGGTCAATATTCCCCCACAGACAAAGACGGTCCCCGTATTTTTTCTTAATTTCACCAATATCCATTCCGGCTGATGGCTGAAGGGACTGAATACCGTCGAATCCACATTCCACCAGTTTATCCATTACACTGTTCAGGTTACCATCGCTGTGAAGAAAAACCGGTGTATCTTTATATTCTTTGATTTCCCGTATCATCTGTTTATAGAATGGATATACATTTTCTTCCATAACGTAAGGCGGCAGAAAAACTCCGGTATTAAATGCCATATCATCTGCGATCAATATAGCATCTGCTCCTTTGTCCAGAAATAACTTTGCCTTTTTAATCTCAAATGCGATTACCCTTTCCGTTAACAAATGAGTTTCATTCGGATAAGTAATACAGTTGACCATATAATCCTCCATAGGATACATTTCATTCAGCATGGAGATTGGTCCGCCAATCTGGGCAAAAACGAAGAAATCTGTTTCATTTACGTATCTTTCCAGCAGAGCTCCCGTTACCTTTGTAATATCCGGCTCCTGATAATCCCAGACATCTTCGATATCCACAGGCGGATCCAGAAGACGTTTGCTTTCCTCTCCCTCTAAGAAGGTCTGTCCATACACACTCTGTATGATTTTCTTTCCATCTGCAGCTTTTCCAATCTCCCATTCCGGCCAGTCTCCTACATTTATAATATCCATGTGCAATAACTCCCGTACTTTACAATCTCTTTCAAAATGCTGATAATCCGTGGAATAATCCTTTCCCAGTAGCTTGTTTGCTATCTGAGGCTGAATATATAATTCCCCTTTTGGCACTCTGTCACTTTCCATATGGCGGATTGCCGCCCATACCCGTTCTTTTTTTGTCATTGTATAATCTCCTTTTCTGTTCCTCCGCCTTGCAGTTCGATAGACATCCTGTTGTTTTTTGCCAGCCGTGCGTCAGACTTTGTGGGAATCAATATTTGAAATATGCTTTTGAAAAGCGGATGCAGATATTGCACTGCATCCACATAATAATAGCTGTTTCTATTCTCTTATCGGATCTTTACGCTTTTAACACTGCTGTAATTCTTGGAATAATAGCGTTTACCCGCTGAGTCTTTTATATAAGCCCTAACTTTTACATAATAAGTCTTTTTGCGTTTCAGCCCTTTTATTACTGTTGATGATTTCTTTCCTTTTCCTTCAGACACATAAACCGTTTTAGTCTTTTTAAATGCCTTGTCGGATGCATAACGTATCTGGTATCCGTCTGCTTTCTTTACGTTTGTTATGGTAAGTGTACAAGTCTTTGCCTTTTTGCTGGCGGCAGATACTTTTTTCACGATATCCGGCTTTGATACCTTTTTCCACTGTGCATACAGGTTTATGGTTTCCCCGTTTATACTTGTCAGGTTCTTGACCGTCTTTTGGTTTGCGTATGACTTTCCTTTACCATTTTTCTTTGTATTCCACCCTTTTAATACATAGCCGGACTTCTTAAAACGGTTTGCCTTTAACTTTGTGCTCTTGTCATAGGTAACCATCTGTCTTCCCATGCTTCCCTTTCCTCCGTTTTTCTGAAAGGAAATTAGGTAGGTATTTGCTTTATACCGTGCTGTTATGACCAGATTTTGTGTTACATTTCCGTAGGAACTACTCCATCCGTTGAAGGTATATCCCCCTCTGGACGGTGCATTTGGAGCCTTTGCCGCGCCATGATTTGATACCGCCTGGCGGCTTAGTACTTTTCCGTCATAGCTTTGAAAAACTACCTGGTATACCGCTTCGGTTGCCGGTTCTGTCTCCGTTCCCGGCTCTGTTTCCGTTCCTGGTTCTGTCTCCGTTCCCAGCTCTGTCTCCGTCCCCGGCTCTGTTTCTGTCCCTGGCTCTGTTTCCGTCCCTGGCTCTGTTTCTGTCCCTGGCTCTGTTTCCGTTCCCGGCTCTGTTTCTGTCCCCGGCTCTGTTTCCGTTCCCGGTTCTGTTTCCGTTCCCGGTTCTGTTTCCGTCCCCGGCTCCGTCTCTGTACCCGGCTCCGTTTCCGTTCCCGGTTCACTGATTTCTTCCAGTTCTCCAATACCTGCATCCAGCTCGTCTACTGCTTCCTGGAGCAGTATCTGATCCTTAACCGTAAGTGCTTTATTCTCTAAAAGCTTCTGCGCTTCTGCAAGTGCATTTTTAAGCCTCTTTGCTGACTCTTTGGTGTAGAGTTCAAAATCAATGTGCAGCACTTCCTGTACTTTCTGCTCCAGAGCGGTCTTATCTGCCGGTCTTAGTACCAGATTTTTTATGGCTTCTTCCAGCTGCTTTTGCATAGCATCCACCAAAGTCTGGTCCTTTTTGGTTAAGTCTTCCCTGCCCAGCAGAATCTCCGCCTTATCCAGAACATCTTTCAGGCTCTTTAGCGATTCTTCTGTATAATCGGTATCTTGTTCTTTTTCTCTTCCTTCGTCGTATACGCCCTGCAGCTTTGTTAAGTCCACCGGTTTCTCCGGCTCCTGCTCTGCGAAACCAATGATTCTGATGTTGTCAAACAGTGCATAATTATTTTCTTTGCTGCCTGTGGAAAATCCCAGGTGGAGTCCGCCTCCTCCCTGCAATCCGCTTACTGCTCCTTTTGCCATCCAGCCCGCAGGTTCCTGGCTTCCGTCCTTCCAGACTTTCACTGCCATCTCACTTCCTGAGGTATATGCCTTCATATGGTACCAGCTTCCGGGTCTTAGGCTGATCTTTTTGTTTTCCAGCCTTGCCGCTTCCTTTGCATTACCATTTACATTCTGCTGAAGGAGGATTCCCCCGTATCCCGGAATGACTGGGTATACATGCATATTGTCCGGGTTGAAGGACTGGTAATAGTTACTTACATAAAGACCTTCAATTCCACCCAGTTCTTCCTGGTATTTGAAATCCAACGTCATCACGGTACCATCCCAGCTGTCCTGCTTTGTCATACGAACTGCCGTATTCTTCTTTCCCTGTATTTTCAGAGCATTTCCACTTTGGGACTGATCGGTTACAATCAGGAATTGTTCCGGGTTTGTCAGCTGATATCCTATTTCATCCGGATCGGTAAACATTCCTTCACCGTATTTGTCAAAATTCTCTTCAAAGATAACCTCTCCCTGAACTACATTTCCGGTTACTTCCTTTGGTTCTTCTTTGTTGCCCGCGCGGTCGTATGCATAAAACGTAAGCTTAAATGCGCCTTCTTTGGAAATTTCAACAGGCTTTGTATAATCCTGTAACTCTCCTCCATCTATCTGGCAGCGGATTCCCGCAACTCCCGAAGAGCTGTCCTCAGACTTTAATTCAATTCTTGCCTGATTAATATATTCGCCTGACTCTGTCTTTTCACCGGTTACTTCCGCTTTCGTTACAGGAGCTTCCAGATCCTGTCCTAGATCTTCTGTTACACCTTCCTCAGCCGTGGTAACCAGAAGATTGTCAAAACTGGAAAACGCTGTATTTTCACCGGATGAATCGGAATACTGTAAAAAGATTCCGCCTTTTTTTAACCCTCCAAAGTTTGCACTTCCTGTCCACTCAGTAGGTTCCTTTTCTCCCCGCTTCCACATTCTGACCAGCAGGTTATCCCCTGTCATTTCCATTTTTATGGAATACCAGATCCCCACCTCATAACTGAAGTTTGTATCACCATGTTCGGAATATCCATTGTTCAAATAGCGTTGATAGAAAATACCATTTCGGAAATGAGGAAGCAGATTTGCCAGATACCTGTTTTCCTTATTCTGATACCGTGGTGAAATATAGATACCGCCATAATCTTTTGTATCCGAATCAAACCGGTAATCAAAAGAAATCTTTACGTTTTCCCAGTCTGCGTCTTTTGTAAGATAAGTATCAGTACCATCTGAATTCATTTTGAGAATCTTGTTTCCATCCTCCTCTGCAACACTAATACGGTCATGCAGATAAGAATATTTTTCTACGGCATTCTGCTGGTTATTTAACTTTCCGCTGGTATACTCTTCGAAGTCATCTCCAAACAGTTCCTTTTCCCCACCAAATACGATAAGTTTTTTATCCTTATTGGTTTGGGTTTTATCCGCTGCTTCCACATAAATGCTCCCGCTTGAAACACCGCCGGGAACCAGGAATACTATTTTATTTTTTTCCCAGCTGACCAGATAAGGCGAATCTCCTGTCACAGATATTTCTCCATCCGGTCCTGTCATGATAACTTTACCCGTTTCATCCCCAAAATAGCCCTGCAGGATAACCCGGTCCCCGGCCTTTATATAGTCCGGTGCAGTTACTGTGTCCAGTTCCTTTGGACGTATATTTTCATATGTTTTCTCGATACCGATCTGTTCAGCAAGTTCGTGGGGATAAGCATCACTTTCCGGTGCGGTATTCCAATAATTTTCTTTGAATTCCGGCTGATCCATCCGGTGTCCCCAGGTGAATTCTCTTATATTATAAAAGCAGGTATATGGTGTATCATAACTGATGTTTCCCTCAACCTTCATACCGCCGCTTCCCTCATCCAGATATAAACCTCCCGGCCAGCTGGACATGTTATGGATGCTGTTGTAAGAAATACTGCTGCCCGGCATGTCTCCCAGGGTATAAATACCTCCTCCGTCATGCATCTTCGTCATACAATATCCCACGTCGTTGTACTCAATAATATTATTTCTGGACACAGCCGCATCACCCAGTGGAAATACAGGGTAATAATCCGGCGTAATCTCACCTGCTTCCGTAGATTCCGTCCTGCCTGTCTGATCCCAGAAGCCCCAGCCCCAGCCTACGGAAATTCCTGAGTATGCCACATTTTTAATGGTGTTATGTGTAATCACGGTTCCATCTGTATAGCCTGCCAATACCGCTATGCTGCCTTTGTATTCTGTTCCGATTCGATTAAAGTAACAGTTGGTAACCACGTTGTCTTTTACAATACTCCTCTCATCATGAGGCGACTGCTCTGGATTATCGGCGTGCTTCTGCATTGCCTCTTTGATCTCTTCCAAGGTGGCATTATCATCAAGTTCAACAGGATGTGCATCGTTGATGTTCACTCCGCCGATCAGCACTCCGCCCCCGGATATATCCTGGAATACACACTTTTCAACCACATTATTTTCAGATCCTTTTAACAGACTGATTGCCCCGGAACCAATATTTTGAAAATGACAGCCGGAAAATGTAATATTTTTACTCATTCTCGTCTCTATCGCTGCCTGAGGTGTCAGGGAATAACCATGCATATTTTCTGTCTCTTCCGGATTGTGGGCAAAATTTGCCTGCTGGTCCGGCCATCCATACAGACTTGGATACAGCCAGGTATTATATTCAAAAGAAAGACCGTCAAAGGTGATATCTTTTACTTTACGGTCTGGATCTCCCTGCACGGTGATAAACTGCTCGGTACTTGGAACTATTACCTCTGCAAGATCCATATTCTGCCCTTCTTTTGGCATATAGTAAATGGTCTTATCTGTTTTATCAAAATACCACTCTCCCGGCTCGTCCAGTAGTTCATAAGCATTCTCAATGTAGCTTGGAACATCAGCATGAACCTGGTTTCCGCCTGCGATCTGGTTTAGTCGAAAGGAATTCCAGTCCATTTCAATGTAGATTTCATTATCCCCCATCGACTTAATAGACTCAATCGGTGAGATCCGGTGTACCCAGAGAATGTCGTATACAAATTCAATGTCCTGTATGTTTTTCCAGTTTATCATATCAGTGGCATTGCTCTTATATCCACGGTACGCCTTGTGGGTTCCGCTATACGTGGTATAATTTTCGTATTCTCCGGCTCTTTCTATACTTCCGGGAACCTGACCTTTGGCCTTGACCGCCATTTCTCCGTTCACGTAAAGCTCCCTGGTATTTTCCACTCCCGAAGCCTGCGCCTTCATCAGGCCCGGACGCTTGGGATCCTGTGCATCCGTCCATCCGGTTACTTCTTTGCCCGAGGTAAATACCGGTTTGCTTCCTTCCATAGCTTTATAAATTACCTGATACCCATTGGTGCCGGAATCTTCATATTGAAACGGCACCTCACGATCCATAAAGTAATCGCCTTCATCAAAATACACCAGTATATCACCGGTCATATCCTGATTCATTAATCTTACTTTTTCTCTTGCCTGATCCATAGATCCAAGCGGGTTATCTCTCTCACCGCTTCCCTGTGCACTGCCTGATGGAGATACATAAATCTCAGCCATAACCGGATCATTCAAACTCTCTTCTTTGGCATATCCTACATCATACACTGACAAAGCACTTACTATTAATGATGCTGCAAGCACTGCAGCCATTGCTCTACTCCTCATACCTTTTCCCATATCTTTTCCCATACCCCTTCTTATGCTCCAGGAACATATCTAAAATAACGAAACACGTCTGCAGACATTTGCTGCAAATTGCTTCCTTCATTTTTTAGACACACTCTGATGAAGCTTCGTAAATTGTTTACAAAACAGCTTTATGGAATAGTCGTAATCAGCACCTGGCAGTTTCCTCTGATTTCAAATCACACTGCAGATGCTGTAATAAACAGGCTGTCTAATTTCTGGCCTCTCATCGTCCGGGAGAACCTGTATGGACAGGTTCTCCCTTGCATCGATGAATTTAATCAGTACCGGTAATCCCGGAACTGCCGTCTGCATTGCAGAATTTGATACTTTCCTTACTTTCTTATTACAACGGTTTTACTCTGTCCTTTATTTGCCATCAGTTTCTTGTATGCTCTCAGTTTAGAAGAAGGCACCCGGATAACTGCTCTTTTATGAATGTTCTTAAATGTATTTTTATATACCTTATTCAATACTTTGGATTTCACAGTAATGCTTTTCAGTTGCTTGGCGCCTGAAAAAGCATAACTATGGATTACTTTTACATTCTTGTCAATTATCACGGAAGTTAACTTCTTATTATTCTTAAATGCTTCTTTTCCAATCTCCGTTACTTTATAACTGTAATTTCCAATCTTAACTGTAGACAGAACCCTGGCTTTTTTTAAGCTTTTCTTCACCGGCTTTAAGAATCTTACTGTCCCCGATTTTACAGATGAATTTAAAACTCTGTACTGGTAATCTCCCACTGTATAGATCTTTCCTTTTTTTGCTGCGATTACGAATGTCTTTGTAATGCTGCCTTTATAGCCGCCTTTTCCAGTGAGAATGAGCTGGGCATTTCCTGGGTTTACATTGTTTTTATAGGAAATGGTATAATCGGTTCCTTCTTTTAACACTTTGCTTCCATATTTAACTGTTACCGACGGTTTCAATGCTTTTCCAGTATGTGTCTGACGTGAAATGCTGCTGACTGCCAGTTTTGACACATCAATCGGCTGGGGAACTGTCACATCCGGTTTCTTAACAAGCCCTTTTATAGCAGTATCCAGCACTCTTGCTGCCCGGTCAACTTCCTCCTGTGATGCATCTGCGGCAAGCCCGATGGCAGACTGCAAAGCATTTTTAAATACTCTTACACTGTCATCTGTATACTTTTGTAATTCAGCATCTGTAAACGCCCTTGCCCTTTGAATCAATGTGTTCAGCTGATCTCTCACAACCGGTGGCTTTTCCGTAAGCCCTTTTATTGCTGCATCCAGTGCTTGTGCTGCTGCATCTACTTCCGGCTGGAACGCATCTTCTGAGAGTCTTACTGCTGCATCCAGGGCATTTTTAAATGCCTTTACACTATCATCCGTATATTTCTTCAGTTCGTCATCTGTAATTGCACATGCCTGTTCGATCAGCTGGTCCAACTGATTCCTGGATACCGGTTCTCTCTGAAGCGATGCATAGATGCTCTTTGTGATTTCACCGTTTACTTCCAGTGTACCTGTCAAATCCATGTATCCCTCTGCAGAAACGGTATAAGTGTAAAAACCTCCGGGCAATAAATAACTTCCATCCGCTTCCGGTTGGTTATCTGTTATGGAAACTGTTGCATTCTGTGGCTCTGCTTCAAAAATGACTCTGGTTACTTCTGAACTTGTCTCAAATCCTCTGACTTCAACATTATCTATGTATGCAGCATTTTCACCTGCTTTGCCTGAGAAGGAGAAGTAGAGGCCCCCGCCGCCGCTCAATCCGCTAACGTCACGTTCTGCCATCCAGTTTTCCGGCTCTTCGGCATCCCTGGTCCAGATTTTAATTGCCATATGATCATCGGATGTCTGCATTTTTACCTTGTACCATGTATCTGCCTGTAACGGGTAATCATCATTACTGATTCCAGTTATATTGTTTGCATTTCCATTTACATTCTGCTGCAGGAGAATACCGCCCCAGCCTGGCAGCATTGGATATGCGTACATGCTGTCCGGACTCAGATTTTGGAAGTAGTTGCTTGGATAAAGACCTTCCAGGCCGCCCAACGGATTCTGAAACTTATAATCAAAGGTCATCACCGTACTTGCCCAATTCGCCTTGTGCATTAGTCTCACATCCTGGCCAATTCCGTTTAGTTTTAAAAGCTTTCCTGATTCCTGTTCTTCAATTTCAATTGCATCCCCATTAATAGTGGTATATTCTTTTGTATTCAGATCGGTAAGTGTACCGTCATCATACGCCTCAAAATTGTCTTCAAAAATGATCTCACCTGGCTGTAAATCCACCGTAAAACGGATTGTTCTGGTTTTTTCTATATTTCCTGCTCTGTCTACTGCACGGTAAGACAATACATAGTCACCGTTTGTTCCAAATAAAAGTGGTTCTGTATAGGAAGTATATTCACCGTCATCCAGCCGGTACTCTATATCAGCTACGCCTGAATCGCTATCCTCTGCAAACAGAACTGCCTGAACCTGACTGTTATAAGTTCCTTTACCCTCCATATTCCGGTTTCCGGAAAGGGAAGCGGTTGTTACAGGTGATGTTCGGTCAGCTGACACATCTTCTGTTACGCCGGCCTGATATCCATTCACACTCAGGTTATCAATGCTTGCCTTCTCCCCGTCTCTTAAACTGGTCAGCTGTACCAGAAGTCCGCCTTTATCCACACCGGAGAATGTTGTGGTAGAATTCCATAATGAGGGTTCCGGCTTTCCTTTTTCCCATACTTTTACTTTCATTTCCTGTCCAACAATGGCAATTTTGGTACTGTACCAGGTACCAACATGATAGCTGTATTTTCCACCGCCGCCAGGTCCGTTCAGATTGCCATCTACATACTGCTGGTAACCCAGACCATTACTGTAATTAGGTGTTAGCAGAACCAGATATTTGTTGCCGTGATCTTTGAATCTGGGAGAAAGGAAGAATCCTCCAAAATCCTGTGGATTCACATCATATCTCAAGTCCATGGATAGCATAACATCCTGCCAGTCCGCTTCTTTTTCAAGTCGGGCATCGGAGCCGCCTGACTTATTAATACGCAGAAACTGCGTTCCGTCCTCATTTTCCTCTACATAAGCGCTGTCCATAATGGCTGTATAGCGGTTTACAGCAGATTCCTGATCCGCTAATTTACCTGTATCATAATTCTCAAAGTCATCTTTAAACAGTTCTTCTGAAAAATTACCTACATTAATTTTCTTTGCATTACTTTGAATTCCCTCGGCACTTTCAATATAAACGTTACCGCTTACAACACCTCCCGGCATACGCAAAAGAATTTTTTTAGCTGTCCAGCTGATGATATTACCGGACTGGGCATCCAGATATACCGGACCATCAGCTCCATTCAATACCACTTTTCCGGTTTCTTTACCAAAGTTTCCCTCCAGCATCACTTTATCCCCGGATGAAATAAATTCCGGTGCTGTAAGTTTATTTAACTCAATTGGAATAATGATTTCTCCGCCATCTTCCTGTACTCCGGCATTTGCTGCAATCTCCACGGGATAACGGTCGTTGTCCGGTGATACTCCATAATAATTATTGCCGCCATCTACATAATGATCAGCCTTGTATCCATAGGTATGCTCACGCACATTATGATTCAGATCTACCTGTACATTATATGTAATATTCTGATCTACGGTCATTCCGCCGCTGCCCTCATCCAGGTAAATACCTCCCGGCCAGCCTACATTATCGTGGATCAAATTGCCTTTAATGCTGCTGCCCGGCATATCCCCAAGCGTGTAAATACCGGCTCCATCATGAAGCTTCATCATACACTGGGAGATATCATTATTATCAATTACATTATTCTGGGAAACCGCTGCATCTCCAAGTGGAAATACCGGATATGCCGCAGGAGTTTCATTATCCGGCGTGCCGTCCGGTTTATAACGTCCGCCCTGATCCCAGAACCCCCAGCCCCAGCCTACGGAAATACCGGAATAAGCCACGTCACGAATTGTATTATTCCTAATAACGGTTCCATCCGTATAGCCTGCCACAACTGCAATGCTTCCCTTATATTCTGTACCGATTCCGTTAAAGTAATTATTCGAGATAGTATTGTCTTTTACAATCAAACGTTCATCATGAGGTGTTTTGTTTTTAATATGATTTTCAATGGTATCCCCCGGCATTAAAGGATGTGCTTCAGTAATACTGACACCTCCTACGAGTACCCCGCCTGCCGATATATCTTTAAATACACTATTTTTAACTGTATTGCCTACAGAACCATCCAGCATATTGATTCCGGCTGATCCCAGATTCTGAAACGTACAGCGGTCAAAAGTAATTCCCTTTGCCATCTTAGTAACAATTGCCGCTCCCGGTGCCAGAGAATATGCATGCATATTGAAATCTTCTCTTGGGTCATGGGCAAAGTTAGCCTGCTGCTCCGGCCATCCCTTTGCACTGGGATAGAGCCAGGTGTTGTAGGAAAATCCAAAGCCTTCAAAACTGATATCGGATACACTGTCATCCAGACTTCCCTCCAGAGTAATTAAATTTTCCACACTTGGAATAATGGCCTGTGTCTGGCTCATATCCTGTCCTGCTTTTGGCATATAGTAGATCTTCTTTTCCTGGCCGTCAAAGTACCATTCCCCCGGTTCATCCAACAGTTCATAGGCATTTTCCACATAATCAGGTCCTCTGTTAATCTGGACTCCCCCTGCAATCTGCCCGGTTTTAAAGGAATCCCACTCCATTTCAATAAAGCTGTTGCTGTCATCCAGTTTTGTAATTGATTTAACAGGTGAAATCCGGTGTGCCCAGCTGATATCCCAGATAAATTCAATATTGTCGGGATTTCTCCAGTTTAGAATATCTGTATTGGCACAGCGAAAGCCCGTATAAGCATCATGGTTTCCATTGTATGTAGTATACGTGGTTTTCTCTCCGCTACGGACCATTTCACCTTTTATTTTTCCTTTTGCACGGACTGCCATTTCTCCATCCACATAAAACTGTCTGGTATTATCAATGTCCGCATCCGCTGCCAGAAGCCCGGGACGGTTTTCATCATTTGCATCTTCCCACCCGGTAACCTGAAGTCCTGAGGTGAGTACTGCTTTCCCGGCATCTTTTGCTTTGTAAATTATTTTGTGTCCGTTGCTCCCAGAATCTTCCTGATTAAAAGCAACCGTACTGTCCAGAAGATATTCCCCGTCATCAAAATAAACAACGATATCTCCGGTCATATTGTCATTTAATCCCTGTACCGCCTGTTTTGCCTCTTCCATACTTGCAAAGGGCTTTTCCTCCGACCCGTTTCCTGTTCCAGGCTCTGTACCCGCTGATACATAGATCTCAGCCATTACCTGGCTGCTGCTGTTTACATCTGCCTGCTCTGCCATTGCAACTCCCGGAACAGAACTTACTAACATTGCTGCAGATAACAGACTTGCTACTAACTTTTTCCTCATAAGCTTTTTCTCCTTTTTCATAACTTTGATTATTTTCATGGAATAGTCGTAATCAGCACCTGGCAGTTTCCTTTGATTTCAAATCGCCCTGAAGATGCTGTAATAAACAGGCTGTCACCCTTTAAAAATGAAATTTCTTCTCCATTCTTAATAACGCCGTTTCCCTCAATAACTAAAATATGTACAAATGTACTTCCATCTGTTTCTCCACTCATCTCTTTCATTACCTTCCCATCCAGAGTGAGCTTGTCTACCATAAAATATTTACAGCTGCCAAGATGAGGTTCGAAATTATCGGAACGCACTTTTGGACTGCGGTTTGTCACAGCCAGAGCCTTCTCAATATGCAGATCTCTTTTTTTACCTTCCGCATCCTTTCTGCCATAGTCATATACACGGTAAGTAACATTTGAATTCTGCTGTATTTCTGCAATTACAATACCCTCACCAATTGCGTGAAGCGTACCGGCTTCAATAAAAAATACATCACCTTTTTCAACAGGAATTTTATTCAGGACATCTAATATAGTTTCCTCCTCAATCCGCTGCCGAAACTCTTCTTTTGAGATTTCCCTGGAAAACCCGTAATACAGATAAGCATCTTCTGTGCAGTCAGCTACGTACCACATCTCCGTCTTTCCATACTGTCCTTCTTTATTCAGGGCATATTCATCGTCCGGGTGAACCTGTATGGACAGATTCTCTCTTGCATCAATGAACTTAATCAGTACTGGGAATCCGTCAAATGCAGCACAACGGTTCCCCAGAACTTTTTTACCCTCCCATTCTATATATTCACTCAGGGTTTTTCCCCTGAATGCACCCCCGGCAATCCGGGAACTGCCGTCTGCATGGCAGGACAGTTCCCAGGACTCAGCAAGAGTCTTTCCGCTGTAATGCTTGTGAAAATCTTTAATCAGCTTATCTCCACCCCAGATGTATTCCTTAAATGCCGGTTCTAATTTTAATATTGACATATTGATACTTTCCTTACTTTCTTATTACAACGGTTTTGCTCTGTCCTTTATTTGCCATCAGTTTCTTGTATGCTCTCATTTTAGAAGATGGCACCCGGATAACCGCTCTTTTATGAATGTTCTTAAATGTATTTTTATATACCTTATTCAATACTTTGGATTTTACAGTAATGCTTTTCAGTTGCTTGGCGCCTGAAAAAGCATAACTATGGATTACTTTTACATTCTTGTCAATTATCACGGAAGTTAACTTCTTATTATTCTTAAATGCTTCTTTTCCAATCTCCGTTACTTTATAACTGTAATTTCCAATCTTAACTGTAGACAGAACCCTGGCTTTTTTTAAGCTTTTCTTCACCGGCTTTAAGAATCTTACTGTCCCCGATTTTACAGATGAATTTAAAACTCTGTACTGGTAATCTCCCACTGTATAGATCTTTCCTTTTTTTGCTGCGATTACGAATGTCTTTGTAATGCTGCCTTTATAGCCGCCTTTTCCAGTGAGTATAAGCTGTGCTTTGCCGGGATTTACATTATTCTTATAGGTAAGGGTATAATCTGTACCTGCCCTTAATACCTTACTTCCATATCTTACTGTTACCGATGGTTTTATGGATCTGCCGGTATGGGTCTGGCGAGCTATGCTGCCTATTGACAGTTTTGATACATCAATTGGCTGCTGAACATTAGTCTCCGGTTTTTTGGTAAGACCTTTGATTGCCGCATCCAGTGCTCTTGCTGCTGCATCTACTTCCGCCTGGGATGCATTTTCAGAAAGTCTTACTGCTGCTTCCAATGCATTTTTAAATACTCTTACACTTTCATCTGTATACAGAAGCAATTGCGCTGCTGTAACTGCACGGGCATTCTGAATCAACACATTCAACTGGTCTCTGTAGACCGGTGGCTTTGCAGTAAGTCCTTTGATTGCTGCATCCAGTGCTTCTGCCGCTGCATCTACTTCCGGCTGGAATGCATCTTCTGAAAGTCTTACTGCTGCTTCCAGGGCATTTTTAAATGCCTTTGCACTATCATCCGTATATTTCTTCAGTTCGGCATCTGTAATTGCACATGCCTGTTCAATCAGCTGATCCAACTGTTCCCTGGAAACCGGTTTTCTCTGCAGCGCCGTGTAGATGCTCTTTGTGATTTCACCGTTTACTTCCAGTGTACCTGTCAAATCCATGTATCCCTCTGCAGAAACAGTGTAAGTGTAAGAACCTCTCTGCAATAAATAACTTCCATCCGCTTCCGGTTGGTTATCTGTTATGGAAACTGTTGCATCCTGTGGATCTGCTTCAAAAATGACTCTGGTTACTTCTGAACTTGTCTCAAATCCTCTGACTTCAACATTATCTATGTATGCAGCATTTTCACCTGCTTTGCCTGAGAAGGAGAAGTAGAGGCCCCCGCCGCCGCTCAATCCGCTAACGTCACGTTCTGCCATCCAGTTTTCCGGCTCTTCGGCATCCCTGGTCCAGATTTTAATTGCCATATGATCATCAGATGTCTGCATTTTTACCTTGTACCATGTATCTGCCTGTAACGGATAAACATCATTACTGATTCCCGTAATATTGTTTGCATTACCGTTTACATTCTGCTGCAGGAGAATACCGCCCCAGCCTGGCAGCATTGGATATGCATACATACTGTCCGGACTCAGATTTTGAAAATAGTTGCTTGGATAAAGACCTTCCAGGCCGCCCAACGGATTCTGAAACTTATAATCAAAGGTCATCACCGTACTTGGCCAATCGGCCTTGTGCATTAGTCTCACATCCTGACCAATACCGTTTAATTTCAGCAGTTTCCCTGATTCCTGTTCTTCAATCTCAATAGATTCTCCATTAATGGCTGTATATCCTTTTGTATCCAGGTCTATGAATGTACCGGCATCATACACATCAAAATTGTCTTCAAAAACAAGCTCACCCGGCTGTAAATCCACCGTAAACCGGATTGTTCTGGTTTTTTCTGTGTTTCCGGCTCTGTCTACCGAGCGGTACGAAATGACGTAGTCACCGTTTGTTCCAAATATTAGAGGTTCTGTATAAGCAGTAAATTCACTGTCACCCAGCTGATACTCAATATCCGCCACGCCAGAATCGAGGTCTTCTGCAAATAACGATACCTGAACCTGACTGTTATAAATTCCTTTGTCTTCTGCATTCTGATTTCCAGAAAGTATAGCGGTTGTTACCGGTGCCGTGCGGTCAGCTGACATATCTTCTGTTATTCCTGGCTGATATCCGAGTACACACAAGTTATCAATACTTGCTTTTTCCCCATCTATGAAACTAGTCATCTGCACCAGAAGTCCGCCTTTATCCACACCCGAGAAAGTAGTCGCAGAAGTCCATATGGATGGTTCCGGCTTTCCTTTTTCCCATATCTTTACTTTCATCTCATGTCCAACAATAGCAATTTTCGTGCTGTACCAGGTACCCACCTTATAGCTGTAATTTCCGCCGCCTCCAGGGCCGTTTAAGCTGCCGTCTACATACTGCTGGTAACCCAGACCATTGGTGTAATTCGGAGTAAGCAGTACGAGATATTTATTGCCGTGGTCCATGAATCTCGGTGAAAGGAATAATCCTCCGTAACTCTGTGGGTTTACGTCATATCTTAAATCCATGGATAGCATAACATCCTGCCAGTCCGCTTCTTTTTCCAGACGGGCATCGACGCCGTCAGCAGGCTTATTGATGCGCAGAAACTGTGTTCCGTCCTCATTTTTCTCTACATAAGCACTATTCACAATGGCTGTATAGCGGTTTACAGCAGATTCCTGATCCACTAATTTTCCTGCTGCATAATCTTCAAAGTCATCTTTAAATAATTCTTCTGTAAAATTACCTACATTAATTTTCTTTGCATTACTCTGGATTCCATCTGCACTTTCAATAAATACAGAACCGCTTACAACACCGCCCGGCATACGCAAAAGTATTTTTTTAGCTGTCCAGCTGATGATATTTCCGGACTGTGCATCCACATAAACCGGACCTTGTGCCCCGCTAAGTACCACTCTTCCTGTTTCTTTGCCAAAGTTTCCTTCCAGCAACACTTTATCCCCGGATGAAATAAATTCCGGCGCTGTTAATTTATTCAACTCAATCGGAATGATGATTTCTCCGCCAGCTTCCTGTACTCCGGCATTTGCTGCCAGTTCCACTGGATAACGGTCGTCGTCCGGAGCTACTCCATAATAATTATTGCCTCCGTCTACATAATGATCTGCCTTGTATCCATAGGTATACTCCCGGACATTATGATTCATATCTACCTGAACATTGTATGTAATATTCTGATCCACAGTCATTCCGCCGCTGCCCTGATCCAGGTAAATACCGCCCGGCCAGCCTACATTATCATGGATTATATTGCCTTTAATGCTGGTGCCCGGCATGTCACCAAGTGTATAAACGCCTGCCCCGTCGTGTAGTTTCATCATACACATGGAAACATCATTATTTTCAATAATATTATTACGTGATACTGCTGCATCTCCAAGAGGAAATACGGGATATTCCGCAGGGGTCTCATCATCGGGCATGCCGTCCGGTTTATAACGTCCGCCCTGCTCCCAGTATCCCCAGCCCCAGCCTACGGAAATACCGGAATAAGCCACGTCACGAATTGTATTATTCCTAATAACGGTTCCATCCGTATAGCCTGCCACAACGGCAATGCTTCCCTTATATTCCGTACCGATTCCGTTAAAGTAATTATTTGTAATCGTATTGTCTTTTACTATTAAACGCTCATCATGGGGTGTTTTATTTTTAATATGGTTCTCAACAGTATCTCCGGGCATCAAAGGATGTGCTTCGGTAATACTTACCCCTCCCACAAGTATTCCGCCTGCCGATATATCTTTAAATACACTATTTTTTACTGTGTTGCCTACAGAACCATCCAGCATATTGATTCCGGCTGAACCCAGGTTCTGGAATGTACAGCGGTCAAAGGTAATTCCTTTTGCCATCTTAGTAACAATTGCCGCTCCCGGTGCCAGAGAATATGCATGCATGTTGAAATCTTCTTTGGGATCATGGGCAAAGTTAGCCTGCTGCTCCGGCCACCCCTTTGCACTGGGATAGAGCCAGGTATTATAGGAAAATCCAAAGCCTTCAAAGCTGATATCTGACACGCTTTCATCCAGGTTTCCCTCCAGTGTAATTAAATTTTCCACACTTGGAATAATGGCCTGTGTCTGGCTCATTTCCTGTCCTGCTTTTGGCATATAGTAGATCTTCTTTTCCTGGCTGTCAAAGTACCATTCCCCCGGTTCATCCAACAGTTCATAGGCATTTTCCACGTAATCAGGTCCTCTGTTAATCTGGACTCCACCTGCAATCTGCCCGGTTTTAAAGGAATCCCACTCCATTTCAATAAAACTGTTGTTTTCATCCAGTTTTGTAATTGATGTTACAGGTGAAATCCGGTGTGCCCAGCTGATATCCCAGATAAATTCAATATTGTCGGGATTTCTCCAGTTTAGAATATCTGTATTGGCACAGCGAAAGCCCGTATAAGCATCATGGTTTCCATTGTATGTAGTATACGTGGTTTTCTCTCCGCTACGGACCATTTCACCTTTTATTTTTCCTTTTGCACGGACTGCCATTTCTCCATCCACATAAAATTGTCTGGTATTATCAATGTCCGCATCCGCTGCCAGAAGCCCCGGACGTTTTTCATCATTTGCATCTTCCCACCCGGTAACCTCCAGTCCGGAGGTGAGTACTGCTTTCCCGGGTTCTTTTGCTTTGTAAATTATTTTGTGTCCATTACTTGCAGAATCCTCCTGGTTAAATGCAACCGTACTATCCAGAAGATATTCCCCATCATCAAAATAAACAACGATATCTCCGGTCATATGATCATTTAATCCCTGCACCGCCAGTCTTGCTTCTTCCATACTGGCAAAAGGATTCTGTTCTGACCCGTCCCCTGTTCCAGGCTCTGTTCGGGCCGAGACATAGATCTCAGCCATTACCTGGCTGCTGCTTACTTCTGCCTGCTCTGCCATTGCAACTCCCGGAACAGAACTTACTAACATTGCTGCAGATAACAAACCTGCTACTAACTTTTTCCTCATAAGCTTTTTCTCCTTTTTCATAACTTTGATTATTTTCCTGTAATAAGAGGCAGTGCATCGCACAGATGATCATACTCTTTCAGACACAACCCGCTGACTCCTGCTTTTTCTATATTTCCACCTCCAATTCCTATAACTGAAAATCCTGCCAGGCGCAGGGAAAGTACCCCGGCGGAAGAATCCTCCATTCCTATAACCCTGTTTCTTTCCTTTGGCATAATTCCAAGTCCTACTCTGGCAGTCTCAGCGTACAGCCAGGGATGCGGCTTCATGGCAAGCTCACTGAGCGTTCCTGCCTGTCCCTGCCGGAAAGCCGTTCCTGCAGTGATAATGGTATCATAGAATTGAAATGGATCTCCCATCCCCATTACATCAAACGCAGATACAATTTCCGGTATCGCCTTATTGTAAAGGCCGGAAGTTACCAGCCCGATCTTAATGTGTTCAGCCTTCAGTTCCATAAGAAAGTCCTTCAGACCGGGAGACGGAACAAACGCTCCCTTTTTCCCCTGGCCTTTCATAATCTTCTGCATTTCATCTTCGACGATTTCATAATAAAAAGTTCTTGCTTCTTCTACCTTCTGGTTTGGACAATACTTTGTAATACAATACTGTAAATGTTCCGATACTGAATGTCCTGATACAAAGGGCTCATCCTCATCCGATAAACCAAAACTTGCATTTCCCATCAGCCTCTGCATAGTCTTCTCAATAATCCACATCCAGAACTGCTCGCTCCGGACACTGGTTCCATCCAAATCCATCAACAGTGCTTCTGCCGGACCTTCAAATACCGGTTCCATCATGGGATAAATTGCCGGATAACCCATTAGAGACTTCACATAGCATAAGGTCTTATCCTGATACACGGCAAATTCTGTCTTGCCGTCTTTTGTACCCAGAATCTCCTTTACACCGTCTTCCCCAACTTTAAAGGGTCCTCCATCGCTTACTTCCAGCGGTATAAAATCACCAGCATTTTTTAACGTTCCTATTCCCGGAATCCATTTTTCCATTTATATGGCACCCTTTCTGTTTCTTATATTTGTTCTCAACAACTTTACTTTAAAGTTTTACTTCAACTGTCATAATTTTATCCGGTCCCAGTTCCAGGTTCAAAGCGGTTCCCTCATAAGTAAGGTCCGTAATTCTTTCTTCCTTCATATTAACCAGATATGCTTCTTTTACAGGACGGTCAAATATCAGCGCTGCCTCTTTTGTTTCTGTACATGGATTGTAGATACGAAGAATGATGACGTCCCTGTCTTCCCCCATCTTGATACAGGATGCCTGTGCTCCTTTAACCTCAAAAAAGCTCTTTTCATTCGGTAAAAATCCTGTATTTTCATAATCCGTACTGAACTGCACCGGCAGAACAGGAATTCTCTGGCGCCTGCTCTCTTCCTGCAATCCGGCTTCTTCCCAACTGCCTCTGTGAACCATTAATCCATAGCGGTATTCCATTTCTTCCTGGAGCTGTCCGCCCTCCTGCGACGGATAAGAAGATCCACTGCGGAACTCGGTACAGATCATATTTCTTACCGCCCGGAATAATGTACAGGACAAAATTCCCTTACGGGAAGCATCGTATTCTATAAATTCCTGTGAGACTACTCCAAATCCCTTGTTCCCATCACTGATATCCACAAATCCCTGCATTGGCAGTTTATCCATCTCTGTATAACGGAGTCCGTTTTCTTCCTTGTCTGCAGCTGCATTTCTATAGTCCACGCAGAAATGCCCTCCGGCAGATGCACCTTCAGCTATGACATCTGCATTAAAGTTTACCGACAGCCGGTGATCCTTTGCAGTATTTCTTACCTTCAGAATTACATCCAGCTTTTTTGCATCTTTCTTCAATATGTAACGGATAGCAACCAAGAGGTCTGTCATTTCACTGCTTCTCTTGCTTTCTCCCTGGATTCCTGCTTCGGGGCGCAGGCTAAATGCCGGGACCCGGAACTTATATGAAACACAGATGCTGGTCTGAAGGGGTGTGTTTTCTTCCATCCAGATATCTGCAGAGGTTCCACGGCTTGAGAATATCTGATCATGATAAGGCGGATAATGAATCCAGTAATCACCGATATCGCCGCCGCTTTCCAGGTAATTGAGCTCACCTGTTTCAAATCCCGTTTCCTTGTCCAGCAATTTCACTGTACCGTTTGGCTGGACGCTGGCCCTCAGATATTTATTTTCCATGACACAGGCACCTATTCCAAGCTCCCTGCCATCGCTCATGCGGGTTGCCGGCCAGAATTTCTGCTTTCTGGCAAATTTCTGCCTGGGTACCAGTTTCACTGTTTTATATCCTCCTGCAGGTATTTCACCTGTCTCCAGGATAAGTTCATGGCGGTCCGCATAGAAAGGTTCCGGCCTGGTATGGCGGCTGACTGCAGGTGTTACTGTTTCTTTTCTGGAAATATGGGCACTTTCTAATTTCTTCCCATCCATACTGTACACATCAAAATCCCAGATATTCTGTTCTTCCGGTGTATTAATTACCAGTTCCACCACTTCATTTCTTTTTGCAGGAAGAGGATTAACAAGGAGAACCAGGATATCTTCTTTTTGAAAATCTGCTCCGGATATATTGGAAGCAATATAGCGGATGACCTGATCATTTACACATTCGGATAATTCTGTACACTGATCCAGACGGTACATAACATCTCTGACCGTTTTCTCCTGTACAACGCCATTAATGCTGTCATGGGACTGGGAACCCAACAGATAGTCTCTGGCTCTATTCAGGTAATTCCTGTCATAATTCATTCCCATCAATACCCCGGCTACTGAAAGCGGTTCTGCCATATCCATCAGGATGCTTTCCGCCGATTTATTTTTCTTTTTCACAGGGTAGCGGGTCATCAGTGCATTGGCCGACACGGAAGGTGCCGGACCATCTCTCAGTTCCCCTTTAATGACTCTTAGGTCTTCCCCTGCCAGCTTTTCCTTTAAAATTGCCGCATAATCTTCCATATTTGTATGGGATAGAGTGATACCCTCTTCTTTTAGAACTTCATTTATTTTATCAATTAATTCCGGTAACCTGGTCTGTGCACAGGTGGAATCCGATCCATCCATTAAAACCCGGTCATTTTTTAACCTGCTGGCATTCATGGCATTCCAGGAATAAAGGGCAAGCTCTTTCAGTTTTTCTTCATGAACCTCTTCCCTGTGGCTGAGCATAAAGAAATCCTGTTCACTTCCGGTTTTATCTGCTCTGTGATAAAGTCTTGTATTCCCATAGTCGTAGCGGAACTCATCTGACTTGTATGCCCTTCCGCTCATGGCTTCCATATAGGTATTCATATAGAAATTGGCACGGGCATCCTCTCCAAGCCTGCTGGCAAGTACCTGCGTACCGTCTTTACCTTCCCAGATAAACTCACTCTCCGGTGCTTTTCTCTCATTTACTCTTTTTGCCACAATGACTAAATCAATGCAAAAGCCTTTGTATATCTGAGGAAACTGACTGGGCTGTCCCCATCCAAAAGATTCATAGCCCACATTTAATTTATGTCCGTACCGGGCGCAGACCTGATCTCCTTTTAGAAGATTTCTTACCAGGCTTTCTCCGCTGACCGGATACAGATCCGGAAGGGTATACCATGGTCCGATCAAAAGCCGTCTGTCCCGAATATGCTTTTCTAACCGCTCTTTATTCTCCGGACGGATCATTAGGTAATCTTCTAAGAATACGCTCTGTCCGTCAAAGAGAAAACTTACATAATCCGATCGGGTATCCAGCACATCCAGCAACTCATCCAGCATTTCCGCCAGATAAATTCTGCTTTCCCAGATTGGATACCTCCATTCCCGATCCCAGTGCGTATGTGTAATTACATAACCTTTTTTATCCATATACAAAACTCCTTCTCTTATTTAACCTTTCAACGCTCCCATAGTCAGACCGCTGACAAAATTCTTCTGTGCACAAAGATATGCAATAATAACGGGCATTGCCGCAAAAAATACATAGGCGAATACAATTCCCCAGTTTGCAGAATGGGGACCAATAGCAGTATAAATACCTACGGTAATCGTCCTTACCTGTCCCAGCAGCAGCGGTGTCTGAAAGTCATTCCAGATTCCAAGACCTACGAAGATTGCAATAGTTGCCGTACAGGGCCGAAGCAGTGGAAACAAAATGGACCAGAATATACGGAACCTGGTCGCTCCGTCAATTGATGCCGCTTCTTCCAACTCTATAGGCAGTGAATGCACATAATTGGTATACATAAAAGAAGCAAAGGAAATATTACCGGATACAAATACCAGAATCAGAATAGGTACTCCAAACGGGATACCCATATTCCGCAGTAAAATACACAAAGGCAGATAAACGATAACATAAGGAACCATGATTCCAATCAGGAAATACACCCGGAGCATACCGGAGAGCCTGGACTTCACCCTTGCCAGATAATAAGCCGCCAGGGAAGACACGATTACCGTTATTACCGTTCCAGCCACCATTAGGATAATGGAATTGGTATACATCTCCACTAAATTGGTATTCGGGCTTTGTAATACACTGATAATATTTTCCATCGTAGGTGGAATCGGAAGGGTCAGCGGCTGATCCAGAATGATGCCGGAGTCCTTAAAGGTATTGGCGATAGCTATGTAAATAGGCAGAATCACTATGATTGCCAGAATAAACAGAAAAGCGGTCTGAAAAATATTTACCGCCCTGGTTTTCGCTTTCATAGAATGCATTACATTTCCACCTCCTTTTTATTCATGGCACTGACAATGAAGATTGAGATTGCTCCGATTGCCAGGAATAATACAACTGATATTGCAGAAGAGTAACCTACCATATTATTGGAAAAGCCCTGGGAAACAATATTATATACTACCGTTTCCGTATCGTAACCGGGACCACCGTCTGTCATAATCTTCACGACGTCGTACATACGAAGTTCATTGATAATACTCATCAGAAAACTCACCGACATGCCCGGTATAATAAGCGGAAGGGTTACGTTTCGGAATTTTTTCCAACGGTTCCCGCCATCTACGGTACATGCTTCGTATAATTCATGAGGCACTGTCTGAAGCGCTGCAAGATACAGCATCATATGATAGCCAAGTGTGCGCCAGATTTCTACAATGATGATACATACAATTGCCGACCCCTGACTTCCAAGCCAGTTACCAACAAGATCCGACAATCCCAGGGCACTGAGAATACCATTTAGTACACCATTATAGGAAAGAATACTCTTCCAAACAAAGGAGATTGCCACGGTACTTAATACAAACGGAACAAAAAAGATAATTCTAAAAACGTTACTCTTTGCAGAAGCTGTATTTACCAGCATTGCTAAAAATAAACCAAGTATATTTACAAGAACGACTACTACAACGGAAATAACAGCAGTATTCTTTACTGCATTTCCCAATCTGGCATCCCGGAATACATTCAGATAATTCTCAAGTCCCAGAAATTCCATTGCATTGAAACCGTTCCACTTATTCAAACTGAAATAAAAAGCCATAAAAATAGGAATTACAAGTAAAACAGTATAGATTATAAATGCCGGTGCGGCAAAGCCAAGGGACATTTTACTTTTTTTCATTTTAAACACCTCATATTATTTAAGAAAAGCTGCTGCAAATCCATCTTTTCTGTTTGAATCTACAACAGCCCTGTTCTATTCAAATTTCGTTTTATTGCGCATCCAGTAATCTTTGATATTCAACATCCCAGTTTTCCACTTCCGCTTTTACATCTGCTCCGTTAAAAATATTCTGGAATGATTTATCCATATAAGACTGCATTCCACTTGGAACTGCAAATTCGCCCGGAAGTTTTATAATTTCCTGAACGGTGTTCCATCCGGAAGTATTGTCTAAGAACTTTGTAGTAACCGGTCCCTGTTCGTAAGATACTGCTTTTTTTGTAGTAGAATATAAGCCGTCTGACTGCAGGTATGTCTTATATACTTCCTGATTTTCATCAAACACATATTTGATGAACTGGAAAGCAGCATCCTTATTCTCACATGTCTCAGAAACGCCCCAGTAGGAACAGTCTGCAACGCAGATTTCGCTTCCATCCATAGTTGGAACTGAAAATACGCCAAAGTCTTCATTCTTTTCTCCGTCCAGGCCTGCTGCCTGCCAGGAACCGTCAACCATCATAGCTGCTGTTCCCTTCTTAAACTCTTCGGAAGCCTGGCTGTAACTTAATGACATAGCACCTTCATAGTAATATCCTTTATTAACCATGTCCTGCCACTTCGTCAGAACGTCAACCGTTGTCTCATTATTCCATGTATTTTTACCTTCTTTTAATTCCTGGTTAAAATTCGGGTATTTAGACAATAAAGCCGTATCCCCTTCTGCAATCCAGAATGGTTCTCCCGTTGCCCAGATATCGCCGGTTCCGCCGCACATTAACGGTACTTTGCCTGCATCTTTAATGGTCTGACACACATTCATAAATTCATCCCAGGTTTTAGGCTCTTCCAGCTTCAGTTCATTGAATACTGCTTTGTTATAATAACACTGCATTTTATACTGTTTAAAACTTGGTACGGTTATGCTCTTTCCATTATAGGTACACAGTGCAGATTCCTCAAAGAGATCCAGAACATCCTGGGGTACCTCAGTAAAAATACCTTCCATTGTTGCCAGCTGTTCTGCCTCAATTACAACATCCGGGAAATTACCGCTGCTTAACATGGTTTTCCAGAAGGAAGCACGGTCATCACCGGTTGCCAGAACCTTCTCTACGTTAATTTCCGGATTGGCTGCTTCAAATGAATCAATCATTCCCTGCCAGATCTCTGCCGTGATATTATCTGTCTCAAAAACACCAAAGGTGATCGTAGTCTGTCCTTCACTTCCGGTATCATCTGCCGCTGCAGTATCCGCTGCTTTTGTTTCATCAGCTGCCGCAGACGTCTCTTTTGTCTCCCCTGCTGTTGCTGCTTCTTTTGTTTCTCCTGTAGTTGCATTCGTCTGGGTTTTTCCGCTACCGCATCCTGCAATAAATGTTGCTGACATACATGCGGTCAGTAAAATTGCTATTATTTTTCTTCTTCTTTTCAAAACTGTATCCTCCTTTTATCTCTTTTTTATTCCCGCGGGCAACGAGCCAAGTAGGTATGACTGCCTGTCCACATGACTGCTGCCGCGAGGGTCAAAGCCCCCTCAGCTCTCTGCGCGGGGTCTTCGACTTGATCGTAACTCACCGGTTTGCTTTGATGACTACATTATATTTCATAAATCAGAGGGTTACAATTTCACAAATTATAGAACTCTTTCGAAAATTGCAGGTCATATTGCAATTTCTATATATTTAATATAGTATTGATTCAAATATTATACAAAGAGACAGAAAGTGAGTGTGTCATGAAAATAAAAAAACGGATAGAAAATACCAGTATTTTTAGCAAAATCTCCTTTGCAACAATTTTACTCATTATCCTGTGTTCTTTGGCTACCAGCTCATTTCAGCTAATTAATTTTACGATTAACATCAAGGGCAAGGATCAGCTTCTGGTCAGCGAAGCAGCCGAAAGAATTGAACAATTTATGCTGGACAAATATAATATGATGTACAACCAGCGAATCTTAATGCACTCCACAGACCATATTGCAAATATTATTTCATCCACCAGATCCAATTCGTCTGATATTTATCAATCGAATAATCTGAATAAAATAACAGATTACCTGACTGCCCTGTGCTACTCGGATCACATGATTCAGGACACCATCCTCTTTACGTCCGACGGAAAAAATGCCTTTTCCTATTCCAATGTCAGCAGTCGTAAGATTTCTATCAGCTATGATTATAATAAACTGCCTTACATAAAAGATTTTAAAAATACTTCGGAAACACTTACCACTATTTATGATGCAGCTCCTCCTTATATCCCCCAGTCATCCAAAGAAAATTCTGAAGTAGTGACATTTATAGGCAAGCTGTATGACATGAATTATCCAACGAAAAAAATCGTTACCGGATACCTGATGATGAACTTTTCTCCCCGGGAAATCAGTGCCACATACAATGAAATTGACAACGCTGCGGACGGGGAATATATTGTGGTGAACGGATCTTCCAAAATAATTTATTCGAATAATCCTTCTTACATTAACCTTAATTACAAGAAAGGATTTTTGCCGGAGGATGATATCCTGTCTAACAAATCAGTCAGCCTGTCCGGTCTGAAAATCATCAGCGCTGTCTCTGATGAAAAACTAATGAAAAACATCTGGGGTATTATCCAGAAAATAATTCTGGTTACCGGCCTCAGTATTCTGTGCCTGGTCACCATTGTTACTGTACTTCACAAGTATTACAAAAGACGTTTTCATGATCTGGCTTCTGCTATATCCCTGATCAGCCAAGGGGATTTTGACACCAGGCTGCCGGTTAACTCCGATGACGAAATCGGCTATTTAAGCCAGACCTTTAATACCATGTGTGAAACTTTAGATATCTATATCAAAAAGACCTATCTGGCTGAGACACAGCGCAGGACTGCAGAACTTTATGCCCTCCAGGCGCAGATCAACCCGCATTTTCTGGCAAATACCCTGGAAAGCATTCGCATGAGGGCACTCGAAGACGATAACTATGAGGTAGCTGAGATGCTTGCCAACCTGGGTAACCTTTTTCATTGGATGAAAGATTTTAACCATGATATAGTATATCTGGAGGACGAAATAGATTACATAGAATCGTACCTGGAATTGCAGAAATTCCGCTTTGGAGATAAGCTCAGTGTCCTGATGAATGTGCCTCCTGACATTCTTTATCTGGGTATCCCTAAGTTCACCCTCCAGCCCATTGTAGAAAACAACCTAACCCACGGCTTTCCACAAAATAGCCAGCCACTTGAAATCAGTATAAATTTCCAGGTCTGCGACAACATAATCACGCTCACTATTACCGATAACGGCACCGGAATGCGTGAAGAAACCCTTGCTGACCTCCAAGACCATATCGCCGGTATCCAGACACACTCTTCCTATGGTCTGGCACTAAGGAATGTTCATACCAGAATCCAGCTTTTGTTCGGAAAGCAATATGGACTCAGTATTAACAGTAAATTATACAGAGGCACTGCGGTGGTAGTTACGCTTCCTGCCTTAGAGAAAAAGGAGATGGAGAAATATGTACAAAATGATTATTGTGGATGATGAACCCCTGATCCGTTCCGGTCTTCGGAATCTGATCGAATGGGAAGTTTACGGAATTGAAATTGTATCTGAATCGGAGGATGGCATGAAAGCCTATCTGAACATCAAAGACCAGATTATTGACATTGCTCTTATTGATATCAATATGCCCAACATGAATGGGCTGGAACTTATTGAGCTTTGTTCCCATCTGCCACATTGCCCCAAATTTATCATACTGAGCGGCTACAACGATTTTGAATACGTTCGCACCGCTATGCAGCATGGTGCAGTCAATTATCTGCTTAAACCTGTAAATCAGGAAGAACTGACAAATACAATTATATCTACAGTGCACATGCTGGATGATACCCAAACACAAAAACAGCAGTTTCAGGAAAGTCTTATGGCTCTTCGCAATGACATTCTGGTAAGGGTCCTGACCAACCGTATCGACACCCGGGAATTACGTGAGAAATGCCGCTTTGTAAATCTTACCTTTCGCTGTAGTAAAATGCGTGTGGGACTTCTAAAGCCCTTGTTTCACAGCGGGGAACGTTCCATGAAATGGGCAGATTTTTCCACAGCCAGATTGTGTGAAAAGATTTGTAAAGATACCTGTGACTGCTACGCTGCACTCGACACATCTGATAACATCATTCTTATTTTCAAGGATTATGCATATTCCTTAACAAATGCTGATTACGAACGCCTGCTGGAGTCCTGCATCAGACAGTTAAAAGAACGCATTTCCTTTCCTGTCATTACCTCTCTAAGTGAAAATGCCTCAACAGTGCATGACCTTTCTGCCTCCTACATATACTGCCTCCAGTCTGCAGAACGCAAAGAAATCATGCAGAACCTGTTTCAGAAAGATACCATTGTACAGCTTGAAAAAGATACCCCCTATATTTTTGATTATTCCAGCCTTGCAAATATTATTGAAGCACGTGACAGCAAAGCCCTTCTGGAACTGCTTCGTCAATACTTTGCCGAAATGCTCCGCCAGGACAACAACAACAATCTGGAAAATATTAAATATCAACTGATTGAGTTTATCATCTGCGCCATGCAGGAATTAAAGTCATCACTTTTTTCCAGCGCAGATATTGATGTTCAAAAAAAAGAAGCCTTTCGTATTATTGGATCGGCACTTTCACTTACCGAACTGGAAGAAAAGCTGTATCAACTATTTACAACTTTGATGGACCAGCTGGATGAAAATACAAACCCCACCTATTCGTACCTGATTCAAAATGCGCTCAGCTATGTTTGCAGCAACTACCAGGATATTAATCTATCTCTGAAAACCCTGGCCTCACAGCTGAATGTAAATGCTGCCTACCTTGGCCGCCAGTTTGCAATAGACACCAATGAATACTTTTCTGACTATTTAAACCGAATCCGTATCTCCAAAGCAATCCACTTGCTGAAAAGTACCTCCTGGAAGACCTCAGCAATTGCAGAAGCCGTAGGCTTTGCTAACATCACTTACTTCTTTACCATCTTTAAAAAAACCACGGGAAAGAGACCTGGAGACTTCCGGAAAAACTGATCAGCCATACCTGTAAGACATAAAAGCATACTTTCATAATAAACGGCCCTCCGTCTGTTGGACAGAGAGCCGTTTATTACAAAAATACGCCTCCAATATTAAAGCAGTATATGGTTATTCCTGAAAAGTAACTTCCGTATGGTACAGTGACTTCTCATCCAGGTATTGTTTGTATGTCTTTGTTTTTTTCTTTTCTTCATAATCAGGGGACCAGTAATACCCCTTAATTTCATCCATGTATTGGATATAGTCACAAATATAAACATACACAGTGCCGGTGTCCCTTCCATAGAGCTGGTAGGTATCTGCGTAACTGCCCTGATAATCCAGCAGTTCTCCATCTTTATCTAAAATAACCAGAAAATAATCGTAATTCAGCTTATCTGAGGGGATGATCATCTGTGCAGTAATTTCATAAGGTGTTTTTTCAACTTTGGAAATCCCCAGTCCTTCTGCATTGGTATCGTTTAGTTCCACAGTCTGAGTCCTTGAGGTGTCCAGAGACACATCAAATTCAAAATTCCATTCGCCCTCATACCGCTTCACAAGATTATCATATATTACCCCGGTATCACCTTCCGGGAAGGTTACGGTTCTTGCTTCTGTCTCAAACAATTCTCCGGAAATATCAGTCAGATTTAAACTATACGTAAAGTTATCAGGAACCGGAAGAGGTGTGCCAATCTCCGGAAACTGCTCCTTTAATTTCAAGTTATATTCATCCACCTTTAACGCAGCTTCATCAGTACTCATATCATCTTTTACGTAATCATTAATGTCCAGTCCTTTTGCTGCAATTTCCTCATCCGTAGGATAATAGGAAAACTGATCAAGTGATACACGGTAGATTCCTGCAAATGTATGATTGTCAATAAACTGACCTTCTATATACAGTTCCGGTCCGATATCCATATCAGAAAAACTAAAACTTGCTGTTCCATCCAGTTTCAGTGTATCATAATCTAAAATATAGTCCTCCATATTTTTTGTTCTTATAAAATCTGCCGGGAACTCTTCTTCATTTTTAATACTCATTGCCAGATATAAAGCTTTTGTACTATAATATACTTCAGAAACCGTAACTGTTAAGCCATTAGAAGTTTTGATATATTTACTTTCCCCGGCAGCCTTTTCTTGTACCTGTTCCTGTTTTTCATTTCCCTGTTTTTCAATCCCTTCTGTTTCAACCCCTTCTGTTGTTTCACCAATCTCTGTAACAGCCCCGGTATCTTCCGCTCCTTCCGTCACCAAAACCTGTGCCGTAGAACTGAAATCCCCCTTATAGCTCACCGTAGACTCCACCCGCTCAAATATATGCCCGATTAAAGGTATTTTAGCTGCCAGGGCAGGATTAGATACGCAGAACAAAGAAAAGACGGCTACAGCGGCAGCAATGCCTGTCGTCGTTGTTATAAATTTCTTCCTCCGCTGTCTTTTTTTTATTTTAACAGCCCTCGTAACTCCTTTATCAATAACATCATCAATATTCTCCGGTATCGGAATTTGATCAAACTCATTTTTATTAAGCATAAATATACCCCTCTTTCAAAATCATGCGCAGTTTCTTTTTTGCCTTTGACAGGTCTGATTTAATAGTCCCCTCAGGCTTTGAAGACATTTTAGATATTTCAGATATGGTCAGCCCTTCAAAATACTTCAGTACAATCAGCGTCCGGTATGGCTCATCCAGCTGTCTTACCGCATTGTGGAGATCCATTTTTTCTTCCTGGGAAATACCGCTGTCCAGCTGCTTTACCGCATCTTGCGGGATGTCATCCTGGGCATAAGGAATTACTTTGGATGACTTACGATACATTTGCATAGCACAGTTATATAGTATTCTGGTTATCCAGGTCTTAAAATACTGAGGTTCTCTCAGATTATGAATAGCCAGCAATCCCTGAACGGTAGTATCCTGAAGAACATCCAGTGCCAAATCCTGATTTTTCACATAGGAAAATGCAGTTCGGTAAAGATATTCTTTATGAAATTTAATTAAGTCTCCATAAGCTTGTACATCACCTTTTTTTGCCTTTCGGGCAAGCATCAGATCTTCTCCCAGTATGTTCTCCATTTTTATATCATTCCTTTCGCTTCGCCCATCTTAATAACAACATAACGTAACAAACCTGTTATTGTATTTATCTATGGCTGCTTATTGCTGTATTACTTTTCTAATTAATTTTGTGCACATTGATTAGATGCTTTATATAGGAAAAAGGTTGCGCTTTTTATCTTTTTAAATAAAATACTAAATAAAAGTCACAGGCAAAAATAAAAAAGGGATAATCCATTCTTGGATCACCCCTTAAGTTCAGTCATACAGGCACATAAGCCTGCCGGTTATTCAACCCCGGTATCAAATCTGTCTCATACGTCAAATCTTATTATCTGCCTCATACTCCGGTAACAACTGGCGAAGCTTCCAAGATATATACAGTTATCATACAATCTCCAGCAAACCCTTTATTGCGTTAATCCCTGCCTGTAAAAGTTTATTGCTATCCATCTCACTGTGGGCATTAATATTGTTTTCCTGAGCAATTGCATCTATCATGGCATAAATCAGATAGAGCTTTTCTAAAGAAGCATTGATATTATTTTGAACAAGCGTATCAATAAACACATTCATTAATTTTTCTTCCAAACCACAAAACGTTTGGAAGATCTCTTCGTCTTTATTCATCATATTACTTAATTCAGCAATACCACTGGAAGAATTTGCATAAATACTAGTAAACACACAAATGGTTTTTCTAATAAATTCATCTACCGTAAATGGTTCATCACCTTCAGATAAGGAAAAAAGTAAGGGGTCAATCTGTTCTTCAAAAAACTTTTGAAATGCAGAAATAAAAATAGCTTTTTTGTCCGGAAAGTAACTATAAAGAGCCCCGGTAGAAACACCTGCCCTCTTACATATTTCATTGGTATTTGTTTCATAATATCCTTTTTCGCAAAACAACTCAAAACCAGCATGGATTATTTTATTCTGTTTTTCGATAGATCGTTTCTGTGTAGGTTTTCGTATCTGTGGCATTCTTATCATCTCTCTTTCAATATGCAGTATAATACATACCTCATTAATTTTCAATATAAATAAGAATAATTATTTTTGTTTTCTATTGACAACTTGTGATTAGTAATGCTAAAATAATAAAAACAAGAATATTTATTCATATTTTTGTTGTACAGAAAGGAAATTAACATATGAATAAAATATATTTAAGACCTTTTACTGATGAAGACCTATTATTATTTGAAATATGGTTAAACAAGGAATATATAAAAAAATGGTATCTTGACCCTGAAGACTGGCTTATGGAAGTACATCACCGGGCAGACACCTATTCCTGGATCCATCATTTTATTGTTATGAGTAATGATATACCAATTGGTTTCTGCCAGTATTATGATTGCTATGATGGAATCAACGATGAAATAGAAGATTGGTACTCTGTTTCAAAGCCTAATCATACTTTTAGTATTGACTATCTGATCGGAAATGAAAACTACTTAAGAAAGGGGTATGGTAAAGAAATTATCCGCCTTCTAACCCAAAAAGTAAAAGCAGAACAAATTGCAGAGAAAATTATTGTTCAGCCAGATATAGAAAATATACCTTCTAACAAGGCATTACTGGCAAATGGTTATATCTTTGATTCAGAAAAAAATTATTATATCAAAGAACTAATAGTATTGGAAAAATGTAACTAAAAAACAGAGATTCCTGTTATATAGGAATCTCTGTTTTAACTTTTACTTAACCGTCCCCTGCAGGAATCGAACCTGCACTTAATCCTTAGGAGGGATTCGTAATATCCATTTTACTAAGGGGACAAGGATAAAAGTTACTTTATAAATATTACACTTTTTAACCTAAAAAGTCAAGTCAATTTCAATATTTACTTAAAAAAACAGCTATTGGCAGAAACTGCACAATAGCTGTTCATGTTGAATACAAATTTTATTCTGGAAAATTCAAACATCCCTGCAGCCAGATCACACCTTTAAATCTTCTGCCCTCTTCCGGAACACCCATTAAATCTTTTTCATTTATGCAAATATCAAATACCATTTCATTACATAATATTTTCATCTGATAAATTTCTTCCTGACTTAACGTATTTTTTACCTTATTACAAGTCTTAATCTCTCCCATGATATGATACTGATCACATTCCATACCATAAGGCATAAAGAACGTATCGACAATCGTAAATACATCTTCCTGCATAATACGTCTGGATATCATGGTATAAGTATCAATGTCTTCCAAGGTCAGACTTTCAATTGCATCTTCATCACCATTTCTTGCAGCCGCAATCAAATGATTTCGATTTTTGGTAGCCTCTTTATCTGTATCAATCTGCTGTTCACTTTTCTGAATCGGAAGTAAGATCTTACCCTTAGTGGATAATCCTGAAAATGTAGTACTTATATTCTGGCCGCTTAATTTATTTAAATTTGCCTGCATTTTATAATCTGCTGCATTCTGGAGATAAAAAATCAAAGATACTCCGACTCTTACATCTTCACATACACCTGCATAGGATTCTTTTCCTACATGCTTTTCAATTACCAGATCTTCATCACTGGTAATTCCCGTCCCTTTAAAATAAGGAAAATAATATTCCTGATGGAACCCCTGTTCATCCAATTCCCCGCAAACTGTAATGCCTATATCCTGGCCAAAATCTTTTGACATCTCAATAAATGCACCTTCATCTTCTTCCACTACTTGCTTTTTGTCACTATTTTCACAGATGTCTTTTACGATCTGATCCACTTCTTTTCTCTTCTCCAGGTTGCTAAAACCGATTGCCCTTAAATAACTGTGCACTACATTCACCTCCTTACAATCAATATTTTGTGATCATGCTCTTCTAATTGATTCTTCTTTTGTAATAAATTATTTAATAACACTCATACCACCCATGTATGGACGTAATGCTTCCGGTATACGGATACTTCCATCTTCATTCAAATTGTTCTCCAGGAAAGCAATTAACATTCTCGGCGGAGCTACTACTGTATTATTTAGTGTATGCGCCAAGTACTTGCCACTTTCCCCATTTACACGTATTTTTAATCTTCTTGCCTGTGCATCCCCTAAATTAGAGCAGCTTCCTACTTCAAAATATTTTTTCTGTCTTGGTGACCAGGCTTCTACATCAATAGATTTTACCTTCAGATCAGCTAAATCTCCGGAGCAGCATTCTAAAGTACGAACAGGAATATCCATAGAACGAAACAGATCAACTGTATTCTGCCATAACTTCTCAAACCATACCACGCTGTCTTCTGGTTTACAAACCACGATCATCTCCTGTTTTTCAAACTGATGAATACGGTAGACACCTCTTTCTTCAATACCATGGGCACCCTTTTCTTTACGGAAACATGGAGAATAGCTTGTCATTGTTTTTGGCAGCTGTTCTTCGGGAATAATCGTATCAATAAACTTACCAATCATAGAATGTTCGCTTGTACCAATTAAATAGAGGTCTTCACCTTCTATTTTATACATCATAGCTTCCATTTCTGCAAAACTCATTACACCGGTCACTACATCGCTTCGAATCATAAACGGTGGAATGCAGTAAGTAAATCCACGGTTGATCATAAAATCACGTGCATAAGAAATGACAGCAGAGTGTAGTCTTGCTATATCACCCATCAGATAATAAAACCCGTTTCCTGCTACTTTTCTTGCACTGTCTAAATCAATGCCGTCAAATTTTTCCATAATTTCTGTATGATATGGAATCTCAAATTCAGGTACAAAAGGTTCTCCGTATTTTTGTACTTCCACATTTTCACTATCATCTTTACCAATTGGTACGGATGAGTCAATAATGTTGGGAATTATCATCATAATTTTTTTGAGCTCTTCTTCAACATTTCTTTCTTTTTCAGATAACTCGTTTAATCTTTCTGCCTGAGAAGCTACCTTCTTTTTAATTTCTTCTGCTTCATCTTTTTTACCCTGTGCCATTAATCCGCCGATTTGTTTGGATAATTTATTACGCTCAGCTCGTAAAGATTCTACTTCTTTTTTGATATCTCTGTTTTCCTGATCCAACTTTAAAACTTCATCTACCTTTTCAAGCTTATAATCCTGAAATTTATTACGAATATTTTGTTTTACAACTTCCGGATTCTCTCTTAAAAATTTTATATCTAACATGTTTTAATGTCCTCTCTTCTATCTTAATTTTACTATAAAATCCTATAATATTAAATTTCTACCTTATATAATACCCTATTTTTCTTCATTCGTAAAGGGTCAAAAAAAAGCAGATTATTTACATAATATCTGCTTTTTCGATGACAATTTTATATTTCCGTATGGGCATTTACTGCCTGTCTTAGTGCTTCTTTTTCTTCTTCACCAAGTACAATATAGGACTCACCCTTTACAATTTCCTTAATATAGGTATAACATCCTTCCCTGCTATGGATTGCATTTATAACCAGTCCGTTATCTTCTTTATCCAACATAGCCAGGGCAAAACTTAATTTACCTCCTACTTCTTTAAAGGCATCGTATTTTACAATTGCAGTTTTATTTAAAGTCCTATTTTGTATTTCTTTTATCTGTTTGATTTCCTCCATATGATTTTTACTGGACTCCATCAGCATATCAATATCATTTATATTGTGAAGGATGGTTTTTTCTAATGATATACCATCTTTTCCCTTCATGAAAGTTTTATACTTTTTCATAAAACGATCCATTTTAAATGAATTCTTTATTTGGAACACAAAGAGGATGATTATCATAATCATCATAAGAATTAAAATAATCCCCGGATCGATTCCTAAAGCATTGATGATTTTACTTTCCATTTAATAGCTCCCCTATCTGATTGATTCTAACATTTCTACGATACGTTCAAGTTCTTCATTGGAGTAGTATTCTATTTGTATCTTACCTTTATTATTTGATTTATGATCAACAATTACTTTTGTACCCAGGATAGCTTTGATTTTTTCTTCTATATCTTTATATATAAGACTATTTACAGTATTTTTTTCATCTATTTTCTTTTCTGTCTTCTCTAGCTGGATCGTTTTCATGAGTTTTTCAGTCTCACGTACACTTAATTTTTCATCAAATATTCTATTTGCAACTGTATACTGTAACTCTTTATCTTCAATTGACAATAAGGCTCTTGCGTGCCCAGTCGATATCATATCATCTATTACCATCTGCTGAACTCTGTCATCTAATTTAAGTAAACGCATTGAATTTGTAACAGCTGTACGACTTTTGGAAACCCGCTCTGCAACCTCATCCTGCTTTAAATTAAACTCATTTAATAAGCGTTTATATGCATGAGCTTCTTCAATTGGATTCAAATCTTCTCTTTGAATATTTTCAATCAACGAGATTTCTACTCGTTCCTGGTTTGTATAATTTTTAATTATTACCGGAACCTCTTTTAACCCAGCTATTTTAGCAGCTCTCCATCGGCGTTCACCTGCAATTATTTCATAATAATCTCCCTTTTTTTGTACAATTAAGGGCTGTATAACGCCAAACTGCTTAATAGATTCAGCAAGTTCTAAGAGCGCATCTTCATCAAACTTTTTACGAGGCTGTTCTCTATTTGGTTCTATCTCCGTAATTTTAATTCTTATCTCTTCCTGTTTAACTACTGTCTTGACTTGTTGTTTTTCTTCTTTTGCATCTTTGACCGTAGTTTTTTGGGAGGTGCTATGTGTCGGTATTAACGAATCCAGTCCTTTTCCCAAACCAGTTTTTTTTACTACCATTCTTCTTCTCCTCTATGTATCACTTCTTCTGCCAATAATTTATAGCTCTCTGCCCCTGTGGATCTGGAATCATAAATATTAATTGGCATTCCATGGCTTGGCGCTTCTGCAAGACGAATATTACGCGGAATAATTGTCTTATAAATTGTTTGATTTAAATTATTTTTAACATTTTCAACAACCTGTAGTGAAAGATTAGTACGTGCATCATACATTGTAAATACTACACCTTCCATTTCCAGTTCCGGATTCAGTCTTTCTCTTACTAAATTAATGGTGTGCATTAATTGAGTTAATCCCTCTAATGCATAATACTCACATTGAATTGGTACTAAAACAGTGTCAGACGCGCACATTGAATTCACCGTAAGCATACTTAAAGATGGAGGGCAGTCAATAATAATAAAATCAAAATTATCTTTTACTTTAGCAACTTCCTTTTTTAAAATATACTCTTTTTCATCAATTTCAATTAATTCGATCTCCGCAGCAGCTAAATTGATATTAGAAGGCAACAAACTAAGATTTTCATATACATCTTTTATCATGCAATCTTCAATAGTGCATTGTCCTAATAATAACTCATATACTGTATTTTCGGCATCCTCTTTTTCTACTCCAATACCACTGGTCGCATTACCCTGAGGATCCATATCTATGATTAAAACTTTTTGACCTAATTCTGCCAGGGAGGCAGATAAATTAATGGCCGTAGTAGTTTTTCCTACGCCGCCCTTTTGATTAGCAACTACGATCGTTCTTCCCATAATTTAATCCCTTTCTTGATTTATACTTTTACATTATAGCACTTATCGAAATGATAATCTATAAAAATGTTTCACGTGAAACATCATTTATGTAAAATTTAAGATTTCAATGTTTCACGTGAAACATTGAAATCAATTTATACGAGATTTTCTAATACATATTTCAGATTTTTAAGTTCCACATTACACTCCTCTTTATTTGTGAGCAATAATTTCTGACACAATTCTATCTTAGACAATAGCTTTTGCATATCATCACTCCTTATTACCTTATCACCCGTCTTTCGTCCTGTTGATCTGCTGCTTAAAAATTTATTCTCCAGTGAACTATCAGTAGCAGCCCCAAAGTTTATTACTTCATTTTCTTCCTTATCTAAAACAGAATTTTTCTTATCCGGTCCCTCCATGATATTAATAAAATGACTGCCGGACTCACTTTCTATAACATTGCTTGATCCTTTCATATTATTTCTACTATCTATATTATTAGCAGGTTCCACATCATCTATACTTTTACCTTCTACAATATTTATAAAATGAACAGGGGTATTCTCCTCCACCTTATTTTTATTACTATTTATAAGCTTATTTTCATCAAAATTTCTATTTCCTTCCAAAACTTTATTTTCCAGTGAAGTATACAAACTTTTTTTATCAAATACATTTTTAATTTCTCTTCTATCTCTGGAACTTTCTGAATTATAATCCATTTTCAAATTAGGATTAAGTCCTGTTCTTACTACTCTAGAACTGGTACTACCTTTTTTGTGTGCCAATGCATCAAAAAATTTTCCCGTATTTCCATTTGTTTTAATTTTAATAGTACCATTTTCATTCCAATTTTTTATTTTCTTTTCATCCATATTCTGTCCTGATTCAACAGATGTTTCTCTATCTTCTTTATTTTCTGTTTTTTCTTTATTTTCTGTTTTTTCTTTATCTTCTACTTTTCCTATATTATCTATTTTTACATCATTTTTAATATTTTGATTATAACCAGTTACTTCAACATTTTCGCTCTCTAACTGCTTTTCTTCTGCTTCCTGGAACATCTTGTCCAATTCCATTCTTTGTTCCAAAAGACGATTCATTTTTCCTTTTACTGTTTCACGTTCCTGTACAAGATCCTGTAACTTCCGATCATATTCCACTATACTGTTTTTTGTGGAATATTTCAAACTTCTTGGAGAAAAAATCACAAAATCTATATCATCATCTTCCTGAAGTCTTTTTATGTGTTCATTGATCTCGCCTTCACTTTTGCGGATGGTTTGATACTCTCTATCCAAAATTTCAAATTGAAGTCTATTCGTTCTAAGCTTATCTTCTATGTATTCCTTTATCATTATTTTTCCTTCTTACAGTTTCATCTATTTAAAATAAAATCCAATAATTTGTTTTATTTCTATATACTATCATATACTAAATTCCGACATTAGGAAAGCGATTTTTCACATTCCCTTAAATTGCTTTTTTTATAAATTCTTATTACTTTAAAACCGCATTACCAGAAAAAAAGAATTGTAAGTCTTTGCAATATAGCTTATAATATAAATAAAGTTTGCGTGACTTAAAAGTTACGATTTTGTTTAGAAAGGGGTTACAGCATTATGAAACACAAAATAAAAACTACGATCCTACTCACCACATTTGCAATTGCTGTGATGCACATTATTAATAAATGTATAGCCTCAGCCGCTGTAATAAAACATATGTTAAATGCAAATACCGGAAACTATTTTGAGTGGAGATTTGGTAATGTATTTTATACCAAATCCGGTCATGGAAACCCTTTGCTTTTAATTCATGATCTTACTCCCTATTCATCCTCTTATGAATGGAATGAAGTAATTCGTAAATTATCAAAGAACCATACTGTTTATGCTATTGACTTGTTGGGATGTGGTCGCTCTGATAAGCCAAACTTAACTTACACGAATTTTTTGTACGTTCAATTAGTTACTGATTTTGTAAAAAAGGTGATTGGTCAAAAAACTAATGTAGCTGCTACTGGCATTTCTTCTTCTTTTGTTGTTATGGCATGTCACAATGATTCCGAGTTATTTAATAAAATATTTATGGTTAATCCGGAAAAATTGTCCAAGTTAAACAGTATACCAGGAAAACGTTCTAAAGTGACCAAATTTTTAATGGATCTGCCGATAATAGGCACCACTGTCTATAATATGATCATTAACAGGTCAAATTTAGAATATCGTTTTACAGAAGAATATATTTATAATCCTTTCCGTTTAAAAGGAAAATATATAGATGTATATTATGAGGCTGCTCATTTAAAAGACAGTGGCGGAAAATATTTACTTTCCAGCTTAAATGGTCTTTATTTAAATGTAAATATTGCACATGCCCTAAAAGAAATAAACAATAGTATTTTTATCATTGCCGGCAGTAAATGTCAGGATATGGATGGCATTATAGATAACTACGTAGAAATTAATCCGGCAATTGAAACAGCGTATGTAAATGATACAAAGTCTCTTCCTCAAGTGGAAGCTGCTGACTCCTTCCTTGAACAATTAAATATTTTTCTTTAAACTATAAAAGTTAATCATTCAGTGTTAAATATGAGTGATTAACTTTTTATATTGTTTAATTATTATAACCTTAATATTATGAAACATTTTACTATCTAAACTTACTTATATTAACAAATAGACAGTAACCAAATATATTTATAAATAGTATTAATAAAATATTTTTTATATTATTGATAACCGTCCACCGGTGGTTTATAATAAGATTCATAAAGCGACCATTGGTCGCTAGTATAAGGAGAATATACTATGGCTAAAGGATTAACACTTACAAAAGAACAGCTACTGCAACGTCAAAACGAAATAGCCTCTATAGCACTTAGCTTTTTTAATAAAAAAGGATTTCAGAAAACTTCCATGCGGGAGATTGCTGAAGCTGCCGCAATGGGTAAATCCAGCCTGTATGACTTTTTTACAGCAAAAGATGAAATTGTTGTTTTTATTGTTGAAGAAAAGATGAAAAACCTACTGCAGGATACAAGAAATATAATAACATTGAACTTATCTCCCACAAGTTGTTTAAAGAAGCTTATGGAGATGAATCTTACATATACAAAAGAAAACAGCGGACTTCTTTTGTGGGTAAAATCAGAAGAAAGATTTTTAGCTGCTGCGTATCAAAAGCGATTAAAAAAGCTGCATTATGACTATCAGGATATGTTTCAATCCGTTATTGAGAGAGGCATTTCTGTCGGTTTCTTTCGCAATACAGATTCTTCTCTTGCAACCAGATTACTTATTAACTCCATGCTATCCATTGTATATACTACAAGATCTTCCAATAGTCCGGAGGATATGCTAAATATGACACTAGATATTTTTCTACACGGAATTATTATTTAGGGGGTGATTTTATAAATTACTTGCCAATGAATATTGAGTGGGCCCTGGAAAAGGGCAGACTGTATATCATTCAGACCAGGCCAATTTAACCGTAAATGGTAAAACCGGAACTGTTACTATGGACAATCCTGCATAGAGGTATCAAAATCTCCACACTAATAGCCTGACAATTAAGTCAGGCTATCGGTTCTTTTGCAGGCAGTCCTGCCTTTCTGGGATATTTTCCCGGAGTCTTCTTTACCTTTTCTATTACAACAAGAGACCGCTCAATATCGCTTCCCGGAAGTGTAAATTTTACTGTATCTTTCATTTTTCCACCAAGCAGAAAAACTGCATTTTTTGCATTTTGTAACTCATCCTCTATACTGCCGGATTTATAAGAAATAAAGTTTCCATGTAACATTGTATATGGTATACAATATTCAGACAGTGATGCCAGATTTGCCACTGCCCTTGAAACGCAGAGATCAAACATCTCCCTGTATTCTTTCTGCTTTGCATAATCTTCTGCCCTGCCATGTATGGCTGTTATCCCTGATAAACCTAATTTCCCGATTACTTCATTTAAAAACTTAATTCGCTTATTTAATGAATCCAGCAGTACAACTTCCAAATGAGGGTATACGATCTTAATTGGAATGCCCGGGAAGCCCGCTCCTGTGCCCATATCCAGGACTTTTTTACATTGCCCAAGATCTGCAGCCTTAACGATAGATAAGCTGTCTACGAAGTGTTTTTGCATGACTTCGTCATATTCTGTAATCCCCGTAAGGTTCATTACCTTATTCCATTCTACTAATAACTCATAATATGTCTCAAACTGATTTACCTGGGTATCTGTCAGGTGTATTCCAAGCTCCAGACATCCCTGAATCAGTACGTTGTTCTTTTCCTCCATTATGACCTCCTGCCGTATTGTTCCATATATATTAAAAGTACAGAAATATCCGCCGGTGTTACTCCTGATATTCTGGACGCCTGTCCAATTGACATAGGCATATATAGTTTTAATTTTTGTTTTGCTTCGATACGAAGCCCACTGATATCTTCGTAATCAATATTTTCCGGTATTTTTTTGCTTTCCAGCTTTTTAAACTGGGATACCTGTTTTAACTGGCGTTTGATATACCCCTCATACTTAATATTAATATTAACCTGTTCCTGAACTCCTGTTGATAACTGAGGACGTCCTTCATCAATTTCACCAAGCATTTCATAAGTCAGCTCCGGCCTTCTTATTAACTCACCAAGGGTAGTTCCGGTTTTTAAAATGGTGCTGTTATGTGCTTCCAGGAATCTCTGAATCTCCTTTGAAGCACCTATATTTGTATGATCCACTCTTTTCGTCTCTTCTGCTATTTGTTTTTCTTTTTCTAAAAGTGCCTGATAAACCTCTTCGGAAATTAAACCTGCCTCGTATCCTTTTTTAGTCAGACGCAGATCAGCATTATCCTGTCTGAGCAACAGGCGATACTCCGAGCGGGATGTCATCATACGATAAGGCTCATGATTCTCTTTTGTTACCAGATCATCAATCAATACACCTATATAAGATTCCGAACGATCCAGTATCAAAAGATCTCTTCCCAATACCTTCTGTGCTGCATTAATACCTGCTACCAACCCCTGGGCTGCTGCCTCTTCATATCCGGAGCTTCCATTAAACTGGCCACCGCTGAAAAGCCCTTTAATATTTTTAAACTCCAGCGCGGCATTCAGCTGTCTCGGATTGATACAGTCATATTCAATCGCATAGGCATTTCTTACAATTTTAGCATTTTCTAACCCCGGCACTGTTCGGTACATCGCTGTCTGTACATCTTCCGGCAGGGAACTGGACATCCCGCCAACATACATTTCATTTGTATGCAGACCTTCCGGTTCAATAAATACCTGATGCCTGTTTTTATCAGAAAATTTAACTACTTTATCTTCAATAGACGGGCAGTATCTGGGTCCGGTTCCTTCAATCATACCAGAATATAATGGGGAACGATCCAGGTTTTTCTTTATGATCTCATGGGTATTTTCATTCGTATAGGTAAGCCAGCAGGATGCCTGTTCAATCTGTACATCCTCCGGATTTGTGGAAAAGGAAAATGGAACTACTGTTTCATCTCCAAATTGTTCTTCCATTTTATTAAAATCAATAGACCGTTTATCAATTCTGGCAGGTGTTCCTGTTTTAAAACGAAACATTTCTATTCCATTTTCCTTTAGGGAATCCGTCAGATAATTTGCAGCCTGAAGCCCGTTTGGACCCGTATAATTACTGATATCCCCGTAAATGCAACGGGACTTCAGATATGTTCCGGTGCACAATACACAAGCCTTACAGTGATATACTGCTCCGGAGAAGGTTTTCACGCCGCTGATTTTGCCGTCTTCTACTATAATTTCCGTTACTTCTGCCTGCTTCACAGACAGATGGTCTGTGTTTTCAAGTATTTTCCTCATCTCGCGGCTATAGTCCGCCTTGTCCGCCTGGGCTCTCAGAGAATGAACTGCCGGACCTTTTGATTTATTTAACATCTTAGACTGTATAAAGGTTTTATCTATATTCTTGCCCATTTCTCCGCCAAGAGCATCTATTTCACGCACCAGATGTCCTTTGGAGCTGCCTCCTATGTTTGGATTACAGGGCATCAGGGCAATACTGTCTACACTTACCGTGAACACAATTGTCTCCAGTCCAAGTCTGGCACTTGCCAGAGCTGCTTCACATCCGGCGTGTCCGGCCCCAACTACAACAACGTCAACATTTTCTTCTATGGTATTCATGTTATATCCTTTCTATTTTCCCATACAAAACTTACTGAAAATTTCATTTACCAGATCTTCTCCCACAGATTCACCGATAATTCCACCCAGTTCCTCGTATGCACTCATCAAATCAATGGAATAAAAATCCTCCGGCATCCCCATTTCAATACTTTCCCTTACCTGCCTTAAGCTGGAAAGCGCATCGGCAAGTGCTGTCTTATGGCGTATATTTGTTATATAGACCTCATCATTAAATGAAATTTCCCCATGGAAAAACATTTCTTTTAAGGTAAGTTCCAGTAAATCAATTCCTTTATTTTCTTTTGCTGAAACAGGAATGACCGGCTTATCTATTCTCTCTTTTAACATTTCTTCTGAAGTAATCATCTGAAGATCTGTCTTATTTAACAATATAATTGCTTTTTTACTCCTCAGCATTTCTATTATTTCACTGTCATTTTCATCCAGCTCTGTAGAAGAATCCACCACATAAATTATCAGATCTGCATCTTTTGCATAATCTTTTGCCCTGGATACCCCGATCTTCTCCACAACATCCTCTGTACTGCGTATTCCCGCCGTATCAATGATATTCAGGCTGATTCCATGAATCTGTATGGTCTCCTCTAAAATATCCCTGGTTGTCCCCGCTATATCCGTTACAATAGCTCTGTCCTCTCCAACCAGTACATTTAACAGAGACGATTTTCCTGCATTAGGCTTACCTACAATTACAGTCCGAATTCCTTCCTTCATCATCTTACCATCTTCTGACGATGCAATCAACTTCTCTAATTTACCAATTAATTTATTATTCACCTGCTGAAGCTCTCCGCCATATCCCTCCAGGCTGATATGCTCCGGATCATCTAAAGCTGATTCAATAAATGCTATATGATAAATAATCTGCTCGCGAATCTCCTTAATTGCCTGCATTACCGAACCTCTTAACTGGCTTACAGAACTTTTCAGCGCATATTCATTCTTAGCATTAATTACATCAATTACCGCTTCCGCCTGGGACAGATCCATTCTTCCGTTCAGAAATGCTCTCTTTGTAAACTCCCCAGGCTCTGCCGGTCTGGCTCCGTTTTTAATAACAGTCTCCAAAATACGTTTCATGGCATAAACCCCGCCATGGCAGTTGATCTCAATTGTATCTTCCGATGTAAAACTTCGGGGTGCTCTCATAACCATTACCAGTACTTCATCTATCATCTCATCCCCATCCATGATATAACCGTAATGAATTGTATGGGTTGGTACCTGTGACAACTTTTTTTTCTTTCCTTTTGACTGATAAACACGATCTATAATGGTAAAAACCTCGCTGCCGCTCATTCTGACAATTCCAATTCCGGATGCCGTCATTGCTGTTGAAATGGCTGCTATGGTATCTGTTTTCATGTTTCCTACCTCCTTACGCCGCATTTACTGCGGCTATTATAAATGGTGTGAAAGTGATCTTCTTTCACTCTTGCCTCCTTACGCCGCATCTACTGCGGCTTTAACTTGACGATACACAAAAGAGTGCCTTGCAATCTCCCAGCTGATAAACCCTATCCATATTTGGATACACTGAGGAATTGCACGACACCCCCTTATAATAAAATCTTTATTTTTTTAATGTAACAACTACTTTACGGTAAGGCTCTTCCCCTTCGCTGTGTGTAGTAACATATGGATCATTCTGAAGTGCTGAGTGAATAATTCTTCTCTCATAAGGATTCATTGGCTCTAAAAATACCGGTCTTTTTGTCTTCTTCACCTTAAATGCAATGTTTCTTGCCAGGTTCTCCAATGTCTCTTTTCTTCTGTTTCTGTAATTTTCCGTATCCAGCTTCACACGGGTATAAGATGCTTTTCCTTTGTTTACAACAAGGCTTGTAAGATACTGCAGCGAATCCAGGGTTTGTCCTCTTTTTCCAATCAGGACTCCCATGTCATCTCCATTTAAATCTACACTCAGCGTGTCATCTGAAAATTCTGCTTTAATTTCTACATTCATTTCCATTGCTTTAAACACGCCCTGTAAGAATTCATATGCTGATTGTTCAACTTCTTCTTTATTTGCAGGTATCCTGGAAACCTTTACTACTTCTTTTACTTCTTCTGAGACTTCTTTAAAAACAGGTTCTTTTTTGAAACTTTCTTTTTTAATGCTTTCTTTTCGAACGGGTTCTTTCTTTACAGGCTTTTCTTCCTTTTTTACCTTGCTTTCCTGCGTGGTAAATAAAGGAGTATCTAAAATATCTTCTACAGATTCTTTCTTTCTTGCACGAATGACAGCCGGTTTACTTCCAAACCCCAAAAATCCCGAGCTTCCATTCTCAAGTACTTCATATTCAATATTGTCACTGGATGTTTCCAATTGAATCGATGCTTCAATGATAGCATCCGAAACTGTTTTTGCAGACACTTTAATGTAATCCATAAGAAAACCCTCCTATTTCTTATTCTTCTCATTGTATTGCTGAACCATTCTGGCTTTGGAAGCAATACTTCCAGGTTTTGCATTTGCGGTTTGATTATAATATTCTGTAGATTTCTTAATATCTTCTTCTGACATTTCTTTTTTCACATTAGCCTTCGCACGTGTGGAAGGATGTGAAACCGGTTCATTAATATTCTTCACATTCAATTTTGCCTGATTAGATATCTTCTGAGGAGGCAGGCCCATCTTTTCACGTTTCTTATTTTGCTTCTCCAGGTTTTTGGAGATCAGTGCTTCCACATCTACGCTGTCCATATGTTTGTTAACAATAATCTGCTGAACACTTCTGATTACAGCACCGGCGATCCAGTAGAGTCCCATACCTGCCGGCAGTGTCAGACAGAATACTGCTGACATGATCGGCATGATCATATTCATGGTCTTCATGGAGCTTGCCATGGTACCGCCCTGTCCGTTTGCATCCGGCTGCGGCATCAGTTTGGTGTTAAACCACTGTGTTAAACCAGCCAGAACAGGAATTGCAATTGCTCCTATAATAACAAGGATTGCTCCGGTTTTAATCCCAGCCTGAAGCATACTCATGGGAGCATCTGCTATATTTAATCCAAGGAAATTATTAAAATGGTCTACCTTATCCTGGGTTCCGGTGATAAGGCTGCTTAAATCCGGAAATTTACCAGCCAGGTTTGTCCAGTCATCCGGTTTGAATTTATATAAGGTATCTACAATTGTTTCTGCTTTATATCCGGCACTTTCAAAATTAATCTGATTCTTAGAAGCGATATCAGTTAAAAATGTCTGTGCAGCGGAGTTATTCAGTAACTTGTCCACTAAAGGCATGAATGCATCTTTAATTCCGCCTACATATGCCGGAATATTCCAGATTACCTTATACAAAGCAAATAAAATCGGCATCTGGATAAGAAGCTGCAAACAACTTCCCATAGGAGAAACTCCATATTTTGAGTAAACAGTTTTTGTTTCTTCATTCATCTTCATCATAGAAGCCTGATCCTGTTTACCTTTATACTTTTTCTGAATTGCCTGAAGTTCAGGGTTCATCTGTGCTGAAAGCTTTGAAAACTTTTGCTGTTTGATCGTAAGCGGCATTAATAACATATAAATAACAATAGTAAATAAAATAATACAAAGACCAATGTTTTGAATATTGAACAGATTATTCAAAAACAAGTAAATTGCATTCATGATAAAACCTAAAGCAACCGCAACAGGTCCAATAATGAATGTTGTACTTTTTGTTAACAACATTTTTGACAAGACTTTTTCCTCCTAAATTAGTCACACACTCCAGAGCGTGTCTGAAAATTCATTCCCGCCATCTGCACGCCCCACTTTGCGGCATATTTGCCCCGAATTCAGGTTACGTAGCCCGCTACGCGCCCTTCATTCGGGGACAAATCTCCCACAAACTGTGACGCGCAGCTGTCAGAAAGCAATTTTCAGACATGCTCAAGGGACCGGATCATATCCGCCCTTAGAAAAAGGATTACATCTCAATATCCTCCAGCAGGTCAAGATGGTTCCCTTAACAGCACCATATTTTTCAATTGCCTCTAACCCGTACTGTGAACACGTAGGTATATAAGGACAACGAGTGCTTTTTAATGGCGATAAATATTTTCTATATAATTTAATCAAACCGATTAATAATTTTTTCATTTATCATCAATCTTTTCTATATGAAATATGTTATGAAGTTTCCCTAAATGCAAAAGTGCGCTCTCTATCTCTGCAAAACCTTTTTCCTTTGCACTCACTCTCGCAACTACAACAATATCATATCCTGGCAAAAAACCGGATTCATTCAGCCTATAACTCTCTCTTAGTAATCTGGTTAACCCATGCCTCACTACGCTATTGCCAACTTTTTTACTGACTGAAATACCCAGGCGGTTCCCGGATAACTGATTTTCTAAGACATACATTACTAAATATCTGTTCGCAAAAGATTTTCCTTTCCTATATACATATTGAAAATCTTTATTCTTTTTCAATGATTCTGAAAATACCATAGGCCATCCTTTACCAATCATTTAAAGAGAAGAAAAGGCCACAAATCTGCGGCCTATGCTGATAATTTTTTTCTTCCTTTTGCTCTTCTAGCAGCGATAACTTTTCTTCCGCCTACTGTGCTCATTCTAGCTCTGAATCCGTGAACCTTAGCTCTGGATCTCTTTTTCGGTTGGAATGTCATTTTCATGAGTCTGGCACCTCCTTCTATCTAACCAAATATCTATTAGCATAATTGGTAAATTATATTTTACATGCTTAAAAACATCATTTCAATTATATTCATAAATATGCCGTAAGTCAAGCTATTCCTTTATTTTTTTATATTCTTTACCCTCTTTTAACTTTTCCACACTTATTTTCCACGGTTTACATAAAGTTATCCACAAATTGGGGATAACTTGTGTATAACTTTTTCCATAAATGTGAAAAACTTTGATTTTTCAGGACATCCCCCGTAAATAAAGCCTGTATTCTATGTGGATTTGTGGATTTGGTTATTCACAACGATGTCGAAATTTTTGGATGAAAGTGGATAAATATGTTCACAAAATGTTATTTCCAAAATTTTTGATTGCTAAATTGATTAATTTAGTTTAGAATTAGATAAGGAAATCTATCTTTAAATAAATGGTTGTGGATAACATTTAGCTGCAATCATTTATTGTTGTGTTTTTCTGGAGGCTCATCCACACAGTACAAATTTGTATTGTTTTTGGATAAACACCAGGAAATAAGCGGATTTTTACCAATGCGAAAAACGGAAGAATATATTTAAGGAGTCGTTAACATGGACATCATAATAGAAAAATGGGATGAAATACTGTATACAGTAAAACTAGAACACGAATTATCGGATGTTTCCTTTAATACCTGGATAAAACCATTAAAGGTCCACAGTATAGAAAACAGCACGATTATAATCTTGGTTCCATCAGAGCAGATGGGGCTTAATTATATAAGTAAGAAGTATACACTTCCTATTAAAGTAGCGGTCGCCGAAATCACGGGACTGGATTATAATATAGAATTTATTTTACCTGAACAAGCGAAAACGATAGAGAAATCAATGCCGCCTGCCTCTACTTTAAATGAAAATCTGGAAAAAGCCAATTTGAATCCTAAATATACTTTCGACACTTTTGTAGTTGGTGGAAACAACAATTTTGCCCATGCTGCATCACTGGCTGTTGCGGAATCACCCGGCGAAATGTACAACCCCCTCTTTATATATGGAGGTGTTGGACTTGGAAAAACCCATTTAATGCACTCTATTGCCCACTTTATATTAGAAAGAAATCCGCTGTCCAAGGTATTATACGTAACAAGTGAGTCCTTTACAAACGAATTGATTGAAGCGATTCGTAACGGAAATAATACTGCAATGACAAAATTTCGTGAAAAATACCGGAATATCGACGTACTGCTCATCGACGATATCCAGTTTATTATAGGAAAAGAATCTACCCAGGAAGAATTTTTCCATACGTTTAATGATCTTCACGGATCCAAAAAACAGATTATCATCTCCTCCGATAAACCGCCAAAAGAAATCCAGACTTTGGAAGGAAGGCTTAGATCCCGGTTCGAATGGGGCCTGATCGCTGATATTTCCTCGCCGGATTATGAAACAAGAATGGCTATTCTTCGAAAAAAAGAGGAGCTGGACGGTTATCAGATCGATGATGACGTAATCAAGTATATTGCCACAAACATCAAGTCCAATATCCGTGAGCTGGAAGGTGCATTGAACAAATTGATGGCTTTCAGCAATCTCGAAAAACGCGAAATCACAGTGGGATTGGCAGAAGAAGCCTTAAAAGATATTATTTCACCGGATGAAAACAGGGAAATTACCCCGGAATTGATCATTGATATCGTTGCGGAGCATTTTCATCTAAGGCCTGAAGATCTAAAAGGTAACAAACGTAACTCGGAAATTGTATTTCCACGCCAGATTGCTATGTTCCTCTGCCGCGAAATGACAGATACTCCATTAAAAACCATTGGAAATATTATGGGCAAGAAGGATCATACTACCATCATTCACGGCTGCAAGAATATTAACAATGAAATGGCAAAATCGGAAAATGTCCGTAATACGGTGGAAATCATAAAGAAAAAAATTAATCCCAATTGAGGATAAGTGTGAAATAAAATCGCTTTCACACTACTTATTAAGGCAGGCCTGCAATATGCAGGAGGTATCAATATGAATACCTTACACCGGGATTTAAATAATAAAAAAATATGGGTATTGGCAGAAGATTTTTCCCTTAACAAACAATCCACACGATTTTGTTGAAAACCAGCATTGAATGTGTGTATAATAATCATTTTTAAGGGGCTCTGTTGATAACCTGATTTTTATACTTTAATTTCAGAGACTTTTTCACATACTTATTAATTTACGGGAGGCTTATGCACACGGCCTCTTCAGACTTATTCACAAACTAACAGCCCCTAAGGTTAAGACTACTGATTCTCTTAATAATTTATTATATAGCGGGCTCGAAAGGAGTTACCCACATTATGAAGATTGTCTGCTCAAAATCAGATTTACTAAAAAGCGTTAACATCGTTATGAAAGCTGTTCCTTCTAAAACAACGATGCCAATACTGGAATGTATCTTAATAGATGCATCAGCCAATGAAATTAAATTAACTTCTAATGATATGGAACTTGGAATTGAAACAAAAGTGACCGGTGATATCTTAGATAAGGGTATTATTGCACTGGATGCAAAGATTTTTTCTGAAATTATTCGAAAATTACCGGAAAATGATATTGTTATTGAAACAGATGCAAAATTACAGGCAACGATTACCTGTGAAAAAGCTAAGTTTAATATCTCCGGAAAATCGGGTGAAGATTTTTCTTATTTACCTTATGTAGAAAAAAATGATTCCATTGCCCTGTCCCAGTTCACTTTGAAGGAAGTAATTCGTCAGACGATTTTTTCCATTGCAGCGAATGAAAATAATAAAATGATGACCGGGGAATTATTTGAAATTAATGAAAATGAACTGAAAGTTGTATCATTAGATGGTCATCGAATATCGATTCGGAAAATCGAATTAAAGGATACCTACGGCCACAAGAAGGTTGTCGTTCCCGGAAAGACACTCACGGAAGTGAGCAAGATTTTATCAGGAGAAGTGGAAGATGAAGTACGTCTGTTCTTTACAAATAATCATATTGTATTTGAGTTTGACCAGACAACCGTTGTATCCCGTCTGATTGAAGGCGAGTACTTCCGGATAGAGCAGATGCTCTCCAGTGATTATGAGACAAAAGTAGAAATAAATAAAAAAGAATTGCTTGATTGTATCGATCGTGCTACTCTTCTTGTAAAGGAAAGTGACAAGAAGCCGATTATCATCCAGATCAGTGATGATGCTATGGAACTGAAAATCAATTCCCAGATCGGTTCGATGGATGAAGAAATTGATATTACGAAAGAAGGGAAAGATATCCTGATTGGATTCAACCCAAGATTCTTAATTGATTCACTTCGTGTCATTGACGATGAGAATGTTACCCTGTATCTGGTGAATCCGAAAGCACCCTGTTTTATTAAAGACGAGAAAGAAACATATATCTATTTGATTCTTCCGGTTAATTTTACGGTTTAGAGGAAAGGGCATCATGGAAACGATTAAGTTAAGAGATGATTATATCAAACTGGGTCAGGCATTAAAGGCTGCCGGGCTGGTAGATTCCGGAGTGGTTGCGAAAGTTGTAATCCAGGACGGACTTGTGAAAGTGAATGGCGAAGTGGAATACCAGCGGGGGAAAAAGTTACATGAGAATGATGTAGTGGACTTCGATGGAGAAACGATAAAAATTGTAAAATAGTTGGTGCTGACATGATTATTGAATCTATTAAACTTGAGAAATTTAGAAATTATAATTCCTTAAAATTAAAGTTTGATAGTGGTACGAATATTTTCTATGGTGATAATGCGCAGGGTAAGACGAATATTTTAGAAGCAGTGTATCTCTGTGGGACTACCAAATCCCACAAGGGAAGCAAGGATCGTGAAATCATCCAGTTTCATGAGGATGAATCTCATATTCGTATGAGGCTGAATAAAAACGGCAGTGCTTATAAGATAGACATGCATTTAAAGAAGAACAGGACAAAGGGAATTGCGATTAACGGTATACCGATACGGAAAGCCAGCGAACTCTTTGGAATTGTGAACCTGGTATTTTTCTCACCGGAGGATCTTAATATTATTAAAAACGGTCCTTCTGAGAGAAGGCGTTTTATTGACATGGAGCTATGTCAGTTAAATAAATTATATTTGTTTCAGTTATCAAATTATAATAAAATAGTGAATCAGAGAAATAAACTGCTCAAAGATATTGCCTTTCATCCGGAATACCTGGATACCCTGGATATCTGGGACCAGCAGATGGTTCAGTACGGCTGCAAAGTAATCGAGGAACGTCAGTTATTTGTAGAGCGTCTGAATGGAATCATTGCAGGCATCCATAAAAAACTTTCGGGAGACAGGGAAGAATTAATTGTGGATTATGAGAAAAACGTTCCGGCTGAATCTTTTGAAGAACAGCTGAGACGAGGCAGGGATAAAGATCTGAAGATGAGGATGACCATGACCGGTCCCCACAGAGATGATCTGTGTTTTAAAATCCAGGATGTGGATATCCGCAGGTTTGGCTCCCAGGGGCAGCAGAGAACAGCTGCTTTATCTTTAAAGCTGGCTGAAATTGAGCTGGTGAAGCAGGAAATCAAAGATACACCAATTTTATTGCTGGATGATGTCTTGTCTGAACTGGACAGTAACAGGCAACACTATCTGTTAGACAGCATTCATGATATTCAAACATTGATCACCTGTACGGGTATCGATGATTTTATAGAGAATCAATTTAAGATTAATAAAGTATTTCATGTGGTGGACGGTATCGTCTATGAATAACATGTGTAAATACGCAGCAGCGAAAACAGGAGGATTCTTATGGGTACAGAATTAAATTCAGAATATGGCGCAGATCAAATACAAATTTTAGAGGGGTTGGAAGCAGTCCGGAAAAGACCTGGTATGTACATTGGAAGTACATCGATCCGCGGACTTCACCATCTGGTATATGAAATTGTAGATAATGCAGTGGATGAAGCACTTGCAGGATACTGCGACACAATTCAGGTGACCATTAATAAAGACAATTCCATAACGGTAATCGATAATGGCCGCGGTATCCCGGTAGGAATCAATCATAAATCAGGACTTCCGGCAGTAGAAGTAGTATTTACGATTCTTCATGCAGGTGGTAAATTCGGCGGCGGCGGCTATAAAGTATCCGGTGGTCTTCACGGGGTAGGTGCTTCTGTCGTTAATGCTTTGTCGGAAAATCTGGAGGTTACAATCTACAGTGAGGGTAAGATCTACAGACAGCGTTATGAAAGAGGTAAAGTTGTATATAAACTAAAAGTGATCGGAGAATGTGATCCGGAGAAGACAGGAACCATGGTTACCTTCCTTCCGGATAAAGAAATTTTCGAAGAAACGGTTTATGATTTTAATACACTGAAGCAGAGACTTCGGGAAATGGCATTCCTGACAAAGAATATCAGGATTATCTTAAGAGATGAGAGAAACGAGGAGCCGGTGGAGAAGATTTTCCACTACGAAGGCGGAATCAAGGAATTTGTTTCTTATCTGAACAAGGGTAAAAATCCGCTCTACCCGGATATAATTTATTGTGAAGGCACCAGGGATGATGTGTATGTAGAAGTCGCGATGCAGCATAATGACGGTTATACGGAAGGGGCATACAGTTTTGTAAATAACATTACTACTCCGGAAGGCGGTACCCATCTGACTGGATTTAAGAGTGCGCTTACCAAAACATTTAATGACTATGCAAGAACCAATAAACTGATTAAGGACAGTGAGTCTTTGGTTGGTGAGGATATCAGAGAAGGTATCACGGCAATTATCAGTATTAAGATTGGGGATCCGCAGTTTGAAGGACAGACGAAACAGAAACTTGGAAACAGTGAAGCAAGAGGAGCTGTAGATAATGTGGTTTCTGAACAGCTTATGATTTACCTGGAACAGCATCCTCAGATCGCGAAGATGATTCTGGAAAAATCAATTATGGCTCAGAGAGCAAGGGATGCGGCAAGAAAAGCCCGTGATTTAACAAGAAGAAAATCAGCCCTTGACGGAATGTCTCTTCCGGGTAAACTGGCGGATTGCTCGGATAAGGATCCGAAAAACTGTGAAATCTACATTGTCGAGGGAGATTCCGCGGGTGGTTCTGCAAAAACGGCAAGAAGCAGAAGTACCCAGGCAATTCTTCCCCTGCGTGGAAAAATACTGAACGTGGAAAAGGCAAGACTGGATAAAATTTATGCAAACGCTGAAATTAAAGCGATGATTACAGCGTTTGGTACAGGTATCCACGATGATTTTGATATATCGAAACTGAGATACCATAAAATTATTATTATGACCGATGCCGATGTTGACGGTGCCCATATCAGTACGTTATTATTAACCTTTATGTATCGTTTTATGCCTGATCTGATTAAAGAGGGACATGTGTATCTGGCACAGCCGCCACTTTATAAGCTGGAGAAAAACAAAAAAGTGTGGTATGCTTACAGCGATGAAGAATTAAATTCAATTTTGACAGAAGTCGGCAGAGACCAGAGTAATAAGATACAGCGTTACAAAGGACTTGGAGAAATGGATGCGGAACAGCTCTGGGAGACAACTATGGATCCGGAGAGCAGGATTTTACTCCGGGTTACGATGGATGAAGAAGCATCGTCGGAACTGGATATTACCTTTACGACCTTAATGGGAGACCAGGTAGAGCCGCGTCGTGAATTTATTGAAGAAAATGCTAAATATGTAGAAAATCTGGACATTTAGGAGGAGAAAGTCGTTGGAAGACAATATTTTTGATAAGGTACATGATGTTGATCTAAAGAAAACAATGGAGAAATCCTACATCGACTATGCCATGAGCGTTATTGCCGCCCGTGCACTTCCTGATGTAAGAGACGGGTTAAAGCCTGTTCAGCGTAGAGTTCTGTATTCTATGATCGAATTAAATAATGGTCCTGACAAGCCGCATAGAAAATGTGCGCGTATTGTCGGTGATACCATGGGTAAATATCACCCTCATGGTGACAGCTCTATCTATGGGGCATTGGTAAATATGGAACAGGAATGGTCCACCCGTTATCCGCTGGTTGACGGTCATGGGAACTTTGGTTCCGTGGACGGTGACGGCGCAGCTGCCATGCGTTATACAGAAGCACGTCTCAGCAAGATTTCCATGGAAATGCTGGCTGATATTAATAAAAATACGGTAGATTTTGTACCGAACTTTGACGAGACAGAGAGAGAACCGGCGGTTCTTCCTGCCAGATATCCCAATCTTCTGGTAAATGGAACCTCAGGTATCGCCGTTGGTATGGCTACCAATATTCCGCCTCACAATCTGAAAGAGATTGTAAATGCAGTAATCAAAATGATTGACAACCGCATTGAAGAGAGCCGCGATACGGAAATTGATGAAATACTGGAAATTGTAAAAGGTCCGGACTTTCCTACGGGAGCCCAGATTCTTGGTACAAAGGGGATAGAAGAAGCTTATCGGACTGGTCGGGGAAAAATCCGCGTCCGTGCAGTTACCGATATCGAATCTATGCCAAATGGTAAGAGCAGAATCATTGTCAGTGAATTACCGTATATGGTAAATAAAGCAAGATTAATTGAAAAAATTGCTGATCTGGTCAGAGATAAAAAAGTTGACGGTATTACAAATATTACCGATGAGTCAAACAGGGAAGGTATGCGTATTAACATTGAGCTTCGCCGTGATGTGAATGCCAATGTTCTTCTGAATCAATTATACAAGCATACACAGCTGCAGGATACTTTCGGTGTAATTATGCTTGCACTTGTAAATAATGAGCCAAAGGTTATGAACATCCTTCAGATGCTGCACTACTATATCCAGCACCAGGAAGAAGTCGTTACCAGAAGAACCCAGTATGAACTGAATAAGGCAGAAGAACGTGCCCATATTTTACAGGGATTACTGATTGCTCTTGACAATATTGATGAGGTAATCCGTATTATCCGTGCATCAAAGAATGCTCAGATTGCAAAAGAAGGATTAATTGAGCGATTTGGTTTATCAGATGTGCAGGCGCAGGCTATCGTAGATATGAGGCTGCGTGCTCTGACAGGTCTGGAAAGAGAAAAGCTGGAAAATGAATTCAAGGAATTAATGGAACGTATTACTTACTTAAAGTCTATCCTGGCTGACAGAAACCTCCTGCTTGGAGTAATCCGTGAGGAAATTATTATCATTCGCGATAAGTTTGGGGATGAGAGAAGGACTTCTATTGGTTTTGACGAATTTGATATCTCGATGGAAGACCTTATTCCAAGAACAAATGTCGTGATAGCAATGACAAAATTGGGTTATATTAAACGTATGACCATCGATAACTTTAAGAGCCAGAACAGAGGCGGGAAAGGGATTAAGGGAATGCAGACCATCGATGATGATTATATCGAGGATCTGCTGATGACATCTACCCATCACTATCTGATGTTCTTTACGAATACCGGAAAAGTATACCGTCTGAAAGCTTATGAAATTCCGGAATCCAGCAGAACCGCAAGAGGTACGGCTATTATTAACCTACTGCAGCTGGCGCCTGGAGAGAAGATTACCGCTATGATCCCGATTAAGGAATATAAGGCGGGCAGATATCTGTTTATGGCAACTAAGAATGGTATTGTGAAAAAGACACCGATCAGGGATTATGCAAATGTCAGAAAAACAGGACTTGCTGCGATCAGTCTTCGTGAAGAGGATGAACTGATTGAGGTTAAAACTACAAATAACGAGAAAGATATTATTCTTGTTACGAAATACGGACAGTGTATCCGTTTCCATGAGACAGATGTAAGAAGCACCGGAAGAACATCTATGGGTGTTATCGGAATGAGCCTGTCCCACGGAGATGAAGTAATTGGAATGCAGCTGAATACCCAGGGTGAATACCTGATGATTGTTTCTGAAAAAGGTATGGGCAAGCTTACCCATATGAATGAATTTACGGCACAGAACAGAGGCGGTAAAGGTGTGAAGTGCTATAAGATCATGGAAAAAACAGGTAATGTTATCGGTGTTAAGGCCGTTAATAAAGAAAATGAGATTATGATAATCAGTACAGAAGGTATTGTAATCCGTATGATGTGCGGTGATATTTCTGTTCTGGGACGGGTAACTTCCGGCGTGAAGCTGATTAACATGGATGTGGATAATGACATTATGGTTGCCAGCATTGCAAAGGTAAGGGAAAGTTCTAACCAGACGGAAGAAGATATGCTGAAATCTCTGGAAGAAGAATTGCTGGAAGAAGAATCTTTGGATGGTGAAGTTGTAACAGCAGGTGATACAGCTCCGGAAGAGGAGGCAGAAGCATCTGATTCTTCAATTGACAGTCTGGTAGAGCGTGCATTAGAAGAAAAGGAAAAAGAAGAGCAGGAAGCGCATGAGAACGGTTCTGAAGAAGAATTACAGGATGGACAGGACGAGTAATAAGCAGTACTCTTTTTAGTAATTGGAGGCACATTATGAATATACGCAGATTGCTTGCAGTCTGGAGTGCAAAGTTTATTGGATTTGCATGCAGGTTAACCGGAAAACAGGGAGTTACGCTTGCAGGGCAGATAGCCCTGAAGCTGGACCCTAAGATTTTGACAGAGCTGGCAGGTGAGGTAAGGGAAAAAGTATTTGTTGTCTGCGGAACCAATGGGAAAACAACAACAAATAATCTGCTGTGTTCTGCCATTGAGGCAGAAAAGAAAAAAGTAGTCTGCAATCATACGGGCTCAAATATGTTAAATGGTGTAGTCTCGGCTTTTGTACTTTCGGCAGGTATGAACGGACATCTGGATGCTGACTATGCCTGCATTGAGATAGATGAAGCATCTACCGTGCGGATTTTACCTCACTTTAAACCGGATTATATGGTTCTTACCAACCTGTTCCGGGATCAGCTGGACCGGTATGGAGAAATTGATATTACCATGAATCTGCTGAAAGATGCCATGCATATGGCACCGGACATGACTGTTATCGTAAATGCAGATGATGCCCTGTCGGCATACCTGGCTATGGAAAGCGGTAACGCTTATGTGACTTACGGAATCAGTGAACAGGTTTTCGAAGAATCCAGTGTCAATGAGATCAGGGAGGGAAGATTCTGTAAAAAATGCGGAGAAAAGCTGGTTTACCACTTTTATCATTACAGCCAGCTTGGAGATTATGAATGCCCATCCTGTGGATTTAAACGACCGGATCCGGATTTTGATGCATCCAATATATACGCAGGCGGAAAGCTGGCTTTTGATGTGGAAGGCAGGCATATAACTGCCAGCTACAGAGGATTCTATAACATCTACAATATTTTAGCCGCGTATACGGCCGCCAGGACCGCAGAAATGGATTTAAAACACTTCAATGATGTCTTATATAGGTTCAACCCTCAAAATGGCCGTATGGAGCAATTTGAGATTGACGGAACGCATATTATGCTGAACCTGGCGAAGAACCCGGCAGGGTTTAATCAGAATATTTCAGCGGTCATGGAAGATGAGACAAAAAAAGATGTGATTATTCTGATCAATGATAATGACCAGGACGGCATCGATATCTCATGGCTCTGGGACGTGGATTTTGACCGGTTTAAGGATGCAGATGTCAACTCCATTACAGTGAGCGGCATCCGCTGCCAGGATATGAGGCTGAGGCTGAAATACGTGGATATTCCATCTGCGCTGGAACCGGATGTAGAAAAAGCGATTCAGGAACGCATAAAGAATGGGACAGGCAATCTGTATGTGCTGGTTAACTATACGGCGCTTTACAGTACCCGCAATATTTTGAAGAAGCTGGAACAAGGTTAGAATATAGTGCAAGCTTGCTTACGCTATTCATTGGGAGGAAAGCATGAAGATCATTATTGGACATCTTTATCCGGATTTGTTGAATCTCTACGGGGACAGAGGTAATATCCAATGCATGATGAAACGCTGTGAATGGCGTGGAATTGAAGCAGAGACAATTGAATATCAGCTTGAAGATGAGATCGATTTTTCCAGGCTGGATATCGTCCTTCTGGGCGGAGGTTCCGACCGGGAGCAGATGCTGGTATGTGAAAAGCTGAAAACGATCCGCAGCGATTTTAAGAATTATGTAGAAGATAACGGCGTAGTAATTGCAATCTGCGGCGGATACCAGCTTCTGGGCAATTATTATATGACGGATGCCGGGAATATAGAGGGGCTGGGACTGGTAGACCTGCATACAGAGCAGGGCAGGGACCGCCTTATTCAGAATATTGTTATTAAAAGTGAATTGTTCGATACTCCGATTGTGGGATTTGAAAATCATGGAGGCAGGACATTTATTAATAAAAACAAGCCTTTGGGTAAAGTACTCTATGGATCCGGAAATAACGGAGAGACGGGATACGAAGGCGTGATTTATAAAAATGTGATCGGCACTTATCTGCATGGTCCGCTGCTGCCCAAGAATCCCAAACTTTGTGACTACCTCATATCCAGGGCACTGGAACGCAGATATGGGGAAATTGTAGAGTTGGAGCCGTTGGATGATACGCAGGAAATGGAAGCAAATCAGTATATTGTAAACCGGTTTGCAAAAAGAGGAAATTAACAATTGGGATTTTGACAGGACTGTTTGAAAACAGTCCTGTTTTTTCTTTGTTTTGTTACTTTTTGTTTGACTTTCTGTTGTTTTTAATCTATAATTAATAAAAAGGTTTTACAATAACGATGTAATGCGCATCAGGAATAGGAGAGGGTAAAATGTTAGCAAACTTAAATGATGTATTGTATCCGGCAAAAAAGGGCAAATATGCAGTTGGTTTGTTCAATGCAGTTACGCTGGAGTTGGCAAGGGGGATTATTGCAGCGGCTGAAGAGACAGGATCTCCGGTTATTATGGGGACCGCAGAGGTTCTGCTTCCTTATGGTCCAATGGAAGAGTTGTCATATTTTTTAATTCCTATGGCTAAAAAGGCAAAAGTGCCTGTTGTCATCCATTTTGATCATGGACTGACAAAAGATGCCTGTCTGAAAGCTTTAGATCTGGGATTTTCATCGATTATGTATGACTGCTCTACGGACAGTTATGATGAAAATGTAGAGAAGGTGAGAGAAATGGCGGATATTGCCCACTCTTACGGAGCTACTATTGAAGGTGAACTGGGACATGTAGGAGATAATGAGGGCTCACATGAAGGCAGTTCCCACATGGAGGACCCGAGTAAATTCTATACAGATCCGGCACAGGCTAAAGATTTTGTAGATAAGACAGGAGTAGATGCTCTGGCAATTGCCGTAGGAACGGCGCATGGTGCCTATAAGCTTCCTCCAAAACTGGATTTTGAACGTATTAAAACAATTGCGAATACCATTGATGTTCCCCTGGTGCTGCATGGCGGTTCGGGACTGAAGGATGAAGATTTTAAGAAGGCAATTAATTGCGGAATCAGCAAGGTTAATATATTTACGGACATTAATATTGCAGCTGTAGAAGCAGAGTTCCGGGCATTTGAGTATATGGAAAAAGGGATTATAGACCTGGTGCCTGCAGCGGTGCAGGCAGTTAAGATGGAGGTCCGAAAGAAAATGGAATTGTTCGGGTCCGTGGGACAGGTCTATAGTAATAAAGCAGATATTCATGCGCTGATTGAACAGGTAGTGAAAGAAGTAATGGCGCAATATAAAAAATAGATCCCTAATTATTTAAGTAAAGATCTTACAAGGGAGACACAGGAAGAGATTTCTAAAAAGCAATCCTCTAAATGTGTCTCTCTTTCTATGGTGTAAAAACCCTTATAGGAAATACTTTTCAATGTTTTTATCCATTTTGGTATATCAACCGAACCCTTTCCAAGAGGAGTTTCTAAAAAATAATCGCTGAGCCGGAAGTCCTCAATTCCACCCTCTGCAAAATAGTTGTAAATAAATGCCGGATCTGTTTTCTTCAGCATGATGCCGTCTTTTACATGAACATGCACGATTTTATCATGTAATTGAAGTACACCCATGCAGGGATCATCTCCCGTAACCATTACCAGGTTGGCAGGATCATAGTTAACTGCAATGTGGGGACAGTTAATATCCGTTAAGAACTGTTTTAAGTCAGGGACAGTTTCGGAACCCGTTTCCAGTGCAACGCTGATCTCACAGGCTTCCCCAAGTTCATTAAGGCGTTTACAGGCATCGGAAAGGGTATGCCAGGTCTTATTTTTTTCATTTGGAATCACCCCTAAGTGTGTGGTAATTATGGAGCAGTCCAGTTCTTTTGTCCACTGCATAATTCTTTTGGTCTTTTGGATACGCTGCGGATTATCGGATTCGTTTGCAAATCCGTGTCCCCCCAGGTCAGCGCATACAGCACTGACAGTTAACCCGGATTTTTGCAGCTGTTTACGAATGTTTAGTTTTTCTCCTGTACTTAAATTGTCGCAGTCTGATATTCCTGTGCCTCCGTAAAACTGGACTCCGTCCGCCCCGCATTTTGCGGCAAGTGCAATAGCTGATAAAATGTCCGTGTGAAATGATTCCAGCATAACGCCGATTTGATTCATAGTAACCTCCATTTCTGATTGGATTCCAGAAGCTTGTATACCTCAAAATAGGAATAGCGGTATGCAGTTTGCTGGAATACATGAACCTGTTTCAAAATTATCTGTATCTGAATGTGTACGGAATGTATTACAGAATATATTACAGAATAAGTAGTGACATTTTACAGGCAGTTACCAGTTCTTTAAGGACAGTGCATATTCCGAGGGTGTAATTCCGGTAATTTCTTTAAAGCGTCTGGAAAAATAATAGATATTGTCAAATCCTGTTTTTTCTGCAATCTGTGTAAAGGTATAATTACTCTCCTGAATCAGTCTTTTTGCTTCGCCAATCCGAATTCTGGTCAGGTAGGATATAACGGAGTATCCGGTCTGTTCTTTAAAAATTCTTTTTAACTGGGAGATGCTGATTCCGGCAATTTCAGCCAGTTTTTCCAATGTTAATTTTTCCTGGTACTTTGTTTCCAGTAATGAACTGATTTGTTTTACAGCTGCTGCATGATTTTGCAGTTCATTTGACCGGATACAGCGTTCCCGTATCCCAATGCTGTCGCCGTGCCGGTAGATACAGATAATCAGCTGTTCAAGGCTTGTTTTTAACAGCTGGTCACTGCCAAAAGGAGCACTGGCTTTCTTTTTCATGTTGATATTGGGAGGAGCTTTTTCAAATGATTCATAAGAAAGTTCCGATTCATTAACCACATTATGAAGGCATTGTTTTTCGCTTTGGTTTAAAAAAAGAATTTTATGCCTGAAATTTTCCATGCAGGGGCTGTCACATACAAAGGATACTACAATGACATTTGAGCCCCCGTGTCCCGTTTCCTGAAATTTATGAAACTCTCCCGGCTGATGAAAAGCAAGTTCACCAGCCTTTAGTAAATAACGCCTTTCGCCGGCTGTAATTACAAGTTCACCCTGGTCTGCATAAATAAATTCCCAGAAGTCATGGCTTTCCCCTGAAAATAAAAAGTTTTTCGGAAGTTTGTAGTAAGAGATATTAATAAGCGCCGAAATGGATACTACGGTTTTTAATTCATATTTGTTATATTGTACCAACAAATCCCTCTTTTCTATAGTGCCTGAGCTAATAGTATAAAAACAGTGACGATTATGGTAAGGTATATTTTTAAAAATGATTTATAATTAGGTTTATAAGAATTATATATGGATTTTGCAAGGTTGTAAACAGAAAATATGAGATTCAGGAAAGGAGAATATTATTTTGAAGAAATCTATTAGTATCTGGTCATTTCAGGAAAGTGATGTTCGAAAGTGTATCAATCTTGCTTCTAAGGCAGGATTTCAGGGGATTGAGCTGGCGCTTGACAGTAACGGGGATGTGGCATTGGATACATCCGAAGAACAGCTGCTGTTAATCAAAAAAGAAGCAGCAGACAGTGGAATACAGATTCACAGTGTAGCAAGCGGACTTTATTGGGATTATTCTTTTACGTCAAATGTAGAAGATGAAAGGAAAAAGGCATACGAGATTGCCGTCTGCCAGATAAGGACAGCCAAGATTCTTGGAGCTGATTCAGTGTTAATTATTCCGGGAGCCGTAGGTGTGGATTTTATTAAGGAACGCGAGGTAATACCCTATGATACTGCTTATGAGAGAGCTTTGGCAGCATTTCAAAAGCTGAAAGCAGTAGCGGAAGAATATGAGATTCAAGTTGGAATTGAAAATGTATGGAATAAATTTTTAGTATCCCCCCTTGAAATGAGAACATTTATAGATCAGATAGACAGCCCGTTTGTAGGATCTTATTTTGATGTGGGAAATGTAGTATTTAACGGATATCCGGAACATTGGATAAAAATTCTGGGAGACAGAATTAAAAAGGTTCATTTTAAGGATTACAGGAGAGAAGCCGGGGGACTTTGCGGGTTTGTGGATCTGTTGGCTGGGGATGTAGACTGGAAGGGGGTTATGCAGGCATTTGAGAAAACAGGATATGACGGATGGTGTACTGCGGAAATGCTGCCTCCCTATAGCCAGTATAGCGATCAGATTATCTATAATACATCAGCGTCTATGGAACGCATATTCAGAAAGGAGTAGGTCATGTTAAAAATCGGATTAATAGGAGCAGGATATATGGGAAGCATGCATGCAGCATGTTATAAGGCTCTGGTTGGAGAAGGGGTAATGATTGCGGCAGTTGCTGATATACGTCAGGAGTATGCAGTGAAGGCAGCAGAAGCATTTCAGGCAAAGGTATATGGGGATGGTATGGAATTAATTGCAGATGGGGATGTGGATGCCATTGATATCTGTCTCCCTACGTACATGCATGCAGAATATGCAGCAGCCGCAATGAAAAAAGGAAAGGCTGTGTTTGTTGAAAAACCGGTATGTATGAAAAAAGAGGAAATGGATCTTTTATTAAAACTGGAGGAGGAGACAAAGGCTCCTGTTATGGTAGGACAGTGCATTCGTCTCTGGAGTGAGTATGCATGGCTGAAAGAGACCGTGAGTAAAAATGTTTATGGAAAAGTATGCTCTGCTGTATTTAAGAGAGTCAGTCCTGCACCAACCTGGGCATGGGAAGGATGGCTGCAAAAAGCAGAATGCAGTGGGACGGTAGCCATGGATATGCATATTCACGATGTAGACTATGTAAGATACTTACTGGGAGATCCAAAAAAAATGCAGGCAGGCGTATCCAGAGATGGAACAGGAATGATACAGCAGATATTTGCATCTTATGATTATGGGAATCTTCCGGTTACTATTGAGGCATGCTGGGATTATCCGGAAGCTTTTCCGTTTGAAATGTACTACCGCATTAAATTTGAGAAAGCTACGGCTGTATTTTCTTCTGCTGCCAGCCCTTCCCTGGTGGTCTACCCGAAGGATGGAGGAAGAATTGTTCCGGAGCTTGAGAAAGAGTTTGAAAGTGAAAATGATATTGGTGGAAATGTATCCTCACTTGGCGGATATTACAATGAGCTTAAATATTTTACGGATCGGATTAAAGCTTCAGAGCCGCTGACTATTGCTACTTTAGCAGAATCTGTGAAATCAGTGGAGCTGGTGTTAAAGGAAATTGAAGAAGTCGGAGGGATGATTGTCAATGGATAAAACATATGGGGTAGCCCTGATTGGCTGCGGACATATGGGAGAGGCTCATATCAGCAATATTTATTATAAAACAAATGTGAGGATTGAATATGTCTGTGACCTGGACAGGAAAAAAGCAGAGCTGTTTCAAAAAAAGTACGGAGCACATCTGACCAGCAGCAATCCTATGGAATGCATTGAGGATAAGGCAGTGGACATTGTAATAATTGCAACTTACCCCAGCACTCATTTAGAACTGCTGTCTCTCTGTCTTAAAAATCATAAACATGTTCTCTGTGAGAAACCAATTGCAGGGGGCCGGGTGGAGGGAAAAGAGTTTCTGCGTCAGGTAAAGGAGCACCCGGAATGCAAGGTATTAATCGGGCATATCCTACGTCATAATGCCACATATCAGAAAGTGGCGCAGATGATTCAGAATGGGGCAGTTGGAAAACCGATTGCATTTCGAATGGTGCAGAACCACCATACAATGGATTGGGAAAAGTATAAAAGGATGCTTGGTGAAGCATCTCCCCTTTTGGACTGCGGTGTGCATTATGTAGATATTATAAAATGGTTTACCGGTTCTGACGTAAAGAAAATAGCTGCCTCCGGTGCCAGAACAGAACCGGACCTCCCAGAGGGAAGCTTTAACTATGGAATGATGATGATAGAATTAAAAGATGGGTCCGCAGGGTACTATGAGGCAGGATGGAGTAATACGCTGTCTGCCGATAATCTAAAAGAATTTTCAGGTCCCAGGGGGAGTATCCGCATTATTTACAGAAAAGACAGACAGACCCATCAGGAGGAAGGGGATTTAATTGAGTATTATAAATATCCGGAAAAAGTATATGAAATGATTAATGTACAATGTCAGAGAAAGCCAACGGGGCTTCAGTTTGACCATCTGGTAAAAATGATTGAAACCGGTTGTGATGCTGTACCTACCATAGATGAGGTATATGAAAGCTTTGAAGTATGCCTAAGGGCACAGGAGCAGGTTGCAGGGGATAGTATGTAAGTTGTAGGGGAGCAGCGGAAACAGACAGGACAGATATCGGTCCTGACTGTTTTTGCTGCTTTTATATTTTTGTTTATCCTGAATTTATGTTTGTTTAATTTCGTTTATCTTATTTTTTTTATTTTTGATGATTAAATACATATATTAAAAATGATTTATTAAATCACTCTTGATTTCTTAAAAACAGAAGATATGGATAGAAATCAGTGTTGTGCATGGTTAAAATGTGTATAAATATGGAAATTAATAAGCATATTTTAGATGATACGACGGAATAATATTATAAAATTATTTTAAAAATGTATTGACAATAGATAAAATATAGAATATTATATAAAAATAAGATAAGGGAAAGGAATTATAAATAAAAATGATTTAATAAATATAAGACAGGAGGAACTAAGATGAATGTTTTGGCGGTGGGGTGCCATCCGGATGATTTGGAAATTGCATGTGGAGGTACACTTGCAAAATACGTGGATCAGGGCGCAGATGTTTATATGTGCCATGTAGCAAATGGAAATATGGGACATGTGGAAATTTTACCGGAACCATTAGCAAATCTGAGGGCGGTGGAATCGGAAAGTGCCGGAGAGGTACTGGGAGTAAAAAAAGTATTTAATCTGGATATTGGAGATATATTGGTAAACCGGTTTGATTATGAAGCTGTGGATGCGCTTGCAGATATTGTTAGATTTGTCAAACCGGATGTGATTATAACTCATAATGATATGGATTATATGCAGGATCATATCGAGACAAGCAGACTTGCATTTAACAGCAGTTTTATTGCAACACTGGCACATAAGTCCGTGCAATATGCGGCATTTAATGAATTTGTGCCTATTTATTTTATGGATACACTGGCGGGGGTAGATTTTATTCCTACGCATTATGTAGATGTTACCAAACAGATAGACAGAAAGTTAAAAGCTCTGGAGTGCCATGAATCACAGATTAAATGGATGCTGGAACATGACGGAATTGACTTTCTGGATATGGTGAGGACCTGCTCCAGATACAGGGGGTATCAGTGCGGGGTTGCATATGCAGAAGGGTATCGGCCGTGTACCGTCTATCCAAGGATGACTACAAAACAGTTACTGCCATAATAGACGTTAGCGGCAAAAACATTAGCAAAAACCATGTAATGGAAGAAAGGACAGGATCTTATGAAGATTAATTTTAACGAAACAGTTGGGGGAAGTTTATTAGAAGGATTTTATCCAAAGGGATGGGATATGGAGAAGATTGATGAGTGCTGCAGCCATAGCCCGAAGGACATTGCAGAACGACAGGATTTCTGGAATCCGGATTTTGATATCGCAGCTTGTAAATCGGTGGAAGAATTCAATGTAAAACTGGGACATGAAATTGCCCTGGAGATTAGGGAGTCAAAAGAAAAAGGACAGACACTGGCACTGATTTTACCGGTTGGGCCTATGGGTATGTATGAATGGATCGTCTATTATCTAAAGAGATGGAATGTCTCCTGTGACCATCTGTATTGTTTTAATATGGACGAATGGGCTGATAAAGAAGGCAATACGCTGGACAGCACGGATCCGGGTTCCTTTCAGTATGCAATGGAACATGCATTTTATAATCCATTGGGAGAATTAACCGTACCTGAATCCCACAGGAATTTTGCAACACGGGAAAATCTGCCTGCATATCCTGAGAAAATCAAATGTTTAAAAGAGCAGGGAGCAAGACTTGTAACAGTTTACGGTATTGGAAGGATGTGTCATATTGCATTCTGGGAACCGCATTTTGCAGCGGAGTTTGATACAGATGATGACTGGAAAGAACAATGCTACAGGAAAGGTGCATTACTTCATCCATTGACAATTGAACAGAATGCCATTACCAGCTTTAAGAGCAGGACATCCCTTGTGCCATGTACGGCTAATACCATTGGACCCGGTTTATTCCTTCAGTCTGACAGGATGATCGGAGGAGCAGACGGTGCATTTACAAGAGGAATGCAATGGCAGGGAATGTCTCTGTGGATGACTCTGCGTTATGGACCTTCAAGATGGGTTACTTCTTCTTATATTCCTACAGTTCCCGGAACACTCCTTTATCTGGAGGAATTGGCCGGGCCATTGGTAGCAGAATGTAATTAAGGAGGAGATATATGGGTGCAAAAAGTAATTCACATGGAAAAAATGTTATGGAAATTCTGGCAAAATTCTCAAAGGATTATATGTCCCTGGTTGCCATATTGTTAATTGGAATTGTCTTTTCCATTGCTTCGCCTTATTTCTTCAGCGGATCAAACTTTGCAAATATTTTGCTGCAGTCTTCTACAGTTGGAATTGTAGCGATTGGTCAGGCACTTTTGATGATTACGGGACAGGTGGATTTATCACTGGGGTATAATGTCTGTCTGACAGGCTGTGTATTTGCGTATACAATGAAGTTTTTAAGCTTTAATCCCTATCTTGCTATTGTTGTTGCTTTGATTTTAGGTTTTGCAATTGGGGCGGCAAATGGTGCACTTGTGGCGTATTGTAAATTACCGGCATTTATTGCCACACTGGGTCTTCAGAATGTTTGTAAAGGTCTGGCAAAAATTATCACTAATGCTACGCCTATTGCTAATCTGCCAAATGAAATTTCCTTTATTGGAAGAGGATACATTGCAGCAATTCCTATTTGTGTTGTCATAATGATTCTTTTGTACATATTATTTTCATTTATTATGCGGAAAACAAAGTTTGGAAGAAATGTGTATGCGGTAGGAGGCGGAACGGAAGCAGCTTTCTATTCGGGAATTAATACGAAAATGGTTATATTTTTATCTTTTGCAATAGCAGGGCTTTTGGCTGCTGTCTCCGGTGTTGTGCTTACCAGCAGGTTAAATTCCGCAGCAATTACCAATGGAAACCTTTATGAGTTTGATGCTTACATATCTGCTGCCATTGGAGGGGTCAGTCTGGCAGGTGGAAAAGGAAAAATTATTGGGGCTATGTTTGGTTCTATTTTCCTGATTACATTCTTTAATGGAATGACAATGTTGAATGTAGATCCGTTCTGGCAGGACGTATTAAAAGGCGTCGTACTGATTATTGCAATCGGCCTGGATGTATTCCGTAACAGGAGAAAGCATTAATACGCCAAAAGGAGGGGGTTTACATTGAAAGATATCATACTTGAATTAAAACATATTACGCAGGAGTTTCCGGGTGTGAAAGCTCTGGATGATGTCAGTTTTGAAATTGAGCGCGGTAAAATACATGCACTGGTAGGTGAAAATGGTGCCGGCAAATCTACGTTAATTAAAGTATTGGCAGGTATTAATGTACATTATCAGGGAGAAGTGATTTTTGAAGGTAAAAAGTTTGCTGTTAAAAATCCATATGCTGCAAAAGAGTATGGAATCAGTGTAGTCCATCAGGAACTAAAACTGGCAGAGACATTAACCGTTGCAGAAAACATTTTTCTTGGACGCTTAAAGATGGCAAAGGGAATGGTTGACTGGTCAGGCATGAAGAAACGTGCAAGACAGATGTTGGATGATCTTGGTGTAGATCTGGATGAGAATGAGACAGTAGACAATTTATCCGTCGCTAAAAAGCAGATTGTAGAAATCTGCAAAGCTATGAATTATGACTGTAAAGTGCTTGTTATGGATGAGCCATCCGCAGTACTTACCGATAAAGAGCTGGATATTCTATTTGAAATCATTGATAAACTGGTTAAGAAAGGCGTTACGATTATTTATATTTCTCATAAAATGGATGAAATCTTCAATATATGCCAGAATGTAACAGTTTTGCGGGATGGAAAGCATATTAAAACCATGTCTTTAGAAGGGGTGAAAAGGCAGGAATTAATCAGTCTTATGGTAGGCAGGGATATGGGAATGGAATATCCCAAAGAAATTATTGAAATTGGGGAACCAATCCTGGAAGTGGAGCATTTGACCCGGGAGGGAGTATTCAGAGATGTTTCCTTTAAACTTAAAAAAGGAGAAGTACTTGGAGTATCAGGTCTTGTTGGATCAGGAAGAACTGAAATTATGAAGGCAATTTTGGGAATCGATAAGACTACTTCTGGAACGGTAATTTTTAAAGGGAAACAGATTGTGAACAAAAACTTTAAACATGCAATACAGCGGGGGTTTGGCCTTGTGCCGGAGGATCGGAAAAAGCAGGGGCTGGTACAGATTTTCTCAGTCAGTGAAAATATCTGTATGGTAAATCGCAAAAGTGTCATTGAAAAGGGCTTGATCCGAAATAGACTGGTTAAAAAAATATCCCATGAATATGTGAAAAAACTTAATGTGTCTACACCGGAGATCAGCACGGAGGTTCAGTACCTCAGTGGGGGAAACCAGCAAAAGGTGGTAATTGCCAAATGGCTGCTGCAGGACAGTGAAATTATTATATTGGATGAACCTACAAGGGGAATTGATGTAGGAGCCAAATCTGAGATTTACAGGCTGATTAACCAGCTTGTGAAGAGTGGAAAGAGCGTGATTATGATTTCCTCAGAATTACCGGAAATCATTGGTATGAGTGATAGGGTAATCATTATTCACGAGGGCAGGCTCGTGGGAGAACTGTCAAGGGAAGAACTTTCCCAGGAAAAAATTATGTCACTATGTGTTTAGCTGTTTTCCATTGTAAAGGAGAGTGGCAATCAAAGGGTCCGGACAGATCACGAATTTAAAAACTGTCGGAGGGGTTTTAAACCAAGGAGGAAAAATATGAGTAAAATGATGAAGAAGGTAATGGCTTTATTATGTACAGCTTCTATGAGTGCTGCTATGCTGGCTGGATGCAGCAGTGGAAATGAAAATCAGACTTCGAAAGCTACGGAAGGAGCAGCAAAAGAAACCACAGCTGCAGCCGGGGAGACAACAGCGGAAACCCAGAAAGAGACGGCAAAAGCTGCTGATAATGGGGAAAAGAAAAGAATTGGAATCAGCCTGGTATATAAAGGTGATGAATGGTGTGCAGCTGTGGATCAGGAATTTAATAAGCAGGCAGCAGATTTCGGTTATGAGGTAAATATCCAGGATGGAAATCTGGATAATGAGACACAGGTTAAACAAATTGAGAATTTTATTACCCAGCAGTATGACCTGATTGCAGTTGATCCGGCAAGTCCTGAAGGTATTATTCCGGCATTGGAAAAGGCTACACAGGCGGGAATCCCTATTGTAGTATTTGATTCTGCAACTACTTATGAAGGCATTGTCTCCTATGTATCCTGGGACAGTTATGAAACAGGTACTTTGATCGGTGAATATCTCCACGGATTAATCGAAAAGGACCATGGCGGAAAAGCCAACATTGCAGTTTTAACTATGGCAAGTCCAGTCAACATTGCAGATAGAATAAAAGGTGTAAAGGATGCTTTAAAGGATCTGGATATTACTTATGTAGCAGAACAGGAATACGAAGGAAACCGTGAAAAAGCTGCAAATATTATTACTAATATTAAAGAAAATATTGACTTTGTAGTATCGGGTCAGGACAATGGCGCATGGGGAGCGGTATCAGCATTGCAGGCACTGAATAATACTACAACAAAATGCTATTCTATGGGTGCTTATGGTACAGAACCATTTGATGCATTAAAAGCAAATGATTCAAATTATCAGGGTACAGTAGCAGTATCTCCAAGCAAACTGGTAAAGGCTACTTATCAAGTTATGGATGACTATTTTGCAGGAAAGACAGATATTCCGAAAGTTGTTAATATTGATCTGGATTTGGTAACTACGGATAACATCAATGAATATCTGAGTAAATAGTGTTTGTAAGGCTCTTTATCTGTACGCCGGTTAAAGAGCCTTATTTGCATTTAATTGTTAAAGTGAGCGACTCTCTGTGAGTGATGAAAGTAATAGGGTTGAGAGAAAATTATGAGATAGAAAGGAAGCCACGATTTGATTTTTTCAACCTTTTAAATGTGGCGGTATTGCAGGTAAGCCGGCAATATGCATTGGGTATAAAAATGAAAGATATTGTAAGATGGGGGATTGTAGGAGCGGGTGGAATAGCAAGAAGAAGGACGATTCCTGCTATTAATGAAATATCAAATGCATCGATTCAGGCAGTCATGGATACCAATACCAACGGAATGATTGACCTGATGAAGGAATACGATATTCCGGATGTATATGGCAACATAGATGATATGCTGAGAAATGCAGATATAGACGCGGTATATATAGCGTCTCCGGTACTATTTCATAAAGAACAGGCAATTAAAATTTTAGAGGCAGGAAAACATCTGTTAATTGAAAAACCGCTTGGAATTCATGCATCTGCCGCAAAAGAAATTATGGAGTGTGCCAAAACAAAAAATGTCTGTGCCGGTGTGGCAATGGTTATGCGTTTTCATGATGGACATCAGAAGATAAAAGAGATGATAGGTCACAAAGATCTGGGGGAAATTGTTTCCTGCAGAGGTCAGTTAACCTGCTGGTTTCCGCCTATGGAGGGAAATTGGCGTCAGAATCCGGCGATTTCCGGTGGTGGAGCACTTATGGATATGGGAATCCATTGTATAGACCTTATGAAATATCTAATGGATGACCGGGCTGAGAAAACAGTGGGAATAATTGAAAATAAAAGTTTTTCTTATCCGGTAGAAGACTCTGCTTCCTTTATGCTGAAGATGAAAAAAGGTGCGACCTGTTATATTGATGCCTATTTTAATATACCGGATCAGGCTGCAAAATGCTTTCTGGAAATCTATGGTACAAAAGGAAGCATTATTGCAAATGGCACGATTGGACAGGATGGTTGCGGAGATATAAAAGTATACATCGAGCAGGAAGATAAGGTGTATGAGAGTAGCCAGGTTAGGAATAAGCAGGCAGAAGCCGTGACCATGGAGTTTGAGCAGGTAAATATGTATGCAAAGCAGCTGAGCGAGTTTTCGGAATGTATACTTACAGGAAAAGAACCCAGAACCACGATGGAAGACGCTTATGATACGATGAAAATTATCGATGCTGTATATGAGTCAGCAAAAAAAGAAAGGGTGATCTATCTTTAAAATTAAGAAGGAAAAGGAATTTGCTTTTCCTTCTTAATATCTAGTAGTCCATAAAGCTTAAATCACAAATAAATTCTTGTCTATTTTCCAAACTTTATGGACTACCAGACAGATCATATTATATCGTCAGGTTTCCGGTAAATAACTGGTCTAATATAACACAGACAGATCCGTAAAGAGGACTATTTTCCTCAAATTTTGTCTTATGCAGAGTTATGGTGCGGTTATTGCGAAAAATACTGATCTGGTTCAGGGTATAGGCTATAGAAGCCAGTATTTCATCCGGAAAATATACGGCGGAGTGACCAAATACCACTGTACTGATATCAATTATATTAATCAGGTTATTAAGAGCATAGGCAAGCTGATCAGATATGTTTTGCAGAATGGAGTATGCTTTCACTGAAGTAGTGCAGTATTCCATGGTTTCTTTAAAGGTGGTCAGCCTGGTGCCGCAGGCTTCATTGATTCTGTGAATGATAACAGGAGCACTGGCATACAGTTCCAGGCATCCGCGGTTGCCGCAATTGCATTTGGGACCTTTAAAATCAATGGTGGTATGTCCAAGTTCTCCGCAGGAGCCGGTAAGGTTATTTAACAGCTGCTTATTTGAAACTATGGCGGAAGCTATTCCATTTGTAATACCAATATACAGGAAGTTTTCTTTTTGCTGTCCAATGCCATAGTACATTTCGCAAAGAGCGGCTGCCTGCATATCATTTTTTACATACACGGGAATATCAAATCTGGGGGACATATAACTTTTAATGTCCATTTCTTTAATATTAAAAAAGTTAGTTACATTTTTGATTACGCCGTGGATGGTATCTACAACACCGATCGTGGAAATACCAATACCAAGTACCGGACGTTCAGTCAGGTGAAGGAGGTATTCAGCCAGACGATATGCCTTTTCCAATATGGATTCGGAAGTTTCATTTTCCTCAAAGTCTTCCTGTTTTGCTGCTACCAGCTTCAGACTTAAATCACTTAAGATTCCAAAGAGAAAGTCTTTTGAAATCCAGATTCCTGCTACAACAGGAGAAGTAGGAGAAATGGTAAGGATTTTTGGTGTCCTTCCCAGATTTTTGGAGTCAGAGGAAGCTTCTGATTCAACAATAATATTCTGCTGTAATAGTTCAGAGGTAATATTGGTCAGCGTCATGGAAGTAAGCTTTGAGCGCTGTGCAAGACTGTTTCGTGTGGTACCATTTCCGGTGGCAATCAATTGTAATATTAAAGCACGGTTATATTCTTTTACGCCGATAAGGTTTAATCCTGATTTTTTCATAACGTTTTATCCTTTAATTTATAAAAATATTTTATTATATATATTGTAACCTATTTTTCAAAGTGTGTAAACCACCAAAAAAGCAAATCAGTATTTAAGAGGAGGGATTGGAATATGGGAAGAGATTATTTTAATCGCAGAAACTATGGATGCAGAATAAAAGAATTTACAATCAATGGGTATCGCCATATGTCATTAGAAAATAACCTGATAAAAATAGGTATAGCGTTGGATAAAGGGGCAGATATCTATGAATTTTTATATAAACCAAAGGATATTGAGTTTATGTTCAGTTGGGGAACTCATATGGACAGAGATATTGTGCCTGGGATCGCGTCCGGCAAAGGAAATTTTATGGATTATTATGAAGGCGGATGGCAGGAGTTATTTCCGGGAATAAGCTGTGGAGAAGGGGTAAATGGGGCTGAAATGGGAATGCATGGAGAGGTTGCTCTGCTCCCCTGGAACATGGATGTGTTGGAGGATTCAGAGAAAAAGATTACAGTAGAGTTATCGGTAGCGACCCTTCGTTTTCCGTTTATTCTGAAAAAGACACTGACACTTCTGGAAAATGATTCAGTTCTTTATGTGGAGGAAGAAATTATAAACAGCGGTGTGCAGACAATGCAATACCAGTGGGGGCACCATCCTGCAATAGGAGGTAATTTTCTGGATGAGACCTGTGAGATTATAGTAAAAGGTACTCCGGCTGTAAAGGGGGTACAGGCAGACCTGGGTTCGGTAAGCTGCCTGGAAGCAGGTCAGGAAGGTATCTGGCCTGTAGTGACGGACCAGTCAGGTAATCCTTGTGATTTAAGCAAAGTAGAGAAAAAGGAAAGTAAAACATACAGGGAGTTTTCCTTGTCAAATTTAGAAGAAGCGGAATTTATTGTTAAAAACAACAGGCTGCAGATCGGATTTGGAATGAGATGGGAAAAGGATGTATTTCCACATTTATGGGTATGGCAGATGTATGGAGGAGGATTTGATTATCCATTCTACGGAAATGCATATACATTGGCATTAGAGATGTGGAATTCCCTGCCCGGAGGTCTAAGTGAAGCAATAAGGCAGAAAACAGCACCCTCTATAGGACCTTCTGAAAATAAAAAGACGAGGTTTCAGGTTTTTGTAACATTACCGGATGAAGCGTAGAAGAAAGAGCGGTTTCAGTTTGGAAGAAAATTACTTTCACACTGCTGATTAAGAAATAGCGCAAGCCAGTTTGTGCTATTAAGGAGGATTAAGAATGGAACAATCGTTAATGGAAAGATGCCTGGATGAGGAAAAACTATATCAGTTTACATCTTTTTCTCATAAAAATGCTTTTGATTTGGGAATGGAGCTGCTAAAGGTCAGCCAGGAAAAGAAAGAAACAGTAGCAATTGAAGTAAAGATAAATCAGGTAAGTGTTTTTAAATACCTACCGGATGGAACCGGAAAGTTTCATGAAATGTGGCTGAAAAGAAAAAGTAATATGGTGGAAGTAATGGAGATGAGCACTCTGAGAGCATATGCCCAGCTGGAAGAAAACCAGGAAGATATGATTAAAGACTGGTTTTTAGAGCCAGAAGATTATGCTGCCTGCGGAGGAGGGTTTCCAATACGCTTAAAAGGAGGAAGCGTAATAGGATCAATTTGCGTTTCCGGGCTTCCTCATTTAGAAGATCATGCAATTTTAATAGAGGGGATAAGCAGATTCTTGGATAATTAGATTTTTTTTATAAATGCAATTAAATGCAAAGTAAAAGTTGACAAAAATGAAAATGGAGTATAAGATAAAGATACAAAGGCAGTCGCCTTCACAAGCGTGACTTCCACTATGGTTAATTAAAAATAATCACCCACTACTTTGGCGGCAGGGGTGATTATTTTTTTGTATCTTTATGTTTAGAGTAAATAAGGATATTACAAATTCAAAAAAAGCGTAAATAAGTAAATGAAAGATAGTATGTGATCTGACTGTCGTAGGCAGATCAATTGTTTATAAGAAATGAATTAATTTCAAATAAATGCAAAGTAAAAGTTGACAAAAACTAAAATGGAGTGTAAGATAAAGATACAAAGGCAGTCGCTTTCACAAGCGTGACTTCCACTATGGTTAATTAAAAATAATCACCCACTACTTTGGAGGGCAGGGGTGATTATTTTTTTGTATCTTTATGTTTAGAGTAAATAAGGATAGCAACGATTAAAGAAGCTACATTTATGATAATCATAAATTCTTCGTAAGTACTCATTATACCACCTCCTATCGGAAGTGGGAATCACCCTTGCAGAACGACTGCCTAAGTAAAGTATAAAACAATTAAATTAAAAATGCATTGAATTACAAATTCAAAAAAAGTGTAAATAATTAAATGAAAGATAGTATGTGATCTGACTGTCGTAGGCAGATTAATTGTTTATAAGAAATGAATTGAAATTGATTATAAATAAATGCAAATTACAAGTTGACAAAAATGAAAATGGAGTGTAAGATAAAGATACAAAGGCAGTCGCTTTCACAAGCGTGACTTCCACTATGGTTAATTAAAAATAATCACCCACTACTTTGGAGGGCAGGGGTGATTATTTTTTTGTATCTTTATGTTTAGAGTAAATAAGGATAGCAACGATTAAAGAAGCTACATTTATGATAATCATAAATTCTTCGTAAGTACTCATTATACCACCTCCTATCGGAAGTGGGAATCACCCTTGCAGAACGACTGCCTAAGTGAAGTATAAAACAATTAAATTAAAAATGCATTGAATTACAAATTCAAAAAAGTGTAAATAAGGAAATTAAAGATAGTATGTGATCTGGCTGTTATAGTCATAGCATTTGCGCCAAACATATAGTTAATTAGTGTCGGCAATACTTGATTTGAACCAAATAAATATATCATGTAAATTAAATTTACTTTTATAAGTCCCAAAAAAGTAAAAAACCCTTCTTTTCTGACACGAAATCTTACCCAAACAGCAAAAAAAGTTACTTTTTTTGCAGGGACAGAAAAATATTACCTCAAAGCGAAATATTTTACTCTAGTAAATTTGTACATCCATTGTTATTCTAAATGTGAACAATTTGTGAAAAATTTAAAAATGAATTTGTTCATGAAATTAGGAAGTGAAAAAAATGATGAGTGAAAATGAATGAAGGACTTAAAAATCGTTATGTTAACGAAAAAAAGTCTTCAGACCATCATATTCCCCGCAAAGATATGATCTCATTTTCTAAATAAACAGTAATAAGTTTTTCATAATGTGTACATTCGTACATGCTTATTTCTGTCATCCTTTATTTCCCATAAAGTGTTTCACTTCCTAATAAAACTGAATAGTGGAGGTAGAAGTCGTGAAACTAAGAAGAAGATTATTGTCATGTTTATTGGCTACAGCAGTGACTGTAACATCAATCACACCGATTACCGCAGCAGCTTCCCAGGGGGATTTGCAGATTGGCAGCTTAAAGGTAAATTATTTAAGTGAACCATTAGGTATTGATGATTCGCAGCCTGTATTTAGCTGGATCTTAGCATCTGATGGGTATGATAAAGGACAATCCGCATATCGTATTGTTGTATCCTCAACCAGAGAAGGTGCAGAGAGGCACGAAGGTGATGTGTGGGATTCAGGAAAAAATGAAAATCAAAACAACTATAATATTACCTATCAGGGGAATCCGCTTCTATCCCGTACACCTTATTACTGGGCTGTTCAGGTCTGGGATGAGGAAGGTAATGATAACGGGTGGAGCGAAGTATCCAGTTTTGAAACCGGAATCATGTCAACAGATGAGTGGAATGGTGAATGGATAGGTATTAAAAATACAGATATGAACTTCCAGGGTGCCAATTGGATCTGGAGAAGAGATGGAAGTGATTTTAGCGGAGCACCGGAAGGGGTTCAGTATTTCCGAAAAGGTTTTAAAATAGATAAGACAAAAACAATTAGTAATGTCAATATTGGAATCACGGCTGATGATGAATATGAACTTTTTGTAAATGGACAAAAAGCAGGAGAGAACGGCGGTGAGGATTCCTGGAAAAATGGTAAATTATACGATATTACTAATTTGATTTCTGCAGAGGGAGAAAATGTAATAGCCGCATCCGCACATAATACCTCCAGAGGATATGCCGGATTACTGGCTAAGATAGAGGTTCTGTATAATGATGGGACAAAAGACACCTATGTTACAGATAATTCCTGGAAACTAAGTAAAACAAAAGAAGAAGGCTGGAGTGATCAGAATTATAACGATACCGGGTGGACAAATCCGGATCAGTCGGAACCTTATGGAAATAGCCCATGGAACAGTGGTGTTGCTCCTAACGCAGAAAATGCATTTGCTGCAACGGTTCTTCGTAAAGAGTTTAAAACGGAAAAAGGTGCTATAAAAGATGCAAAAGCATATGTTTCCGGACTTGGATTTTTTGAACTGAAAATAAATGGACAATTACCGGACGATACCTTATTGAATCCTGCAAATACCCAGTATAACCAGACTTCTCTTTACCGGGTATTTGATGTAACAGAATTAGTAAAAGAAGGAAAGAATGCAATTGGCGTAGAGCTTGGAAACAGTTTTTATAATGAGACCTGTTCGGTATGGAACTGGCAGGATGCCAGTTGGAGAGATGCCCCCAAGCTGCGAATGGAGCTGGAAATTGAATATGAAAACGGGGAAAAAGAATCTGTGGTAACGGATGATTCCTGGAAAGCAACGAAGGAAGGTCCAATCACTACCAATAGTATTTATTATGGTGAAACCTATGATGCCAGAAAAGAACTGAATGGTTTTGACCTGAATGATTATGATGATACAAACTGGGGTGCAGTGCAGTTAATGGATGCACCTGAAGGAAAGTTAAAAGCTCAGATCATGGAACCGGTCAGACGTACCAAAGAAATGCAGCCGTCTGAAATTACAAAGCTGGAAAATGGTTCTTATGTATTAACTATTCCGGAAATGCTGGCCGGATGGATTAAATTAGATATTAAAGGAGCTAATGCAGGAGATAAAGTTACCATTACCTATGGAGAAAAATTAAATGATGATGGTCAGGTACAAAAGCTTGGCGGTAAAGATGGTGTGAACTCAGGATGGTGGCCGCGTGCTTATAACCAGCAGGATAATTATATCTGTAAAGGCGGAAAAGATGTAGAAACGTTTGAGCCGAAGTTTAGTTATAAAGGTTATCAGTATGTACAGATTGACGGATATCCGTCGGAACTCACCGCAGATGATGTAATCTGTTACCGGGTAAGCAATGACATGGAAGATACCGGATCCTTTGAATCTTCTGATGAACTGTTTAACAAGATGCATCAAATGATGATTACAACCATGAAGAACAATATGCAGGGTAAACCAACCGATACTCCCGTATGGGAAAAGAACGGATGGCTTGGAGACGCTAACGTTGCACTTGAGACCATGACTTATAATTTTGGCTTTGTGAACATGTTAAAACAGTTCGTGGAAACAATGGAAGATTGTCAGAATGAGTTTAATAATGTACCCAACATGGTACCTACACAGGGCTGGGGAAATGATAACACAGTAGTATGGAACTCAATCTTCGTATTTGGTGTGGATCAGATGATTGATACCTACGGCAATGAAAGTTATCTGTATGAACAGTATGATGCAATGCGGAAACTGGCGCTAAAGGATATGGAAGAGAGCAGAAAAAATGGATGGACATGGTCAGACGGACAGTTAGCTGACTGGGTATCACCTATGGGACAGGGCGATGCTGACCAGGATTTACAGTATTCCGAAAGTCCCAGTGAGGGTTCCGGTATCTGCGGTACTGCATTTGCTTATCATTTATTAGATGTTATGTCTCAGCTCGCCGATCGAATGGGAAAAACAGATGATGCAGCAGAATACAGAGCAGCAATGGAAAAAATGTATACGGCATTTAATGAAAAATTCTACGATGCAGAAAACCAGATTTACAGAACATTAACCTGGTCACAGCAGGCAAACAGAAGCCGTTACCGCCAGACCTCCCAGTTAGTGCCTTTGGCATATGGGCTGGTTCCGGAAGAATATAAAGACGGTGTTTTAACAAATCTGGTAAATGATATTAAGGATAAAAACTATCACCTTGATACAGGATGTGTAGGATCCAAATTTATTCTTCCAGTACTTACAGATAATGGATATGCAGATGTTGCTTATAAAGTGGCTCAGCAGAAATCTTATCCAAGCTGGGGCTTCATGGCTGACAGAGGAACTTCTCTCTGGGAAATGTGGGAGACATCATCCCGTTCTCTTGGACACTATTTCCTTGGTACCTACGATGAATGGTTCTACAAAGGGATTGGCGGAATCAAGGATATGCAGGACGGATATAAGACAGTTACCATCGAGCCCTCATTAAACGAAACACTGACTTACGCAAAAGCAGGTGTCAATACAGTTCGCGGACAGCTGCAGAGTGACTGGACATTAAATGAAGGTCAGGGAGTATTTGATATTCAGGTTCCGGTTGGTACAACAGCAGAGATTATCCTCCCAACTAACAATAAGGACCAGATCACATGCAACGGGCAGCCTTTAAGTGAATCACTGGATGGAATTCATGCAGTAAGCAATGAAAACGGAAAAGTACATATCGAAGCAGGATCAGGAAATTACAAATTTGAAACAAATGTAAAATTAACAAGTGTTGAAAAAATAAAGCTGAAAAAAGCAATCTTAGATGCCGGCAGCTTAAAGCAGCTGGATTATGAAATGGATGCATGGACAGTATTTAAGGCAGTCTTGGAGGAAGCGTCAGAATTAGATGCAAATCCAGATGCAGTGCAAGAAGAAATAGACGCTATGGTCAAAAAGCTTACGGATGCTGCAGCTGAGTTAAAGCTTCATGTAAACCAAAGCAGGGTAGCTTTAAAAGAAGCAGTAAAAAATGCTGATGAAAAAGTAAATCCGGTGGCGGCACCTATTAAATATGCAGATGCTTATCAGGAAGCATATGATGCAGCAAAAGCAGGATGTACCAATGTTGAGTTAACAAATGAAGAGATGGACCAGCTGGTTCTAAAACTTTCAAATGCAGAAACAGAAATGAACAGCCATCTATTCCAGAACTTAGCATTAAATGGTAATGTAGCATTTTCCACTTCACATGAAGATGGTTACTGGGGATGGGGAAGCAAGCTTATAAATGACGGTGACAGAAAAAATATCAATAAGGATGGTGAGTACACCGGATATTCCAGTAATACAGGCGATGTTAAGAACGAGGACCATGAAGAATGGGTTAGCATAGACCTGGGAAAAGTTCAGGATATTAATGCAGTATCCATTTATCCTGCAGTTAAAAATCCTGCAGTCAAAAATTCCGGATATGGTTTTCCGAAAAACTTTGAAATTCAGGTATCTGAAAATGGAAGTGATTGGACAACGGTAGTTACAAAAGAGAATTATCCGGTACCAAGCTATGAACCGATCAGCTTTACCTTTGCTTCAGCAAATGCAAAATACGTAAAATTATTTGCTAAGAATTTAAATCCTAAGGCAAATGATCATAATTTTTATTATTTACAGCTTAGTGAATTTGAAGTATATCACAGTGAAAATACAATAGAAGAGATTGTATTAGCCGATTATGAAGCACCAAAGTCCGCTGTAGCTTATGGAGAACCGCTGGTGAATATGGCAGATATTAAGGCAACTATAAATGGAAAGACGGATATCTCTGGTAAGTGGTCAGTTGAAATGCAGGATGAAACAGCAGCTGATGTTCAGAAAAATCCGGAAACCGGAAAATATAACGTAAAATTAACCTTCCAGGCTCCAAATACTTATGCATTTTCAGACACGCTTGCCGGAACAGCAGCTGACGGAGCAAAAGTTTCTGTTGAAGATAATGGTAAGAAGTTAGTTTATACGTATGTAACGGAAGTCGTAAAAGCGGCAGCTCCGGCTGTAGAAGACAAGGAAGAATACTTTGTGTATGCAGCAGGCGGAGAAGGACAGGTTTCTATTGCAGACCTTATGGAAAAATATCAGCCATTTGTTAAGTTTGCTGTAGGAAATGTTACGGATGAATTTGGAATCCTTGATTCGAAAATTTCGGTTGACGAAAAGGGTAATCTCAGTTTTACGGTAAACACAAATGGTGAGGCAGGGCAGACTGCAGTAATACCGGTTACCGTAACGATGAAGAATTACGAAGATACAACAGTTAATGTATGCGTCAGTCTGACTGAAAAAATACCGCTTGAAATTACAAGTAATGCCCGGAATGTGATCTATACCGGCAGTCCTTATGCAGGACTTGATAATCCAAGTGCAGTAATTAAAGAAACGTTAGAAGCATATACCGGAAAATTCATTATTACCTACAATACAGAAGACGGAAGTGCTCCCGTAAAAGAAGGAAATTATACGGTAACTGTTACACCGGAGGATCCCGCATACGCAGGTCAGTGGACAGGAAGCTTTACCATTTCACCGGCACTGGAATCTGTAGAAGCACAGATTGAAAATCCGGAACTGTTCTGGGATGAAGATACACAGATTACAGGTGTTGCAGCAATTGGATCTGATGGAAATAAAATGAATCTGGCAGGTGCCGGCATAGTGTATCGATCAGAGGATACCAATATTGCGATTGTTGATGAGAATGGAAAAGTTTCTGCAAGAAATGCAGGAAGTACTAAAATTATCGTAACAATTACTATAGGTGAAATGGAAAAATCAGGAGAATTCGCAGTAACTGTATCCGAAATACCGGCAATTAGCCCGGTACTTGCATCTAAAACAACCACCAGTGTTACGCTGGAAACCGTAGAAGGTTATGAATATGCAGTTCAAAAAGAAAATGAAGAGGCTGCATTCAGCCATGTGGCTGAGTTTAAGGAATTAGAACCGGGAACCTCTTATAAGTTTTATCAGAGAATTGCAGCTACGGATACACATTATGCAGGAAGTGTAAGTGAAGCTTTGGAAGTATCTACGGATAAAGAAAAGATCCAGGGTACAATTACAATAAAAGGAAATACAAAAGAGGGTGAAAAATTAACCTTAGATACTACCGGTATCAAGAATAAAAAACCAGGTGATTTAAGTATTACATGGAAAAGGGGAAACCAGGAGGTAAAGGGTGAAAACGGAAACACATATGCTCTTACAAAAGCAGATGTAGGATATAAGATTTCTGCTGTGGTAACAGCAAAAAATCTGGAGGGATCACTGACAACAGAGACGGCTTTATCTGTTCTCCCGGCAGTAACACCACCGCCTGCAAAGGTTGATGTAGACAAAGTAACCCTGGACAAGTCCAGTGTTAGTATTAAGATAAAGAAAACAGTAAAACTGACGGCACAGGTATCCCCATCTAATGCGGCAGATAAATCTATTACCTGGAAGAGCAGCAAATCCTCCATTGCAAGTGTTGATAAAAATGGAAAAGTGACTGCAAAAAAAGCGGGTAAAGCAACAATTACTGCAATTGCTTCTAATGGTAAGTCAGCAAGCTGTAAGATAACTGTAACTACGGATCCTGCAAAAATAAAATTAAATACTAACAAAAAGACATTAGGCAGAAAGGAAACTTATACTTTAAAAACAACCCTTGTGCCATCAACGGCAGTGACAAGCAAAATCATATTTACAAGCAGTAATAAAAAAGTGGCAACGGTTGATAAGAAAGGAAGAGTAAAGGCATTAAAAGAGGGAACAGCAATTATTACGGTTAGAACTGCAAATGGTAAAAAAGCAACCTGTAATATTACTGTTAAGAAAGCACCTTCTTCTATTAAGCTGAATGTTGGTAAGAAAAAGAATCTGAAGATAGGAAAAACATTTAAATTAAAAGTTACCCGCAGTGACGGAAGTGCAGGAAATGTCACCTTTATTTCTAAAAAAGAAAAAGTGGCTACTGTAAGCTCTTCAGGGAAGATCAAAGCAATTAAAAAAGGAAAGGCGAAAATCATAGCAAAAACTTTTAATGGTAAAACAGCAGAGGTACTCATTACAGTTAAGTAATATAAAACAAGCAAAGTGCACAGAGATAGAGATATCCTGTGTTACTTTGCTACTGTGCTTTGCATCTTTATTGCAAATATTTATATTGAAAATACAATATTATGTTGTGCAGATGTTATTTGATTTTTGCAGACAGCCATTAGCTGCCAGCAGAAGGAGAGAAGACGTATATGGAAAAAAAGAGGATGAAAAAGAAATTATCAGCATGGTTATTAGTAATTTGTTTGGTTATGCAGTTGTTTACTGGTCTCGGCGTGGAGGCAGAGGCTGTTGAAGGAGCATTCACAGTATATGGATTAGAATGTGAATCAGAAGTAAATCCCCTGGGGATTGATAAAAGTACGCCCAGACTTAGCTGGAAATTAGAATCGTCACAAAGAAGTGTTATGCAGACGTCATATCAGATTATGGCTGCAACCAGCAGAGAGAATCTGGATGCCGGGAATTATGATGTCTGGGACAGCACCGTTGTAGAGAGTGACCAGTCAGTGGATATTGTCTACGGGGGTAAAGAATTAGAGCCGGGAACCAGATATTTCTGGAAAGTCCAGGTTACGGACAACAAAGGAAACACGGCGGTTTCAACAGAAGAAGCTTATTGGGAAATGGGTCTGATGGGAACTCCATGGGATGCAAAATGGATTGAGCTGGATCTGGGTGCAGCACCATCACCGGATAAATATTCGGTAGAAATGGATTTTCGAATTATCAATGATGATGCAGGAATAATATTTGCAGGAAAAGATAATTCAAATTTCCTCATGTGGCAGATTAACACCTTTGAAAAGAAATTTAAAGGAGTGACTAGCTTCAGACCGCATCAGTGGGTAAAAGGAGCAGCGGCATGTATCGATGAATTTACAATTGAAGATGTTATTCCTGAGCAAGAGCAGAAGGAACAGCATCATATTAAGATTGAAGTAGACGGTAACCGGATTACAACGTTTATCGATGACACCCAGATTGACCAGAGAACAAGCGACTATGCAGCTTATGGTAAATTGGGCTTTCGCCAGTCATATGCTCCTGGAGACTGTGATGAACAGGCAGCGTACGACAATATCGTTGTGAGAGACGGAGATGGGAATATTTTATTTTCGGATAACTTTGACAGCGGAATCAATAACAATTTTAGTATTGGAAGTATTAATTCAGGTGAACTGGTTGTATCAAATGCGCTGGGACTGCAAAATGATGCAAAAGCGGCAGCACCAATGTACAGAAAAGACTTTGAAGTAGAAAAACAGGTTAAGAAGGCTACTGTGTACGCTTGTGCACTTGGAATCTATGAATTGGAAATGAACGGACAGAAGGTAGGAGATGATTTCTTCAACCCGGGCTGGACCAATTATGAATTAAATCAGGATGACCGGAATTATGTCATGTACCAGGCATTTGATGTAACCGATATGCTGAAGGATGGTACCAATGTAATTGGAGCCATAACCGGTCACGGATGGTATTCCGGAAAACTGTTTGTAGGCGGAAAAGAACGTTATGGAAAAGATTCCAAACTGCTCTGCCAGTTAGAAATCGAGTATGCGGACGGAGAAAAAGTAAAGATATCTTCAGATTCTGCCTGGGTTGCCAGCGGAGACGGACCAATTGTATCAGATGATTTCCAGATGGGTGAAACCTATGACGCAACCAGGGAGATGCCGGGTTGGTCAGAAGCGGACTTTAATTTCCAGGGCAGCTGGAATCCGGTCAAAGAGTCCGGTTATGACGGAGATATTGTGGCACATATGGGACCCGGGGTAAAGGTTATCAAAGAAATAAAGCCCATATCTGTAAATGAACAGGAAGAAGGTACCTACATTTTTGATCTGGGACAGAATATTTCCGGATTTGCAAGAATGAATGTAACCGGAGACGCAGATACGGTAGTTAAGCTGCGTTTCGGTGAGATGCTGCAAAATGACGGGAGCCTGTATACTGCAAATTTAAGAAGTGCGGCAGCTACAGATTATTACACCTTAAAGGGTGATCCAAATGGAGAAACATGGCAGCCACGGTTTACGTTCCATGGATTCCGTTATATTGAGGTGACCGGATATCCGGGAGTACCTACTCTGGATGATATCACAGGTGTAGCAATCAGTTCCCTGCAAGATACCACAGGAAGCTTTACCACATCAAATGAAGATATAAATAAGCTTCAGAGTAACATTACCTGGGGGCAGTTAGATAACTTCATAAGTGTACCTACGGATTGTCCCCAAAGAGACGAACGACTGGGTTACACAGGAGATTCACAGGTATTTGTACGTACTGCAGCGATGAATCAGGATGTACAGACATTCTTTGAAAAATTCATGATGGATGTCACCACGAACCAGCGGGCAGACGGAGCAATTGCTGACTGGACACCTAATTATGTTACACCCGGAGATGGACTGAGCGGTTCATTCGGAGCTTCCGGCTGGGGAGATGGTGTTATTATCATTCCGTGGACCATGTATACCACTTACGGAGACACCTCCATTATCCGGCAGAGCTACGAAGGGATGAAAGGATGGATTCGGTATTATCAGCATCTGGAGACCAAAGATCATCTGGTTGAGGGCTGCGGAAATAATTATGGAGACTGGTTATCGGTGGGAGCAGAGACCCCTATTGACTTAATCTGTACCGGTTACTATGCGTACAGCTGTGATTTGTTTTCAAAGATGGCAGAGGCAATTGGAGAAACAGAAGATGCCGCTATATACCGCAATTTATTTGAAGAAATTAAAGAAGGATTTAACAAGGCATTTGTTGATGAAGAAGGACATGTAGGTAATGGAACACAGACCAGTTACCTTATGGCACTAAAGTTCAATTTATTAAAAGACGATGCAGCAAGGAAAAAAGCTGCAGCATATCTTGTAGAAGATATTAAGAATAAGAACTGGCATTTATCAACCGGTTTCATGGGCGTTGCTTACCTTTGTCCGATGCTGACCGAGATGGGATACGCAGATGTGGCATACCGCCTGTTATTACAGGATACTTATCCATCCTGGTTATACAGTGTAAGAGCCGGTGCAACCACTATCTGGGAGCGCTGGAATTCCTATGATTACGAGACCGGACAATTTGGGGATGTAGGTATGAACTCATTTAACCACTACTCTTTAGGCTCTGTAGGCGAATGGTTCTACAATTACGTAGCAGGTATCTCATACGATGAGAAAAATCCTGGATACAAGCACTTTAACTTAAAACCATATCCCGGCGGCGGATTGAGTTATATTGACAGTTCCTTTGAATCAGTATACGGAAATATCCAAAGCAGCTGGAGCTACGGGGAAGAAGACAGCTTCTGTATGAACGTAACCATTCCTGCAAATACGACGGCTACCATTTATGTTCCTGCTGAAAATAAGGATCAGGTATTGGAAAATGGAATTCCGGCAGCTCAGAGTGAGGGGCTTTCATTTGTAAAAATGGAGGATGGCAAAGCAGTATTCGAGGCAGGATCAGGGCAGTATCAGTTCACAACCGTACTCAGGCAACAAGTTGTTTTAAACATCGTGGATGAAAATTCAAGCAAGGCAAGCCTGGTAAGCATCAATGGTGGTGAACCACAGAAATTACCGGTTATTGAAAGTGTATATACAGGGGACAAGGTTACCTTAAGTGCTAAACCAGAAAATGATGTGGATTATAAATTCTCAAAATGGTATGGTGAAGGCTTTGAAGAAGACAGTTCAGAAATTACCTTACAGATCAATGGAGAAACAAAGATAGCCATTCAAAACAGTAATATTGAGAGGGAAAGTCTGGCAATTGGAAAGAAAGCAGAGTCAAGTACTTCCATTTCCAATGGAGACTGGGGACTTCAGAATATTAATGACGGACAGTTAGTTTCTGTAGCGGGAAACCTTGGATTCACTACAAATGGATCAGATGGTGAGGATGTAAACCACTGGGTTGAAATCGATCTTGGAGAGAATATGAATTTTAACAGAATTCATTTATACCCAAGAACCGATGTATTCACAAAAGATGGAAAAACACCGTCCTTCCCAAAAGATTTCAGCATTCAGGTTTGTAAAGATGGAGAAAGCCAATATACAACCATAGGAGATTATACTGATTACCAGGCACCTGCAGGAAAACCGGCTGTATTGAAATGGGAGGAAGCAGTATCAGCCAGAAAAGTAAGGATACAAGTAACCAAAGTTGGCAATCCACCGGCTGGTGAAATTCATTATTTTCAGTTAGCAGAGATGGGAATTTACAATCAGGCTTCGCTGCAGACTCAAAAATTAAAAGAGGCAATGGAGCAGGCAGCGGCATTTGAAGGCAAAGAATCTGATTACACAAGTTCCAGCTGGAAGATATTCAGCAAAGCACTGAAAATTGCAGAAAATGTATTAAATAATGAGAATAATACGCAGAATGAGATTGATACAGCAGCGCAGTCATTAGGAAATGCAATAAGTGGGTTGATAAAAAGAGCAGACAAGACTGCTCTGGAAAATACTATTCAGGATGCAAAAAAATATTTGTCCCAGGAATCCAATTATACAGCAGAAAGTTTTAAAATTTTAAAACAAAATCTGGATGCAGCATTACAGGTACTGGAAAAGAAAGATGCTATTCAGACAGAAGCGGATGAGGCTGTAAAAGATCTTCAGTCAGCAATTAAAGGACTGACACCGGCAGGGGATCTACAGGCACCTTCCATTCCGGGAAATGTAAAAGCATCCGGTATAACAGAAAATTCCGTTACGATTACCTGGAATGCATCGGCAGATAATACCGGTGTGGAAAAATATCTGGTAAAGAATAAAGAAAACATAGTATCAACGGTAACAAATGGTACTAAAGCTGAAATTATGGGACTGGCGCCAAATACAACCTATACGCTTACCGTATATGCATATGATCAGGCGGGAAATGTCTCAGGCGGCGCAAATGTAACCTTTAAAACCCTGAATAAGATCCAGGTAACTGCTGTATCCTCAGTAAAACTGAATTACAACAGTCTCACAATAAAAGGCAAAGGAACAAAACGATTAAAATCAGAAGTTCTACCCGGCAATGCAGCCAATAAGAAGGTTTCCTGGAGATCTTCCAACAATTCCGTTATTTCAGTAGATGCAAACGGAAAAGTAACCGCTAAAAAAGCAGGTAAAGCAACAGTCACAGTAAGGACAGCGGACGGTGGAAAAGAGGCATCCTGTAAGATCACAGTTACTACGGTTAAGGCAAAGAAAATTTCCCTGAACAAAAAAAGCAAAACCATTTATAAGGGAAAAACTTATCAGCTTAAGTCTTCCTTAAAGCCGTCAAATGCAACAGATAAAGTGGTCTGGACCAGTTCTAATAAGAAAGCTGCTACCGTATCCCGGAACGGGCTTGTAAAAGCCAAAAAAGCTGGGACAGCAACAATTACTGCAAAGATATCCGGTAAGAAGAAAATAACCTGCAGAATCACTGTAAAGGAGGTGAAGGCAAAGAAGGTTAAGATGAACCTTCACAAGAAAACATTAAAGACAGGAAAAAAATTACAGCTTAAAGCAACTGTAAAGCCAAAGAACAGTACGGATACTTTAAAATGGGAAAGCTCAAATAAAAAGGCAGCAAAAGTTTCCCAAAAAGGAGTTGTTACAGCTTTGAAAAAAGGACGTACAACCATTACGGTATCCACACCGCAAGGAAAGAAAGATTCCTGCATTATCACAGTAGAATAAGGTTCTGTTCGAGGCACAAGTATACAGGTGAATGTGGAAGTAAAACATTCACATTTACCTGGTTAAAATCGCAAAAAATGCGGCATAGGAGGAAAATATGAGAGGTTGGAAAAGATTTATATCCGGTATTCTGACAATGGTATTAATGATCACGAGCATATTACCAATGACAGTTACAGCGGTGGAAAATTTAACACCGGGCCATGAGTTTACGGCTGACTGGATCTGGAGCAATGATGCAAGGGAAGCCGGGCAGTGGATGAGTTTTCGTAAAACATTTGATTTGGAGAAAGTGCCGGAAAAAGTAGAGGCATACATAGCGGCAGATTCTAAATACTGGCTGTGGATTAATGGTGAAATGGCAGTATTTGAAGGTATGGTAAAAACCGGACCGAACAGATCAGACATGTATTATGACAAAGAAGATATCGCCAAATTCCTGAAAGAAGGCAAGAACACGATTGCCGTGCAGGTTGTCTACTTTGGTAAAAGCGGTTACGGATTCAAAGATTCCGGTAAGCCGGGCTTCTTATTCGACGCTGACTTCGGAGAAGGTGCACTGAAAGAAGGAACAAAAATTGTCAGCGATACCAGCTGGAAGGCAGTGAAAGATCCTGCTTATGGAAAGCATGATATGGATTCCAACTACAGGCTGGCGGAACCCAATATTATGTACGATGCCAATGCAGAACTGACAGGCTGGCAGGGAACAGAGTTTAACGATTCCAAATGGGAAAATGCCGTGATTCAGGCAAAAGCAGGAGAAGCTCCTTATAATGATCTTTGGGAACGTCCGATTCCCCAGCTGAAGGTGGATGATGTAGTGAGATACACCGCAGACGGTACAGATGGAACAGGTACCTGGAAAGAAGAATATATAGATTCTTCCGCAAATGATGTATTTACAGCATTGGAACTGCCGGATGAATACAACGTATCTTTAACATTTATGGTAGATCCTCTTTCAACAACAGGGTCAAATGCCCCATTTGCAGGTTCCATGGGACTTGCTGTTAATATGAAAGATGATAATAACTTTTATATGCCTCAGGTAAGTATGGCGGATTTAAATGGTATGCAAAGCAAGGATTATGCGAATTATAAACCTCATATTCATATTAATGGCGGATGGGATGTAAAAGGCCCATATGATATCAGCAGTTTAATTCCGGGAGACAAGCGTTTTAATACAAAGCACACCATGACTGTAAGCGTGGATGCTAACGGATTTGATGCGACTGTAGATGGCGCTGTTATGGAAAAAGTTAATACAACAGCATTAAAAGGCGGTTCCATTGGCTTTCGAAATGACAATATGGAAAAAGTACGTATTTACAGCCTGGAAGTAAAATCCGCAGATAACAGCACAGTGCTGTTCAAGGATAACTTTGCTAAGGATAAGCTTGGAAAGCGTATGACACAGTTTAAGAAACTTTCCGGCGCTGTTGATCCTCAAATTAAAGAAGATGAAAATGGGGATCACTATTTATCTCAGACAAATGCAATCATTCAGGCAGGTACGGTAAAACTTGGAGAAGGTGTAAAACGCTACACCATCCGAAATGCAACAAATCTTCAGGGTACACCTTATCTCAAAGTGAAATCAGCAGCCGGCAAACGTATCGATATGTATACCGATACCTGGAAAGAGCCGGCAGGAAATGGAAACTCAGTGAGACATGCCTACATCACAAAAGATGGAGAACAGGAATTTGAAGCACTGGGATGGGTAAACGGATATGATGTTTACTTCGAAATTCCGGAATCAGTCGAAGTTTTGGAATTAGGATTCCGCCCGTCTACTTATAACACGGAACCGGTTGGCAGCTTCACAAGCGAGGATGAGGACTTAAACTTATTGTATAAAAAGTCTTATGATACCCTGTTAGTAACCATGAGAGACAACTACATGGACTGCCCGGACAGAGAAAGAGCACAGTGGTGGGGAGATGCCGTAAATGAAATGCAGATGGCATTCTACGCTATGGACAGCAACGCAGGACTTCTTTACAAAAAAGCATTAAACCAGGTACTTGGATGGAAGAATGCGGCAGGACAGCTGCCTACGACAGCTCCAAATGGAATTGATGCTATTTCCGAACTTCCAATGCAGGCACTGGCAGGGGTTATGTCCTTCTGGCAGTACTACATGTATTCCGGTGATGCGCAGCCTATGACTGACGGATACGATTCTTTATTGGCTTATCTGAAGCTTTGGAGCCTTGAATCGGATGGATTTGTATCCCACAGAGGCGGAACCTGGGACTGGATGGACTGGGGAAATAATCCGGATGGTAAAATTATAGAACAGGAATGGTATTACATAGCTGCGCAAAGTGTATTAAACATGGCCCAGACCCTGGGTAAACCAGCAGCAGATATTGAGTTCCTGGAAGATCGTATGTACAGCATTAAGTCTAAGTTTGATAAAGCATTCTGGGACAAATCGAAAAATGCTTATTACAGAAGTACCGGAAGCGGAAAAGCAGATGACCGTGCCAATGCTTTAGCAGTATATGCAGGACTTGCACCGGCAGGCCGTTATGCAGATATTGAAAAATTACTGGAAACCCAGATGGAATCCAGCCCGTACATGGAAAAATACGTTTTAGAAGCTTTATACATGATGGGTTATGATGACGAGGCTATGGCTAGAACGAAAACCCGTTATAAAGAGATGATCGAGGATGAATTCCCTACCTTATGGGAGTTCTGGGATAAAAATGCAGGTACCAGAAATCATGCATGGTCCGGCGGCCCCCTTACCATGATGTATATGTTCAATGCAGGTATTACACCATTAACCCCGGCATATGAGAGCTTCCAGGTAAGACCACAGACAGCAGGATTAAAGGATATCAATGCAGAAATACCATCACCTAATGGAGATATCGCTGTAACAGTGAAAGAAACAGATACAGATATCACTTTAGGAGTAACCGTACCGGAAGGTTCGAAAAGTGCTGATATCTATGTTCCAAGAATAGAGGGCAAACAGACGATGATCCAGTTAGGAGATCAGACAATCTATGCTGACGGATCTGTTCTTGATTTACCGGATGGAGTTACTTATAAGGATGAAGACAATGAATATGTAGCATTCACAGTAGAAAGCGGAACGTATTCATTTGTAAGCAGTGAATATACAGGAGAAGAAAAAGAGCAGTACGATGTAAATGTAAAAGTAGTGGGACAGGGAACGATACAGGTAAATGGAGCAGATATTACAGTGCCGTACCAGAGCCAGGTTAATAAAGGTGAAAAAGTAACCGTTACTGCAGCACCGGCAGAAGGCTGGGTAATTCAGAAAATAACAGGTACATATCCGGAAATTATTTCTGATGAAAACAGCAAGGTTCCTTATACGAAGGAAATCACAGTAGACCGGAATGTAAATTTCACAGCTGTATTTACAGAGATTCCAAAGGAAAGACATGTATTAACCGTTGATGCAAATGGTTTGGAATATGCAGCGAATGTTAAGATTAACGGTGTAGAGAAGAGAATTCCATTTGCAGGGGCCTTTAAAGAAGGACAGGAAGTAACTATTGAAGCAGAAGTACTGCTGCCGTTAAACTATGAATTTTCAGGTTGGAGCACAGAAACCGGTACCACAGATGGAAATACAACAACGGTGACAATTGGCAGGGAAGATGTTGATGTTTCCTTTGAACTTACAGAAAAAGTGGAAAAAATCACTCCGGTAATCGTCACTGTAGCAGATAAGCCAGAGGGCGGCGGTTCCTGGGATAAGAGCAATTTAGTGGATGGACAGCGTATTTCAACAAATGAATCTAATGGATTTACTTCGCAGACTTACAGTACAAAAGATATCAGTAAAGATCCTCATAATATTGTTCTGGATCTTGGAGAAGTGAAATCTGTAAATCAGGTAGCTTTATTCCCAAGGACAAATGCAGCTGCAGGAGATAATTTAAGCTGTGCGTTTCCGGAATGCTTTAAGATCTATGTAAGTGCAGACAATAAAAACTGGCAGTTAGTGAGATCTGTAGTGGATAAGCCAAACCCGCGCTTTAAAGAGCAGGTTTACAGTTTTGCATCCCATGACGCGAGGTACATTAAGATTACCACAACCAGACTTGGGGATGTGGCAACCGATGAAGGAAGCCCGAATAATTTCCGTGTACAGCTTGCAGAAATTGAAGTGTACAGCAATCCGGAAGTAACACTTCCTTCCAAAGATGCATTAATAAACGTATTAAAAGAAGCAGATGATGTAAGAAAGACAGAAAAATATTTAGAAGCAACTCTTGCAACACAGGAAATATTTGATGAAGCATACAATACAGCTCAGGTGGTACTGGAAGAAGAAGATGCAGATGCAGATAAGGTAAATGGGGCAGAACAGGGAATGAGAAATGCAATTGACGGACTGATTCCTGCACCGAAGCCAATTACCCTTGTGGATGAAGTAAACGGAATTTCTATCTATGCCGAAGCAGGAGTACTGCCGGATAATGTGGAATTAAGAACAGCCCTGATTGAAGCGGGACATGAAAAGAATGAAACCGTAGCAGAGGCAATGAAGGATGTTACCGATGAATTTACAGCATTTGATATTACTCTATGGGCTGATAACGTGGAATTAACCCTGGGTGAAAACCACGTCACTGCCGCTATGAAGGTACCGGCTGGCTATGACACCGGTAAACTTGCATTATTCTATGTATCCGGGGATGGGGAGAAGATAGAACTTTCCTATACCTATACAGACAGCAATAAAACAGATATCCGGTTCCAGGCAGATCTTCTTGGAAGCTATGTGCTTGCAGACGGAGCAGGTGAAGGCGGCGATTTAGCTACACTGAGTACCATAAAAGCCTCTGCATTAAAGCCTTCAATGCTATGGGATGAAACAACAAAGGTAAGCCAGATTATGGCATATGACACCAGAGGCCAGATTGTAGACTTGACAAATGCAGTCATTACATATGATACCAGCAACGGTAATGTTGCCACTGTAGATGAAACTGGTTTGATTACAGCTAAAAATACAGGAACAGCAAAAATCTTTGTAAATGTTACTTTAGATGAAATGCAGGCATCCGGTTATGTCAGAGTAACTTCAGCAGAACCGCAGATCATAAATCCGGTAAAAGCAGAAGCAGGCAAAGACAGTATAACGTTACAGACTGCAGACGGGTACGAATATGCATTATGGACAGGAAATACAGGATTAGTATTTACAGAGAATCCCGTATTTACAGGATTAAATCCGGCAACGGAATATATCTTCTACCAGAGAATCGCTGCAAATGAAAACCATACAGCAGGAAATTTAAGTGAAGCATTGAGCATTACCACAGACAAAGAAATGATGACTGGTACTATCAGCCTCTCAGGTACTGCAAAAGAAGGGGAAACTCTTACCGTAAATACATCAGGTATCCAAAATCCAAAGAACCTGGTATATGTATGGAAACGCGGAGACCAGGGTATTCAGGGTGCAAACGGAACATCCTATAAGCTTACAAAGTCTGATGTAGGACAAAAGATTTCTGTAGTTGTAACATCTGAGATTATGGCTGGTATCTTTACGGCGACAACAACAGAAGCTGTAAAACCGGCAGAAGTATCAGTAACAGGAGTCACTTTGGATAAGACAAGCATGACTTTGGAAAAAGGTAAGAGTGCAGTATTAAATGCAGCCGTTGTACCAGCCAATGCAACCAATCAGGCAGTGACCTTTAAGAGCAGCAAGACATCGGTTGTTACGGTGTCCCAGAGCGGTAAAGTATCTGCGAAAAAGGCAGGAACAGCTGTTATTACAGCGGTAAGTGCCAATGGAAAAACGGCTGTATGTAAAGTTACGGTAACACAAAGGCCAACGGGTGTTAAATTAAACAGAACAAGCAAGATACTGGGTGTAAAGGAAACTTATACCTTGAAACCAACGCTGAAACCTTACTATGCTTCCAATAAAAAATACACATGGACATCCAGTAATAAGAAGGTTGTAAAAGTAAACTCCAAGGGAAAATTAACGGCAGTGAAAGAAGGAACCGCTACCATAACTGTGAAAACAAGCAATGGTAAAAAGGCAATTTGTAAGATAACCGTTAGAAAAGCACCGGTAAAGCTTACCTTAAATGAAAAGAGTAAAACATTAAAGGCAGGCAGGACATTTGCATTAAAAGCAAAACGTTCCAGCAAAAGTGCAGGCAAGATTACCTATATAAGCAGTAATCATAAAATTGCAACGGTCAATTCCAAGGGTGTAATTAAAGCAGTAAAAAAAGGTCAGACAATCGTTACTGCTAAATTATACAATGGCAAATCAGCACAAATTAAGATAACCGTAAAATAACAGGAAACGGGGTTTGGCTGTGCAATTTAAGGAACGCAGTCCCACTACGCAACTGAAATTCAAAAAGAAGAGGAGGTGATAGTCACATAAATAAATTTATTTCACGAAGATAAGTAAAGAAGGAGAAAAAAATGAAGAAAAAGAATAAATGGATATCGCTTATATTAGCTATCGCAATGGTTATCACGTCCTTAATGCCCGCGACGGCATTGACAGCAATGGCTGCAGAAGGCAACACCGCAATTAGAGAACTGATGGTAGATAACGTAGTTAACCCGGTAGGGATTGATAATACTGCACCAAGATTTTCATGGAAAATGGATTCAACGGTACAGGGACAGGTACAGACCGCTTATCAGATCGAAGTATCTGAACTTGGCGGAACTCAGGTATGGAATACTGGTAAAGTAGTGAGTGATAAAGCAGTGGACATTATTTATGAAGGAAATCCGCTGACATCCTCCACAACTTACCAGTGGCATGTAACCGTATGGGATAAAGACGACAACGATATAGCATCCGGTAATGCTACCTTCGAGATGGGTCTGTTGGAAGAAGATGCATTTAACGATGTAAACTGGATTCGTATGCCGAAAAATGGCGATCCGGATCCGGATGCACCGGAACCTGAAATTGATAAAAGCGTTTATACAATTGAAACAAATTTACAATTTAAAGATGCAGTGGGTGTAGTATTTGCAGCAAAGGATAATTCCCATTTCTATATGTGGCAGTTAAATAATAATATGGAACAGGGTATTAAGGGAAGCTGGCTTCGTCCTCATGTATGGAACGGCGTTGGGGGAACGTTTAATCCCGAAAACATTAAAGATTATAACGGATATCAGTTAAAAGAAGAACTTAAAAATAATACAGATTATAATCTTAAGCTGATAGTAAATACAACTACTCATATAGTGGAAACTTATGTTAATAATGAATTAGTAAATTCGTTAGACTGTAAAGATGCAGATTTATCATATGGTAAAATCGGTTTCCGTCAGGCTACCAATCCGGCAGGCGGATTCAAAGAACAGGTATGGGCTGATGATATTAAGGTAACTGCAAATGACGGAACAATTATGTTTTATCAGGATTTCTCCCTGGAAAATGATACACAGTTTGACGGCGGTGTTGTAGAAAATGGGAAACTTTATTTAACCTATGGTGATGGACAGGGGGATAAAGTATTTTTTAGCAGGGATAGTTCTATGTACTACCGTTTTGACACTGATTTTACCATTAAATCCGGTAAAGCAGGTATCATCTATGGATCAAACGTGGAAGGAACCCAGTACTATTATTCACAGTTAAATCCGAATTATAAAACAGGTCCCGCAGTTGTACAGCATATGAGAGAAGCAGATGGAAGAAAATACGAATTTGATCATGGAGATATCAAAAATGTATCCAAAGAAGATATGGTGAATAAAAAACATCACTTCACTCTCACATGTACGAATAAACAGGAAGTGCGTATCTATATCGATGGTGTAGAAGCAAAATATCATGACAAACTAGATAAGTTCCAGTTTGATGGAAAGCTTGGTTTTAACAATGATGCAGGTGATGATGTAGTTTATGAAAATATCATTGTAAAAGTTGCAGGAATGCCTAAAGTATTCACAGATTCCAGTACGCAGGAAAATATTTTTGACAATGGGACTGTGGAAAACGGAGGATTACACATTACCGGCGAAACTACCGCTTTAATAAATAATGCACTTAGCGGAAAACCAGAGCCGGAACCAGAACCCGATGCACCGGTACATTACACTGTAGAATCCGATATCACCGTAACCAGCGATTCTGCAGGCATTGTCTTCTCAGCATCCGACAGCAGCAATATGTTCATGTGGCAGATTAACGGGTCAGACCATAAAGGAAAATTATACTTAAGACCTCATATCTGGGAGAATGGTACACCACATTATGACAAGTATGAAAAAGATATTAGCAGTTTCTTTGATTATAATACAGAAATTCTGAACAAAGAAGTTCATGTAAAAATTGAAGTAACTAATCAGGAAATCAAGACATTTATCAATGACCAGCTGGTAGATACTTTCGAAGTAACTGCGGCAACGCCGGGAAAAGTTATTGACGGAAGAGTTGGTTTCCGCTCAGGAACAGCAACAGAAAAATTTATGGCGGACAATCTGAAAGTGACTGTCTTTGAAGAAGGCGGACCCGAAGAAGGAACATTGAAACTGTCTTATGATTTTGATGATGGCATAAATCCATTTGGAGGAAGTGCAGGTCAGGCAAGTTCAGGTTCATTTAAAGACGGCAAATTTGTTGTAAAAGGAAATGCAGGTGTACTTCTGACAAAAGATTATTCCAATCTGGGAATGCCAATGTTCAGAAAAACATTTGAAACAGAGGACCAAGAAATTGTAAGTGCAAAAGTATATGCATCTTCACTGGGTGTATATGATCTGTATGTGAACGGAACCAGAGTAGGACGTCCGGATGAAAACGGTGAAACGATCTATGATGAAATGAAGCCGGGCTGGACAGATTATAATGAAAGAGTATTATATTACTCTCATGACGTTACAGATTTAATGAAAAAGGGCGGGGAAAATGTTATTCTGGCACAGGTAGGAACCGGTTGGTGGACAGGAAGAATTTCCTACAATACCTATGGAACCAAGGATATGGCATTTCTGGCTAAGACAATCATTACTTACAGCGATGGAACAAAGAAAGTCTTAAACACAGACAGTTCCTGGAAAACAAGTAAAGAAGGTGTAATCCGTGAAGCAGATATCTGGGATGGTGAAACCTATGATGCAAATTACCCAAGTGCGGCTTTAATGTCTACTTCAGATTATACAGAAGATGATAGCTGGAGCAAAGTAAGTTATGACACAAACTTTGGCGGAGTGATTTCTGCACAGGTAGGACAGACAATTCAGGTTCGGAAAGAACTGGAACGTACCCCGGTTACTACAAGTGTATACCAGGGAAGCAAAGACAATGGTTCTGATTACGGTGTTGTAAATGTAATCAAAGATGATTACAATGCCGATGATGTAATTGAACTGAAAAAGGGCCAGACAGTAGTATATGATTTAGGACAGAATATGGTAGGATGGCCAAATATCACAGTAAAAGCACCAAAAGATGCACAGATCAGCATGCATTTTGCAGAAATGTTAAATGACAGCGGTAAAACTTCCAGAGGAAATGACGGTCCGGAAGGAAGCCTTTATATGGCAAACTACAGATCAGCTGCATCCACATCCATTTATATTGCGAAAGGTGACGAAAAAGAAAGCTATCGTCCGACATTCAGCTTTTATGGATTCCGTTATGTATCTATTTCGGCAGATGCTGATATTACAATTGACAGCTTCCGGGCAGAAGTCCTGGGTTCGGCTATTCCGGAAACGGGTAGTCTGGAGACAAGCAATTCATCCGTAAACCAGTTAATCAGCAATACACTCTGGGGACAGAGAAGTAACTATTTAAGTGTACCTACAGACTGCCCGCAGAGAGATGAACGTCTTGGTTGGTCAGGTGATACACAGGTATTTATCGGGGCGGCATCTTACAATGCAAATGTTGCAGGTTTCTTTAATAAATGGGGACAGGATGCAAGAGACAGCCAGACAAGTGTTGGACAGTATACCGATACAATTCCAAGATCTGCAGCAGTAGGTGCAGGTAATGCAGCTTGGGGAGATGCCGGAATTATCGTTCCTTATACCATGTTTAAGATGTATGGGGATACACAGATCATCTCTCAGATGTACGATTCTATGGAAAAATACATGAACTGGCTTAACAGCAGAGGTTTTGAGGGTGCAGGAACTGCTTATTGTGACTGGCTGGCTCCAAATGAACAGGACAACCAGGGTATTATCAGAAATCTGATCGCATGTGCTTACTACGCATATGATACTCAGTTAATGGCTGAAATGTCAGATGCTATCGGAGAAACACAGAAAGCAGAGGCATACAGAGCAAGATTTAATGAAATTAAAGACCATTTCCAGGAAAAATATATTAATAACGATGGTACTTTAGCAGCTGGTGCAAATACGCAGACAGGATATTTAATCACTTTAAAAGTAGGTCTGTTTAAAGATGATGACCAGAAGCAGGCAGCAACAGATATTCTGGTTAATAAGATTAAAGCTAACGGAAATAAACTTGGTACCGGATTTGTTGGTACTGCTATGCTGAATCAGACGCTTACAGAAGTTGGTGCTGTTGATATGGCATACACCCTGTTACTCCAGAGGGACAATCCATCCTGGATGTACAGTATTGATCAGGGAGCAACAACAATTTGGGAACGTTGGAATTCCTATACAAAGGAAAACGGATTCGGACCGGTTGATATGAACTCCTTCAATCATTATTCTTATGGCGCTATTGTAGAGTGGATGTACAGTGATATGCTGGGAATCAAAGCAGATGAAGATCAGCCGGGATTCAAGCACATCATATTAAAACCACAGCCGGACAGAAGAGCAGACGAGGATATTCCTGCAAATCAGGAACGGATTACCTGGGTAAAAGGATCTTATGATTCCGCTTATGGAATGATTGACGCAAAATGGTATTGGTCGGAAGATGGATTTAACTATACGGCAGCAATTCCTGCCAATACTACAGCAACCGCTTATATTCCAGTTGAAAAAGATATGGAAGTTACGGTAAATGGCATTCCGGCAGATGAGTTTGAGAAAGAAAAAGATGGCATTAAATATGTGGATACAGTAGAAGGAAATGCAGTATTTGAAATTACGGCAGGAACCTATGAATTTAAAACCGCATACAAAGAAGCAGCAGACAAGACAGAATTAAAGAAAGTAATTCAGGATGCAAAAGATTTAAAAGAAACAGACACATATAAAAATGCAACAATGAACTCCCGGGAAGACTTTGATACCGCATTGGCAGCAGCAGAGAAAGTTTTAAAAAATGGAAAAGCAACTGCTGAGGAAATAACCAAAGCAATAGAAGTTCTGTCCAAAGCAGCAGAGGGTCTGACAGCAGAGGAACAGCCGGCAGATAAGACTGAGCTGGAAAAGACAATGAAAGCAGCCAATGATATGATGGGAACAGACAAGTATCAGACAGCTTCCAAGGAAACAAAAGATGCCTTTGACATTGCTTTTAAGGCAGCACAGGATATGTTCCTGAAAGAAGATGCATCAGAGGAAGAAATTGCAGATGCCATCGCTGTTCTACTTAAAGCAATGGAAGAACTGCAGCCGGAAGAACCCCCGGTTGTATTGCCACAGATTCTTACTGACGAAGCTAACGGGGTTACTCTAACAGCTGATACCGAAACATGGCCGGGAGATACACAGCTTAAGGTAGAAAGAGTGGAAAGCGGAAGCAGACAGGATCTGGTAGCAGAAGCATTAAAAGATGTCACCAGAGAATTTACAATACTTGATATCTCATTAATTTCTGACCAGGGAGAGGTATCTCTGGATGGAAAAGAAGTAAAATCAGTAATGAGAATACCGGAATACTATGATGCAGATCAGCTTGCATTGTACTATGTATCAGAGGATGGCGTAAAAACAGAGCAGCCGTTTACGTTTACAGATGAAAGCAAGACAGAGGTTACCTTTACAACAAGCACCTTAGGATTACTTGTATGGGCTGACTTACGACTTGTACCAGATGAAAACGGACTTCAGGTTGTATTTGAAAAAACCAATATGCTTTGGGATGAAACATCCAGAATCCTGGGGATTTCAATGAAAGATGAGGCTGGAGAAACCATTGATTTGACGAATGAAACATTTTTTGTTGAATCTGACGATGAAAATGTTGCAAAAGTGGATGAAAATGGTATAATTAATGCAAGGAATGCAGGAAAGGCAAATATTACCGTTAAATTGACATATAATGAGGTAGAATATACCAGTGTTACTTCAATAACGGTCAGTGAAATTTACCCGTTAAAGCCTGCGGCAGCAAAGGTTACAGCAGACAGTATTACATTAAAGACCATATCCGGTTATGAGTATGCAATGCAGACCGGCGATCAGGAATTAGTATTTGGTAATTCAGCAGTATTTACAGGCTTACAGCCGAATACGGTTTATTGTTTCTATCAGAGAATTGCAGCTACGGATACACATGAAGCAGGAAGGCCGGGTAAAGTACTTGAGGTTTCCACAGACAAGGATACTTTAAGAGGTGTTATTGTAATTAAGGGAACCGTAAAAGAAGGACAAACTCTTACATTGGATATCACAGGAGTTCAGAATGCAGACAAACTGTCAATCAGTTGGATGCGTGGTAATCAGGTGATTGACGGGGCTATTGGTACAAGCTATAAGCTTACGAAATTAGATGTGGGTTATCCGATTACAGCGGTTGTATCAGCAGAGAATTTAAATGGAACGTTATCTGCAGCAACCCAGGATAAAGTAGCGCCACAGGAAGTATTCGCGGCAAAAGTATCCCTGAATAAATCCGAACTTTCTATTAAGAAAGGCAAAAAATATACATTTAAGACCAGTATTGAACCTTCGAATACTACAAATAAGAAGCTTACCTGGAAGAGCAGCAGCACATCGGTCCTGACTGTTGATAAGAACGGAAAGATGACTGCTAAGAAATCAGGAAGAGCTACGGTAACAGTTACAACAGCAAACGGCAGGAAAGCATCCTGTAAAGTAACCGTTACCCAGTCAGTTGATAAAATTAAACTGAATAGAAAGACAAAGACTTTAGGTGTTCAGGAAACATATACCTTAAAGAGCACGCTGGTTCCAAAATATGCGAAAACAAGTAAGATTACATGGTCAAGCAGCAATAAGAAAGTTGCATCAGTTAATTCCAGAGGTAAGATTACAGCTAAGAAAACAGGAACGGCAACAATCACGGTACGTACCGCAAACGGCAAAACTGCAGAGTGTAAGATAACGGTAAAAAATAAACCAAAATCAATAAAACTCAGTGCTTCAATTAAAAACCTGAAACCTGGTAAAACATTAAAATTAAAAGTGACACGTTCCAGCGGAAGCGCAGGAAAAGTAACATTTACATCCACGAATGAAGATGTGGCAACTGTTAGTTCTTCCGGTAAAGTAAAAGCTTTGAAAAAGGGAAAAACAACAATTAAAGCAAAGACTTATAATGGAAAATCAGATACAATCATTATTCGTGTAAAATAAGTAAATAAGTATAAAACATTTATCTGGGGGAGGCTTTTCACAGCTTCCCCGGACAGCAAATGAATGCGGCACCAGATCATGTGACAGAAATAGGTCAGAGATGATAAGATGATTTAGACAAGACATCCTATGGATCATTTTGAATGAAGCTCAAGGGGGAAAGCAGGATAATATATGAAATGGAAATTAGTACATAAAGCAGCAGCATTAGCGCTGGCATTTTCTTTAATTATTCCATCCACAGCGATGGCAGCACCTCAGACGGAGAGGACCACGGAACGGACAACAGAGGTGAAACCCCAGACAGAGCCTGTTACGGAGCCTGTGGCAGATCATCCTATACAATCTGAGCATTTCACAGAATCAGAAGCCGTCCTCACAGAAACACCTGTTGAAACAGTGACAGAAGTCTTGACAGAAACGGAAACACAAACAGAAACACAAACGGAGTCCGAAGAAGAGACGGAATCGGAAACCAAAAAGAGGGAAGAAGAAAGCACGGAACCACAGATGGAACCGGCAACAGAGATGACACAGGAAGAAATCAATGCAAATCTTGCATTAATTGAAGAGCAGCAGATTGAAGAACCAAAAGAGATCGAAAAACCTTTTGGCATTACAACAGTGGAGAAGGTATATGCACTGTCCAAAAGGAAGAATCTGCAGATCTACGAAGAAAAAAGTGTCAAATCCAGACCGGTGGGAGAACTGGGAAAAAACGGACTGTGTTATATCTTAGAGGAAGATGAAAAAGGCTGGGTTTATATAGAGTCGGGAGATGTAAGAGGATTTGTTAAGACAAAAAATCTTCTTACGGGCAAAAAAGCGAAAAGTTATGTAAAAAAGAAAAAGGCAAAAAATCTTTTGAAAGCAGATTGCCTTGTAAGTCCGTTAAAAAATAAAGCCTGGACTTATACAAAGACAACTGCACAGAAAACAGTAGTGAAAAAGGTATATGCCATCGCAGAAACGGATGGGGTATGTATCCAGGAACGGAAAAAAGAAAATTCAAATGTCATCGGTGTTTTACCGGAAGGCGGGCTCTGCTATGTGCTGGCTGACGGGGATGAAAAATGGATTTACGTAGAATCCGGTTATGTGCGTGGATTTGTTCAGCGTAAGAATCTGATCAAAGGCAAAAAGGCAGTTGAACTTGTTAAAATGAACAAGGAAGAAAATTATGAATTTGCCAGGGAACTCATTCCTATGGAAGAAAACAAATCCTTATACTATACGCTGACAACCGTAAGAGAAATTACAGCTTCCAGTGCACTCCGCAATTCTATGGTGGATTTTGCAAAGCAATTTTTAGGAAATTCCTACGTTTGGGGCGGCACGAGCCTTACAAACGGAGCAGATTGTTCAGGCTTTGTCCAGAGTATTTACAGTGAATTTGGATATTCCATACCGCGGGTAGCCGAGGACCAGGCGAGATTTGGCATGCAGATTCCGGCAGCTGATGCAGCACCGGGAGATCTGATCTTTTATGCACGGAATGGATATGTATATCATGTAGTCATGTATATTGGTGACGGACAGGATATTGAAGCGCACAGCAGTGCAAGAGGTATTATCACCAACAGCGTCAGCTACGACAGCGCTGTATGGGCAGTCCGCATTATTGAAGATGACGTTATGATCAATGACGGACCGGAAAATGACAGCAGCGTCCAGGGTGACACAGAGCTTGCCCGGGAACAGGATTATGGACAGCATCTGGGGAACTTTACCTTAACTGCTTATTGCAGCTGCCCGGTCTGCTGCGGTGTCTGGTCGGGAGGGCCAACAGCCAGCGGAGCTATGCCGGTACAGGGCAAAACAGTTGCTATGGGAGGTATCCCATTTGGAACCAGATTGATTATTAATGGTGAAGTCTATACCGTGGAAGATAGGGGAACTCCTTATGGACACGTGGATATCTATATGAATAATCATCAGGATGCCTGTGTATTCGGACGGCAGCAGGCAGATGTATATCTTGCAAATTAAAAAGAACCAGAGCAGATCAGGGAGGGATTTGCTCTGGTTCTTTGCATTTTTCATAGAAAAGGAAAATGATCTGATAACAGACACCATTTACAAAAAATGAGTGAACGAATACCAGACCATCATATCCCCGCAAATATATGATAACATTTTTTGAGGATTAGTCAATGTTGTATTGGATATTTTTTGGAAGTAAATAATAAATTAAATAATTATTTTGTGACTTTATAAATTTAACCAGGCATATTTTAAACAGATATCTTCTTCGCGGGGATTCGGATCTCTACTTCCGTCCCGTTTCCTTCATTGCTGCTGTATGCAAGGCCAAAGTCGGTGTTATTATAAAAAAGCTGTAGTCGTTCATGTGTATTATAGATACCGATATTACTTCCTGAAATACTTTCCCCGGCTCCGGTGAGGATAATTTTTAGCTTATCTTCCGAGATTCCTACACCGTCGTCCGATACAATTAAGACTAAAACTTCATCTTCCAGCCAACCGGTAATCAGGATCGTTCCCATTTTTTCCTCTTTTTCAAAAATACCATGCATAATGGCATTTTCCACCAGAGGCTGAAGAACCAGCTTGGGGATTTCGTAATCCATCATTTCATCCGGGACGTCAATAATAAATTCTATTTTGTCCTGATAACGCATATTCTGCAGCTTTACATAAAGTGAAACCTGGGTAATCTCCTCTTTGAGGGAGATGGCTATATTACCCTTATTCAGAGTCAGTTTGTAGAATTTCGACAGTGCCTGTACAGCTTCCGTCACCTTTTCCTCCTGATGGCTCAGGGAGAGCCAGTTAATCATATCCAGGGTGTTGTACAGAAAATGAGGATTTATCTGGGACTGCAGGGCTTTAAATTCAGCAATTCTAAGATCTTCCGCTGACTTAGCCTGATTATCCATCAGTGTATTCATCTCGGTACTCATATAATTATAGGTATCAATCAGATCACCTACCTCATCATGAATCTGTGCCGTTTCCATAGATACAGGTCGTCCTGTCCGCACCGTCTTCATCTGGTTAATAACTGCACCCAGACGTTTTGTGATGGATCTGGAGAGGGTGGTAGCCATAATAAATGCCACACCCAGGAAGAAGAGGTAAAAAAGAACAAACTGTACGATTAAAAGTTTTCCTTTGTTCTGCAGGGATTGTGCAGGTAAAATAGAAACCATATACCAGGAAGTATGGGTTACGTTATAAAAGCCGGCATATACTTCTTTTCCGAGAACAGTTTTGGTAATGTAGTTATTTGACTGCATAAACGAGTCTTTAATCGTATCGTAGTTCATCAGATAAGTACCTGCATAAGCACTATCGGAAGAAGATACAAGGGCATTTCGTTCGTTTACTATATATGAGACGGTATTATTTTCTGATATTCCCTGCATAAGCAGCTGATCAATATTTTCCTGGGAAAAATAAACCACTACATAAATAGAAGGGTCCTCGGGGGCGGCGGTCTGCGGCTTAATCTTACGTACATAGGACATTGATCCATAGTTTTCTACCTCTTTTGGAGAAAGGTAGAACTTCGGGCAGAACAGGGAAGGAATGGGTGTACTGTTAAATATGCCGCTCCAATAAGATCCCCTTGCCTCACTGGAATGCAGAAATATGGACTTCTGGCCATTATAATCATCATAAAAATCTTCCGTGGGAAGATCCATATATATTTTTATATCCGTAATAAGATTTCCATCAATCATTGAATTGGTAAAAGTATAAAAATCTTCTGTTTTTGCAGACCGGAGCAGCTGTAGCAAGCGAAACGAATTTTTTTCATTTAAAATATCCGTAAGATAGGCATTGTCCAGAATGGAGTCACTTACTACATTGATCTGATCCATTGCAGCATTGATCGTAGAGGAGGAGTGTTTGGAAAAGTTCTGCTCCTGGCGTATCGTTTCGGATACAATGGTATCATACATCTGGCCGTAAAAAAAATACGCAATTACAATAGTCGGAATAATGATCAGCACCAGATGGGTGATCATAAATTTGGACTGCAGCCGCATATTAGAATACAAATCTTTCAGTGGCTGTAGCGGTTTTATCATTTCAGCACCTTCTCCCTGTACTCAGAAGGTGAGAGACCAACGATTTTTTTAAAACTCTTGCTAAAATAATTACCATCGGAATATCCTACTTTAGAGGAAATATCGGTAATCTTGTACCTGGGGTCAGATAGGAGCTGTTTTGCCTTCTCCATACGGTAATCCGTAATATACTGGTTCAATGTCTGCTGCGTTTCTGTTTTAAACAAAGTGCAGACATAAGATGTAGAGAGATAGACATGTTCGCTGATATCTTTCACAGACAACGTATCATTCATAAAATTCTTCTGAATAAATTCTTTAATCATAAAAATGGTGGAATTTTCCGAAACCTGGTTATTAAGTGCCTCAAAATAATCGTCTATCTTACTGAGCAGTGATTTATGCAGCTCTGCCAAAGTCTGAAATTTCTCAATATATTCTAAGATACTTTCAATTTGAGACTCGGTCCCGGCGGTTACCTGCTGGGATCTACAGCTGTTCTGTACAATCATAAACAGTTTGTAGTATATATCCCGTACCTGATTCGGCAGATAAGACCGGTTATTTTTAAAATAATTAAAAATATGATTCAATATGCCGGCTGCCTCATCTTTATTTTTATCAGACAGAGCTTCTGCAAAAGCAGAGGAAGGATCGGTAAACACGGAAGTAGATAAAGTAGTTGAATTCTCATCAGTCAGGATGCTGTTGTAATCATAGAAAAAGCTGCTCTGCAGCAGTATAACAGCCTGGCTATAGGAATGGTAAACTTTATGTATATCATTTACCGTATTGCCAACGACAATAAAAAAAGTCCCTATCTCACTATACAGAGATTTCAGGTATTCTGAACACTTCAGTATAATTTCAGGAGAAGGTTTTACCGTTCCGAAAATATGATATACAATATGCTGTTCGTGTTTACTTACGTGTATACTCTGCAAATGGTATTTCAGCAAGAATGAGTCTAACTGTTTGTGTATGGTATTGATGGAATTCCCCATGTTTTCATTAAAGTTGTCGGTTAACTTCACAATTAATGTGGTGAAGTATAGGATGGAACTGGGCGGATATTGAAAATCATGCAGTAAATCGTCTATTCCTTCCACATCCTGGGAGGGATAGGTCAAAAGCAGTGCCAGTCTGGAGGATCGTTCCAGAGAAAGTAATGTCTCTGACTGTTTGGTACGGTTCAACTGTTTGTTCTCTTCAATTGCTTCCAGTACAGCTTCTTCAATTTCAAGAGGATCCAAAGGTTTTTCTACATAATTAATAGCCTTTAATTTGATAGCCGCCTTTAGATACTCTTTATCTGAATATCCGCTCATGAATATAATGCATGCATCCGGCAGGATCAATTTTATCTTCTCTGCCATTGCAATACCGTCCATTCTGGGCATTCTTACATCACTCAGTATAATTTGCGGTTTTTCCTTTTTTGCAGTCTCAAGACCATTAATTCCATCATCAGCCAGAAAAATGTCAAATATACCCAGGGATCTCCAGTTCACAGAAGACATTAATCCCTCTCTTGTTAATTGTTCGTCATCTACTATTAGTAATTTCATCTATTGTAATCTCCCTGATTGTGATAGCTACAGTTACATTTTAACAAAATATAAAAAGATTACAATAGGAATCGCCGTTTATTCACAAATTCTCGTTATTAATGCATCTTTGATATTCAGAAGGGGACATATTTGTGCATTTTGTAAATACTCTCGTAAATTGCTGACTGCTGCAAAAGCCTGTTAAAGAAGCAATTTCTTTAATGGAAAGCTGCGGCTGTTCCTTTAATTTCCGTTTTGCATTTGCGATCCGTATCTCTTCCAGATATTCTGTATAACGGATTCCGGTCTTTTCACGGAATAACTGAAAGAGATAATCCGGGGTACGCCCAAACAGTTCGGCAAGGTTTTGTACTTCTATGTCATGGGTATAATTTTTCCTGATATACTGTTTTATTTTTTCTGACAAATCATAATCAGGAGATTCAGGCGAGGCTCCATGTATATCCTGTATTTTTTCCTGTACAGATTGTATAAAGAAGGAAAATGATTCCGTGTGAAATAAATCTCCCGTTACCGCTTTCAGATACAGGGAAAGATTGTATTTTTCACATCTGGCGAAAACACCTTCCAGTGAGGAAACAGGAAAAGAAGGGTTTATCGCCTGATAAAGCAGAGATTCTTCTTTTTCCAAAAATCCTAAAATAATCAGATTAATCATCCTGTTTAATTTTTGCAGGGCATCTTCAGCAACAGACTGCTCCAAATCGTGATAGGGAATCAAATTGCCATATTCACAGAGACTCCGGAAGGTTGCGTGGTCTGATATATTTTCAGCAATTTTAAAACATTCCCGTAAGGTATTGCAGCAAAAGCAGATTACACTCAGCGGAGAGCGATTCTTCCTGGTCAGGTTCTGGAGAAAAGTAAGGGTCTCCCGGCGCATAGGGTCTTCTTTTAATAGGATAAGAAGCGCACCGTCATCCAGATATAGAAAACCATTGCATACAGGAGTTGATGAGTTGGCTGAAAAATAATCCTGGATCCTGGTCTGGATCTGTTGATACATGGAATACTGTTCATGAAAGTCAGGGGAGTCTGCATACAGTACATATCCCTGGTATTCGGCGGGATAGTCCTCCGGAATCTCTCCATAAGACTGGAAACTATTATAATCCTGAATTAGCTGATGCGGAAAATTGTTATAACTGACCCACTTTAACTTTTCCAGTTTTTTACTGACCTGTAACAGGCTTCTGTTAATATCCTCTAACGTAATTGGCTTCACCAGATAATCCTTTGCACCCAGTTGGATTGCTTTCTGGGCATAATGGAAGTCTGAATATCCGCTGAGAATTACAATATTGGCATTGGGACAGTGTCTTTTTGTTTCCTCAAACCCTTCTATTCTGTCCATTAAGGGCATTTTTATATCCAGGAATATGAGATCCGGGTGCATTTCTTTTGAAACCGTTACCAATTCCTTTATGTTATTTGCTTCAAATATTCTATGAAGACCGGGATATTCTTTGTGGATCATACAGGTGAGCCCCTGGCGTGACATTTTGTCGTCATCTGCAATTAATATTTTCATTTATGAGAATCCTCCTTATAAGATAATAGTGCGATGTTATTTTCTGTGATCATTATAGCAGATAAATGTATGATTGTATCAGTCATATCATAGATTTTCTGTTAACAAATCATAAACTCATAGATACTGGATAAATAAACCTTTTTAGCTATTATATGGACAGATTGTTCATAATTTATTCAAAATTCAAAAATATTTTACCCTGAATCCAATTATTTTCCTGTATAAATTAAATTAGCCAGATGATAGGATATTAATAGATCAAAGATAAATGAAAAAAGATAAGGGAGGAGAATAAAAGGTGTCTGAGTATGTTCTTGAATTAAAAGGTATTACAAAGATATTTCCAGGTGTAAAGGCTCTTGACAAGGTACATTTTCAATTGAAAAAGGGCGAGATACATGCACTGATGGGTGAAAACGGCGCCGGAAAATCCACGTTTATAAAAGTAATTACAGGTGTACATAAAGCAGAAGAGGGTGAGATGTTCCTGGATGGCAAGCCTGTAAATTTTAAAGGTCCAAAGGATGCACAGAAAGTAGGAATCGCAGCAATTTACCAGCATGTTACTTCCTATCCGCATCTTACGGTTACCGAAAATATTTTCATGGGTCATGAAGATGTAAAACACGGCATGATCCAGTGGAAGAAAATGAATGAAGAGGCAAATAAGCTCCTGAAAGAATTAAATGCAGATTTCGATGCAACTGCAGAAATGGGATCCTTAAGTGTTGCGCAGCAGCAGATGGTAGAAATTGCCAAAGCACTGTCTATGAAAGCCAGAATCATCATCATGGATGAGCCTACGGCAGCGCTTACCAAAAGAGAGTCCGAAGAACTTTACAAAATAGCGGAAAAGCTTCGGGACGAAGGAGCATCCATTATTTTCATCTCCCATAGATTTGAAGATATGTATCGGTTGGCAAGTAAAGTTACCGTATTCCGGGATTCCCAATATATCGGAACATATGGTGTAGATGGAATCACCAATGCAGACCTGATCAAAGCCATGGTTGGACGTGAAATTAATGATTTGTTCCCGAAACCGGATGTTAAGCTTGGCCAGGAAGTATTGAGAGTAGAAAAATTAAGCCGACAGGGATATTTCAAAAATGTATCCTTTAGCGTAAAAAAAGGTGAAATCCTGGGACTTACCGGACTGGTAGGAGCCGGACGTACCGAGGTAGTACAGACCATATTTGGAGTAGAGAAGTTTGATTCAGGCAAGGTTTACCTGGAAGGAAAAGAAGTACATATCAAACAGCCTTCAGATGCCATGCAGTTAGGTATCGGTCTTCTGCCGGAAGACAGGCAGCATCAGGGTCTGATCTTAGACTGGGGAATCGGAAGAAATATTACACTTGCAGAACTCAGCAAATATTCTAAAAATGGAATTACCAACGATAAAGCTGAAAGAGAAGCCGCGAAAAAGCTGGCAGAGGAAGTGGATACAAAGGCTGTTACCATATTTGATAAAGCAAGTTCACTGTCCGGCGGAAATCAGCAGAAGGTTGTTGTAGCAAAATTACTTTCCTCAGACCTTAAGGTAATCATCCTGGATGAGCCGACAAAGGGTGTTGACGTTGGAGCCAAAGCAGCAATTTATGAGATCATGGGTGATCTGGCAAAGAAGGGTTATGCGATAATAATGATTTCTTCTGAAATGCCTGAGATCCTGGGTATGAGTGATAGAATCGTAGTTATGTGTCAGGGTAAAGTAACCGGAGAATTAAACCGTGAGGAAGCAACCCAGGAGGGCATCTTAAAATATGCGATGGCCAAATCTTCCGGCGATGCAAACTAGAAAGGAGAGGCAAACAACAAAATGGAAAAGAAATTCAGTCTAAAAAAATTAACCAGCTCTCGTGAAATGAGTTTGCTCCTGGTAGTTATCGTACTTTGTATCTTTATACAATTTCGAAACAGCTCTTTCCTGACGGGTACGGTTATTGTAGAAATGTTAAAGAATTATTCCGTAACAATGATTCTTGCACTTGGTATGATGTGTGTGTTACTGATCGGAGGAATTGATATTTCCATCGGATCCACCATAGCATTATCCGGTATGGGAAGTGCTCTCATGATGAGAGATGGAGTATTTTCAAATACGTTATTAGGTTTTGTAATGTCAATTCTGATCGGATTGGTATGCGGACTTGTAATCGGTCTGGTAATCTCAAAAGGAAAAGTATTACCGATTATTGCAACACTTGGTTTTATGAATATTTACAGAGGTCTGACATATCTGATTGCAAACAGCCAATGGGTAGCTGCATATCAGGTACCGGAGAAATTTAAGGCATTTGCTCAGAGCAATTATTTGACATTTGGATTAGTTAATAATCTGGTTACCATTATGATTATCTGTTATATTATTTTCTTCATCGTCATGAAATGGACCAGAACAGGAAGGAAGATCTACGCAATTGGTAGTAATCCGGAAGCAGCAGAGATTTCAGGTATTAGAATCGACAACATTAAGTTATTAGTTTATTCCCTGATGGGAGCCATTTGTGGTCTGGCAGGTGCAATGTGGGTATCAGTATATGCATCAGCTCAGGGAGATATGGCTACCGGAATCGAAATGGATGTTATCGCAGCCTGTGTAATTGGAGGTGTAAGTTTAACCGGAGGCCGCGGAAGCGTGGTCGGAGTATTCTTAGGATCACTTACAATTGCTATTATAGGAAAAGCGCTTCCATTAATTGGAGTATCCCAATTCTGGCAGAGCGCAATAAAAGGTGTTATTATATTAGTTGCTGTTATCCTGAATGTTATGGCTCAGAGAGTTATGGATAAGAATAATCTGAAAGGAAGGGAGATGTAATCATGGCAACAAAATCTGGAAGAACAATATCAGCAGAAAAGAAATCATCATGGAAACAGACCCTTCTGAAATGGGAAACATTTTTAATTATTTTGTTTATTGCCGTTAATGTTATGAACTCCTTCATTTCACCCAACTATTTAAGTGTATCAGGATTATTTACGGCCACCTCATCTTTCCTGGAAAAAGCATTCATTGCTTTGCCAATGGCTTATATCCTGGTACTGGGTGAAATCGACATCTCAGTTGGTTCTATTGTAGCATTATCAGCGGTTTTAATGTCACTGGCATATAACGCAGGAGTCCCAATGGGGCTTGCAATCATTATCTGTTTATTGGTTGGAACTGCATGTGGTTTTTTAAACGGTCTGATTCTTACGAAGTTTACAGAATTAGCACCTATGATTGTAACATTAGGAACTCAGATATTATTCAGAGGTATTGCTGAAATTCTCTTAGGAGACCAGGCAGCCGGAGGATTGACTAGCGTTGAATGGTTCAGTAATTTATACTGGGGTTCCATTGGACCGGTACCTTACATGTTTATCGTATTTGTAATCTGTGCAGTAGCTTTTGGACTGGTATTACATAAAACCACTTTCGGAAGAAGAATTTATGCAATCGGAAGTAACCGTCTGGCAGCTGAATATGCAGGTATCCACGTACAGAAACTTCGCTTGATCGTATATACGATCGCAGGTACATTTTCAGCAGTAACAGCAGTTTTCCTGGCAGCCCGGATGGGAAGTACCCGTTCCAATATAGCGGCGGGGTATGAACTGGAAGCGATCTCCATGGTAGTATTGGGAGGTATCTCAACCGCAGGCGGTAAAGGTAATTTTCCGGGAACAGTTATTGCGATTTTTATCATTGGTTTCTTAAGATATGGATTAGGATTGATCAATGTACCATCTCAGGTAATGTTAGTTATCATTGGAGCATTACTGGTAGTAGCAGTTATGATTCCAAATATAAATATTGGAAAACTTTTAAAGAAAAAAGAAGCAGCAAACTAAAAATCTATTAACGGTACTTACACCAAAGGGTGTTATGTATAAAACTATTTATTCCAAGGGAGGAAATAAAGAATGAAGAAAAAAGTAATTAGTGCATTATTATGTATGTCCATGGTTGCTACAATGATGGCAGGCTGCGGAAGCAGTGAAACAAAGACAACAGAAGCAGCTAAAACAGAGGCAGCGAAAACAGAAGCAGCAACAGAAGCAGGCGGCGACACAGAAGCAGCAAAATCTGAAGCAGCAACAACAGAAGCTGCAGGTGGAGAAACAGAAGCTGCCAAAACAGAAGGAAATGCTGATGTAAGTGGAAATACTTATGCAATCGTTACAAAAGCAGCAGGAAATCCTTACAATGAAAAAGAAGCTACCGGATTCCAGGAAGTAATTGATGCAGTAGGTGGAAAATGCGTAGTAAAACATCCGGAAAGTGCTACAGCAGAAGCTCAGATTACAATGATCAACGAATTAGTTGCTCAGGGTGTTCAGTCTATTGCAATAGCAGGAAATGATTTTGATGCTCTTCAGCCAGCATTAAAAGCAGCTATGGACAAAGGCATCCAGGTATCTTCCTTAGATGCTAACGTAAATCCGGACAGCCGTAAAACATTTGTTAACCAGGCTGGTGTTGACCAGATCGGACAGACATTAATGGATGCAGTACTTGATATCTCCGGTGGAGAAGGACAGTGGGCAATTCTTTCCGCAACAAGCCAGGCTACAAACCAGAACGCTTGGATTGAGTCTATGAAAAAAGTTATGGAAGATGAAAAATACTCCAAACTTGAATTAGTAGAAGTTGCATATGGCGATGATGAATACCAGAAATCTGTTGACCAGACACAGGCTTTATTACAGAACTACCCAGACCTTAAAGTTATCTGCGCTCCTACAACTGTAGGTATCATGGCAGCAGCTAAAGTTATTCAGGATCAGGGCGTAGCAGGCAAAGTTAAATTAACAGGACTTGGACTTCCTTCTGAAATGGCTGATTATATCGGTGATGACGATACACATTCCTGCCCTTACATGTACTTATGGAATCCAATTGATGTAGGACGTTTATCTGCTTATACATCAATGGCATTAGTATCCGGTGAAATCACAGGCGCAGCTGGTGAGAAATTTACAGCTGGCGACATGGGCGAATACGAAATCACAGCAGCAGATGATGGCGGAACAGAAATCATCGTTGGACCTCCTTTCAAATTTGATCCATCAAACATCAATGACTGGAAATCCGTATACTAAAATTACGTAACAACTGCCAATAATAAACTTTTTCATATCATATTTTCCTTATAAAAAAGTCTTCTGCCTGTACCCCATACAGGTGGAGGACTTTTAAATATTATAGTTTCAATCTGAAATTTGTATGATACAATAAATTAAAAACAGGAGGTAACACAAATGGTAAAAGGATTTAAAATGAAGTTGTATGAAGGAAAGGAAGAAGAATACGAAATCCGCCACAATCAGCTTTGGCCTGAGATGATAGATATGATTCATCAGTACGGCGGCAAAAACTATACAATCTTCCTGGACAAGGAGACCCTGACTTTATTCGGATATATTGAAATTGAGGATGAAGAACTCTGGGCAAAAGGGGCAGATACTGCAATCAACCGCAAATGGTGGGATTTTATGGCGGATATTATGGAGACAAATCCGGATAACAGTCCGGTATCTGTTGATTTGAAGACGGTGTTTCATTTAGATTAAAAGATGGCGATGCAAATGGAAAAGTCAATCAAATAAGTCAATTAAATAAGTCAATTAAATAGCCATGCGTCTGCAAATACTGGGGCGCATGGCTATAATTTTGGGTAACTGAATAATCCTATAAAGATTTACAGCCAATATGTCTATAACCCAAACTCCGGCGCTGTAAGCTGTATTATAATTTAGAAATCCACTCAACCATATTTTCTTTGTAGAAGATATAAGGCTGTCCGGCAAGTACGGCTGTACCGTCACCGCTTTGGTAAGCTTCGTATTTCTCTTCCGGATAGTCGCGGAATGCCTTCATGGTAAATGAAGAGCCGGCTTTTCCGTCAAAAGATTTGTCCAGGGAAGCCAATGTAGAAGCTGCGGCTACGGCGCCCAGATGAATTACATCCCAGAGCATCATATAAGGGCAGACATATGCGAAAGCATCTTCATCAGCCTTGGCAGGCATGAAAGACTGCATTTCGGATGGAAGTCCAAGGCCGGTTAGTTTAATTTTACTGTTTGCAGATTTTAAAGATTGTCCCGCTGCTGCGATACCTACGGTTGTTGGGGAGATAATGCAGTCTACTTTATTTTCTGCAATAAATGCCTGTGCCTGGGTTGTGGATTCAGTCAGGTCATCATTTCCGTATTTTTTGTCTAAGTCCGGACTTACTTTTCCGGCATATACCGGATCAGCCAATTCTTTTTCCATGGCGGCAATCCAGCTGTTCTGTACCGGAGTGTCAATGGATGCGGAAAGTACACCAAGTTTTATTTCATCCTGGGAGTAGTCACTAAGCGCTTTTGTAACTGCAGCCTTCATGTCACCGTCTTCCGGATAGTCAACTCCCAGCGTAATTAATACGCCCGCCTGTACCAGGTTAGATCCAATATCCTGAACTTCAGCCTGGTTAATGTGGGTAACGCGGTATTCCGGATTTGCTTCGGAATCAATGGAGGTAATTGGAATTCCTGCTTCTTTTGCCTTTTTAAATACTTCGTCATATCCTGTATCGCCATTTGTGGAGATGGTAATAGAAGCAACTTTTTGTGTAATTAATTCATCCAGCAGCTGGACCTGTGCGGCTACCGTTGTTTCGGCGGGGCTTTTATAAACAGCATTCTGTCCCTCACCCTTCATATACTCATCAAATCCTTCGAACATCAGATCACCAAAAGAGTTTCCGGTGCTTTTGAACATGAATACATGTGAACCTTCCAGAGAATCGGAGGAGCCTCCGGAAGTATTGCCATCTGCTTTTGCTGCCTGTGTTTCTGCTGTTCCGCCTGCCTCAGACCCGCTTGCTGTTGGTTTTGTTGAACTACATCCTGCTAATGATCCTAATACCATTGATACGCAAAGTCCAAGTGCTAAAAATCTTCTTACCTTTTTCATGTTGTTATCCTCCATTTTCATTTTATTTTCCCGGGCAGTTAGCTAAACGGCCGCGCTTATGGTTTCATTTGGCGGCTGCACTGCCGCGAGGGTCAGCTTCTGCCCCCTCGTGTTGGGTTATTGACTATATATAAGCAATATCAGGACAGATGGTCTTGCTATTGTTTATAACACAAGAGTTTTTTCTCTGCATCAGGAAAAGCGCTGCTTCGCCTTTTTTGTTTCTTCTTTTAGTTCTAATTTCAGGGATGCCGATGTTTCTTTACATTTTGTCTGGACAGTTACAATCTTTTCTTCATATTTTTTTATTTTTGCCGCTTTTTCCGGTTCACTTAATTTTTCTTCCTTCTTAATCTGCGCAATTAATGTTTTCATGGTCTTAACTTCTTCCAGCGCTTTTAAGTTTACTGCTTCAATATTTTTGTTATTTGAATAAAGTATCATTAGCTTGATGTTTTCGATCAGCTGTTTATTAACGTTAGGGATCAGTACGGCAATAATTAATATAAAACCGGTTAATATTTTGCGGGAGTTGGCATCCACACCCATTAATCCCAGTGTATAAATGAGAAAAGCCATAATAAGCGTACCAATCACAGGTCCATATACTTTGCCTTTTCCTCCGTTCGTTGAGACACCGCCAAGTACACAAATTGCAATAGCATCTAACTCATAACCGGTGCCCATGGTGGAACTTACACCGCCGCCCATACGACCCACAAAAAATATGGAAGCAATTCCTGCCATAACGCCCATTAAAACAAAAATAACCATTTTGGTATGCTCTACACTAATACCGGAATAGGTGGCTACCGTAGCATTATTGCCGATAATGTATAACTTTCGCCCAAAGGATGAACGGTGAAGAAACAGTACAAAAATTGCAGCCATCAGTAAAAACAGTAATAACGCAACCGGTATCCCAGCAATATTCAGCCATGCGATATCCGTATAAAATTTTGGGAAATGCTTTAAAACGTTTACGTCCAGAATAATTTTTACAATTCCGCGAAAGAGCATGGAGGTAGAAATGGTAACAATAACTGCAGGCATTTTTATGTAAGCAATCAAAAATCCGTTAAATGCACCGCATACACCTCCGGCAGCAATTCCAAATAATACACTTAAGATCATTGGGATACCGGCATCCATGCTTAAACCGGTAACCATAGAAGCAACAATCATGATTGCTGCAACGGATACATCAATGTCTCCAAGCATAAGTACAAAGATCATACCCAATACAAGCGGGGACAGATCCATACCGGATTGAATAATGGACTGAATGGTACCGGCGGAAAAGTAAAGTCCGGGTCTGGTAGCCATTAGCACCAGATTAATTGCTAGTAAAATATAGACAAGTATCATTTCCCACTTAACCAAAAACCGGGATAATTTAAATTTTTCTTTCACCGCCAGATCTCTGGCAGGTGTCTTAAGTTCGCCGCTCATTATATCAAAGCACCCCTTTCCTTTAAAACTCTTTTTTCAGAGGAGCGCAGTGTAAATAAATTAATTGCTACAGCAATAATTATGATTGCACCCTGGATGGCATCTTGCCACACACTAAGTCCCGGGAGTAAACTGATGAAATAGGTTATTACGCTCATCATCAAAAATCCTATAATTACACCGTCTATCTTACCTCTTCCGCCGGTGATGCTGACACCGCCCAGAATACAAATGGCAATGGCCTGCATTTCATAACCCTCACCCATGCCATAATAGCAGATTGAGTAATTTGCGGTGTAAAGCATTCCGGACAGTCCGGCAAGTGCACCACAGATTGTAAATGCCATAAAGGTAACCCTGGCTTCTTTGATACCGGCAACTTTAGCTGATTCGCGGTTTGTACCAATGGCATAAATACGTCTGCCGTAAGAGGTATAGCCAAGAAAAATACCGGCAAGTACAAAGATTACGATTACAAACCATAAAATATTATAGATACCAAGGAACTGACCGGAAGCAAAGGTAACGTAATTATCTGTAAACTGGTGAGGAAACCACCAGTTGCCTCCGCTGCAGAGAAATGCCAGTCCGCGGAAAATATACATGGTACCTAGCGTTGCAATCATGGGGACCATTTTTAAATAACCTACGATAAATCCATTAAAAGCACCACATAAAATACCGACTGCAATACCCAGAATAACCCAGACGATTCCCGGGATATTCTGATAGCTGTTCATCAGAGAGGAGCAGATAACTCCGGCTAAACTTAACGTAGATGCTACAGATAAGTCAATCCCTCCTGTGATGATAACCATCATCATCCCTACTGCAAGAAGTGCATATACGGCATTGTTTCGCAGCATGTTCAGTATTGAAGTTAAGGAGTACATGGAAGGTGTGATAAAAGCAGCTGCGGCCAGCAGTACAGCAAATCCAACCAAAAGTCCAAAGTTTCTGTTGCCTGTAATTTTTTCCATAAATGTATTTTTATCCGACTTCATCTCTTACTCCTCCTTTCCGTCTTTGTTTTTTAAAGAAGCTTCCAGAATCATTTCCTGAGTAGTTCCGCCAGACTCAAACTGACCGGTGACACGTCCGGACTTCATAACTACAATACGGTCTGCCATTCCAAGTACTTCCGGCATTTCGGAAGAAACCATGATAATGGCATATCCATTTGCTGCAAGCTCATTCATAATTTCATATATAGAATATTTAGCGCCCACGTCAATGCCCTTTGTGGGCTCATCTAAGATCAGAACCTTTAAATCACAGCTCAGTAACTTTGCAAATACTACTTTTTGCTGATTACCGCCGGATAAAGAGGAGGGTGGCGCGCTGATATCCTTTGCTTTTAACTGAATCTTCTGGCATAAAGTAATGGCATTTTTCATTTCATCCTCTTCCTGTAAAAGAATGCCTTTTGTAAACTTTTTCATTACGGCGGAGGAAACATTTTGGTAAATAGGAAGTTCATTCACAAGCCCCTGTATCTGCCGGTCCTCCGGAAGCAGTCCAATTCCATACTGCAACGCATCAATGGGGGTACGGATTTTAACTTCTTTTCCTTCCAGTTTAATGGAACCGGAATCTGGTTTCATAATACCAAAGATGTTCTGACAGACTTCTGTCCTTCCAGCGCCAACAAGTCCTGTAAGTGCCAGTATTTCCCCTTTTCGCACCTGAAAGGAAACATTTTTAAAGTAACCTTCTTTTGACAGGTTTTCTATTTCCAGTACAACATCTTCGATTTTGGAGTTTTTGGTGGGGTACATCTGACTTAGTTCACGCCCTACCATTTCTGCTATCAGCTTCTGATTGGAGATTTTGTCCACATCCCAGCTGCCTATGTACCTGGAATCCCGGAATACCGTAACCCGGCTTGCCAACCGATACATGTCTTCAAATTTATGTGTAATAAATATAATGGATACGCCTTCATCTCTTAAACGTTCCGCAATCTGGTACAGTTGTTCGCATTCTGTTCTGGTTAAAGATGCCGTAGGCTCATCCATAATCAGAATGCGTGCATCTCTGGACAGCGCCTTTGCTATTTCTACCAGCTGCTGCTGGGCTACACTGAGAGCTCCCATAGGTTTGCTGACATCAATTTCTCCGCTGAGCGGCAGAATCAGTTCTTTCGCTCTTTGGGTCATTAGCTTCCAGTTATACAAACCAACTTTATTTTTGAGCTCCTGACCCATAAAAATATTTTCAGTCACCGATAAATCAGGAAATGCAGTTACATGCTGGTAGATAGCTGCAATTCCCAGCTTGGCGGAATCAGCAGTGGAGCGCAGGGTGATCTTTTCACCCTCCAGAAGCATAATACCGCTGTCCGGTTGATGAACCCCGGTTATGACTTTAATAAACGTAGATTTACCGGCTCCATTTTCACCCATAAGAGCATGTATCTCACCTCTCTTAAGTTGAAAGTGAACACCATTCAATGCTGTTACTCCGCCGAAGGTTTTTACAACGTCTTTCAACTCTAAGATAAAATCATTCATCATTATTCCCCTTTCCCTTATTAATTTTTTGTGGTACTGTGTGTTGTGATCGTTGTGATAAGCATATACTACCCCGTTTTTTTTGTTTTTCAATATCAAAAATTGTTTTTCTGCTATCAAAAATTGTTATTTTGGACTATCTTACTATTATTTTTGAAAAAATAAAGGATTTATTATATAATTTTTAAATGAATGTTAACTCATGACGAAAAAAGTTAACAATACAGTTTTTAATTGGAGGGTCTTCATTGTGATATTACCTAAAAGAAATTTACCGGATCATTACACAAAAAGAACAAATCTAATTTCCCACCAGACAGAGAGCCTGCCATTCTATGTAAAAGAATGTGGATTCTGCAATGAAAAAAAATTTATTCTGGGAAATGCAAATAACTATTATGATTATATATTATTATATTCCGTTTCGGGAGTTGTCCGGTTCACAAAAAACCAAAGCACCCAGTATATCTACCAGGATAATGTCGTAATTTCTTCCTGCAATACGCCGCTTACATTCACCCGTACAAGTAAAAACTGGGAATATTTCTATATTATAATCCGGGGTACACATGCAAAACTATATTACAATCTGGTGAGAAATAAGTCCAGTATAATCCCAACCGACAGACTGAGCAGCATTCTGGACCTTTTTTTAGAAATGAGCCAGATAACCTTTAAGAAAGAAGTTCTGGATGATATGCAGGCAAGCCTGATTATACATAATATTTTTTTTGAATTGTATAAAATATCCAACAGTATTTTAGAAACCAAAAAGATAACACCCGTACAGGAGACAGTAGTAAATCTTTCCCTGAAATATATAGCCGGTAATTATAAAAATGATCTGGATGTGGATACGATCTGCAACGAAGTAAGCTTTTCAAAATATTATTTTTGCAAGCTGTTTAAAGATCATATGGGAATGACAATACACCAGTACGTAAACGAATACCGGGTTAATAAATCAAAAGAACTACTGACTTACTCAAAATTGTCCATAAATGCAATAGCAAAGTCTGTGGGATTTAAGAATACGCTGACATACAGCAGATGTTTTGAGCGGTTTACGCATATGACGCCAAGTGAATATCGGAAGAATTTTTAAGAAATTAGATCTAATCATATATAATAAGATGCATATTTAAAAAATAAAAAACATAGTAAATTTTAATGATAAAAATATTGTCAATTAGTGTCCCGTATGCTATACTTCTCGGTAAGAGCAATCGTGTTACAGGGTGATGCTGACCTTCATTTTACATAGAATGGAGGTGATGTCTATGAAACATTTCGATTTCAAGGATTTAATGGCATTTGGAATGTTTATTATAGGATTACTGACGTTCATTTATATGATCTGTCATTAATGAACATAGAAAAACCACCCTGAAACTTTTGACCAAGCGAACGGGTGGTTTTTCTTACTCTAAATAAGGTCAACCCACCTTGTGGGCGGTTGCTCTTTATGTGTTTAATATAGCATATAGTATTAGAAATTTCAAGATAAATAATGGTAATTATAATAATTAGTTTATTTTATCTAGTGATGATATCATCTATATCAGGAAGCTGAGGCGGTTGCATGTAAGGTATGCAAATGTCCACAATTGTTCCCTGATGCTGGTAACTTTCTACAGAACTTATAAATCTGCTATAATAAAGTTAAAATAATAAAGTAGAAAGGAAATGAACATGAAAAATATCAACATTGGAAATGGAAAAATCCAGGTGCCGGAAATAGGACTTGGATGTATGAGAATCACAGAATTAAAGACAAAGGAAGCAGTAAGGTCATTGATTGATACTGCTATGGATCAGGGAATTAATTTTTTTGATCATGCGGATATCTACGCAGGAGGAAGTGCCGAGGAGATTTTTGGTGATGTGACAGACGCGGGGCTTCGGAACAGAATGCTGATTCAGTCAAAGTGTGCGATACGGCCGGGATGCTGTTTTGATTTTTCTAAAGAACATATAATCAACTCGGTAGAAGGCAGCCTGAAACGATTAAAAACGGATTACCTGGATATCCTGCTGCTTCATCGCCCGGATACCTTAATGGAACCGGAGGAAGTAGCCGGTGCATTCCAGGAACTGGAGAAATCCGGAAAGGTCCGTTATTTCGGGGTAAGCAATGAAAATCCATATCAAATGGAATTATTGAATAAATATTGTGATAATAAAATTCTAATTAACCAGCTGCAGTTTAGTATTGCTCATTGTGGAATCATAGATGCCGGTATTAATGTAAATATTCATAATGACGCTGGAACAAACCGTGACGGAGGGGTATTAGAATATTGCAGATTAAAAGATATCACCATTCAGGCGTGGTCACCGTTCCAATATGGAATGTTTGAAGGTGTCTTCTTAAATAATGAAAAATTCCCGCTGCTAAATAAGACAATTGACCGACTGGCTGAAAAATATCAGGTTTCAAATAATGCCATTGCAATTGCATGGATACTGCGGCATCCGGCCAGAATACAGGCAATCGTGGGAAGTACGAATAAACAGAGGGTGGCGGATATCTGCAAAGCATCGGATATTACGCTTACAAGGGAAGAGTGGTATGAGTTGTATATGGCAGCAGGAAGGCAGCTGCCGTAAGGATTTTAGCAGTAAAAATATTGTACAGTAAAGTAAACATATAGAACAGGACAACTGTCCTTTATCATTACAACAGCTGCCCTGTTCTTCTACTTAAGGATATTAATGAGTAAATCCATAGACCTTCGGCTCTGCTTTTTTTCCATGAACCAGTACAGCGGCCTGGTTTAGTTCCTGTATGCCCTCTTTCACATCACGGATCAACAATTCAGCCATGTCATAATTTAAATCAGCACGGCACACAATCCTTTGAATCACAATGTTTTCCAGGTTCTTTGGCAATGGATAGGTAGGAACCTGCCATCCCCGCATGAGCAGACGGTCCGATAAGTCATAGAGCGTCCATTCCCGCTTTTCATCCTCTTTCAGCGTATAGCACACAACCGGAAGGTCACTACCATCGTGGTAGATATGGAAAATGCCGGTTTCTTCTAATTGTTCAGCCAGGTAATGAGCCACGTCCTGGGTCTTTTGCTGGATTCGCTGATATCCTTCTTTTCCAAGACGGATAAAATTATAGTACTGACCAATAATCTGACTTGCGGATCTGGAAAAGTTCAGGGCTATTGTGGGCATTTTGCCCCCCAGATAATCCACTTCAAAAATTAACTCCTCCGGAAGATATTCTTTGCGTTTCCATAGAACCCACCCAATGCCGGGATATACCAGTCCGTATTTATGACCGGAACAGTTGATGGATATAACATTTTTTAAACGGAAATCCCATGGCAGATCCGGATTCACAAAAGGAACAAAAAGTCCGCCGGAGGCTGCGTCCACATGAATATAAACCTTATGTCTGGTAGATGCATTGTAGGTTTCCAGTATGCGATCAATCGCCAGCATATCATCAAACTTGCCTGTATAAGTGATTCCAAGAATACCGACGATGCCAATGGTGTATTCATCCACATATTGAAGTACCGTATTCGGGTCTATGCACATACAGTCCGCATTCATTGGCACTTCCCGCAGTTCAATATCCCAATAGACACAGAACTTCTCCCAGCACACCTGATAACCCGAGGAAATAACAAGGTTCGGTTTTTTCGATAGATCAAGTCCAAATTCTGCAGCTCTTTTACGCCAGCGGAATTTCATTGCCATACCTGCCAGCATACATGCCTCAGAGGAGCCTACCGTGGAGGTACCGATGGTATCTGCTTCATCAGGAGAGTTCCACAGATGGGAGATCATATTTATGCAGCGGTGTTCGATTTCTGCAGTCTGCGGATACTCTGTCTTGTCAATGGCGTTTTTCTCCAGGGTTTCTGACATAAGTTTCACTGCTTCCTCTTCCATATAAGTCTGGCAGAACGTAGCCAGATTCAATCTTGCATTTCCCTCATTCATCAGTTCATCTTTAATCAGCTGATAAGCAAGGGCAGGTTCCAGAGGATGCTCACCGATGACATTTTTCGGTATGGGTGAATCTGCCTCTAAAGTCCCGAATAGCGGGGTATCAAAGGAATCTTTAAACGTTTCTCGTTTCTTGTACTGGTCATATAACATGATGCTCACTCCTGTTCTGTTTATATTTCATTAGAGCGTGTTTGAAAATTCTTTCTCACAGCTGGGCAAATCTCCTGCAAAGTGGGGCGTGCAGATAGCGGTAATGAATTTCCAAACACGCTCTGGTAGTCCATAAAGCTTGAACTCGACTACTGGTTTGATAGGTTTATTATATGACATTTTAAAATGAAGTACAATCCTGGAGAATAAATAAGGAAATCTGAGTTAAAGTTTACAGGGCAGCCGGTAAGCTCTAATGAACCGCAGCAAGCATTAAAACATAATCTTTAGAGAGTAAGCATGATCACATGGCGGTTGTTCCGGAAGGGTGACTTCCAGGCAGTCCGCTGACTGATAAAAGTCCAGGCAGCAGTTTGTTCCCAACAGTTGAACTTGAGCAACCGTTTTGGAGGAACTGCATTTTTTCAGTGTCTTAATACAGAGCTTCCGGTCTGGTGGCCATCCAAAGGTGATTGCATAAACGGCGGTTTGATTCTGCGTAAAACGAAAATCTTCCCAGGTAAAGGTATGGTTCTTAATATCCGAAGCCAGCCCTTCTTCCACCTGGCTGTTGATTTTTTCAATATTATAATTATCATCCGATACAACAGTGGGCCCTTCTGCAGCTGCCGAAAAGGGGCGGGTATTGTAAATAGCCTCCCCGTTTATTTTCAGCCAGGAGCCGATCTCATGCAGAACGGCAACGGCATCAGGATGAAAGGAACCGTCTGCATCTGGTCCTACATTTAACAGTAAATTTCCATTCTTTGCGGTTACATCGCAAAGCTGGTGAATGATGCTGCAGGCAGATTTATATTTTGGGTTTTGAACAATACACCAGGTGATGTTGTCTTCCAGCCGGTCATCGGTCTGCCAGGGAAAATCTTTCGCATGGGAAAAACGTCCGCATTCAATATCATAGATTCCAATGCCAGCCGGAAAATCCTTTTGTTTATAAGAAATGGCAATGTCTTTGCCACTGCAGGTTTCATAATAATGACTGACCATTTTATAACGGTACGTTTCGTCAATAATAAAAGAGCGGCTGTCAAAATAGATCAGGTCAGGCTGATATTGATCTACTACCTCATTTACCTTATCCAGCCACATTTGGTTAAATTTATCGTCCGGCAGCCGATATGGGTGGTACCGGTTCGTCTCAAGAGGTAAAGCATCCCAGTAATACTGCGCATTGGCAGGGTCATAGACATCGGCATCTGTATCGGAGGACATGAACCAGCCCCAGAACCACTGATGATGAAATGTGCTCAGTATTTTGATGCCTCTTTTCCGAAATGCTTGAATACACTCACCGGTAATATCTCTTTTCGGTCCATAATTGACTGAGTTAACCGGATTTACCTTACTGTCCCACATGGAAAAATTGTCGGCATGTTCCGTGACAGGTCCAGCGTACTTTGCTCCGGATGCCACAACCAGGTCAGCCCATTCTTCCGGGTCAAATTTTTCTCCGGTGAACATAGGGTAAAAATCCTTGTACCCAAAGTCATGGAGGGAACCATAGGTTTTTTCATGGTGGATATTCTGGGCAAGGCCTTTACTGTACATATTCCGGGAATACCATTCATTTTCATAAGCCGGTACACAGTACGGACCCCAATGAAAAAAAAGTCCGAATTTTGCGTCCCGGAACCATTCCGGAGCCTGGCGTTCATAAGGTTTCCAATTTAAATTTGATGACATAATGAACCTCCTAACTGACGAGCATCCACAGGAAATTGATAAAATGAAAGCAAGGGAAGATACGTAACGGCATCTACAGGCGGAACAAAACTGGGGACAGATTCATGGCAGAAGGAAACCTGCGCGTCTCCCTGAAGGTCCCGGTCCAGGGTAATCAGCAGCCCGTCCAAAATGCCAGGTGCCAAAGTAATGCAGTAAGGGAGAACTTCCCCCAGGTTGTCTTCTATTAAGAAACCGCATTCGGCAGGGTTCTGGCTGTAAAGAAACAAAGTCCGGACAACACCGGAGAACCGTAACAGTATCTGATCCCTCTGGATTAATTCTGCACTGTAAATGTCCGGCGCCAGAAAGGCAGGGGCATTGCAAAGTACATATCCGCAAAGTTTCGCCATCCTTTCACCCAGAAGTGTGTTGGATACGGAGGAATTATGCACGTTATCTGACAAAGAACAGTTTAATGTGGGGAGCACATATACCTTCTGCATAGTATGTGCGGCTCTTCGCTGGACTTCCCGGATTACTGCCCATCCTTTCTGGTAAGGAGATCCGATTTCCCGGTTCAGCTGGAAGGTGAAAAATGGAATTTCATACCCGAGATCATGCCTTATATTGGAAATAAAATTCAGATATTTTTCTTCGTACACCTCATAATTTCCATCTGTGGTATCAGCACAGCCCTGATACCACAGGATTCCAATGGGGTGCTGATTTGTCATATTTATTTTGCGAAGCATATTCCGGTAAAGTGACCCGGTGCCGTCTTTGTCCCACAGATCAATGGGGGATCCGCCTTTTGCACAGACAATCAGACCTACGGGACAACCGGAGATCTGCTGTAAGCGGCGCCCAAACGATATCCAGGGTGAAGTGCCTGATACACGAATTTCAGTGTTTTCATTATCATCGCCGGCATCCGTAGATTCGTTCAAAGGGTGGGTGGCAAGAGCCCAGCGGTTATTGTTGCGCAGTACATGAACACCCAAAGCAGGGGCATCCCCGCCCCAATCCTGTCCGAATCCGGCTGCATTTGACTGTCCGGCTACTATAAACAGATTTCCAACCCCAATATGAAATCTCACATCCCCACGGAACATCCAGGTATAGGTGCCGTCGGTACTGGCTGAATCCACTCCCGTTTCAATCCGGTATAATCCACCTTTTGGCAGTGTAAGCGTAATTTCAAATGTGCCGGTAAACCGTTCTTCATCTAACAGTGAAAATTCTGCAGGGGTCCATGGAACTACCGGATAGTTATTATCCTCCTGCATGATGCGCACTACCGGAATGGCGTATTTTACACCCGCGTTCAGGGCTGCATCCGGTATAGAATAATGCCCTTTCAGGGATATGCTTCCACAATCTCCCTCTTTTTGAATAATAGCCCAGTCATCCGGGGCAGATGTTAATATTACTCCAGTCATCCTAATCTCTCCTTTAAGCTTTATTTTATATTCAGCATTTCTGCCTGTTTATTTAAATTATCTATGTAAGTCAGTATACCGTCTTCCTTCCAGCGGTTAATGACTTCTTTCCACATCTTTACAGGGTCTTCATTGCCAATAATGACTTTGGTGAACTCATCTATCATAGTTGAAGTTGAAAATATATCAGACTCTTCTTTTGACATTTGCAAAAAATCATAGGGCCGTTCAACCATCGTGGTGTTTTCCTGATTCCAGTGAAGGGCTCCGTTGGACATTTCCATAATCTTTCGTCCATACCTTTTATTATTCTGTTCGCTGGATACAAAATCATCATTGGACCCGCCCCAAGAGGCAAGACTGGTAAATAAATTTAATGAGGGATACTTTTTGAGAAGCAGCTCTGATACATTTTCACTGGAGGCATCCGGAAGACAGGAGTATTTCCCGTCCTTGAAATCATAATCCTCCCCCTCTATGCCAAATCTAGTGAGATACCATCCTTCTTCCGACAGCAGGTATTCGTACAGATATAAAATTCTTTCCATCTTTTCTTCGTCAACATGGGAAGAAAACAGAGATTCCGACCAGAAAGGGGAACTGCTGTTGCTGTATCGTTTCCCATCCGAACAGGGGAAAATATTTAAGATACTTACGGCATCTTCAAATGGTTCCGACTCATCGTGGTAGTGGTTCCAATAAGCTTTAATCTCAGAGAGGGCTGCCGGAGAAGTCTTATATTCCAGGGCACCCAGCTTTCCTCTTGCAAAATCATAGACGGAGTCTACCGTCTTCTTAAGATAAAACTCCGGGTCAAGGCCGCCGCTGACGTACAATTTTCGATACGCCTTTACCACATCTTCAAATTCCGGCAGAAGATAAGAGGGAAGAAACTGTCCGTCTTTTTTTACCCAGGTATATACATTACACTCAGGTGCAATACCAAGAATCAGCCATTTGCCAAGTGCCGTGCGGTTTCCCACATTGTATCCGATTGTATCATCGATATGATTCCCGTCCGGATCTTCTGCCGCAAAAGCTACCGTCATGTCAATAAATGCATCCAGATTTTCAGGTTCTGTTATCCCCAGCGATTCCATCCAGTCTTTGCGCACGAGCAGTCCAGCATCCGAAGATGACAAATCCATATCGCCAAAGGAATTTCTGGGAAACGTATATATTTTCCCGTCTTTCTGCTCTAAAGAATGCTGCAGGGAGTCTACTGTTTTCTTAACCTCCGGGTACTTTGAGAGATCTTCCGGCAGAGGCGAGAGCATTTTTCGCGAGATCATATCCGAAAGGGAAAGCGCATTATTTTCCGAGGTACCCGTTATTGTCGTTGCGGCAAAGATATCAGGCAGGGAATCAGATACACCCATTACCAGATAGCGCTCGTTGTAATCGGACCAGTTCAGGTTGACGGGTTTTATCGTTATATTAAACAGTTCTTCCAGATAACGCCACACCCCATCCTTTTCCTTGCTGTTTTCCATTGCCTGGATATTCCAGAATCCAATGCTGATCTCCAGATGCTGGCTCAAATCAGCATTCTGCAGAGACTCCGGAAGTTTTTTTTCGGTTTCACCGGGCCCGCCGTTCTTACAGCCCCAGAGAAAACAAAAGAGAGCCGACATTATTAATAAAATCATTATTTTTATTTTCATAACTCAATCCTCCCTGTTGCGGTAGGCGGTTGGTGTAATTCCCATAGTCTTTTTGAATACTTTGGCAAAATAAAAGTAATCCCGGTAACCTGTCTTCAGTGCGATCTCGGAAACGGGGAGATCGGTGTCCTGGAGTAATTTTACCGCCTGTTCTATACGGAGTTCTGTCACATAGCAGCTAAAGGTTTTATTCATTTCCTGGTTAAACAACTGGCTGGCATAATTTGGATTAACGCTGCAATGTTCCGCAATCTGCTGAATCGAGATGCATTCACTGCAGTGTTCATGAATATAAGACAGCATACACCTGACAATTCGGTTTTTAACCGGAAATATCGGGAGGTCTTTTTCTTTTTGTTCTTTCTTCTTCTTTTCCATTGAATGCAGGAATTCCACTTTTTCATATGCCCGCAGGATACTGTCCTGGATTTCCGTAGGAGAAAATGGCTTGAGGCAATAGCCGATTGCATTCTGCGTCATTGCTTTTTGCACATAGGCAAATTCTGCATGTCCGCTTATGATGGTAAAAATGGTATCAACCTTTTCCAGATTTGCTGCCTGGAGCAGTTCCAGCCCACCGAGTCCGGGCATTTTAATGTCTACAAATGCAAGGTCCGGCCGTTGATCCAGAATTAATTGAAGTCCTGTCAGCCCGTTATACGCTTCACCGGTAATTTCAAAGTATTCCTGGTTAAGCAGAAGTGCCCGCAGACTTTTAATCACCCATTTTTCATCATCAATAATGACTGCTCTGTACATTATGATTACTCCTTTCTTTGCAGCTGAAATGGAATACGAATCTGAATATTCGTTTCGATATGTTCTTTTGATTCGATTATTAAATGGTAGGGTTCCCCATAATACAGGCGGATACGGCTGTTTACATTTAAAAGTCCAAGGCTCTCGGATTCCTCGCCGGGGGAATCTACGAAGAGGGATTCTTCCATAGAAGAGGGCATTGTCTTCGGGCGGTTCAGACTTTCACGGATCTGGGACAGTCTTTGGACGGAAATGCCCTCACCGGTATCATAAACCCAGATAATTAGTGTATCATTGGAAGAATCATGCATTCCTCCTATCTGCAAATGCCCCGGTTCCAGCAGTTTCTCCAGACCATGGACAATGGAGTTTTCCACCAGGGGCTGCAAAATCATTTTCGGGATACATGCATCCATTATTTCATCGGAAATACTGTACTCTATGGTAAATCGCCCCTCAAAACGGGTGGATTGAATCATCAGATAAGATTTCACAATTTCCAGTTCTTCCCGAAAAGTTACAAATTCATTTCCTTTAATGCTGTAACGCAGAATTTGCGCCAGAGCCTGAGAAATATTAATAATATCATCAGACCTTCCTTCTGTGGACATGCCGCAGATTAAAGCCAGGGTATTATACAAAAAGTGGGGATTAATCTGGCTTCTTAAAAAAGCAAGTTCTGTTTTTTTGGCGTAGATCTCTGTTTCATACATCTTCGTGCAGGTATTAAAAATGTCACGGTTTAAGGTATCCACTTCATCCAGCATCTGGTTAAAGGCATTTCCAATGGTCTGGGCTTCCAGACAGACGTAAGATTTCTCGTCAAGATGGATACGTTCTTTCAGCGCCCGCCTGTTTCCTGAGGTAATCTTATTCATAATCCCTGTTAATTCAGCAATCGTATTGAAAAAACGGGAGATAAAGTAAATTAAAAAAGTACAGACTATAATAAAAAAAAACAGAGTAATAAAATACTGGCTGCCTACGGTTTTAATTAACTTTTGGAAGAGTGCGCCTTTTGGAATGATGGAGATTAACTCATATCCCGTATCGGGAATCCCATGGGATTCATAGGTATATTCCGTATTGGAATAGGTAATAACAGAATCCCCGGACCGTTTGTTTAAGTATGCCTGGTAGATTTCCTCATCCCCTAACAGAAGATTCTGGCTCTGATCCAGGAAAATCATCTTCTGGTCTGTACTGTCAAGAGAATAGGAGCCGCCCAGGAACCTGGATGGGTCTATGGCTATGAAAACGGCTCCGCAGGGAGTGGCATTGCTTAAATCCAGCGGATAAATCAAGCGCCCGGCAACAATACAGACGGTATTTAAAGAATGGATAAAGTAGTTTTGCCTGTCGAAGAAAAATACGTCATGCTGGTCTCTTGGAAGTTCCTTTAAGAGCCGGCTGGTAATCGAAGAATCCCCGGCTACGTTGCTGAAATTGCCGTTGTCTCCAATCACAGCAATATCAATGATGGAAGGCTCCTGGTTCTGTGTATTGATCAGCAGATTGGAAACCCGCTGGACATAATCAAACTTTGATTCCTGATTTTTTTCAACGAGGTAACTCTGTACAAGCTCATTATAAGCAAGACTGGTTGTGAGTTTTGAAAAATAAGTGTAATTATATTCAACCTCGTGGAGCACCTGATTTACTTTTTCGTCCTGGTTCGTCTTCAAAGACTGGTACTGCAATTTATAATAGGAGAACATACTGAATGCCATGATTCCAGCCATGGTAACAGCCATAATCATTAAAAGAACCATCATCTGGCGCCGTAGTGGCAGTGGTGTAAATTTTTTTAACTGTATTTTCATTTTTTTAGTAACCTCTTAAGTTGTTGTCTACCAAGATAGTACAATTTAATTTCAATAACTTGTATGGAAAAAAGTCAGGGAATTATGTAAAAAACTCAAATGGGAACATTTTAACGGCATTGCCAGAGGAAGAGGATATAAAAATTATAGCCTATTCTATTAAATGTTTTATGTAAAAATATTAGAAATATATGTAAATTTCTTTAAAAGATTTAATAAATTTCCAAAATCATAAGAATATTGCATAAAGAGCAGAGTTATAAACATTTTAAAAATTTCCTTTTTCAGTAGAATAGATAATATCAGACAGGTAAGAAAATGATACTCAGAAATGAGGGAAAGGAGCAGGAAGTGAGAGAGAAGAGAAAGAAACCGGCACAGACAGCTTATGTGCCGAAAGTCAGTATTTTTAAGATGCTGGGCAAGCAAAGAACACTGATTTTGCTGTGTTTGCCGGCACTGATGCTAACCATAATTTTCAAGTACGGCTCGATGTATGGGATTCTCATTGCATTTAAAAATTATAAAACATCAAAGGGGGTATGGGGAAGTGACTGGCTGGATCCTTTTTATAAAAACTTTATAACGTTTTTTAAAAATCCATCTTCAGGCCAGATTATATGGAATACGATTCGCATTGGAGTAATAACCATGCTGTTTTCTTTTCCGGCGCCGATCATATTCGCTATTCTTTTAAATGAAGTAAAGGGTAAAATGTTTAAAAAGACGGTTCAGACGGTTTCCTATATACCCCATTTTATTTCTATTGTAGTTGTAGTGGGAATGTTGAACAGCTTTGGGTCCATAGATGGAATTTTTAATACGATCCGTGGATGGTTTGGGCTGGCGGCTGTGAATATGAATGAAGGAACAAAGTATTTTATGCCCATGTATGTAGGTTCCCAAATCTGGCAGACCTTTGGCTGGAGCTCCATTATATATCTGTCTGCCTTGTCGAATATTGATACGACCCTATATGATGTGGCAAATATAGACGGTGCCAACAGATGGCAGAAGATTAAGAATATTGCATGGCCTACCATATTGCCAACAACCACGATAATGTTAATTATGAATGTAGGCACGGTACTCAATTCTGATTACCAGAAAATATTGTTAATGCAGAATGATACCAACCGCAGTGCAATCGATGTAATTTCATCCTTTGTTTACCGGGAAGGTATCGTAGGTGCCCGCTTTGAATATACGACGGCAGTGAACCTGATGCTATCAGTTGTAGCATTTGGTCTGGTTATCATTACAAATAAAATCACCCAGAAGGTTAATGCTGAAAACAGCTTATGGTAATAAAAATGACTTTAAGTAAATCATGTTTTCATTTGTGTTCGGGTAACGGGAAGGAGAAGTAAATTGAACCAGAAAAATAAAATTCATATTGGAAGTAAATCAGCGGATATCATCCTGATGGTCATCATGTGTCTGCTGATGGTGACAATCTTGTATCCGTTTATCAATATCATTTCCATATCCTTAAGCAGTCCCAGTGCAATTACAACCGGTAAGGTAAACTGGCTGCCGGTGGGATTTAATCTGAAAGGATACAAAATGGTATTCGGGGATCCCAAGATCTGGAGTGCGTATGGCAATACCATTCTGTATGCAACCCTGGGAACGGCATTAAACCTTATCTTTACTGCTATGATTTCCTATTCACTGATGATAAAGGAATTCGTGCTGCGTAAACCCATGACCGTTTTTTTAACAATTACAATGTTTTTTAATGGAGGAATGGTTCCAAGTTACATATTAATCCAGAATCTTGGGCTGATGGACAGTATCTGGTCTGTTATTCTTCCGGGGTGTGTCTCTGCTTATAACATATTTATTTACCGCTCCTTTTTTAAAGGAATATCACCGGAAATACGGGAAGCGGCATTTGTAGACGGAGCAGGGGAAGCCAGAATCCTGTTTAGCATCTATATGCCTCTTTCAAAGGCGTTATTTGCAACGTTTGGTTTGTTTTCCCTGGTTACGTACTGGAACATGTGGTTTGAGCCGCTGCTGTATTTGAAAACAGACACAAAGCAGCCCATTCAGATGATACTCCGCCAGATATTATTTACCTCCGGTGCAGCCGGCATGAATGGTGCTCAGGAGATGATGAATCAACAGCTGGTTAACCCTAAAAACATACAATATGCATGTATTATCGCAACGATAGCACCAATTATGATTGTCTATCCGTTCCTGCAGAAATATTTTGAACAGGGAATGATGGTAGGCGCAGTTAAGGGATAACCGTGTCTGAAAAGCACGTTCCAATAAAGAAGGGAGATTATAATATGAAGAAAAAAATGGTAACAGCATTGCTGGCAGCAGCGCTTGCTGCAGCATCACTGTCGGGATGCGGGCAAAAAGTTGGAAGTACAGAAACGACAGCCAAAGGGGAAACTACGGAACTGCCGGACAACACCCTTTCCATAACGGCATCTATTCCCACTTTTGGCACAGATCCGGGCAATACGGAAGTACAAAAAGAGTGGCAAAAGAGAATGGAAGAATACCTGGGATGCAAGCTGGATATTAAATGGACTTATACACCATGGCTTGATTACCGGGAAAATGAGAAGGTAATTCTGGCAAGCGGTGAAATGCCGGACGTGTTTACCTATTCCTGGGGAGACACGATAAACGAGTATGGACAGGATGGCCAGGTGCTTGACATTGCCAAATACAAACAGTTCATGCCATATTACTCCAAGTTTGTGGAAGAGACAAGAGGCGGAGAGAATTTTGCTTACAATGCAGACGGAACTTCTTACTATTTTAAAGACGGTTTTGTAAATAATAACGATATCATAGGTGCACAGTCATTTACAGCATTTGCATACCGGTTTGACCTGCTGGAGAAGAACAATCTGACCCCGGCGACAAATTTAGATGAATTCAGTGATTTATGCAAAAAGTTAAAAGAACTTTATCCGGATTCTTATCCGATTTCCAACAGCGATAAGAACTATGCATTCTACAGAGGATTTGCGGGCATTTACCATACTTCCGATACACTTTACTGGAACGGGACAAAATGGGCATTTGGTCCGATTGATGATAACTTCAAAGACATGCTTTCCTACCTGAAAACCCTCTATGATGCAGGTTATATTGATCCTGAATTTGCTACGGATGATGCCGATGCCTGCAATAAGAAGGCAACAACCGGAAAGGTACTGATTTATCCTACCGTATGGTCCGGTATGGCAGCGCACTGGAACCGCAACAAAGAAGATCAGGATATTAATTTTGGGCTTGCCTATTTACCGGAAAATGAAAAATATGGAACACCGTGGAAGTGGGGCTCCAAGGAAGAAGGGCTGTCCCTTGCCAGTACCGGATTTGGAGTTGGCATTTCAGGAAATACCGAGTATCCGGAATGGATTGTAAAAATGATAGATTACCAGTATTCACCGGAGATGATCGAACTGCAGAACTGGGGTATTGAAGGTAAGACTTATGTGGTAAATGAAGATGGTTCCAAAACATTTACGGAAGAAATCACCGGTGCGGATAACCCGGTACAGGAGCTTGCTAACTACGGTGTGACTTCTTCAGCGGCATGCAGGACAGGTGTAGTATTTACTCCGCAGGAATTTGAGCCCCAGATAGAACAGCTGGAAGAAGAACCCTGGTGGAGCAAAGAGGACGGTTTCCATATGGATAAATACTGGCTTGCAAGTTCCAAATACGGCGGGAAAGAGTCAGTTGCTCCTTATGACCGTGCTCCAATCCTGAATCTGGATCCCGACCAGGCTACCGAAAAAGCTACGCTGATGAATGCCTGCGAGACCGTTGCAAAAGAAAAAGCCGTTGATTTTATTACTGGAAAGATGGATTTAGAAAAAGACTGGGATTCTTACGTAGATTCCGTAAAGTATGCGGTAGATGATTTTGAGGGTACTTTGCAGATGCTGAATGAGAATTCGGTAAAAGAATAATATGAAACCAGATAAAATTTGCTATGCAATATAAATATTTTACTATTTAAGAGTGGGCAGGGGATTGGTAAGCTGTAAGCAGCCAATCCCCTGCAAGTTATACACTGTAAATGAATACTGGATTGATTTGTAAAGATAAAAGGAACAGGTGATTATATGGAAATAACATGCCAAAAGGTCCAATACCGGAAGAATCCAATTGGGCTAGACATTACAAAACCGCATTTTGAATGGAATATTCAGCTTAATGCAGCGGTTGATGGGAAGAAGTGGTTTCAGACGGCATATCAGATACTGGTATCGGACAACGAAAAAAGCCTAGAGAATGACGATGGGAATATCTGGGACAGTGGGAAGCAGAAGGGCAGTGAGATGACTCAGATTATATATGCGGGAGCCCCCCTGCTTTCCTGCACCAGGTATTACTGGAAAGTCCGGGTATGGGATCAGAATGAGAAAATTTCTGCGTACAGCAGTATTTCTTATTTTGAAACGGCATTTTTAAGCGGCAGAGAATGGAGCGGGAAATGGATTGGTGAGCAGAAGGATTTTGTAAGCCATATTTTCCGGAAACCGTTTCATCTTAAAGAGGGCATAAAAGAGGCAAGAGTTTACATATGCGGGCTAGGGCATTATGAATTGCTGGTCAATGGAAAGAAGGCAGGGGACAGTGTGCTGTCACCGGGATGGACAGATTATCAGAAGTCCTGCCTGTATAATACATACGATGTAACCAAACAGGTTCAGAAAGGCTGGAACTGTATTGGTTTATTTTTGGGTGACGGCATGTTTCATGTAAGGAAAAAGAGATATGTTTACTTTGAACGGACTTATGGAAATATGAAATTCCTCCTGCAGCTTCAGGTTACATATGAGGACGGGAGTAAAACCATAATTGTTTCGGATAAAGAATTCCATATGGCTCAGAGTCCCATAACTTATTCCGGAATTTATGGCGGAGAGGATTATGATGCCAGATTGGAGCAGGAGGGATTTGCGCGTCCTGAATTTACCGAAGATGATTCCTGGCAGCAGGCAGCAGTAGTAGAAGCGCCAAAAGGAAAACTGTGTGCGGAAAGGACAAATCCACTAAAAGTGATGGAGTCCTTAGAACCGGTAAGGGTTTGGGAAACTTCGGACGGTGTGTACATGTATGATATGGGGAAGAATTTCTCGGGATGGGTAAGCTTGAAACTCAGAACAAATGGAAATATTGCGGGATCCTGCATTACCTTGGTGCCTGCTGAAATTCTTGCTTCGGATGGTAGTCCCGACCAGCGTGTGACCGGTGAAGGATACTGCTGGAAATATATTTGTAATGAAAAAGAAAGCCAGTATTACCGGCCCAAATTCACCTATTATGGTTTACGGTATGTACAGGTGAGTGGGGCTGTTCCGGCAGCATTTGCCGCGGATGGAAGTCAGCCTGATCAGCCCGTAATTGAAGAAATAACAGGAGAATTTATTTATCCGGATATTGAAATAACAGGGAGTTTTGAATGCTCCAATATACTATTTAATAAAATTCACCAGATCATAAATCAGGCTGTACGAAGCAATATGAAGTCCATCCTGACAGACTGTCCCCATCGGGAAAAACTGGGGTGGCTGGAACAGACACATTTGATAGGACCGTCAATGATGTGCGGTTACGATATAAGAAGCCTTTATGAAAAGATAGAACAGGATATGGAGGAGGCCCAGTATGAAGACGGACTGATCCCCGATATCTGCCCGGAGTACGTAACAGGATTTGAAAAATGGCATTATGGGTATCTGGATTCTCCGGAGTGGGGAAGCGCCTGTATCATCAATCCCTGGTATCTTTATAAAAGGTATGCAGACAGAAGCATATTAGACAGGTTTTACCGGGTAATGCAGGATTATCTCAGCCATCTAACCCGGATGACCCACCATCATGTGCTCCACCATGGTCTGGGAGACTGGCTGGATATTGGTCCCAATACACCGCATTCACAGAATACCCCCGTTCCTGTAGTTGCTACGGCGATCTATTATTATGATGTTACGATTATGGAAGCTGTTTCCACACTGCTTGGAAAAGAAAAGGAAGCAGAGTATTACAGGTTACTTGGGAGGGAGGTAAAGAAAGAGTATAACCTTCAGTTTTATGATAAAGCCACTTGCAGATATGCCACAGGAAGCCAGACAGCACAGGCAATGAGTCTTGCTGTTGGTCTTGCAGAACCGGAAGATGAAGCAGGCATACTGGATTATCTGATTCAGGATATCGAAAAAAGAAATTATGCCACAACTGCGGGAGATATCGGTCATCCCTTTGTTATGACGGCACTGACTTCATATGGCAGGTCTGATATTATAGAAAAAATGACAAATGTGACGGACGCGCCTGGATATGGCTACCAGGTCCGGTGCGGTGCAACGACGCTGACGGAAGAATGGGACGGACCGGATCCGCAAAGGCCGCATGGATCCCAGAACCACCTCATGCTTGGGAGTGTGGAAGAATGGTTTTACTGTGGTCTGGCAGGTTTACCGGGAGTAAGGAGCCGGGATGTCTTAAAGGAACTGGTTATCAGCCCGTACTTTTCACCTGAAATTAATAATGTAAGGTCATCCATTGGTCATCCTTACGGAAAGGTGTATTCCAGCTGGACCAGGGATCAGGGAAAAATATGGGTTGAAGTTGAAGTTCCGCCAAATACAAAAGGTGTTTTTAAACCAAAACCAACATCCGATGGTTATGTTTTCTATGGAAAAGAGACATTTATTATAGAGGAAACAGATTGAACCAACAAAAACAGGAGGAAATCAATATGGCTTATCCACAGCGTTTAGAGGATTTGATAAAAGGTAAAGGTGGTAATTATATACTGCCATTTTTATGGATGCATGGCGAAGAAAAAGAAATTATAAAAGAAGAAATAGATAGAATCTGCAGGTGCGGAATTCGGGAAATCTGCCTGGAGTCCAGACCCCATCCTGATTTTGCAGGTCCCGGATGGTGGGAAGATTTAGATTTTATTATGGAAGAGGCAAGAAAAAGGGAGCTTCGTATCTGGATTCTGGACGATGATAAATTTCCTACAGGACACGCAAATGGGGCATTTGAACAGCAGCCCGGACTGGCAAAGGTCTATCTTGCACAGCGGCATATGGATGTAATAGGACCCGTGAAGGACAGTGCAGTGGTAATTGATCCGTTTCTGGGCGAAGAGGGAGAACTGCTGGCAGTACTGGCTTGCCCCAAACCGGATACGGAATCTCTGGATATTAAAGGGGATGGAATTCTGAATCTGACCGGACAGGTGCACGACGGAGTACTTTATTTTGACGTGCCGGAAGGTTTTTACCGGGTGTTTGTGATTTATAAGACCAGAAAAAATGGCGGAAGAGAAAATTACATGAATCTCATAGACAGCGCTTCTGTAAGAGTTCTTCTGGATACGGTATATGAGCCCCATTACCGGAGGTACAAAGATGACTTTGGAAAAACATTTGCCGGATTTTTTTCTGATGAGCCGGAATTAGGAAATACACCCGGATATGATTTTCAGGATAAGCTTGGAAAAAGTGATGTGAAACTGCCCTGGAGCAGTGAGCTTGAACATTTGCTTGAGAACCTGTGGGGAGCAGACTGCTACGGGAACCTGCCTGCCCTGTGGTATGATATGGGGCAAAAGACTGCCGGGATCAGAAGCAGCTATATGAATTGTGTTTCCACCCTGGTCAGCACCTGCTTCAGCCAACAGATCGGAAACTGGTGCAGGGACAGGGGTGCAGAATATATTGGACATATCATTGAGGATGATAATGCCCATGGGCGGCTGGGCTGCAGCATCGGACATTATTTCCGGGCTCAAAAGGGGCAGGATATGTCAGGAATCGATGTAGTTCTGCTGCAGATAATGCCGGGATTTACGGGCACCTATCATCAGTGGATTGCCTCCGACCGGGATGGTGAATTCTTCCACTACGGTCTGGCGAAGCTGGGAAGTTCCTCTGCACATACGGATCCTGCAAAAAGAGGCAGGGCTTTATGTGAAATCTATGGTGCCTATGGATGGGGCGAGGGCATCAGCCTTATGAAGTGGCTGACAGATCATATGCTGGTAAGAGGAATTAATGTTTTTGTGCCCCATGCATTTTCTCCGACTTTTCCGGACAGGGACTGCCCGCCTCATTTCTATGCAAGGGGAAACAATCCTCAGTACCGGTTTTTTACACTGCTTATGAAGTACATGAACAGATGCTGTCATCTGCTGAACGGGGGAGTACATAAAGCAGATGCGGCAGTACTCTATCATGCAGAAGCGGAGTGGACGGGAAAACAGGCCATGCTTTTTCAAAAACCTGTCCGTAAATTGTTGGAAGGGCAGCTGGACCTGGATGTGGTCCCGGCTGATTTGCTGACGTCAGAGGCAGTGGCTGCCGCTGATGGAAGAATCAGGATCAATGCAGTGGAATACACATCATTTATTATTCCTTACGGTGAGTGCATTCCAAAAGCTGCCGCAGATTTTGCAATCCATGCATCAGAAAATGAAATTCCTGTTTTCATGGTGGGAGAATGCCCCCGCTATTATACAGACGGAAGTGCTGTCAGTCGGGAATTTGAAAAGCATGTGATTGTGGTCTCCCTGGATGAACTTGCCGAAAAAGTAAGGGAAACGGGTAAACCATCCTTTTTCTTTACGGGAAATAATAAGGATCTCAGAGCATGCTGCTATAGGCAGAAAGATTCCAATATCTATATGTTTTTTAACGAAAGTCCTTTCGATGCAGTAGATACTTCCGTCAGGTTTTTAAATGAAGAGCAAAAGTACATTGTACGTTACGATGGGATCAATAATAAAATAGAACCGGGATGCAGCAGGGAGGAAGCCCTTACACTTCACTTGCTGCCTGGAGAATCTGCTGTATATCTGGGGAGTAGTGATACACCGGTTCAAAAGAAAACCACTCTGGAAGAAGTAATAAAACTGGACATTGACTGGGAGGTCTCCCTGGCGGAAACGGGAGATAACCCTGATTTCGTAAAAAGATTGCACATTCCTTCCGGGGAAAGGCTGCCGAATATGAATGGAAAAGATGGATTTCCAAGATTCTCTGGGACATTTTTGTATGAGGGAAAGTTTGATTTCTCAGTATCTGACAGAAAGGCAGAGAGGTACATTCTATGCCTGCCCTCGGTAGGAGACTGTGCAGATGTGCGGCTCAATGATTTTAATGCGGGGATGCTGATTGGCAATCCCTATGAGGTGGATATCACGCCGTATTTAAGAGACGGAGAAAACAATCTCAAAATTGAAACAGCCAATACCCTTGTGTGGAGCTTGCATGATGGACAGTCTACCCATATGCAGTTATCCCCTACCGGATTATTAGCACCGCCGGAACTGCATTTATACCGATAACGGAAGAAAGTGAGCGAAATAAAAAATGAATAGAAATCTATTATTTCCTAAGGTAAACGAAATTCTCCACGGTGGGGATTATAATCCTGAGCAATGGCTGGATCGCCCTGACATTTTAGCAGAGGATATCCGGCTGATGAAGAAAGCAGGAGTAAATACAGTCACCCTGGGGGTATTTTCCTGGTCGGTCTATGAACCATCGGAAGGAGCGTATCATTTTGAATGGTTGGATGAAGTTATGGACAGGCTCTGGGAAAATGGCATTTATACCATCTTGGCAACGCCATCCGGAGCAAGGCCGGCATGGCTGGACCAGGCATATCCACAGGCTATGCGGGTTAATAATATGGGGGTACGAAACCACCATGGAGTCCGGCACAATCATTGCATGACCTCACCGTTGTACCGGGCTAAGGTCCGGGAAATCAATACGATTCTGGCAAAACGGTATGGGAGCCATCCCGGACTGATCCTATGGCATATTTCCAATGAACTTGGCGGTGCATGTTACTGCGGCCTTTGCAAAAAACAATTTCAGGAATATCTGAAACGAAGATATCATGACAATATTGATGAATTGAATAAAGAATGGTGGACGACGTTCTGGAGCCATAGATATAACAGCTTTCATCAGATAGAACCGCCGATGCCGGGAGGTGAGACCAGTATCCATGGATTAAACCTGGACTGGAAACGATTCACAACCTGGAATATGACCGATTATATGAAAGAAGAAATTGCTGTTTTTAAAAAATGGACGCCGGACATTCCGGTTACGACAAATTTTATGCAATTGTACGAAGGACTGGATTACCATAAGATGGCCAAAGAATTGGATATCATTTCCTGGGATAGTTATCCGGAATGGAGTACAGACAAAAGGGAGCTAATTGATACCGCTGCGATGACGGCATTTGATCACAGCATTATGCGCTCTTTTAAAAGAGATCAGCCATTTATGCTCATGGAAAGTGTTCCAAGCCAGGTCAACTGGCATCCTGTAAACAAGCTAAAGCGGCCAGGTATCCATAACCTGTCTAGTATGCAGGCGGTAGCATGCGGTTCCGATACCGTGCAGTATTTTCAATGGAGAAAGAGCCGGGGGTCATATGAGCAGCATCATGGAGCCGTGATTGACCACTTAGGGCGGTCAGATACCAGGGTATTTCGGGAAGTAGAAGAAGCAGGCAAAAATTTAAAATTACTGCAGGAAGTACAGGGCAGCGTACCAAAGGCTTCAGCAGCAATTATCTTCGACTGGGAGAACTGGTGGGCAATCAACGATATGGCGGGGTTAAGTGTACAGAAAAATTATCCGCAGGAATGCAGAAGACTGTATCAGATACTATTCCGTTATGGCATAGAGGCAGATGTGATATCCCAGGAAGAAGATTTAACCCCGTATAAGGTGGTGTTTGCACCAATGCTTTATCTGTTAAAGCCCGGGACAGAAGAACGGTTCAGTCAGTTTGTAACAGAAGGCGGACAACTGGTGGCAACTTATCTTACCGGATATGTAAATGAAAATACGCTCTGTTATCTGGGCGGTTTTCCGGGAGGTGCATTAAAAGATGTTTTCGGGCTGTATACGGAGGAGATCGATTCCCTGTACCCTTCTGAAAGGAATGGTGCCGCTTTTACCGAAGACAGCGGTATGGAGGGAGTCTGCCAAATTCGGGATTTCTGTGAAATTATAAAGCCCGTGACTGCTCAGGTTCTGGCATGTTATACGGGGGATTTCTACCAGGGAACACCGGTAATTACCGTAAATCGTTCTGGGAAGGGAAAAGCATGGTATCTGGGGGCAAGAGTAGAAGATTCCGGTCTGGAACAGCTGCTGGGGAAAATAATGTGTGAGTTGGGGATAACTTTTAAAAAATTACCAATTGGTGTGGAAAAGCACATACGGTATCATGACAGCGTGCAGTTTGAGTTTTATTTGAATTATACGACAGAGGAGAAGGAGATTCAGCTGGAAGATAATGGAATTGGATTTTCGCTGTTGTATCAGAAACCTGTTTTTGATACACTCAAACTTAAAGGGTTAGGCATGGATGTGATAAAACAGGAAAAGAGATAAAAGTTCTGGGAGGAATGAAGATGAAGCTGCTGTTAGTAGATGATGAAAATCACGTAAGAGAAGGCATATTGTCTATGATTGATTGGAAAACCGCTCATGTAGACAAGATAGAGCAGGCAAAAAACGGAAAGGTCGGGTTTGAATTAGCAATGGAATTTGAACCGGATATTATACTCACGGATGTGAGAATGCCTAAAATGGACGGAATTGAAATGGCATTTGCGATTCGGGAACATCTGCCTCATTGCAGCATAATCTTCATGAGCGGATATTCGGATAAGGAATATCTCAAATCAGCAATACAGCTGTCCGCAATTAATTATGTGGAAAAACCAATAGAACTGGAAGAACTTTTTCAGGCAATCAGAGATGCAGTACATGTGCAGGAGGAAAGAAAAAACTGGGAACAGAAGAAAGCCGAGATGGATGGAAAGCTGGAAGTCAGTATGGCAGCCCTTCGCAATCAGCTGGTTTTGGACCTGACTAAGAAAAGCTTTCAGAATGGAAAGCGTACGTCTGACATAAAGATGGCTTATCCGGGGATATGTCCGGATCATGCATTTATTACAATCATTGTAGATCTTGTGGGAATTAAAAATGAAGGCAGTTTTAAGACCGGCAATCATTTCATACAAGAGGAACAGAGCATACAGACAAATGTAAAATTATTTTTGGAAAGTAAATTCACAGAGAAAGGTATGCAGGCATTGATTGGAATCAAGGATGAGCATCTGGTATTGCTGCATATAGATCTTGGGAAGGAAGCAGAATCCTTTCTGGTGCGCAGGACAGAACGAACAGCAATGTGGATAAAAGAGCTGCTGGATGATTTATGTTATAGTTTTGTCTCAGTTGGAAGCCGTGTGGAGCACCTTTATAAAATCTATGAGTCCTATAATAATGCAGCAGCAGCGATGCTTCAGAGCTTTTATTATGAGACCGGCAGAATCATTTATTATGAAGACAGGCGAAATGAAGAATTTGTATTATCGGAAGAATATCTGGTGCAGTTCAAAGACATTATAAAATACGGTACATTTGAATCAGCAGTAGAATTTATACAATCCATTCTATTGAGATTGAGGGAACATCCTCATAAATTTATATTTTCCGTAAAGGAATTTTTCTTTAGAATGTTAATACAAGTGTCCGATACTGCCTGTCAAAAGGAAATTGCCCAATTTATGGAGCAGCCCCGGGGCATCATCCGGGAAACTGTCTGGGAATACCGGTTTTTAAGCCAGCTGGAAGCATATATGATAGAACAGCTGGAGTTATATTACCACAATGTAAATGAGGACGGTGGAAAGCAGGCAGTATCTGAAAAAGTAAAATATATTGTGTCTTGTAACTACAGTGAACCGGATCTTTCTCTTTCAACCATAGCACAGAAGCTTTCCCTGACCAGTTCTTATTTATGTATTCTTTTTAAAAAGGAATGCAATATGACATTAACAGCGTATATTATTGATTATAGAATGACCCGGGCAAAAAAGCTTTTGGCGGAAGAAAGCAGAAGAATCAAGGATATAGCCTTAATGACCGGATATATTGACTGTAATTATTTTATAAAGGTCTTCAAGAAGTATACAGGGGAAACACCGGCAGAATTCAGAAAAAGAATACATAGACAGGAAACAGAAGTGTGAAAGAAAATCCCTTTCACACTTCTTATTAATGCAGTGTCGCAGCCGATATGCAGAGGGGGAAAGCCAGATTGCGCTATTCCTGAGGATAAATATGAAAAAGAAAAATACTTTCAAAATAAAATTCTTTCATCAAATGAAGTTAAAGACGAAGCTGCTATGGGTATATGGATTTTTAATTCTGGTTCCGCTGGTTATGCTGTCTTTTTTTGTGTTTCAAACCTACTCCGAAGGTATGAAAGAACAGCTGATTTATTCTGCTAACCAAAGTTTTTCCCAGACATATGATTTTCTGGATTATAAATTTTCTAAAGTCACCGACGTATTAGACCAGTTGTCTAACAATGAGGAGATCAGGCAGATGATAACAGGGGATATGGTGAATAAAGATATTAAGCAGCAGTATTGGAATATGCTAAGCATCAGACAGACCTTTCAGGAATTAGAAAACCAGGAAGATGTATCCAGGATCAGAATATATGTGGACGATAATATTTTATATGCCGAAGACCAGATCAATATGTTTGGTATGGGAAATATTCAGGAAGCGTCATGGATCAGACAGATGGAGAATGGCCAGAAACAGGTTCTGGGATTTGCGGACAATCCGGTACTTTCTTTTGCCTCCCGGATCAAAAGTATTGTAGATTACCGCCAGACTATTGGCTATATGCGGGTAGATATCCGAAAATCAAATATTGAAAACATTCTGAAACGGGCTGACATTACAGAAGACAGTATGACCTGTCTTGTAAATAAGGATAATGAGAAGATCGCGTGCTCTGTCAATGGCAGTACACCCCGTGTTATTATTGACCCGGAAGAGTCGGAAAGGAAATTTATAGAAGAAGATGATGGATTTACAGAAATAGCGGTAAATGGCAGAAAGATGCTGATGTGTCAAAAGTATCTATATCATTCTGGCTGGACAATGCTCACGGTAATTCCGTATCAGACAATTATGCGGGATATCAGCAGTATGCAGATAAGATTCTTTGGAATTATGCTGATTTCATCCATATTTGTGTTTTTTATGATATATCTGACCGGCAGGTCCATAACAGACAGGGTGGAACGCTTAATGTGTCATATGAAAAAGGTTCAAAAAGGTGAAACAGATGTAGAGATCGGAGAGGGAGGGGGCGATGAAATTGGAGCCCTATACCAGAATTTTGATTTTATGATCCATAAAACAAATGATCTGATGAACGAGAAGTACGAACTGGGGAAACATGTTAAAAATGCAGAATTACAGGCACTTCAGTCTCAGATTAATCCGCATTTTTTGTATAATACCCTGGATATGATTAAGTGGTACAGCTACGGAAAGAAAACCGAAGAAATTAATGAGATTGTTTCTCAGACCGCCAAATTTTATAAGATGACTCTGAATAAGGGGAAAAGTATAGTAACAATAGAAGATGAAATAGAACATGCCAGGGCATATCTGGCAATTCAGAATATGAGATTTGAAAATGCGGTAAAGGCAGAATTTGCCGTTCCGGAGAATCTGTTAAAATGTCCTATTCCGAAAATAACCCTGCAGCCATTGATTGAAAACGCCATTTTGCATGGGATTATGGAAAAGGACGACCCGGAGGGAACCATAACATTAACGGGTAGTGTTTTAAAAGACCACGTGGTGTTAACTCTAAAGGATGATGGAATTGGAATGGATAAAAACAATGCAGATAAGATACTGACCCGGGAAATCCAGTCAAAGACAGGAAGCGGCTATGGAGTAAGAAATATACATGAACGCATATTAATACTCTGCGGTCAGGGATATGGACTGGTATATAAAATCAAAGAGGGGGAGGGGACAACGGTAGAGATACATCTGAAATATACACAATAATTTACTACACCATATAAAGATATTACGATTTCGGTAAATACGTTCTCTTGATACAATCTATATATGAAGAAAACTTCAATAATAAGAAAGAGAGAGGGTGTATGTATTGAAAGTCCATAAAAGGAGAGGAATTCTCTATGATGTGAAAAAGAACCGTACATTATTGCTGATGCTTCTGCCGGCAGCGCTGTTGACATTTGTGTTTGCCTACCTTCCAATGGGAGGTCTGATCCTGGCATTTAAACAGTTTCGGTATGATCTGGGGATATTCGGAAGTGATACAGTCGGACTAAGTAATTTTAAATTCTTTTTTCAATCCGGAGATGCATGGAATGTTACCAGGAATACCGTATTGTATAATCTGGCATTTATCATGATCAATACCGTACTGGAGGTTGGATTTGCTATTGTTTTAAGTGAGATTGTGAATAAGTTTGTAAAGAAGACACTTCAGTCAATTATTTTTCTGCCCTATTTTATATCCTGGGTTATCGTCAGTTCCATTGCCTATAGTTTATTTAATTTTGAAAATGGTACTTTAAATGGAATTCTTTCTGCTATTGGTATCCAGCCCGTTAATATTTATGCTGAACCATCCTGGTGGAAATATATTATCGTAGCTTTTTCGGCCTGGAAAGGAGTCGGTTATGGAATGGTGGTATACCTGGCTTCAATAGCGGGAGTGGATACCTCTTTGCATGAGGCGGCACAGATAGATGGAGCAAACATATTTCACAGAATTCGCTACATTACCATACCAAGCATAACACCAACTATAATTACTATGACGCTGCTGGCAGTAGGAAAGATATTCAAAGGCAGCCTGGATCTGTTTTACCAGCTAATTGGAAACAACGGAGCGCTTTTTGACGCTACAGATGTAATTGATACTTATGTATTCCGTTCCCTGATTCAATCCGGGGATATAGGGAAAACAGCAGCAGTTGGTCTTTATCAGTCTGTCTTATGCTTTGTCACGATTATCATAGTGAATAAAATCGTGAAAAGAGCAGAAGCAGATTATGCACTGTTTTAAGGGGGGATACGATGATTGTCTGGAAAAACATGTCCGTTCAGGAAAAAATATTTAGAGCTGTAGGATACTTACTCATAACATTATTTGCAGCATTGTGCCTGATTCCTTTTTTAATTATTATTGCATCTTCGTTTTCAAGTGAACAGTATATTATTCAAAATGGTTACAGTCTGATACCCGGAGAACTGACGCTGCAAAGCTACGCAGCAATATTTAAGAATCCGGTAAAAATTTTAAGAGCATACGGAGTCACTACCATCGTGACCGTAACAGGTACAGCATTGGGAATTTTCATCAATACAATGACCGGATATGTGCTGCAGAGAAAAGACTTCCAGTGGAGAAATAAAATATCATTTTACTTTTTCTTTACCACGTTGTTCAGCGGCGGCATTGTTCCGTGGTACATATTATGTGTGAAATATCTTCACTTGAATGATACCTTATTTGCACTTTTTCTCCCGTCGCTCGTATCCGTCTGGAATATTCTGCTGGTAAAAGGATTTATGGCGGGGGTTCCCTACGAAATTACCGAATCTGGTAAAATAGACGGAGCCGGTGACTTCACCATTTTTGTGAGGCTGATACTGCCTCTTTCGAAACCGGTAGTTGCTACAATTGGTCTGTTTACGGCTCTGACATACTGGAATGACTGGTATAACAGTATGCTTTTCATAAACAATGAAAAAATGTACAGCTTGCAGTACCTATTGTATAAGCTGGTAGGAAGTGCTCAGGAAATGCGGAGAATTATGGATGAGACAGGGATGAATATGGAGACGGTTCCGATAGAATCAATGAAAATGGCACTTACGGTAGTTGTAACCGGACCAATAGTACTGCTTTATCCATTTGTGCAGAAATATTTTGTAAAAGGTCTAACGGTAGGAGCAGTAAAGGGGTAGGTGCAATATATGATATGGAGGATAAGAATATGAATGGATTGAAAAAAGGATTTGCTTTGTTAGTGTCAATTTGTCTGGGAGCAGCAATACTTGGCGGCTGTGGGGAAGCAACCGGGAGTGAAGCTAAGGTACAGGAAACGGAAAGTGCACAGAGTGTAAAAGAGTATAATGGACAGGATGTATCGCAGCCCGCAGATCTGGTTATGTATGTAATTGGAGATGAAGCGGCGGGAGAGAAAGCCGTACTGGAAGAATTAAATAAGAAATTAAAAGAGAAGATTAATGCAACCCTTACAGTAAATCACATGTCTTTAAGTGACTATGCCCAGAAGTACTCTCTTTTAATTTCATCAGGAGAAAAGTTTGATTTAATCTATACCTCTACCTGGGCAATGTATGCAGAGGAAGCGACAAAAGGGGCATTTGCGGAAGTCAGTACAGATGTTTTAGAGAAATATATGCCCTTAACAAAAGAGCAAGAGCCAAAGGAGGCATTTGAACAGGCATCGATCGGCGGAAAAACATACTTTGTACCCGCCAATAACCCAACTATTCTGACAAATGCAGTTGTAATCCGAGGTGATTTAAGAGAAAAATATAATCTGGAAAGATTAAAGACACTGGATGACCTGGAAGAGTATTATGATAAAGTAATTGAAAATGAAAAGGGAATCTTTCCATATGCCGCATCCCAGAACAATTATGAAATGCGTATAGCAATGCTGAACAACAATTATAATATGGTTGGATTAAATGGGGTAGATCAGTTTTTTTACTATAAAGTAAATGAAAAGACAAATGCAAAAGATATTTTCTGGCTCTATGACACACCGGAATATAAAGAGTGGATAAAAAAGATGAAAAGCTGGTCAGACAAAGGTTTTTGGTCAAAGAATGCAGTGGCAAATAACACCAATCCAAGAGATGCCTTTACAAATGGAACCAGTGCGTCACTCGTTTGGAACCTTGGAACCTGCGGGGCTGTGGCAAACCAGATTGAAAAGGAACATCCTCAATGGAAACCCGAAATATATGACTTAATACCTGACAGCAAAAAAATATTGGGAGCATACACCGGTGACGGAGCAGCCGTTCTTGCGTCATCTGAAAATCAGGAACGTGCGTTTATGCTCATAGACCTTTTGAAATTTGACGAAGAATGCAACAACCTTGTTCGGCTTGGGGTAAAAGATATTCATTGGATTGATCCCACAGAAGAGATAGGCGAAGAAGGATTTTGGAGAGCAGGTGAAAAGCAGGAAGAATATCCTTTTGGATCAGCATTCTCCTGGGCATTTAAAAATAACAAGTTTGAAAAGAGCCGTGAGGATAAATTTCCGGATGAGGTTGATCTGACTAAAAAGTGGACCGCAGCACAGGAAAATACTCTATTAGCAGGTTTTATCCTGGATGATAACAATATTAAGAATGAACTTGCTAATCTCAATAACGTAAAAACAAAGTATGTTCCTCTGCTGGATTTGGGACTTGTGGAAGATGCAGAAGAAACGCTTGCAGAATTTAACCAGCAGGCTGAAGCGGCAGGAATCAATAAAGTGAAAGAAGAATTATTAAAACAGGTAGATGCTTACCTGACTAAATAGAGAATAAAGTCTTCTTTAAATCTGCCATTCCTTGCGATATGCCAAGGGTGTTGTATTTTCCCTGTTTTTAAACAGATTAATAAAATGACTCACATGATTCATGCCTACTTTATAAGCAATTTCATTGACGGAATCATTAGAATACTTTAACAGTTCCTTTGCGTAAGAAAGTCTGTTTGCAATGATGTATTCATTTACCGTAGTTCCGGTATATTTTTTAAACTCTTTCGAGAGATGAAATTTACTGACTCCGTGGCGGGATGCCAACTCATCCAGTGACAGAGGGGACTTAAAGTTCTGATCTATATCTTTCAATACATTTTTTATGTAGGAAGGCATGAATATAGTCTGGGCATCAAAAGTAATTGTCTGTACAAGGAGTTCCGTCAGGATATTAGTGATCAGGTTAGAAGTTAGGACTTCGGTAGAGGCATTTCGCTTCTGGTTTAATGCCAGAATTCTGCGAAGGGTGCTTTCCATAAAAAATGTGTCCTGAACCTGAACGGTTTTAAAACCATTTTTAACAAATTCCTCGTAATATCCAAGGGCGCTGCTTCCATTAAAGTGAATCCATAAGAATTCCCAGTCGCTGTTCCCGGCAGTTTCATAGTAATGATGCTCTGTACAGTTAATATAAAAGCATTGACCCGCAGTAAGATAATAATTGCATCCCTGATATTTTAAATATCCCTGGCCGGATATGGTATAAACAATCAAAAAAGAATTCAGATTTTTACGTTCTGTAAAATAAGAATCGCTGGTCTTAAAATATCCGGCTTCCTGGATGTAAAAATAAATGGATTTTGCCACATTACTGGCTGTAATAATTAAGCGGACAGAGTCCTCAGACCAGCTGTATGATGCACGCTCTTCATAGTTCTGATCATTTTTTATCTTCATATTGATAGCCTCCCAATCCGGTGAAATCCGGTAAAATCCTGCTTAGTATGATTGGCAAGATTCTGTTATTTTTGCACAATAAACTTGATTGATAATTCCATGATAAATGATTACAATGGATTTGTAAAGTGATAACAGGACAACAACATAATATAATAATAAAATCAGGAGGAAATAAAATGGCAAAGTTAAAAGAAACCAGAAAAGCGCGTATCGGTGTTTATACAATGGGGTTGAAACATTATTGGGGACAGTTTCCCGGACTTCGCGAAAGAATGATAGAATATGGGCAGTTTATCTCAGATAGAATTACGGCAATGGGAAATGCACAGGTTTTCTTTTATGGATTGGTAAACTGTGAGCAGGAAGGCCATAAAGCAGGAGAGTATTTTAATGCAAATAATGTAGACCTGATCTTTGCCCATGCGGGAACTTATGTGACCAGCGGATCCATACTGCCGGTACATCAGGACTGCAAGGCACATACTGTAATTTTAAATCTTCAGCCTACGGCTAAAATTAATTATGCACAGACAACGACGGGTGAATGGCTTGCTCACTGCGGAGCATGTCCAGTTCCGGAGATTTCCAATGCATTTAACCGGGCGGGAATTAAATACCGTGTGATAAATGGACTGCTGGGACTGGACTATACACCTGAGATTTCATTGACCGATGAAAATACCGCCAACCGTCCGGAAGCCATTCAGGCATGGAAGAAGATCGAAGAGTGGGTACTGGCTGCCAGTGTAAAAAGCGGACTCTCCGGAGCAAGATTTGGCTTTCTTGGAAATACATACAGCGGTATGCTGGATATGTACAGTGATTTTACCATGTTTCAGGGGCAGACAGGAGCACATCTGGAAGTACTGGAAATGTGTGATTTAAATCGTGCCATGGAGACTGTAACACCGGACGAAGTAGCCCAAAAACGCGAAGAGATAGCAGAGTTTTTTAGAATAAGTGAAGATTCGGCAGCAGACCCGCTGGCTAAAAAGCCTACAGAAGAACAATTAGAGTGGTCCGCTAAAGTGGCAGTGGCACAGGAAAAATTAGTAAAAGAATACGATTTGGATGCCCTTACTTATTATTATCATGGCGCACCGGGCGGAGAGTATGAAAAACTTCAGGGAGGCTTTATCGTAGGACATTCTCTGCTGACGGCTAAGGGGATACCATGTGCCGGAGAAGGAGATCTTAAGACCTGTCTTGCAATGAAAATCTGTGACATTGTTAATAAAGGAGGATCCTTCTGCGAAATCGTTGTAACGGATTATGAAGAAGGAACCATCCTTTTGGGACATGACGGACCATTTCATCTGGAAATCGCAAATGGAAAACCAATCCTTCGCGGCATGGGCCTGTATCATGGAAAACAGGGGACCGGGGTATCCGTTGAAGCAAAAGTAAAAACCGGACCAATTACCACTCTGGGATGCAGCCAGACTATAGACGGAAGATTAAAATTCATCATAACTGAGGCTGAATCCACAGATGGAACAATTATGACCATAGGAAATACCCAGACTCCGGTTAAATTCAAAAAAGATCCGGACAGTTATATGGATGAGTGGTTTGCAGAAGCTCCAACCCACCATTTTGCAATGAGTGTAGGACATAATGCATCCCTGTTTGAAAAAATAGCAGATATTCTGGATGTAAATTATGTAACCTTAGATAAATAGTAAGAAAACTGCAATGAAAAAAAGAAACAGCAACTCAAAGCGCTGTTTCTTTTTTTATTTTAAAATTTATAATTGAAATCCCCCAGTCTTATCTTTTAAAAGCTGTTCAAATTGTGGCACGGCATAGGTTTTGCAAAAACATAACCCTGTACAATGTCACAGCCCACTTCTCTTAAGAAATTAACTTGTTCTTTCATTTCCACGCCTTCGGATACTGTCCTCATTTTCAACTGTTTCGCCATAGTAATAATATTGCGTATTACAATTTGCTCTCGTTCTGTGTTTGCCCCTTTTCGGAAGAAGATCATGTCAAGCTTTAATACCTGAATAGGAAGCTCTTTTAAAACATTCAGAGAGGAGTATCCTGATCCAAAGTCATCTAATGAACAGACAAATCCATTTTCCTGTAAAGCCTCAACAAAAGTTTTAAACAGTTCATTATTATTTAGAACGACACTTTCTGTAAATTCTAATTCAAGCATACCGTCCGGAAGGTGATATTTATTTTTCGTATTAATATAGAAATCAAGAAAATCATCCTGGAATAGTCCCAGGCGGGAGACATTTGTCGCCAGCTTTATCTTAGGATTACCTGCATCCAGATATCCTCTTGCCCATTTACAGATACCCTCAAACATATAGCGGTCCAGGTGAATAATAAAGCCATTCTTTTCAAATAAAGGAATAAATTTACCAGGCACAACTAAAGATCCCTGACCACTGACCCAGCGGACCAGCACCTCGCCTCCGGCAATTCGGTTCCCATGCTGTATATCTACTTTGGGCTGAACAAAAATCTTAAATTCTTCATTTTCCAGTGCCTGATGCATTCGGGATTCCATTTCAGTTTCCATGAGAATCTGTTTGCGAATGTCCTGAGAATAAAAAGCATAGTTGTCACTGCCGGATTGTTTCATCGCTTTTTGCGCCATATTTGCCCGGTTAATCATATCATTGAAAGTGATGTCATCTTTAAAATCATTCACACAGTAGATACCAATGCTTAAATCCAGGTGATATTCCTGATTTTCTGAAGTTATATAGTGATTCATCTGCTCATTCAGAGTCTGAAACCATTCTACAAGTTCGGATTTGTCATTGTAGTATTTAAGTCCGGTAAAATTATCTGCATTTACCCGGCAGAAAAATTCATTTTTCAGAGTATGTCGGGATATCAGGTTTGCAAAATACTTTAACACTTCGTCACCTGCGTCATACCCAAACAAATCATTAAAATATTTAAATCTTTTAATATCACAATACCAGAAAGCATAGTTAGAATTCTGCCTATGATCATGTGGAGAACCGATATCCAGCAGAAATTTAACAAAACTGGAATAACCTGTAATCGGATCGGAATAGGCAAGCTGTTCCAGATGTTCTTTGTTTTTCCTGGTCATCTGATTCATACGGTAAGCAAAAACCATAGATATAATAAAAGCAGAACTTACGATAAGAATAACACCCAGAGTATAATTGTAATTGCCATTTATGATAGATTCCGGTACGATACTTATAATATACCAGTCATTGACGTCAACGGGTATATAGACAGCCCAGTATTTATTTCCTTTGTAGTTATAGCGAACCGTATTTTCAGATCCTGCAGCAAAATCCGACAGAATATTGGCATATGCTTCTTTCGAGAAATCTCCCAAATCCGCCAATTCATATATGTTGTCCACATTGTAGTGATGTGCCGACCTGATAATATATTGACCATTGCTTTTCAGAATATTTGAAAATCCACCGCCCTGGATCAGGGTTGCATCCACGATGTTGCGGAGAATATCAGTGCTGTTAACCGCACATAAAACACCAATCACTTTTTCAGACTGATAAACAGGAACACCGTAATAATTAATATACCCGATTGAATATGGATCTTCGATGGCCTCAGAAATAGAGTTATGCCCGGCCAGAGCTTCCTGAAAAAAAGAATCATTGGAAAAGTCCACATGCTCATATGTATTCCCATTAATGTCTATGAGATCCCCAATACCTTCTGTGTTAATAAAACCCATGCGGATAAAAGTATTAGCATTATTAATCGTTGTTAAAATGGGTGTAAGCTGATCTGTCTCAGTGATGTTCAGATCACCAAGACAGATAGATATACCCGATAAAGTTTCCCAGTCACCATTTATCTGTTTTAAGATCATTATCTTCTCCTGGGCCGCCAGGTCATACAAATTGTTCAAATCGTTCTTTTCATTCTGACGCATCATAAAATATACGAAGATGCAGCCCAAAATTAAAAAAAGAAAACAGATAATTAGCATTATAATATAAGATAAACTGCGTTTCTTATCGTTCATAAAGTTCTCCCAAGCAGTTGTAAAAGTATTGTCTGTAATCTAGTCCTCTAGTTAAAATCATATCATAGGATCACTCAAATAACAAGTTGGAGTATAGGAAAACCTTTTAAAATATGCTTGAAAAATATATTACATCCAGCTTCCATATAAAGCAGAAATTACATCTTCAATAGGGGACTGCCCTATTACCACATTCCTGATTTCGGAATGTTCATAGGCAAAGCCGGAATTGGGTCGGATATACCAGAATCGAAACGTACTATTTGCATTTTTTCCTGGGTTTTTTCTGAAAATCCATTTTTATATTGAAGTTGAGATTTGAATACTATATTATAGAAGATAAGAATAAATCTAGGAGGTTATACCATGATTCGTACAATTCATGTGGACAAGTTAACGGAAAATATAAAAGAGATGTGCATAGAGGCAAATCATTATTTATCCAAAGATATGGATAAGGTAATGAAAAAGGCTGTAGATATAGAAGAATCTGATCTGGGCAGGCAGATTTTATGCCAGCTGCAGGAGAACCTGGAAATAGCAGGAAAAGATATGATACCCATCTGCCAGGATACAGGTATGGCAGTTATATTTCTGGAAGTAGGGCAGGAAGTACATTTTGAAGGCGGAAGTGTGGAAGATGCTGTTAATGAAGGCGTACGTCAGGGCTATGTAGATGGGTTTTTAAGAAAATCAGTAGTAAATGATCCCATCATACGGGAAAATACCAAAGACAACACACCTGCAATCATTCATTATGAAATAGTTCCCGGCGATAAAGTAAGGATTACTGTAGCGCCAAAGGGGTTTGGAAGTGAAAATATGAGCCGTGTATTTATGCTGAAGCCGGCTGATGGTATAGAAGGCGTAAAGAATGCAGTATTAACTGCAGTAAAAGATGCAGGTCCTAACGCATGTCCGCCAATGGTCGTAGGTGTTGGCATCGGAGGTACATTCGAAAAATGTGCGGTTATGGCTAAGAAAGCACTAACCAGGGAAGCGGGTACCCATTCAGAAGTAGAATATGTAAAAGAACTGGAAATTGAGTTATTGGATAAAATAAATGGTCTTGGAATCGGACCAGGCGGTCTGGGAGGAAGAGTAACTGCTCTTGCCGTAAATATTAATACATATCCTACCCACATTGCGGGACTTCCCGTTGGCGTAAATATTTGCTGCCATGTTAACAGGCATAGTGTAAGGGAAATATAAAATAGATATAATATAAGAAACAGTGCGGCACTGGAGGGAAAGGTTGAAAGAAAATTATGATGCAGAAAGGATGCCACGATGTGATTCTTTCAACCTGTTTGATTGTGGCAGTATTACAGGCTTGCCTGTAATACTTAATGGGAATAAGTATGGATAAATATATAAATGCACCAATAAGTGAGGAAGATGCAAAAGGACTGCAAGCCGGCGATTATGTTTATATAACGGGGAAAATATACACAGCAAGAGATGCTGCCCACAAAAGAATGCAGGAAGCTTTAGATAAAAATGAGACACTTCCTATAGATGTAAAGAATAATATCATCTATTATATGGGGCCATCTCCGGCAAGGGAAGGACGTCCAATAGGATCGGCGGGTCCCACAACTGCCAGCAGGATGGATAAGTATGCGCCGAAACTGCTGGATCTGGGTCTGCGTGGTATGATAGGCAAAGGGAAAAGGACACCGGAAGTTCTGGCTGCAATTAAAAGAAATAATGCCGTTTACTTTGCCGCAGTAGGGGGAGCTGGTGCATTGTTATCTCAAAGAATTAAAAAATCAACGATAATTGCATATGATGATCTTGGCACAGAAGCAATAAGAGAATTGGAAGTAGAGAATTTTCCGGTTATCGTAGTTGCAGACTGCAAAGGTAACAATCTCTATGAGAGCGCAATAAAACAATATAAGAAAGAGAGCTGATAAATTAGTGGAAAGAATAATTTTGATGGTTTTACGAAATATATTGTTTGTACCTTATTGGGCATGCCAGCTGATTTCATATGCAAAAGAGAATGATAAGCATACGGAGGAGGAAAGGTTTGCATTATTAAGAAAGATAACGATCAATGCAAACAAAGGAGGAAGAGTTACCATTCAGACAACCGGAGAAGAGAATCTGCCGGAAAAAAATGGCTTCGTACTATTTCCAAACCATCAGGGTTTATTCGATGTACTGGCATTAGTGGAAAGCAGCAGCCATCCGCTGTCAGTTGTCATGAAAAAGGAAGTAGCAAATGTACCCTTCCTGAAGCAGGTGTTTGCAATTATGCGTGCAAAAGCAATTGACAGAGAAGACATCAAGCAGTCTATGCGGGTAATTATGGATGTTACCAGGGAAGTAATGGAGGGTAGAAATTACGTTATATTTGCAGAAGGAACAAGAACAAAGCATCCTAATGATCTGCTGGATTTCAAGGGCGGCAGTTTTAAATCTGCAATAAAAGCAAAATGCCCCATTGTTCCTGTAGCGCTAATAGACTCTTATAAATCCTTTGATACTCATTCTATAAAAAGGATCACCGTACAGGTTCACTATTTAAGCCCAATATATTATGAAGATTACAAAGAGCTAAAGTCCACCGAAATAGCCACTTTAGTAAAAAATAGAATAGAAAAAACGATTAAAGATAATGAATAAAACTTTTTTAAAAAAAGTGATTGACAAATAGAAGTCCCTTTAGTATAATAACTTGTGCGTCACCACAATAGGTGACAAGCAGTATTATATAGGAAATAATGATTCAGGAGAAATACTCAAGTGGCTGAAGAGGCGCCCCTGCTAAGGGTGTAGGTCGTTTGCGCGGCGCGAGGGTTCAAATCCCTCTTTCTCCGCTAATTTATTTCTAACACTGTTTAAAATCTTAAAAGATGGAAACAGTAATATGGTACAAAAACATTTGTAAAAAAATGTAAAAAAGTGCTTGACAATATGTAAGCTAAGTGATAAACTATAAAAGCTGTCAAAACAGCAAAGAAAACATCACAAAAAACTTTTTAAAAAAGTTGTTGACAAACACTTGGCAGTGTGATAAGATATAGAAGTTGCGCTAAAGAGTACAACAGCAAAGAAAAGCAAACAGAACCTTGATAATTGAACAGTGAAACAACCTTGAAAGATTCTATTAAAAGAGATTTCAAAATTAAGAACCGTATC